>Ga0335084_10000771_pt1 | contig 28313 bp, 28 predicted proteins | sample Lox_Sample_44_FD_206721 | JGI IMG/M metagenome (GOLD analysis project Ga0335084, IMG submission 206721) | Soil microbial communities from Loxahatchee National Wildlife Refuge, Florida, United States - Lox_Sample_4.4 | ecosystem: Environmental > Terrestrial > Soil > Wetlands | place: USA... | reverse complement strand
ACCCAGGCCGCGGTGGTGGACGTGGACATCGAATCCTGCCACGCGCGCCTGCTGGCCTATGCCGTGGTGCACGACCCGGGCCGCGCGATCAATCCGGCCATCGTCGAGGGCCAGCTCCAGGGCGGCGCAGTGCAAGGGCTCGCCGCCGGCCTCCTCGAAGAGCTGGTCTACGACGAAGGCGGCCAGCTCCTGTCGGGCAGCTTCATGGACTACGCCATTCCCAAGTGCGACGACGTGCCGTCCATCCCAGTGGCCCTCACCGAGCACCGCTCCGTCATCAACCCGCTCGGCGTCAAGGGCGTCGGCGAGAGCGGCGCCATCCCGGGCGCGGCCGCCATCGTCAACGCGGTCGAGGACGCGCTGTCCGAGTTCAACGTGATCCTCCGCGAAGCCCCCGCCACCCCGACACGCATCTGGCAGGCCCTCCAAGAGGCCAGCCAACGTGCCTAGGCCAGCAAGTCCCTCGCCGGCTCCGATCCGTCGCCCCCGACGGGAAGAGGGCACAGCGAATCCCTCGCCCCCGGAGGGGGAGAGGGTAGGGTGAGGGGACGGCGTGAAGGATAAGAAGCCCGCGCCGCCCACAGTAGTCCTCCTCGTCCGCCACGGCCTCACTTCCACCACGGGCGTGAAGCTCCCCGGCCGCGCGCGCGGCCTGCACCTCTCGGACGAAGGTCGCCGCCAGGCCGAAGCCGCCGCCGAGCGCATCGCGAAGATCTCGAAGGTCGTGGCCATCTACTCCTCCCCGCTCGAGCGCGCGCGCGAGACTGCCGGCATCATCGCCAAGTCGCGCAACATGGCTGTGCGCATCGAGCGCGGCCTGCTCGAGGTGGACATCGGCAAGTGGACGGGTCTGGCCATCAAAGACGCCGCAGCGAAGCCCGAGTGGAAGGCCGTCCAGCAGCACCCGAGCGGCTTCCGCTTCCCCGGCGGCGAGTCCTTCACCGAGATGCAGGCGCGCATCACCGGCGCCATCGCCCGCATCGTGGCCCGGCACACGGGCCGGATCATCGTGGCCGTCTCGCACGCCGACCCGATCAAGGCCGCCGTGGCGCACGCCATCGGCACGCCGCTCGACCTCTTCCAGCGCATCATGATCGGCACGGCCTCCATCAGCGCGCTCGCCTATAGCCCGTCGAGCGCGTCGGCGCTGACGGTCAACTCGATGGATGGCGACCTCGCCCGGCTGGGGATCACGTGAGCGAGTCCTTCGATTTCGAGCGTCCGGATTTCTTCACGGCGGGCGCCATCGGCAAGCCGGGCGAGCGCGTCTTCTACCTGCAGGTGCGCGAGAAGGGCCGGCTCATCACGCTCAAGTGCGAGAAGGGGCAGGTCAAGTCGCTGGGCGAGTATCTCGGCGGCCTCATCACCAAGCTGGGCGCGCCCAAGGGCAAGGTGCCCGTCAACATGGACCTGCTCGACTTCGCCGAGCCCGCGTGGATCGTGGCCACCTTGGGCGTGGGCTACGACGAGGACCACGACCGCATCATCGTGGAGGCGCACGAGCTCTTCGAGGAGGAGGAAGAAGGCCAGCGAGCCGGCGAGGAGCCCGCGTCCGCGCGCGTGCGCATCTCGCGCGAGCAGGCGCAGGCCTTCGCCATGCGCGCGCAGGAGCTGATGAAGGGCGGGCGGCCCAACTGCCCGGTGTGCAGCGCGCCCATGGACCCCGCCGGCCACGTCTGCCCGCGCAGCAACGGCCATGTTGTCCACTGATGCGCTGGATCTTCTAAGCCGCGGCACTGTCACCGTCAAAGGGCGCATGCCCTGGGCCAGCAACGTGACGCTGCTGGCGGAGGTGGAGCGCGACGGCACCTGCGTGCGCGCCATCTACAAGCCCGGCCGCGGCGAGCGCCCGCTCTGGGATTTTCCGCCCTGCCTCTACAAGCGCGAGGAGGCCGCCTATCTCTTCTCCGAAGCGCTCGGCTGGGGACTGGTGCCGCCCACCATCGTGCGCGAGGGTCCCCTCGGCGAGGGCTCCTTCCAGCTCTTCGTCGAGGCCGAGTTCGAGCAGCACTGGTTCACCATGCGCGAGGACCCGCGCCACCGCGAGCGCCTGCAGAAGATCTGCGTCTTTGACTTCGTCGCCAACAACGCCGACCGCAAGAGCGGCCACTGCCTCCTCGGCCCCGACAACCTGATCTACGCCATCGACAACGGCCTCTGCTTCCACACGGAGCTGAAGCTGCGCACCGTCATCTGGGACTATGCAGGCGAGCCGATTCCGGGGAGCCTGCTCGAGGATTTGAAGCGCTTCGTGGAGACGGACCTGCCGGAGCCGCTCGCTGAGCTACTGGACGCCGACGAGCAGCAGGCCCTCCGCGTCCGCGCCAAGGCTCTCGCCGACTACGCCAGGTTCCCCGAGGACCGCAGCGGCCAGCACTACCCCTGGCCGCTGGTGTGACTGCCGTCATCAAACCGGCGTTTAGACACCTATTCGGTAGACACGAGCCGCAGTGTCATGGAACATCGCGGCGCGCTCGGCGGCGGAGTAGCCCTTCGACAGCCGCTTGAAGGCGTTGTACATCACGCAATAGGAGAACGACACCTTGTCCACCGGGAAGTTGCTCTCGAACATGGATCGGCTGGGACCGAACTGCTCGATGCAGTAGGTCATGAAGGGGGCCATAGAGGCCGCCAGCTCTTCGGAGCCGATGGGCGTGTTCCGCGCGTGCCAGTCGAAGCCGGTGCGGGGCATGCCGATGCCGCCCAGCTTGACGTAGACGTTCGGACACGCGGCCACCGCGGCGATCCCGCGCCGCCAGGTGCCCAGCACCTCGTCGTCCCGGTTGGCGTAGGGGCCGACCCGCAGCAGGCCGCCGACATGATTCAGGATGATCGGCAGGTCCGGGACGGCCTTGGCGAAGGCCGCCAGCTCGGGCAGCTGCGGGAAATAGAGCCATGCCTCCAGAGACATTCCCATCCGCGCCAGCACGCGCGCGCCGGCGCGGAACGGCTCGCTGGCCAGTTGCCCCTCGATCTTGTGCGCGGCGGTGTTCTCCACTTCGGGATGGGGATCCCACGTCACGGAGTGGCGGATGCCCCGAAACCGGTTGGGGCTCGCCGCGCGCAAGGCTTCCAGCACTGGCTCCACCCGCGCGCCCAGATTCAGGTTGGCGTGGCCGACGATGGCGGCGGCGGCGCGACCGGGACCGTAGAGACCGCTGGCGCTGGCCGCGGCCAGTCCCTGAACGAACTCGACTTCCCCGACCGGACGCATCTCCTCCGGGCCGTCGGCGCGGTACATCGCCCGCGCCTCGATGAAGACCGTGGAGCGCACGTTGTGACCGCTGTGAATGTCGGCGGCCAGCTCGTGGAGCAGATAGCGCTGGTAGGGGATGCGCGCGGTGCGAAAGTCCCAGAAGTGGTGGTGGGGATCGCAGATGGGTAGCTCCGGCTCCAGCGCCGGCTCCTGGGTCAGCGCGAGCCAGTCATTGCCTCCGAATGGCACGATGGCACCTCCTGTGTCGTGGGCAGCGTGGCGAACACGAACCGGTCAGCGGGGAACAGCTTCTTAGAGCGTCTCCGCGTAGTCAAACGCAATTTTGCGGAGGGAAGCACACGTGTCCCACAGGCGAGGCGTGTGGTACCATCCGCCCGCTCGCGGGGGCCCGAGCTCCCCTATCGTCAGGACCGGCAATGGAGGTGACAGCTATGGGATCTCCTTCGGACAATGTCGCGAAGCTCAAGCACGCCTATCGCCAATGGCACGAGAGCAAGGGCGGCAGCGTCAAAGCCTGGCTCGACCTCATGGCCGACGACGTCCGGTGCTTCTCCCTGGCCGCGGGCGCCCCTTCGGCAGAATTCACCGCGCCCATCAGCTCCAAGAAGGACTTCGAGCGGTACTTCAAAGGCCTGCTGGCCGACTGGGAGATGATCCACTACACGACCGACAACTTCGTCGCGGAAGGTGATCGCGTCGCCGTGCTGGGCTCGACGGCCTGGCGGAACCGCAAGACCGGCCGCGCCGTCGACACGGCGAAGGCCGACTTCTGGACGTTTCGCGACGGCAAGGTAGTGGAGTTCCACGAGCTCTACGACACGGCGGCGCTGATCGCCGGCGCCAAGCCCTAGCCCCATGGCCTTCTTTGTGAAGGACGGCTGTCGCCTTTACTACGAGGACACCAGCGGCCCCGCGCCCACGTTGCTTTTCCTGCACGGCGCCGGCGGCAATCACCTGAGCTGGTGGCAGCAGGTGCCGGTGTTCGGCGAGGAGTACCGCTGCGTCACCGTGGACCAGCGTGGCTTCGGGCAATCATCGGACGCAGCGGGTGGAGCAGGTCCCGCCGCCCTCGCCACCGACGCGCTCGCGCTGCTCGATCACCTCGGAATCGCTCGGGCCGCGGTGGTCGCCCAATCGATGGGCGGCTGGGCGGCGGTGGGCGCCGCCGTGCAGGCGCCGGAGCGATTCTGGGCCATCGTTCTCGCAAACACCGTCGGCAACCTCAGCAATCCAGAGATCGCCGCCCTGCGCCAGAAGCTCGTCGCGGCCAGCCCGCCCCGGCCGCCCGTGCTCTGGCAGGCGGCCCTGGGCGAGACATTCCGCAAGACGCACCTGGTCCGCACCTTCCTCTACGCGCAGATCGCGGGGCTGAACGCGCCTCTGCCCGCGGACTTTCGCGACCAGCTCGGCCGCCTGACCACGCCCGTCGACCGCTACGCCGCCACGCGGGTGCCGACAATGTTCCTGACCAGTGACGAGGACGGCCTCATCTGGCCGGAGCTGTCGGAGAAGGTGCACGAGCACGTGCCGCGCTCACGCTTCGAGCGCGTGAGCGCCGCCGGGCATTCGACCTATTTCGAGCGGCCTGATGTCTTCAATCGTGAGGTGGGCGCCTTCCTCAAGGAGCATCGGCCATGAAGTGGTGCCGCTTTCAATCGGGAGGCGGAAGCGCCTACGGGATCATCGAGGGCGACACCGTGGTCGAGGTGACGGGCAGCCCATTCGACACGCACACACGGACCTCGACGACGGTTCCCCTGAGCCGCGCAAAGCTGCTCGTGCCGGTGATTCCTCCCACCTTCTATGCCGCCGGCGTCAACTACCGTGAGCACGTGACCGAGATGGCCCACCGCCGGGGCGAGAAACCGAAGTTCCCGCCGCAGGCCGACGTGGGCTACCGCGCGAGCAATGCCCTCGTCGCCACCGATGAGCCCATCGTCATCCCCAAGGACGCGACACAGGAGGTCCAGTACGAAGGGGAGCTGGTGGTGGTGATCGGCAAGCGATGCAAGCGCGTCTCGGAGGCCGACGCGCTCGACTGCGTCTTCGGCTACACGATCGGCAATGACGTGAGCGAGCGCGCCTGGCAGCGGGACGACCGGACGCTCTGGCGGGGCAAGAACACCGATACCTTCAAGCCCATGGGCCCGTGGATCGTCACCGGCCTCGACCCCGATGCGCTCCGCGTCACCATCCGGGTCAACAGCAAGGAGATGTTCTCCTATGCCGTCAAGGACGCGATCTTCGGGGTGCGGCAGTTCATCAGCCGTATGAGTCAGTACCTCACGCTCCACCCGGGCGACGTGCTCTGGATGGGCACGGACGGCGCCACCGAGAACATCAAAGATGGCGACGTGGTGGAGATCGAGATCCCGGGCATCGGCGTGCTCCGCAATCCGGTGGTCAGAGAACGCTAGAGGAGGATCCCATGGCCTACGACCTGGTGATCAAGAACGGCATGGTGGTGGACGGCACGGGGGCGCCGGCGCGCCGCGCCGATGTGGCCATCACGGGCGGGAGGATCGCCGAGGTGGGACGGGTGACCGACAGTGCCGCCACCGTGATCGATGCCGCCGATCTCGTGGTCGCGCCCGGCTTCATCGACCCGCACACCCACTACGATGCGCAGATCTGCTGGGACGGTGCAGTCACGCCCTCGTCGTGGCACGGCGTCACCAGTGTCATCATGGGCAACTGCGGCGTGGGCATCGCGCCGTGCAAGCCCAAGGCGCGCGAGGTCGCCATGCGAGACCTCGTCAACGTGGAGGCAATCCCGTTCGACGTCCTCAACATGGGCATCACCTGGGACTGGGAAACCTTTCCCGAGTTCGTCGAGGCGGCGGCGCGGCGGAGCCCCTCGCTCAACCTGGGCTTCCTGGCGCCCCTGACCCCGTTCCGCCACTACGTGATGGGCGAGGCGTCGATGGAGCGCGCCGCCACGGCCGACGAGACGGCGCAGATCAAGATGCTCCTCGGCGAGGCCATCGATGCCGGCGCCTTCGGCTTCTCGACCACCATCCTCAACCAGCACATGGGCTTCCAGGGCCGGCCGCTGGCCTGCCGCAATGCCAGCCGCGACGAGCTCAAGGCCTACGCCAATGCGCTCAAGGAGCGTGGCAAGGGCGCCATCGAGATCGCGCTGACCCGCAAGATCGCGGTGATGGACGACGAGGAGTACGAGCTGCTCGACTTCCTGCTGCGCGAGAGCGGCCGGCACGTGACCTTCCTGGCTCTCTTCGACCGCGACGACATCCCGGAGGCGGTGCGCGATACCCTGCGCAGGGCGGCGCCGCTCATCGCGCGCGGCGCGCGGCCGCAGACCTCGCCGCTGCCGCTGACGCGCGACATCAACATGCGCAACCCGTTCTCCTTCGCGGCGTTCCCGAGCTGGAAGCGGGTCTTCGTCGACAAGTCGAAACCGGCCCAGGCCGCGGTCTACGCCGATCCCGCCTTCCGCAACCTGTTCCGCGAGGAGCTCAAGCAACCCATGGCCTTCGGCAACTGGGCGCGCATCAACGTGCACGAGGTCCGGTCGCCCGCGCTCAAGGCGCTCGAGGGCCGCTCCATCGCGGACATCGCCCGGGAGCAGGGCAAGGACGGCGTCGATGCCTTCCTGGACCTGACGCTCGCGGACGACCTCGACGTCGAGTTCACCATGGCCTCGTTCAACACGCGGGTCGACCGCATGACGGAGATCCTGAACGACAAGAGCGTGCTGGTGGCGCTGGGCGACGGTGGCGCCCACGTCGACATGCTCTGCGACGCGGGCTATCCCACCTACCTCCTCGGCACGTGGGTGCGCGAGCGCCAGGCGCTGACGCTGGAGGAAGGCGTGCGGCGGCTCACCTCGGATCCGGCCGACGTCTTCGGCGTCCGGGACCGTGGACGGCTCTCCCCCGGCCTCGCCGCCGACGTAGCCGTCTTCGACCCCGCCCGCGTCGGCTCGACCAACCGCGGCGAGCGGCGTTTCGACCTGCCGGGAGGCGCCAAGCGCATGGTCATGCCGTCGCGCGGCGTCGAGTACACGGTGGTCAACGGCGCGGTCACCTGGGCGGACGGCAAGCTCACCGGCGCGACCGCTGGCCAGGTGCTGCGCTCCTGAGCCTTGGGGTGCCTGCGTTTCTCCACGCTCGCCTTCCCAAACCGCTCCGGGCCGAGCGGAGTGACAATTGCCCGGCGCGTCATCGGCAAGGTTCAACGCGCAAGAGGAAGGAGCGGAGCGTGGTGGAGACTCGGGCATGGCGAGTGTGCTTTCGGCTCCTCGCAGTTGTCCTGGCGCTTGTGAGCGCACCTCTTTCCGCAAACGCGCAGCCCGTAACGCGAAAGGTACCGCGCGTCGGAGTCCTCGGTGTCACCTCCGCGGCCGGCTACGCGCGGCAAGTCGAGGCCATGCGGCAAGGATTCCAGGACCTGGGCTATGTCGAGGGTCAGAACATTGTCATCGACTATCGGTGGGCGGAGGGCCGATACGATCGGCTTCCTGCCCTCGCCGCTGAACTGATCCGTCTCCAGCCGGACGTCCTCGTCACGAGCGGACCGGGGACCCGCGTCCTCAAGGAGACGACCACGACGATCCCCATCGTCATGGCGGTCGGCGCTGATGCGGTGGCGGACGGACTCGTCGCCAGCCTTGCACAACCCGGGGGAAACATCACGGGATCGACCTTCTTCGGTCCGGAGCTCTCGGCCAAGCGCCTGGAGCTGCTCAAAGGCGCCGTGCCTCGTCTCGCCAGGGTCGCGGTCCTGCTGAATTCGGGCAATCGTAACAATGACGTCAGCCTTGAGACAGTGCGGAAGACCGCCACAGCTTTGAATGTGGAGCTTTTCGAAGTGCCGGCGCGGTCCCCGCAGGAGTTTGACGGAGCCTTTGCCCTGATGCTCCGTCGGCGGGCAGATGGTCTCATCGTACTCACTGATTCGATGCTCGTCGCCAACATGCGACGTCTCGGGGAGCTGTCCACCGCGAAGCGCCTGCCTGGCGCCGGGTCGGATGAATTTGCCGAGGGCGGCGGGCTCCTCGCCTACGGCGTGAACTTTCCCGAGCTCTGGCGACGAGCGCCGTACTTCGTGGACAAGATCCTCAAGGGCGCCAGGCCGGCCACGATCCCAGTCGAGCAGGCCTCAAGATTCGCATTGATCTTCAACCTCAAGAGCGCCAACACCCTGGGACTGTCGATCCCGCAGTCGCTGCTTCTCCGGGCCGATCACGTCATCCAATGACGGCGCCGAACCGGACGCGGCGTCGGCCGAGGTGACCCTCGAGCGGCTTGCGGCCTGTAACGTATTGCCTGACACCGGGGACTCACACTCGACTTTCAGCGAGCAGATTCAGCAAGCACCCACGCGTAGTCGAAGGCGATCTCGCGCAGGTAGTCGTAGCGTCCCGAGGCGCCACCGTGCCCTGCGTCGAGGTTGATCTTGAACAGCGCGGAGGGGGCGCCGGCGTTGAGGGCGCGCAGCCTGGCCATCCACTTGGCGGGCTCCCAGTACATGACCTGGCTGTCGTTCAATGATGTCCTGACGAGGATCTCCGGATAGGAGCGTGCGGCCAGATTGGTGTAGGGGCAGTAGGTCTTCATGTACGCGTATTGCTCCGGGACCTTGGGATTGCCCCACTCCTCGAACTCGCCCACCGTGAGCGGCAGGGATTCGTCCAGCATGGTGTAGATCACGTCCACGAAGGGCACGCGCAGGATGGCGGCGTGGCAGAGGTCGGGGCGCATGTTGAGCACGGCGCCGATCAGGAGGCCGCCCGCGCTGCCGCCTTCGATCACCAGGCGCTCGGTGGCGGTGTAGCCCTCCTTCACCAGGTGGTCGGCCACCGCGACGAAGTCGGTGAAGGTGTTGCGCTTGTTCATCATGCGGCCGGCGTCGTGCCAGCGCTTGCCCAGCTCACCGCCGCCGCGGATGTGGGCGATGGCGATGGTGTAGCCGCGGTCGAGCAGGCTCAGGCGGTTGGACGAAAAGCTCACCGGGTACGGCATGCCGTAGGCGCCATAGCCCGTCAGGTAGAGCGGCGCGGTGCCATCGCGCTTCGTGCCCTTGCGACAGACCAAGGAGATGGGCACCTGCACGCCGTCGGCCGCCGTGGCCCAGAAGCGCTCCGACTCGTAGAGGCTGCGGTCGTAGCCACCCAGCACTTCCGTCTGCTTGAGCAGCGTGCGCTCGCGCGAATGCACGTCGTAGTCGAAGACCGACGCGGGCGTGATCAGCGACTGGTAGCGAAAGCGGTACATCAGCGTGACGAACTCCGCGTTGGCATCGGCGCTCACTTCATAGGTCGGCTCGGGAAACTCGATGTGGTGCGTGGCGCCGCCCTCCAGCATGGTGATGTACAGGCGGATCAGGCCGGCCTCGCGCTCGTGCACGATGAAGTGACTGGCGAAGACCTCCACGTCTTCCAGCATCACGCTCTCGCGGTGCGGTACCAGCTCGGTGAAGCGCGCGGGGCGCGGATCGGCCACGGGGGCCGAGACCAGCCGGAAGTTGCGCAGGCCGCCGCCATTGGTGCGGATGTAGAAGCGGTCGCCGCCGTGCTCGACGGCATACTCGTGGTCCTTCTCCCGAGGCATCAGCATCTGCCAGGCGCCCAAGGGCTCGTCGGCCGGCAGGTAGCGCCACTCGCTGCTGGTGAAGGAGCCGGCGGCCAGGAAGAGGAAGGCGCGGCTGCGCGAGCGCTCCACGCCGATGCGGAAGAGCTGATCGGTCTCCTCGTAGACCAGGTCGCTGCCCGCGATCCCTGGTCGGTGACGCCAGAAGCGATAGGGGCGCTTGGCCTCGTCCTCGGTGACATAGAAGATGGTCGTGTTGTCGGCGGCCCAGGCGACGGACGAAACTTTTTCAATCGTGCCGGGCAGGAGCACGCCCGTGCGCAGGTCCTTGACGTAGAGCGTGTACTCGCGGAAGCCTGTGATGTCGGTGGAATAGGCGAGGAGATGGCCGTCGTCGCTGATCGAGTAGGCGCCGAGTGAGAAGAACGGATGCCCCGCGGCCATGGCGTTGAGATCCAGCGTCACCTCTTCGGGCGCGTCCAGGCTGCCGGCCTTGCGGCAGTAGATCGGGTACTGCTTGCCCTTTTCCGTGCGCGAGTAGTAGAAATGCGCACCGCGACGGTAGGGCACCGTGGAGTCGTCCTCCTTGATGCGCCCGAGCATCTCCTGGTAAAGCGACTCCTGGAAGGCCTCCGTGGGCTTCATCAGCTCGCCGGTATAGGCATTCTCTTCGCGTAGATAGGCGAGGACGTCTGGATTGTCCTTTTCGCGCAGCCAGAAGTAGTCGTCCTGGAGCCGGTCACCGTGAAGCTCGGTGATCTTCGGAGCCTTTCTCGCTACGGGCGGTATTGGCATGGACTCGTACTGTACGGGCGGGCGCCGGGTTGTCAAGGCGGCCGAATGTGGTATATCCGCATGCATGGCCCCACCCAATCCCTTCCTGAATACCCCGTTCGGCGCCTATCTGGCGCGTGACGTGCCGCCGCCGGACGATGAGCTGACGCGCGTGGGCCCCGGGACTCCATGCGGCGAGTACCTGCGGCGCTACTGGCAGCCTGTGGCCTTCGCGCGAGATCTGCGCGACGTGCCCCTGCGCGTCACGATCATGGGCGAGGACCTCGTGGTCTTCCGCGACAAGGCCGGTCGCGTGGGTTTGTTGCAGCTGCACTGTACGCACCGGGGCACGTCACTCGAATACGGTCTCATCAGCGAGCGCGGCATCCGCTGCTGCTATCACGGGTGGATGTACGACGTGGACGGCCGCATCCTCGAGACGCCGGGCGAGCCAGGATCGAGCACACTCAAGGACCGGCTCTGCCAGGGCGCGTATCCGACGCACGAGTTCGGCGGGCTCGTCTTCGCCTACATGGGGCCGCCCGAGAAGAAGCCGGCCTTCCCCCTCTACGACACCTTCGATCTGCCGGGCTATAGGCTGATGCCCGCGGGCAAGTTCGCGCTGCCGTGCAACTGGCTCCAGATCAAGGACAACAGCATGGACCCGGTGCACACGTCGTTTCTCCACGCAATCTCGAGCGGCTACCAGTTCACGGAAGCGTTCGGCGCGCTGGCGGAGCTGGACTGGGCGGAGACGCCGTACGGCATGATGTACATCGCCACGCGGCGGCTGGGCGATCTGGTCTGGGTGCGCGTGGCGGATTTCATGGCGCCCAATATCCACCAGTTCACGCGCGAACTCGAAGACGCCACCAAGGAAAAGGCGGCGAGCCGGCCGGTGGTCATCCGGTGGGCGGTGCCCATCGACGACACGCACACGTGGAACATGGAGCTGGCACAGGTGGATCCGGCGTGGGGGCTCACGCCCGAGCAGATCGGCAGCCCCGGCTTCGGCCAGTCCGACGACCGGCCGTACCAGGAGCGCCAGCGGCATCCCGCAGACTACGACGCGCAGGCGAGCCAGCGCGAGATCGCGGTGCACGCCCTCGAGCACCTCGCCTCGACGGACAAGGGCGTGATCATGTTCCGCAAGATCGTGCGCGACGGTATCCGCGCGGTCGCCGCCGGGCGCGACCCGAGCCATCTCCTGCGCGCGCCCGCGCCGCCCATCGCCACCGCCTGCCAGGACACCGTGCTGCGCATCCCGGCGGAGGCAGACCCGGCGGCGGATGCACGCCTGCTCCGCGAGACCGGGCGCAAGGTCGCCCTCGGCCGCTAGCTCCCGTATGAGTGTGAGCCGCATCGAGACCGTCATCCAGTTCGTGACCGATCAGCAGGTATCGAGTCGCTGGTACGCGAAGCTGCTCGATCTGGAGCCCAGACCCTACGACGCGCCGTACTTCAAGTTCGACGAGCACGCCACCCTTCGGCATTCCGCCGGGGCGGCTCGTGACACTCAATGATCCGGACGGCAATATCGTGGGGCTGATCGACAACTCGAAGGGCGGGATGCCCGGCCAGCGTGCCTGAGCTTCCGGACATCACCATCTATATCGAAGCGCTCGAGGCGCGCATCAGGGGCGCCACGCTCGAGCGCGTGAGGCTGGTCAGCCCCTTCGTCCTCCGCTCGTTCGACCCGCCGATCGCCGACGCCAATGGCCGCGCGGTCACCGGCGTGCGCCGCGTGGGCAAGCGCATCGTCGTCGCCCTCGAGGGCGATTTCTTCCTCGTCATCCACCTGATGATCGCCGGGCGGCTCCACTGGAAGGCCGCGGGCGCCAAGGTGCCGGGCAAGATTGGCCTCGCGGCTTTCGACTTTTCCACGGGCACGCTCACCCTGACCGAGGCGGGGACCAAGAAGCGCGCGGCCATCCATCTGCTCAAGGGCGAGCAGGCGCTCACCGATCTCGACCCCGGTGGGCTCGAGCCGCTCGCCTGCACCGCGGAGGAGCTCAGCGCCGCCATCACGCGCGAGAACCACACGCTCAAGCGCGCGCTGACCGACCCCCATATCCTGAGCGGTATCGGCAATGCGTACTCGGACGAGATCCTGCACAAGGCCCGGCTCTCGCCGGTGCGGCAGACGCGGGCGCTCAGCGACGGCGAGCACGCACGGCTCTTCGAGGCCATTCGCGCCACGCTCTATGACTGGATCGTGCGCCTCCGACAAGACGCGGGCGGTGAATTCCCCGAGGGCGTGACGGCCTTCCGGCCGGAGATGGCCGTGCACGGCCGCTATGGCCGCCCCTGCCCCGACTGCGGCGCGCCCGTGCAGCGCATCCGCCATGCGGACAACGAGACCAACTACTGCGCGAAGTGCCAGACAGGCGGCAGGCTGCTCGCGGACCGTGCCCTGTCGAGGCTCCTCAGAGCCGACTGGCCGCGCACGCTCGAAGAGATGGAAGAGCGCCGCGGTCTTGCGCCCCAGAGTAAGATGGGCGGGCCCACACGGAGGGGGCATACATGATCACTGCGGTCGAGTTCATCCAGGGCGGGCTCAAGCAGCTCCACGGTAATCTCGAGAAGCAGCTCGAGAACATCACCCCCGATCAGCTTCATGCTGTTCCGGCGGGGAATCCCAAGGCGAACACCATCGCCTGGGGGCTCTGGCACTACGTGCGCACCGAGGACAACGTGGTCCAGTACATCCTGCAGAACAAGAAGACGCCGATCTGGATCGAGGGCGGCTACGCGGCGAAGACGGGCCTGCCCGAGATGGCGCAGGGCACGGGCATGCCCACCGCCGAGGCGCAAGCGCTCCGCATCAAGGACCTCGGCGCCTTCAAGGAGTACATGGGCAAGGTGTGGGCCGCGACGGACGCGCTCATCGCCAAGAACGATCCCGCCCTGCTCGACCGCATGGTGACCATCAAGCCGCTCGGCGAGATGCACGCGATGCGCGCGCTCGGCATGGTCTGCCTCACCCACGGCATGACCCACTTCGGCGAGATCGAGCTGGCGCGCACGATCGTGGGCGCGGGGGCTGTCAACGCGGTCTAGCCGGGATTCACCCTCACCCTGCCCTCTCCCTCAGTGAGGGCGAGGGATTCCTGGAGTCCCTCGCCCCCTCCGGGGGCGAGGGCAGGGTGCGGGAAAGGTCAGCCCGCGAGGAATTCCTGCACGAGAGACACTGCCCGCTCCGGACGCTCTTCCTGGGGGAAGTGGCCCGCGTCGTGGAAGCATGCCGTGCGCTTGTGCGAGAACATGGTCTGGAGGCGATCGAGATCCTGGGCGCGGAAGGCCTGGTCCTGCATGCCCCAGAGGATGAGCGCGGGGATGTCGCGGATCTTCTCGCGGCGGCGCCAGAGGCCGTCGAACCATACGCCGGCGCCGAGCAGGGCGCGCGCATAGGCATGCGTCGCCACGCGGTCGGCGCGTGAGGCAAGAGGCCGCAGGTACTGCTCCTGGATGTGGCGAGGGAAGCGTGACCGGTCGGAGATGGCCTGCTTCATGATCACGCGCACGGAGAAGTTCAGGCTGAGGTAGAGAAAGCGTCCGATTGCGCCTCCGAAGAGTCTGCCGAAGCGCTCGAAGTGCGGGTCGCCCCCGAGCGACCACAGCCACGTGTTCATCAGCACCAAGGCCCGCACATTGTCGGGTCGGTCGATGGCATAGGACAGCCCGAAGGGCCCGCCGAAGTCGTGGAGGACCAGCGTCACGTCGCGGAGCTTCAGGTGCTCGATGAGCGAGCGGAGATTCTTCGCCTGCGCGGCGGGCTCATACGAGAAGTCCCGTGGCTTGTCCGAGAGACCAAAGCCCAGATTGTCCACGGCGATGCAGCGGTAGCTCGGGCTGAGCGCCTTGATGAGATGACGCCAGCCGAAGGACCAGTCGGGTGTGCCGTGCACGAAGACGATTGGTCGCCCCCGCCCTTCGTCCACGTAGTGCATGCGTCCGTCGGGCAGATCGAACCAGCGCGATGCGAATGGATACTCGATCCTGTTCAGCCACGACGGCGCAGCCAGGTCAGCAGCCAAGCTCGTCGGCTAAGTGCATGAAGTCGCGGGCGATGAAATCCCAGTCGCGCTCGGCCTTGACGTCCTTGGTCTGGCCCGGTCCGTGCTCCTTCGGGCGCGTGACGAAGCAGGTGCGAAAGCCCACGGCGCTCGCGGCGGCGAGGTCACCATTGTGCGCGGCCACCAGCGCGACCTCGGAGGGTTCGAGGCCCAGAAAATCCGCGGTGCCCAGATAGCATTCCGGCTGCGGCTTGTAGTGCCGAGTCACCTCGGCGCCGAGAATGGTGTCCCACGGCAGCCCCGCCCGCTTGGCCATGTTGACCATGAGCGCGACATTGCCGTTCGACAAGGTCGCCAGGATGTACTTGCGCTTCATGCGCTCGAGACCGGGCACCGAGTCCGGCCAGGGATCCAGCCGGTGCCAGGCGCGGTTGAGATGATCAAGATCCGCCTCGCTGAGCCCCTTGATCCCGAACTCGGCCACGAGCTTCTCCAGACTCTCGCGATGCAGGAGGTCGAGCTTCACGAACGGGCGCCGGCCGCTCCGCACCTCGTCCATGGCCGGCTGGTACATGCCGCGCCAGCGGTCGGCGAACTGCTGCCAGTCCACTCCCGTGATCCCGCGGGAGCGCCCGAAGGCCTCCCCCTCGCGGAAGATGCTCGAGCGCCAGTCCACCACCGTGCCGAATACGTCGAAGGTGAGCGCCTTGATCGCCATCTCAGTCCACCTCCGGGCGCTTCTGCGCCCACGGCCGCGCCTTCTCGAAAGCCGCCGCGGCCTGCAGCACCGTGAGATCGGCGAAGCGACGGCCCACCACCTGGAGGCCCACGGGCAGCCCCGCCTTGGTGAAGCCCGCGGGCAGCGAGCAGGCCGGCTGGCCGGTGAAATTGAAGGGATAGGAGAACGACGCCCAGGGCAGCCAGTCCCACACGTGCTGCGGCCAATGCTCGGGATTGAGCCGGCCGAGTGGGAACGCCACCACCGAGACCGACGGCGTCAGCAAGAGGTCGTACTTCTCGAAGAGCGGCCGCACCGAATCCCAGTGCGTCATCTTCTTCCCGCGCATGTCGATATACTCCGCCACGCTCACGCGCAGACCGTCCTCGATGCAGGCCACGAAGCCCGGATCCATCTTGTCGCGCCACTTGGGCAGGTAGGATCCCCACGCGCCCGCGTAGTGCGCGCCCCACATCACGCGAATCATGTCGTGCGTATCGGCGAAGTGCGTCTGGACTCCCTCGACCTTCGCCCCCAGCTCCTTGAAGGCGCCCACCGCCTTCTTCACGAGCGCGGCCACTTCCGGATCCACGGGGAGACTGTCGAGATTGGGGCTCCACGCCACGCGCAGGCCCTTCACGCCGCGGTTGAGCTTGCCCACATAGTCGTCGGGCGCCGCGTCGAGGGAGGTGCGGTCCCAGTCGTCGGGACCGGCCATGATGCTCATCATCAGCGCGGAGTCGCCCACGGTGCGCGTCATCGGACCATTGTGCGTCGTGTAGTCATTGTTCGACACGGGCCACTGCGGCACGCGGCCGTAGGAAGGCTTGTGGCCGAAGATGCCGCAGAAGGATGACGGCACGCGGATAGAGCCCGCGCCGTCCGAGCCCTGGTGCAACGGGCCGAGCCCTGCGGCGGCCGCCGCACCGGCGCCCGCGCTCGAGCCGCCGGTGTTCATCGCCAGGTTCCACGGATTGTGCGTGTCGCCCGTCAGCGGGCAGCCGCTGAGCGCTTTCCAGCCGAACTCGGGCGACGTGGTCTTGCCGGTGAGGATCCCGCCGGCTTCCTTGAGTCTCCGCACGAACGGCGCGTCGTGATCGGGCACGCGGTCCGCGAAGATGTGCGACCCCGACATGGTGCGCACGCCCTTCGTGAAGGAGAGATCCTTGATCGAGAACGGAATGCCGTGGATGGGTCCGAGCTTCTTCTTTTTCATCACCGCCTGCTCGGCCGCGCGCGCGGCCTTCATCGCGTCATCGGCGGTGATGGTGCAGAAGGCGTTGAGCTTGGGATTGAGCTTCTCGATGCGCTCGAGCACGGCCTTCATGAGCTCGACCGGCGAGAGCTTCTTCGAGCGTATGAGCGGGATGAGCTTGGTCGCCGGCGTATAGCAGAGATCGGTCGGGGTCATGCCTGCCTCCGGGCTGTGGGTGGCTGCGTGCGCGCATGGTAGCACGTCGGCTGATTCGGATTCCCCCTCACCTTCCTCCCCCTCACCTTCTTCCCCCTCACCCTACCCTCTCCCCCAATGGGGGAGAGGGATTCGCGCCACGGCCGGCCTTGTCCAGCACGAACTTGGCGAAGTTCCACTTGATATCGGTCGGACCGTCGCTCGCCGGCGTCGGCCCTCCGCGTTTTGGGGTTATGCTTTCCGCGACGGGCCGGATTATCCCACAGGGAGGCGATGAGATGAGTTCCCCCGAGCGCCCGCATCCGGGCGCCGACATGGAGCGCTTCGTCCGCGAGCAGATGGCCTTCGTGGGCCTGCACGAAGACGACGTCCGGACGATCAGGCAAACCGCGCCGCTCGTGCTCAAGCACGAGGAGGCCCTGACCGCCGCGCTCTACGAGCACTTTCTGAAGTTCCCGGCCACGGCGCAGTTCTTTCTGGGCGAGGACGGCTCGCCGGATCGCGTGCGCATCGAGCGGCGGCGCCACAGCCTGGGCCGCTGGCTCCGCGAGACGGCCGAGGTGGCCGTCACCCATGGCTTCGTCTACTACAGCTTGGCGATCGCGCTCTCGCACAGCCACCGCGAGTACGGTCCCGGCGGCAAGATTCCCGCCCACTTCATGGTGGGCGCGATGAGCCTGACGCAGAGCGCGCTGGCCGCCGCGCTCGAAAGCGAGATCGCCGACCCGCACGAGGCGCTCCAGGCCGTCACCGCGTGGAACAAGCTGCTGCTCGTCCAGCTGAGCGTGCTCCTCCTGGGCTATCTGCTGCCGCCACGTGGCGGACGCGATTGACAGGCCGAGGGGCAAGCGGCATAGTGTGCGCGTGACCAAGCCCAGCACGGTCGGCGAGCTGCGCGCCAGCGGATACACGAGCAAGTCGGTCAAGCAGGAGCTACGCGACAACCTGATCGCTCGCCTCAAGGCCGGGATGCCGCTCTTCCCCGGCATCGTCGGCTACGAGGACACCGTCCTCCCCCAGATCGAGAACGCGCTCCTCTCGGGACAGGACATCGTCTTCCTCGGCGAGCGCGGGCAGGCGAAGACCAAGATCGCCCGGCTCATGGTTTATCTCCTCGACGAAGAAGTGCCCGCGCTCGCCGGCTGCGAGACCAACGACGACCCCTACGCGCCCATCTCGCAGGTGGGGCGGCAGATCGTCACCGAGCAGGGCGATCGCGCGCCCATCGTGTGGATCCAGCGGGAGCGCCGCTACGGCGAGAAACTCGCGACGCCGGACATCACTATCGCCGACCTCATCGGCGAGGTGGACCCGATCAAGGTCGCCGAGGGGCGCTACCTCTCCGACGAGCTGACCATTCACTACGGGCTCCTGCCGAGGACGAACCGCGGCATCTTCGCCATCAACGAGCTGCCCGACCTGGCCGAGCGCATTCAGGTCGGCCTGCTCAATATCATGGAGGAGCGCGACGTCCAGATCCGCGGCTACAAGGTGCGGCTCAACCTCGATCTCTTCGTGGTGGCCTCGGCCAATCCCGAGGACTACACGAACCGCGGGCGCATCATCACGCCGCTCAAGGACCGCTTCGGCTCGCAGATCAGGACGCACTACCCCGCGCGCATCCAGCACGAGATCGACATCATGGAGGCCGAGCGCACCCGCTTTGCCGCCGACCCGGTGGAGACACGCGCGCCCGAGTACATGAAGCAGATCGTGGCCGAGCTGACGCACCTGGCGCGGCGGTCGTCCGAGATCAGCCAGCGGTCGGGCGTGTCCGTGCGCGTGAGCATCTGCAACTACGAGAACCTGCTCTCGAGCGCACTCAAGCGGGCCATACGCCTGGGCGAAGCCTCCGCCTCCCCTCGCGTCAGCGACCTCGACGCCATGCTCGCGTCCACCTCGGGCAAGATCGAGCTCGAGTCCGTGGGGGAGGCCAGCGAGGAGAAGATCCTCGGCAAGCTCGCCCAGCGGGCGGTGCTCAACGTCTTCAACCGCGCCTTCACGGGCTCCGACCTCGAGGAAGTCGTCGGTGCCTTCCAGGGTGGCCTCAAGGTCGACGTGTCGGACCTGATGCCGTCGGAAGCCTATGTGAGACAGATCGGCGAGGCGCGCCCGCTCCACGCCGCGTGCAAGAAGCTCGGCGCGAAAGATCCGGCCGCGGTGGCCTCGGCGGTGGAGTTCGTGCTCGAGGGCCTTCACCTCTCCCGCAAGCTCAACAAGGACGTGAAGTCGGGCCAGACGAGTTATCGCGGATAGCCGCCTGCAGTTCCTACCGGGAAGGAGAATGGCAATGAAGAGCTGGACACGTGGATGGATCGGACTCTGTGTGTCGCTCGCGCTGAGCGCGTCGGTAGCCCGGGCGCAGGCGCCCGCGGCCACGCCGCCCGCGCCTGCCGACAAGCCCGCCGCCGCAGCTCCGGCTCCTGGGGACAGGCCGGGAGTGGTGATCGCCGACGTCGCGGTCATCACCGCCACCGTGGAGGCCGTCGACCAGGACAAGCGGACGGTGACGCTCAAGGGGCCGAAGGGTCGCACGGTCACACTGAAGGTGGGCCCGAACGCCAAGAACTTCGACCAGATCAAGGTCGGCGACAAGGTGAAGGGGAAATTCCTCGACAGCATTGCGCTCTTCGTCCGCAAGTCCGGCGCGCCGCCGGACGCGACGGAGATGCAGGCCGTCAGCGTGGCACCGCGCGGACAGATGCCCAAGGCGGTCGCCGTGAACACCGTCGAGATCACCGCCAAGGTCGAGAAGATCGACTACAAGAAGCGGCTGATCACGCTCAAGGGGCCTGAAGGCAACGTGGAGACCATCAAGGTCGACCAGCGGGTGAAGAGGCTCGCCGAGGTGAAGGTGGGAGACGAGATAGTCCTCCGTCAGACTGAAGCGATTGCCCTCGAGGTCGTGAAGGGAAAGCCGTAGCGAGAGCAGCTAGAGCGGCTTGCGGGCGAGGGCGTCGGCGATAGCGTCGACGTCGTAGACGCAGCCGCCCCACGTCCCGCCCCCCGCCTGCTGGAGGAGCGCCCAGAGTCGCGTGTCCTCCGGCAGGTTCGGGTCCGGGGCGAGGTCGGGGCGCGGCGGCCGCCCCGCGAGCACGTGCGTGCCTTCCTCCGGACCGAAGATCTTCTCGCCGTGCCCGACCAGGTCCACGCTGCCCTCGAGGCGATTCCTGTCCACGACGATGCGGACGAGATCGCTCTCGATGAGCCGGCCGACCGGCCCGCCCGCCAGCGCCTCGGGACCGACGTGACCGACGCAGGCGCCCGTCGACACGCCTGAGAAGCGCGCGTCGGTCAGTACCGCCACTTCCTTGCCCCAGGTCAGATGCTTGAGCGCGGCGGTGATCTGGTAAATCTCCTCCATGCCGGCGCCGAGAGGCCCCCGGCAGATGAGCACGAGGACGTCACCGGGCCGGACGCGCCCCGGTCCCTGGCTCTTGATGGCAGCAATGGCGTCGCGCTCGCGCGTGAAGATACGCGCGGGGCCGGTCTTGCGATAGACGCCGTCGGCGTCCACCACCGAGGGGTCGATGGCCGTGCTCTTGATCACCGAGCCCTCGGGCGCGAGGTTGCCGCGCGGGAAGGTGACGGTGCTGGTGAGCCCGGACTTGTGCGCACGCTCCGGGCTCATGATGACGTCGTCGGGATCCACGCCGTCGCTCGCGCGCAGGCGCTCGCGCAGCACACGGCGCCGGTCCGAGGCCTCCCACCAGTCGAGCACGCGCCCGAGCCTGTCACCCGACACCGTGAGCGCATCGAGGTCGAGCAGGCCCTCGCGGCGCAGGTGCAGCATCACTTCCGGCACACCGCCGGCAAGAAACACTCGCACGGTCGGGTGATTCCGCGGGCCATTGGGCAGCGCGTCTACGAGGCGCGGCACGCGGCGATTGATCGCACTCCAGTCCTCCACCGTTGGCCGCCTGAGGCCGGCCGCATGGGCCGCCGCGGGCAGATGCAGCAAGAGGTTGGTCGAGCCGCCGAAGGCCGCGTGGACCACCATGGCATTGCGCACCGCCGCGTCGGTGACGATGTCGCGCGTGGCGAGGCCGCGGGCCTCGAGGCTGACCATGGCGCGCGCGGAGCGGCGGGCCATGTCGAGCCACACAGGCTGGCCCGAGGGCGCCAGCGCCGAGTGAGGCAGCGAGAGCCCGAGCGCCTCGCCGACGACCTGCGAGGTCGCGGCCGTGCCGAGGAATTGGCAACCACCGCCCGGCGAGCCACAGGCACGGCAGCCGAGATCGCTCGCCTCCTCGAGGGAGAGCTCGCCGTGAGCGAAGCGGGCGCCGATGCTCTGGACCTTGCCCGCATCCTCGCCGTCGGTGGGCGGCAACGTCACGCCACCGGGCACGAGCACGCAGGGCAGGTCGCGCATGGCCGACAGCGCGAGCATCATCGCGGGCAGGCCCTTGTCGCAGGTGGCAATGCCCATGACGCCCTTGCGCGTTGGCAGCGACCGGATGAGCCGCCGGAAAACGATGGCCGCGTCATTGCGATAGGCGAGGCTGTCCATCATGCCAGTGGTTCCCTGCGTCCGGCCGTCGCAGGGATCGGAGACGAAGGCCGCGAAGGGCAGGCATTCGAGTCGCGCCAGTTCCTCGGCGGCGGCCTGCATGAGGAGACCGACCTCCCAGTGCCCGGTGTGATAGCCAAGCGCAACGGGGCGGCCGTCGGCGGCGCGCACGCCGCCCTGGGTCGAGAGCATGAGGTATTGCGGGCGGCCCAGCTCGCGTGGATCCCAGCCCATGCCCGCGTTCTGCGTCAGCCCGAAGATGTCACCGCTCGGGCTCTCGCGCAGCATCTCGGCCGTGAGCGGCAGGCGGCCCCGTGGCCCCGGCGCCGCGCTCTTGATCTCGAACAGCTCCGCGCCCGACTCCACGATCTCGGCGAAGCCCAGGCTGGCGCGCATGACCCTATTCATCTCGTCGTCACCCCACGCCCCCTCACCCTACGCCCCCTCACCCTACCCTCTCCCCCTCCGGAGGCGAGGGACTCGGACCGAGACTTCGAGCCCTCGATGTGACAGCTCGGACACTCCAGTGCAGGGATGCTAGCCCGGCCCATTCGCTCCGTCAAGCAAACCCAACGCGCTTCACGGCAATCCTGCGCGGGCACGAAGCTGGAAACGGGATGTTCTCCGTGCTCTGCTGCTAGACTTCTATTAGCCCATGAACAAGGCGCCCCTTGCACTGGCTCCCGAGTTCTATGCCGCGGCACTGGACGACTCGCCGTACTTCCGCTTCTATGACCGCAGCCCGGTCACGCGTGCCCTCCGCGACGTAATTCCCCGCTACCTGCATCCAGGTGCCTCCGTGCTTGACCTAGGCTGCGGCAATGCCATCGGCGCCTGCCACCTCGCTGCTTCCGGCGGGCAGGACCTCACGTACACGGGAATAGACCCGGACCCGGTGGTGTGCACGTGGGCGAGAAAGGTCCTGGCCAGCCTGCCTCGGGAGCGTGTGCGGGGCCAGGTGCTGACCCGGACACTCGAAGAGTATTTGGGTTCGGCGCGGCCGACCTACGACCTCATCCTTTCGAGCTGGGCCTTCCGGTGCTGCGTGGACGTGAGACGCACCGAGACGCATGAGTCCCTGACGGCAGCGATTGCGAATCTCCTGTCGCCCGGCGGAGTCCTCATCGTGGGCGACGCTTTCATCGGGTCGGGCGCCACGGACGAGGAGATCGCCCGCATCCGCTCTTACCACGGCCGGCTGGTCGGCGAGCGCGGGACCGGCAATCCCGTCTTCCCGCCGGAATTGGTGGAGAGGCTGTTCACGCGCGCGGGCCTAAGCCGGATTGAGCATCACGACGTCCTCGCGGTCCCGCTCGGCCGCTTCCTCGGAATGCCGCACGATCGGTACAGCCTCCAGGTGTTCCGTCGCGAGGCGATGGGGTGACGAGATTCCCGGGCGGCCGCGCCCTCGGATTCCTGCTTGTGGCCGGCCTCCTCCTGATCTGGGAGGCAGCGAGCCTCGCCCGGCTCCTCAATCCCTTTTACTTTCCGCCCGTGCATCAAGTCGCTCGCAGCCTGGTGGGCTCCGTCCTCGACGGCAGTCTCGGAATGGCGTTGTTCACGAGCCTCGGCCGGGGCTTCGCGGGCTATGGCTTCGCCGCCATCCTCGGCGTCGGCCTTGGCGCGGTCGCCGGCCAGCATCTCTTCGTCCGCCAGCTCATCGATCCGGTGGTGGAGTTCCTGCGGCCGTTGCCGTCGCCAGCCATCATTCCTCTGGCCATCCTCCTTCTTGGGATTGGTAGCTCCATGAAGGTCTTCATCATCGCGTGGGCCTGCTTCTTTCCCATTCTCCTCAACACCATCGATGGCGTGCGCGGCGTCCCGCCTGCGCTCATCGAGACGGCGCGCAACTTCGGGCTCCGCTACGCCGCCAGCTCGCTCACGGTGGTGCTGCCGGCTGCGATGCCCGCCATCTTCACCGGCCTCCGGATCGCGCTGGCGGTGATGCTGATCCTCACGGTGGTAACGGAGATGATCGCGGGGAACAACGGCATCGGCTTCCTGCTGCTCGAGGCGGAGCGGACGTTTCGCATCGCCGATATGTACGGATTCATCATTGCCCTCGGCCTCGTCGGCTACGTTCTGAACCGTCTCTTCCAGATGGTGGACCGGCGGGTGCTGGCCTGGCACTACGCCATGCATCAGGTCCCGGCGCCGTGACGGCCACCGGAGGGCCCATTCTCGCTGTGCACGGTGTGAGCATGGTCTTCGAAGGCTCGGGAGGCCGGCACGCGGCGCTCGACGACGTCTCCCTCGAAGTTGGCGCTCGCGACCTTGTCGCCATTGTCGGCGAGAGCGGGTGTGGCAAGACGACCTTGCTCAGGATCATGGCCGGGCTCCAGCGGCCCACCACCGGCGAGGTCCGACTTGCGGGTGTGCCCATCGTGGGCCCCGAGCCCCAGGTGTGCCTCGTCTTCCAGCACTACGCATCTACGCTTCTGCCGTGGAAGCGGGCTCTCGACAATGTTCTGTTTGGCCTTCGCGCCTCAGGCGTCGAGGGACGACAGCTTCGCGACACGGCGAGGGCCTTGCTCGATCGCATGGGGCTCTCGGGAGCTGAGCAGCGCTTCCCGTGGGAGCTGTCGGGCGGAATGCAGCAGCGCGTCGTCCTCGCCCGCGCGCTGATCCGGCGGCCCCGGGTGCTCTTGCTCGACGAGCCGTTCAGTGCGGTGGACGAGAAGACACGCGTATCGCTCCAGGAGGCGCTCCTGGCGCTTCATGCCGAGGAGACCTGCAGCATCGTGCTCGTCACCCACAATCTGGACGAAGTGCTCCATCTCTCACGTCGGATCATCGTCCTGGCGGGCAGGCCGGCGAGGGTCGAGAAGGTCATCGAGCCTCAGGGCGAGCTACTCACCCGCGAGACGCTCCGCTCACAGCTCACGGTGGTTCGTGGGAGACCGTAGCACGACCAGGAGAGCCGCGATCATGGGCCGCCTCTCTCCACTCCTCCTGCTCGGGCTTCTGTTCCTGCCGGACGTCGCGAGGGCTGCTTCGCCCGTCCGCGTGGGAGCTATCCCCATAGTGGGAAACGTCGCGCTCTACTGCTCGATGGAGTTCGGCGGGCCGGCGGCGGAGGGGATAGACATCCGGCCGACGAACTTCATGAGCGGTACCAGGATCGTCGAGGCAATGGCGGCCGGCTCCGTCGACATCGGCTTCTCGGCTACCCTCTCGATTCTTCAGGCGGCCCAGCAGGGGCTCGACCTGGTCATCGTCGCGCCCGGTTCCTTCAAAGCAGCGGACGAGAGGCCCCCTACGAGCAGCATCGTCACGCGTCGGGACGCCGGTATTGCGGGGCCGGCTGAGCTCAAGGGCAAGGTCATCGGCGTCAACTCGCTCAGAAGCATCGACTACCTCATCACGGCGGAGTACCTGGCCAGGGGCGGCGTGTCGGCCCGCGACGTGACCTGGCAGGAGATGAGCTTCCCTCATATGCCGGCGGCGCTGGATCAGCGGCGGGTGGACGCGGCGCTCATCGCGGAGCCGTACCTCACGATGCTCAAGGATGGGGAGAGCATCCGCATCCTGTCTACGGCGTCGGACATAATTCCTGGAACGTCGACCAGTGCGTATACGGCACTCCGGTCCTGGGCCCGGACTCGAAGCCCCCTGCTGGAGGCCTTCGTCCGCACCCTCCGGCGCGGCATCGAGGTCTGCGAGCGGGAACCGCAGAGGATGCGCGAAGCGCTGGTGAAGCACGCCGGTGTCAGAGCCGACATCGCATCACGCATCGGGTTACCGGTGCTTCGGCCCACGCTCCGATCCGCCGATCTCGTTCCCCTCATGGACTTGGCTCGGCGACACCGGCTGCTCGACCGCGCGCTGGACCTCGACCGGCTGCTCTCGACCGGCGGACCCGCGCGATGACAGCCTTGACGCCGCCGCCCGTTCGATACAAGGGGGGCACCTGTTCGTCCGGAGAGATCGCCGCACGTGCCGCCTCGTGGTATGGGCATCTGCGCCGGGCGCCCGCGCCCCCATCGGCCCTCAGAGCAATGCCCATGGCCAATCGCCCGGACTCGGTCGCCCTTCTCTTCGCTCTGTCGGCTCTGCCGACCCCAGTGATCCTCCTCTCTGAAGACTCGAGGACGTGGAGAACCTCGCCCGTCGTCCCCCCGGGCACGCCGCTGATTCTCTCTCCCGCCCAACGTGACCTGGCCGCGGCGGCTGGTGACTATGGGCTGCGGCCGGAGATCGTTCAGGAAGAGGAGGGATCATCGGGGCTCGACGATTCGCCGATTTTCTTCTCGTTTCCAGGAGTCGTCTTTTTCACCTCGGGCACGACGGGGGCACCGAAACCGGTGTACGTCACTGCGGAGAACCTCGTCCGGTCGGCCCGGATGACGAGCGAGACGCAAGGAGTGCCGCGCGGGACCGGGGTGATCGGCACGCTGCCTTTGAGCACCAAGTACGGCTTTCTCTCCTCCATTGCGCTCGCCACCGTCCTCGGGGGCCCGCTGGCCTTGCTGGAGCAGTTCGACCACCGCTCGGTGTTGGAGCTCTTCGCTTCGCGTGAATATGACTTCTTTTCGTGCACCCCATTGATGGCAGATGTGCTGAGTCGTTGCCCCCTCGACGGATCACCACCGCCCGCACCGCGGATAGTGATTTCCAGCGCCGGGCAGCTTTCTCCGGCGGTCCACCGGGCCTTCAAGGCACGCTTCGGAGTCGGGCCGCGCGTGACCTACGGATCCACCGAGGGTGGCCTCATCTGCGCAATGCGGCCGGGTGACGTCGAGCAGCCCGAGAGCGTGGGCCGGCCCGTGCGGGGGGTCGAGCTCAGGATCGGCGACGACCCGCGCCGTCCCGCAGGAGTGGGCACGCCGGGGCGAGTGTGGTACTCATCGCCCTGGTACATGGAAGGGTACGGGTTCCCGCCCGATCTTGAGCCGCGCGGCGATATCGACGGCTGGTTCCCGACCGGCGATCTCGGTGCGATCGACGCGACTGGCGCGCTGACACTGCTCGGGCGGAGCGACGACTGTTTCAAGACCCAGTCCGGCCACCTCGTGAATCCCGCCGAAGTGGCCGCTGCCCTCCGGAGTCACCCGGCCGTGGTCGATGCGGCGGTGGTGCCGGTGAGCGGGCCCACCGGCGTCGCGATCGCTGCCCTCCTGGAAGTCGATGGAGTGGTGAGCCCACACTCGCTCCGGAGTCATGCCGCTCAACTCTTGCCCCCGTGGGCCCAGCCTCAGGTGATGGTCACAATCCCGTCGCTCCCCAGGGCGGCGAGCGGCAAGATCGACCGGAACGCCTGCATCAAGCTCGTCGAAGCGCAGTCACCGGGCTCGTGAGAGCTGCTTCGCCGCGAGCGGAGCGGTTCAAGTGTTCACGGTCGGTTCAGAGTCCAGGCAAGCTCGCAGGCGCTCAGCGAGAGCGCGGACGTGGATCGTGAGACACGTGAGATGTCCGCCGGGAACCTGGTGGATCTCCAGCTGCCTCGCCACTTTGCGCCAGATCTTCGCGGGACCTTCTGGACCCTGAGCCAGCTCCGCCCGCCCCCAAAGAATGGTGACCGGTCCCGCGTATTGCCCGGGCGTGTAGGCATTCATCACCTTGGTGTAGTCATGCATCACTCGATCCCGAGCGTCCTCTGTCCTCCTGGATCCTCCCTCGGGAGTTGCCACACGCTCGCCGCCGAGGTTCTGCCGGGCCCTCAGGTTGACCATGTTGGCGATGACGCTGAGACACGTGTGCACCTTCTCCTTGAAGAACGCTGCCTGTTCCCTTGCCGGGAGGCGCACCAATCGCTGCAGACGACCGAGGTAGTATCTGCACCACGTGGCCAGCGCGCTCTCGCGGCTTGGAAATCTTGGAGCAATCAGAATCAAGCGCTCGACCTTCTGGCCTCGCGCCCAGAGCTGGCGAGCCATCTCGAAGGCGACGAAGGCACCGTTGCAGAGGCCCCCCAGCCGATATGGGCCCTCCGGCTTCAGAGAGAGCAGCGTTTCCAGGTGCGACGAGGCCATCCCCTCGATCGTGCCGGGGACAGGCCTGCCATCCAGGCCATGCGGGGTGAGCGCATAAAAAGGCTGATCCTTCCCGAGGTGCCCGGCCAGCCTCAGACAGTAGAGCCCATGGCCGTAGAGGTCTCCGTGCAAGAAGAAGAACGGGGGGGCGGATTCTCCTCGGGCCATCTCCACGTTTCTCGCGAAGAAAGCGCGATAGCGCGGAGTCGCGGCGGCGCTCGGGGTCTGAACGAGGGCCCGCGCCAGCTCCTCGATCGTGGCGTCGCCGGACCGGAGGGACTGGGGAACCTTCCGCCCGCACGTCTCCTCGACGCAATCGATCATGCGCGCGAGAAGCGTCGAGTCCCCGCCGAGCGCGGCAAAGCTCTCACGTATCCCGACCGGGCCGCGCCCCAGAAGATCCTCCCAGATCGCGATGAGCATCACCTCCGTTGGGTCGCGAGGTCCCACGAACCGGCTGACCGCCTTCGTTCGGGGTGAGCTCATTGGAAGCCGCGGATCGTCCTCAACGTCATGGCCGGCGGGACAACACCAGGCATCGTCTACTCCATCGCGCTCGGGAGGTATGCGACGAGCCAGCATCACGCGGTGACTCTCCTGCACCGCTACGAATGGCAATTCTATCATGCGCGTTGCCGACGGCCAGCCGAGGCCGATGGGCTCTCTGGGAGAAGCGCGGACGTACTCCGGCTGTTCCCGCGAGGGAGAGTTGAGATCCTCGGGCGTGATAGGATTTTAGGGTATGTTCAAGGAACGTTGATGACGCACGACCTCTTGGTCGCCCGCGTGCTGTCGATCGTCGCCGGCATCGCGGGCGGGAATCGAAGCCCGGCCGATGCGGGCCCCGACACGCCCCTCACCGACGGGGGTTTCTGGCTCGACTCGGCCGCGCTGTTGGAAGTCATTCTGGCCTGCGAAGAAGCATTCGATGTGGTTTTCGACCCTGAGACCGACCTGAGCCGTGAAGCCCTGAGCACCGTCGGAACCCTGGCCGCATCGATTCGGGGCAAGCAAATACGTCCCGAGCAGACCATGGGTGAATGAAGAGCGCCGGATCATCCCAGCCGTTCAGCGCGTGCCGACCATGTTCGCATGCAGCGGCGTGAGAGTGGAGCGCAGATGATAAGAGGCCCGTTCTCAGTCA
>Ga0335084_10000767_pt1 | contig 28392 bp, 21 predicted proteins | sample Lox_Sample_44_FD_206721 | JGI IMG/M metagenome (GOLD analysis project Ga0335084, IMG submission 206721) | Soil microbial communities from Loxahatchee National Wildlife Refuge, Florida, United States - Lox_Sample_4.4 | ecosystem: Environmental > Terrestrial > Soil > Wetlands | place: USA... | reverse complement strand
GGTGCGGGCTACGCGAGCTTCACCTTCCAGGTGCAAGATGACGGCGGTACCGCCAACGGTGGGGTGGATCTGGATGCCTCGCCCAACACCATGACCGTGAACGTCACAGCGGTCAACGATGCGCCGGCGGGTGCGAACAACACGGTGACCACCAACGAGGACACCGCCTACACGTTCGCAGCAGCCGACTTCGGATTTAGTGATCCCAACGACAGCCCGGCCAACAATCTCACGGCGGTCAAGATCAGCACCGTGCCTGGAGCCGGCAGCCTCACGCTATCTGGCGTTGCGGTCACAGCGGGTCAGACCGTGTCGGTGGCCAACATCAATGCGGGCAATTTGAAGTTCACCCCGGCGGCCAACGCCAGTGGTGCGGGCTACGCGAGCTTCACCTTCCAGGTGCAAGATGACGGCGGTACCGCCAACGGTGGGGTGGATCTGGATGCCTCGCCCAACACCATGACCGTGAACGTCACAGCGGTCAACGATGCGCCGGTAAACATTGTTCCGGCACCGCAGGCCACGAGCCAGAACACCTCCCTGGCATTCTCGAGCTCGAACGGCAATCAGATCTCGATTGCCGACGTGGACGCAGCATCCGGTTCGCTCCAAATTACACTTACAGCGACCAACGGTGTGCTCACGCTGAATGGTGTGGGCGGCCTCACCTTCACCACTGGGGATGGCACTGCCGACGCGATCATGACCTTCACCGGCACGCTCGCCAACCTGAACGCGGCACTGAACGGGCTCACTTTCGCGCCCACGGCCGGTTATAACGGGGCCGCCTCGTTGTCTCTGACTACCAGTGACCAGGGCAATACCGGTGTAGGCGGTGCGCAGTCGGCCAACAGTACAGTGAATATAACGGTGAACACCGTTGCTGTTCCCACAGCCACCAACGATGCCTACAGCGTCAACGAGGATTCTGTAGTCACGGTGTCGACCACTTGGTACGACGCCAGCTGGCAGTACCGCGAGCAACTGAGTTTCAACAACGCCTCGCGCGCGGAAAACCTGGTTAACTTCCCGGTGCTAGTTGCGATCGACACTACCACCTTCGGCCTATCGTTCTATAGTCAAACCCAGCCAGCCGGACAGGATCTGCGTTTTGTCGACGCGAACGGCACGCTGCTGACCCACGAGATCGAATCCTGGAATCCTGGCGGGACCTCCTACGTGTGGGTGAAGGTGCCCCAGATCGACGCCTCCTCCAACAGCGATTCCATCTCGATGTACTGGGGCAACGCCAGTGCGCCGGATGTTCAGAACGCGGCCGCGGTGTGGGGCAACAACTATGCGGGCGAGTGGCATTTCAACGGCAGCGTTACTGACAGCACCGGCCTGAACACCGCGACGGACAATGGGACGAACGCCCTTGTGGGACAGATCGCGGCCGGCCGGGACTTCAATGGAGGCGGTGCCTATGTCCAGACTTCCAGCACGGCGCTGCAGAGTGCAGATAGCTTCACGATCGGCACATGGTTCAACGCCGATGCCACCGATTACACTCATCACCTGCTCTGGGAGGGAATGAACGGGGCAAATGGCTTTGGCGACCCTGGGGTTCCAGCGGCCAACCAGGAAATGAATCTGTCTATGGGCGGGGTCCCCGCGTTGAACACGCCCACCGACAACTATCTGACATTCTTCCTCGGCGATCAGGATGAACCAGTGGATGCGGGGGTCCTCCAGATCAGCACGCCCTTCGTGGACACCGCTGGCTGGCACTATGTGTCGGTCGTTGTGAACAACATGTCCACCGCACCGAGTGCAACCATGTACCTGGATGGCGTGGCGGTGGGGTCTGACACTGGTACCGTGGCGCGGACCAGCCGAACAGGCTGGGATACCGCCATGCGGTTCGGCGAACCGGGGATGGCTACGCGCTACTATGACGGCGCACTGGACGAGTTGAACCTGGCCACCGTGGCACGCAGTGCCAATTGGGTCGACGCGCAATACGCTTCCATGACCGGCACGCTGATCTCCAACGCGGCAGTCGAGCCCCGGCCCGTCGTGGGCGTGTTGGCGAACGATACAAATCCGGCCGGTTCTCCACTCACGGCTGTGCTGGTAAGCGGCCCGTCCAATGCCGCGTCATTTACGCTGAACGCCGACGGCACCTTCAGCTATACCCCCGTAGCCGACTACAACGGGACCGACACCTTCACTTATCTGGCCAACGACGGCACCAGCACCTCCAATACGGCAACAGTTACGATCACGGTCAACCCGGTCAACGATGCGCCAGCGGGGGCGAACAAGACTGTAACCACGTTAGAAGATAACTCCTACACCTTTGCCACGGCCGACTTCGGCTTCACTGACCCGAGTGACTCCCTGGCCAATGCGCTGCTCAACGTAAAGATTACAACCCTACCGGGTGCGGGAACGCTCACCGACAACGGTGTGGCGGTGACAGCGGGGCAGGTCGTGACTGCGGCTGACATCAGCGGTGGCAAGCTCATATTTACCCCGACCGCCAACGCCAGCGGTGCGAGCTACGCGAGCTTCACCTTCCAGGTGCAAGACGACGGCGGTACGGCCAACGGTGGAGTGGATCTGGACGCCTCGCCCAACACCATGACCGTGAACGTCACAGCGGTCAACGATGCACCGGCGGGCGCAAACAACGCGGTGACTACCAACGAGGACAGCGCCTACACCTTCGCGGCGGCGGACTTCAGCTTGACCGACCCGAGCGATACGCCGGTCAATTCCCTGCTCAACGTAAAGATCACTACGTTGCCGAGCGCAGGGACGCTCACCGACAATGGCGTAGCGGTGACTGCTGGGCAGTTCGTGACTGCCGCTGACATCAGCGGCGGCTTGCTTGCGTTCACCCCCGCGGCCGACGCTAACGGGGTGGGGTATGCCAGCTTCACGTTCCAGGTGCAGGACAACGGGGGCACGGTCAACGGCGGGGTGGACCTGGATCCCACGCCCAACACGATCACCATCGACGTCACCGCAGTCAACGACGCGCCAGTCTTGAGTGGCGCCAGCAACCTCACCGCGGTCAACGAAGACCCGGCCGCCAACCCTGGCACCCTGGTCTCGACGCTGATCAGCGGTCAGACCACTGACATCGATCCGGCGGCGCCCACGGGCATTGCGGTCACCGCGGTGGACAACACCAACGGGGCCTGGCAGTACTCGACCAACGGCGGCACCACGTGGAACAACTTCGGCGCGCCCACGGGGGCCGCAGCGCGGCTGCTGGCCGCCGACGCCAGCACCTACGTACGCTTCGTGCCCAACGCCAACTGGAACGGGTCGGTACCCGCCGGCATCACCTTCCGCGCCTGGGACCAGAGCAGCGGGTTGGCCGGCGGCACCGCGAATACGACCGTCAACGGTGGCACGACGGCATTCTCCAGCGCTACCGCGAGCTCGTCGATTACTGTCAACCCGGTCAACGATGCACCCGCTGGCGCCAATAAGACGGTGACGACTAACGAGGATACCGCCTACAGCTTCACTGTGGCGGACTTCGGCTTCAGCGACGCAGCCGATGCCCCCCCCGACGCGCTGCTCAACGTGAAGATCACCACACTGCCCGGGGCGGGCAGCCTCACCAACAACGGCGTGGCACTAAGTGCGGGCCAGTCTGTCACGCTCGCCGACATCGCTGCGGGCAACCTCACGTTTACCCCGGCGCTCAATGCCAATGGCGCCGGCTACTCGAGCTTCACCTTCCAGGTGCAAGACGACGGCGGTATTGCCAACGGTGGCGTCGATCTCGATCCCACGCCGCGTACCATGACTGTCAACGTGACCCCGGTGAACGATGCGCCCACGGCGGCCAACGGCACTGTGAGCACTGCGGAGGATACCCCCCACGTCTTCAACGTCGGCGATTTCAACTTCAGCGATGTGGATGCAGGCGATACTCTGCAGTCGGTGACGATCGTAAGCCTGTCGGGAGGCGGCAGCCTGACGCTCTCCGGGGTTGGCGTTAGCGCGGGACAGGTCATTTCGGCAGCCAATATCAGTGCGAACAATCTCGTATTCACTCCGGCCGCGGGAACCAGCGGCGCGAGTTATGCGAGCTTCGACTTCAGCGTAAGCGATGGTGCCGCCAGTTCGTCGCCCGTCAACGTCCTGACCGTCGACGTTGGCTCGCTGAACGACGCCCCGCAGGGCAGCCCCAACACCGTGACCACGCTTGAAGACACCGCTTATGCTTTCAAGGCAGTGGACTTCGGTTTCAGCGATCCCAACGACAGCCCGGCCAATAACCTGCAGGCGGTCGAGATCACCACGTTGCCCACAGCTGGAACATTGACCGATAACGGGGTGGCGGTGGGCGCAGGGCAGTTTGTAAGCGTCGCCGATATCGCAGGGGGCAAGCTGGTATTCGCACCAGCGGCCAACGCCAACGGGAACAACTACGCGAGCTTTACGTTCCAGGTTCAGGACGACGGAGGGACGGCCGGCGGCGGCACGGATACCGATCCCACCCCGCATACCATAACGGTCGATGTCACGCCGGTCAACGACGCGCCGCAGGGTACGAGCAAAACCGTGACAACGTCGGAGGACACGGCGTACACGTTCACCGCCGCGGACTTTGGGTTCGGCGATCCCAACGATGCTCCAGCCGACTCACTAGCAGCGGTCCAGATCACCACGTTGCCCGGAGCAGGTTCACTAACCGACAACGGTGCGGCGGTCGCGGCCGGTCAGTTCGTGAGCGTGTCCGATATCACCGGGGGCCTCCTGACCTTCACACCCACGGCCAACGCCAATGGCGCGGCATATACAAGCTTCACGTTCCAAGTGCAGGATAACGGCGGCATTGCCAACGGCGGCGTAAATGTCGATACGACACCGCGTACAATGATCGTCGACGTCGCCGCCATCAACGATGCGCCGGTGCTGGGCAACAATACGCTCACGATCGTGCAAGGCGGGTCGGTGATTCTGTCCGGCGCCAATCTGAGCGCGACCGACGTCGACAGCCCGGCTGCTGGTCTGACTTTTACGGTGAGCAACGTCCTCGACGGCCGGTTCGAACTGGTGACAGGCCCTGGGGTTGCCATCACCAATTTCACCCAAGGCACCATCACGGCGGGACAGGTGCGCTTCGTGCACGATGGCAGCACGAACCCACCGGCCTTCAATGTCACTGTCGATGACGGTGGCTCGAGCGTTGGGCCGACCGCGACGACCATCAGCTTCTCGGTACCAGGGGGCGCCGTCGTTGCTCCACCGGTTTCGACACCACCGCCTCCAGCGGCTAACCCCGGCGGCACGCCTCCGGCCCCGCCGCCACCTGCACAGCAGAACAAACAAGCACCGCTCGCGCCGATTCAGGTTACGACGTTGTCGGGAGGCCTTCCGATGGCGCCCGAGGCAGTCGACAACGAACTGATGGAGCCCATCCGCGGCACAACGCCGTTTTTGCGTCTAGACGCGAGGTTGCCCAGAAGCAATCTCAACCCGGCTCCATTGCTGAAGCCCGTCGAACAGACTCTGCTGATCGAGGGGAGCGACCCGCAATCCATGCAATTCGGACCTGTCAGCAAGATCGACTGGAGCGCGCAGACCGCCTTCCCCAGCGCTGATCACAGCAACTCCGAGCACGACCAGATCAAGGTGATCATGGAATCGGTGCGCATGGGCGGCATCGCGCTGTCGGTAGGGGTGGTGTGGTGGGCGAGCCGCGTGACCGGGCTCATCGGCAGCCTGCTCGCGTCCATGCCCGCCTGGCGCCAACTCGACCCGTTGCCTATCGTGGGCCGCGACGAGGACGAGGAGCGCTGGTACGAACCGGAAGACTCCGAGGCGGACGCCGACGAGTTGGCGATCTCCATGGTTTTGGAGGGGCCGCGCAGCCGCGATGCGGCGAGGGTGTAAGGAGGGCGAAGCATGCGCATTCAACTCGCAGCGCTATCTCGGTTCAAGCTGGGCCCTGTGGCGCGCATCAGCCTGGGACTGGTCTCACTCGCCAGCTGCGTCCTACTGACGGCCGATCTGGTCCTCGGAGTACTGCCCGACGAGGCCTCCGTCGCGCGCCAGATTCGTAAGAAGTCGAGTGAGAGCCTGGCGGTTCAACTCGCCGCTCTGGCGCAAAGCGATGACATTGAAACCCTGAAGCGGACCCTCCACGCGGTAGTCACGCGCGATCCCGAGGTGTTGTCCATCGCCGTGCGTCGTGCCAACGGCAACATCGCTGCGGAGACTGGCAACCACGAACGCTATTGGGTGGTGCCGCCGCAGAACAAGTCCACGCTCACCGACGTCCTGGTGCCGATCAACACCCCCAACGGAATGTGGGGACAGGTCGAAGTGGCCTACCGACCGGCCACACCGCAGACGCTCATGGGCTGGCTAAAGTACCCGGGTGTATCGCTCACCGTCACCATGCTGACCTTGGGATTTTTGCTGTTCTACCTCTACCTGAGGCGCATTCTGCAGCACCTGGACCCCAACTCAGCTATTCCCGAGCGGGTACGCACAGCCTTCGATGCGCTGTCCGAAGGCGTGGTGGTGATCGACAAACAGGGCCAGATCGTGTTGGCTAACGCCGGATTCCGAGGCCTGCATCCGGATGCGGCCCGTGAACTGACCGGCAAAAAGATCTCTGATCTGGCTTGGCTGGTCAATGCGATCGGCAACCATCCGGCAACCTGGCCTTGGGAGCGAGCGATGACGACCAAGGCTTCGGTGACTGGGGAAACCATCAAGATCGAGCGTGGGGACGGCACGTCGGTCAAAGTCACCATCAACTGCGCACCGGTGCTGGACGAGCGCAAGAGCGCGCGCGGGTGTCTGATCACGCTGGACGACCTTACCCTGGTGGAGCACATGAACCAGCAATTGCTGGACACGGTCGCGCAGCTCGAGGTTGCCAAGCACCAGATCGAGGCCCAGAACGCCGAGCTCAAACATATGGCCGACCACGATCAGCTCACCGGCGCACTTACCCGGCGCGCATTCCTGGAGCGCGCCCAGCAAACGTTCCTCAAAGGTGCCGCGCAGCGTGGCGGTGATGTGTCATGCATCATGGCGGACATCGACCACTTCAAGGCCATCAATGACCGCTTCGGCCATCTGTTGGGCGACCAGGTGATCCACCGGGTGGCCCTGACGCTGCGCGAGGCTACCCCGGCAAACGATCTCGTATGCCGCTATGGCGGTGAGGAATTCTGCATACTGGTGACCGGAGTCAACGCCCAACAGGCGCAGGACTTTGCCGATCAGGTCCGCAAGCTGATCGAGCACACCTGCGGGCCAGCGGTGATCCCCGGCCAGGCCGCGCGCATCACCGCCAGCTTCGGGGTGGCATCCTTCGAGTCGGGTGCCACCACTCTGGCCGAGCTCATCAAGCAAGCTGATCAGGCGCTGTATTTAGCCAAGAGCTCAGGGCGCAATTGCGTTTGTCGCTACGACGAGCTCGCCGGCGCCCAGGCCGCTGCCATGGCCGCCGCCTGAGCGCGACCCGGCCTCGCTTCAGGAAGTCAGTAGCCCTTTCAGCGCTTCGTCGACGAAGCTGCTGTCGACGGGATTGAGGCCGTTGCCGGCTTGGTGACCCCAGATGGACGGAATGACGCGGAAGCTCGCGCCGGGAATGTACGAAGCTTCGTATTCGATGTCCGCAGGCGTGAAATAGAGATCAGTCTCGCTGGCCATGACCAGCGCCCTGGCCCGGATCGAGGCGAGAGCTTGCTCGAGGCTCCCGCCAAAGCCGGGAGTGGCCCCGACGTCGTTGTGCTGCCAAGTCCAGAGCATGGCGAGCAGATTGTTCGCGTCCCGTCGCAAGAAGCGACGCTCCCAGAAGCCGACTAGAAAGTCTTCCAGCGAGGAGAAGCCGAGCCGGCGGTAGAGCTCCTGCTTGTAGAACGGCTGCGAAAAGCCCCAGCCGGCGTAGACGCGCGCAAACGCGCGAATGCCGCGGGTGGGTTGCTTGTCGTACTCGCCGTCCATCCAGGCCGCGTCCGTGGTCAGCGCGGCTTTGATCCCATCCAGAAAGACCAGATTGTGCGGCGTCGTCCGCGCGGTCCCGCAGAAAGGCGCGATGCGCGCCACTATGTCGGGATGGCTTACTCCCCATTGAAAGGTCTGCTGCGCGCCCATGGACCAGCCAACCACGAGCGCGATGCGCGAAATACCAAAACCCTCCGTGACCAGTCGATGTTGGGCGACGACGTTGTCATAGATCGTCACATTCGGAAAGCGCGCGCGATCGTGCGGCGCTGCGCTGTTGCTGGGCGACGAAGACAATCCGTTGCCGAGCATGTTGGGCACGATGATGAAATACTTCTCGGGGTCGAGCGCCTTGCCCGGCCCGATCGGCCACTCGATATCGGAATGATGAGCCGAGTAGGGCGTGGGGTAGACGATGGCGTTGCTCTTATCGCCGTTGAGCTTGCCGTGCGTCTTGAACGCCAGCTTGGCCTTGTGCAGGGTGGCCCCCGACAGGAGTACAAAGTTCCCGAGGTCGAATCCGCCTTCGGTCGGGTCGGTGGGGTTACCGGCACTGGCCGGACCGAGCGGCGCCTCGACCATGCGCGACATACTTAGCCTTCCAGCAGCTCGCATGAACTGACGCCCGGTTCGATGTTGCGTTCCAGGGGTGGGGGCGTCTTCGCGCAATGCAGCGCTGGATGACGTCTTTGGCATGGCTCGTCCGATGCGATTGCAGTCAGGGCGGAGTGTCTCGATGGTCGCTACGCGTCTCGATTATACGGAACCCTTGGACAGGCGCCTGCTCCCAGCCATGACACTGGCGGCGCGCTCGCATACTGTGCGAGCCAGCCCAAGAATAATCAACAGGGGAGAGGTCATGGCGTTGCGCCCGCGCAACTTTCTGCACGTGCGGTCTGCACCGTAAGCCATAGGTAAGCAGTGCAGGCCTATGATGGTCGCGTCAAGTGCTTCTCGCGAAAGGCCGCCGTTGCAAGGAGCCTATCGCAGCCGTTCTTAGTATCTCCTGAGGGGTATTGCGCCGGGGTGTGAAAGCGCTCCGGTGCTTTTTCTGTAATCCCAACTGAGTAAGGCCAGCCGCTTACTCTGCGCGCTCGAATGTTAGGAGCGTTACCCAGCACCCCACTCCACATGCAGAATTCACAGCGCCAACGGCTAGCGCCGTTCACGGTTGTCGTCGCGGCCACGAACGCGAGCGCTGCCGAGTCACCTGCGGTCCAAGCGTCAGTCGGCCCGGAGCACCTAACGCTCGCCGTGGCTGAGCAGCTGACGGCGCTGCTCGGACTGCTACCCATGGCGCTGTCCACCAGCATCGGATCCGAGACCCAGCGGCCCTTGGCGCTGGTTGTGATCGGCGGCCTGATCAGCGCCACTGTTCTCACACTGATCGTGCTGCCGGTGCCGTATCTGCTGTTCGAGCGGCGTTCGCCGGTCCCGGGGGAGTCGTCCAACCTTGACGTAAGCCCCGATACAGCTTCGCGAGCGCAGTGATACAAAACAATCCCTGCCTGTAATCGCCCGTTTACAAGCGCATGGTCAAATCTGCTTGGCGTTAGGAGCAGAGCACGACCACAGCGGGGGCTTATGAAGATCGCGCACGCTGTCCGGGAAGCTGGCACCGAGCAGGAGATCTATGTCCTGTTGACCGCATACATCAAGGCGGCGCGACTGGGCGAAGAAATGAGCTCGCTCTCGCAGCACATGACGAGCTTGCCGCTGGCTGGTCCGGACGATGTGAGAGGGCGGATCGAGGGACTTTTCACAGCGCTTGGCCTGGCCTCGAAAAGCTTGGACGACGGCTCGCGGGTGGTCCTCAAGGAAGCGTTGTACGTTTTCGGCGAAGCACTGATGCGGCTAAAATGGCTGGAGTCAAAGGCACAGCGAAGCGAAGAACGCCCTGCGAACCGAACGCACTCGACGCGTTACTCTGATCAACCCGACCTGGAAGAAACATGACCTTCTCCGATGCGCTGAGCCTGGTTGGGGAAAAGGACTGGAGCCGCCGCGATTTCGTCGTAACCGTGCTCGCCAGCGGTTTTGCGCTGTCTGTCCAGCCCGTCTGCGCACAGACGATAACCACTGACGACAAAGGACTGACCGCAGGCGAGGTGAAAATTCCGACTGGTGACGGCCGGATGCCTGCGTATCGCGCCATGCCCGAAGCGGGCGGTCCGTTTCCTGTCGTGCTGGTCGTGCAGGAAATCTTCGGCGTGCATGAGCACATCAAAGACGTCTGTCGGCGCCTGGCGAAGGCCGGCTATTTCGCCGTCGCGCCCGAGCTGTATGCGCGTCAAGGCGATGTTTCGCGGCTCAAGGATGTCCAGGAAATCCTCGGCACCGTGGTGAGCAAGGTGCCCGACACTCAGGTGATGAGCGATCTCGATGCGACTGTGGCATGGGCGGGAGGCACGGGTAGAGCAGATGCAACCCGCCTGGCGATCACGGGGTTCTGCTGGGGCGGGCGCATCACCTGGCTGTACTGCGCCCACAACGCGGACGTGAAAGCCGGTGTGGCCTGGTATGGCAGACTGGTCGGGCAGTCGAATGCGCTGATGCCGAAGAACCCAATCGATCTCGCCGCATCGCTCACAGTTCCCGTGCTGGGTCTCTACGGAGGAGCCGACCAGGGCATTCCGGTCCGCAGCGTGGAGGAGATGCGCGCGGCGCTGTCGAAAGGAGGGAGCGGGTCCGAGCTCGTGGTATACCCCGATGCTCCGCATGGTTTCAACGCCGACTACCGGCCCAGCTATCGGAAGGAAGCAGCGGAAGACGGGTGGAAGCGAATGCTGGCGTGGTTCAGTTCCCACGGCGCGGACTGAAAACAGTCACCGCAGCGGCATCTCAAGGATGTGCGAACCAGCTGTCGACCAGCGGCTGGTTCCGTTGCATCCAATCGGATGCGGCCTGCTCGGGGCTGCGGCCGGCGCGGTTGACCTGATAGTCCATCTCTTCCACGGTATCCATGCCGAGGTACACGCGGCCGAGCACCTCCAGCGAGCGTGCAGGCGCGCGCTGGACCCAACCCCGACTCGCGACCAGCGTGCCTTGATTGGCTTCGCCCAGCAACTGCTTGGGCTCCGTGATGGGCCGCATGTTGCCCACCCGATTGATGAAGTTCGGGAACCAGAGCGGCATCACGAACCAGCGTTGCGCAACGATGGCGCGTTCATAGCTGCCGTAGAACTCCGGCAGCGTTCCCGGAGCGAGCCGATAGCCGGCCCGCTCGAGCCCATATGCCTTCATCACCTCAGCTGACACCATCATGTTCCCGGAGTCACGGCCGGTTCCCTGAATGGTCTTGTCCATGTGCGACACGACTTCGGGCTTCCTGAGATCGTCGACTTCTGCAACTACACTCGCCGGAACATAGGTCGGGACCATCCAGGCGAAGCGCGCCCCCTCGTAAAGGACGGCGATGGCTTCGGCCTGGCTTCCATAGCGCTCCCAATACGTCGCGTGCCCGTGCGGGAGCCAGGCCGCGACGAGCAGATCGACTTCGCCCGCCCCGAGTCGCGGAAAAATCTGACCGTGGCTTCCCTCGACAGTCTCGACCGTGTGCCCGAGCCGCTCCAGCACTTGGCGCACGACTGCTCCAGTGACCGCGTAAAACGAAAGCGAGATCTGCCCCATCACCACCTTGCTCGCCGGCTCGTCGGCGTGGCCGGGTCCGGTGGCTGTGTAAAGCAGCAAGACGAGAAGCACCGCACGGATCAAGCCTCGAATATGCATCGCGAACCCCCCGAGGATGGTGCGCCGAGCCGACTGTTGCGACTCTACCGACGGTTGGAAACGTCGAAGTCCACTGAGTTCCGAGCGAAAGCCGCTCGAAAAAACTCTGCGGGGTGTCCCGTGCGAGCTGACCAGCGCCAGAGGGGTCAGCCGGGATCCTGTGTCGATCGGTGCGCGAGCTGCTTGTGCCGTTCGATCTCAGCGCGCAGCTCCTGCGTGGAGCGTTTCTCCCACGGCCTGCCATCGGTCATGAGCTTGAAGAACAGTGGGATGAAGAAGATTGCCAGGAACGTCGCGGCCAGCATTCCGCCCATCACACCGGTACCCACCGCATGACGCGCGCCTGCGCCGGCTCCAGTCGAGATCGCCAGCGGAAGCACCCCGAGGATGAAGGCGAGCGAGGTCATCAGAATGGGACGGAAGCGCAGGCGCGCAGCTTCCAGCGCAGCGGCGGCAGTGGAGAGTCCCTCGTGGTGCTTGAGCACCGCATACTCCACGATCAGGATCGCGTTCTTCGCCGCCAAGCCAAGCAGCGTGACCAGCCCGATCTGGAAGTAGACATCGTTGGTCAAACCGCGCAACCACACCGCGGCGAGCGCGCCGAAGGTCCCGAATGGCAATGCCAAGAGCACCGACAACGGTAGCGACCATTTTTCGTACTGCGCAGCGAGGATGAGGAACACCATCACAGCCGCCATCCCCAGAGCCAGACTCGAGGTGCCGGCCGAGCGCTTCTCCTGGAACGAGGCGCCGCCCCAGTCATAGCTGAAATCGGGCGGCAGCACTTCTTTGGCAACGCGCTCCACTGCCTGGATTGCTTGACCCGATGATACCCCGGGCGCTCCCTGGCCCAACAGCTTCACCGCAGGCAGATTGTTGAAGCGATCGAGCGAATCAGGCCCCGAGGCGTACTGGACGGTGGCGAGCGACTTGAGTGGGATCATCTCCCCCTTACCCGAGCGGACGTAGATATCGCCGATGGCGTCGGGCCGGTTGCGGTAACTCGGTTCGGCGGACATCAGCACCTGCCAGGTGCGGCCGAACTTGTTGAAGTCGTTGACGTAGTAAGTGCCGAGCGTGGCGGCCAGGGCGTTGTACAACTGGTCGATGGGCACGCCCAACGCCTTGGCCTTTTCCCGGTCGACGTCCACGCGCAGCTGCGGTACGTTGGGCCGCCACAGCGTTTGTACATAGCCGCCGCCACCACCGAGCATCGGGTCCTGGTTGGCTCGCGCGAGGAACTGACCCATCACCTGCGCCAAACGCTGCGCCCCGCCTTCGCCACGGTTCTGAATGTAGAACTCGAAGCCGCCGGCGTTGCCCAGACCGAATATGGGCGGCGGAGCGAACGCGAGCACGAGTGCTTCCTTGATGTGCGCGGTCTTCATGAAGAACTCGCCGACCAGCTGGTGCGTATACACGCCCGGGCGATCGTCCCAGTGCTTCTGGCTGGCGAAGATGGTCGCCGCGCTGTTGCGGAAGCCGCCGCCGAGGAAGTCGAGGCCGGTGAAAGCCACCGAGTATTGGTTGGCCGGGTTCGACAGCATCGCTTCCTGGACCTCGGTGACCACCTTGTCGGTACGCTGCAGCGTGGCGCCATCCGGAAGAAACACGGCGCCGATGTAGTAGCCCTGGTCCTCGTCGGGCACCAAGCTGCTGGGCGTGATGCGCCACAGAAACAGCGCCAGCGCCACCATGCCCGCGAACAGGACCATCGCGATGGCCCCGCGGCGCAGCACGAACCCAACGCCATCGGCATAGCGGCCGGTGACCCAGGTGAACCAGCTGTTGAACCAGCGGAAGAAGGGACCGGGCGGGCGATGGCCACGTTGGAGGATCAGCGCGCTCAATGAAGGCGTCAGCGTCAGCGCGACGATGGCCGAGATCACCACGGCAATGGAGATGGTCACCGCGAACTGGCGGTACAGCTCGCCGGTGAGGCCGCCGAGAAATGCGATCGGCACGAACACCGCGCACAGCGTCAGCGCGATCGCGATCACCGGCCCGGTCACCTCCTGCATCGCCTGGATGGCAGCGTCGTGCGCCGGCTTGTGCTCTTCTCGCATGATGCGTTCGACATTCTCGAGCACCACGATGGCGTCGTCGACCACGATGCCGATCGAGAGCACCATGCCGAACAGCGTGAGCGTGTTGATCGAGTAGCCGAGTGCGAACAAGCCCGCGAATGTGCCGACCAGAGATACCGGCACCGCCGCGAACGGGATCAGCGTGGCCCGCCAGCTTTGCAGGAAAACGAACACCACCACGAACACGAGCGCCATCGCCTCGAGCAGAGTCTTCGCCACCTCGCGGATGGAAACCTTGACGAAGCGCGTGGTGTCGTAGACGTTGGAGAATGCGAGGCCCTGTGGGAAACGCTCGGAGAGCTGCTTCATCACCGCGTTGCAGTCGTTGGCGACGGCGAGCGCGTTGGCGCCTGGCTGCAGAAAGATGCCTACCAGCGTGGCCTGCTTGCCGTTGACGCGGCCGATGAACTCGTAGTCCTTCGCCGCCAGCTCCACGCGCGCGACGTCTTTCAAGCGCACCGCAGAACCGTCGGGGTTGGAGCGGACGATGATCTCCTCGAACTCCTTGACGTCGGCGAGGCGCCCCTTGGTCGTGATGGTGTAGACCAATTCCTGCTGCGGGCCGATCGGCGCCTGTCCGACCTTGCCCGCGGCGAACTGCGCGTTCTGTTCGTTCACCGCGCGAATCAGATCGCCAGGAGTGAGCTTGAGCTGCGTCATGCGGTCGGGCCGGACCCAGATGCGCATGGCGTAGTCCTTGGCGCCGAAGATCTGCACGTTCGTGGTACCGGGGACGCGCTTGAGATAGTCGAGCACGTTCAGCGTCACGTAGTTGCTGGTGTACAGGTCGTCGAAACGCCCGTCCGGCGAATAGAACGCGTAGACCATCAGGAAGGCGGACGAACCCTTCTCCACGGTGACGCCCTGCCTTCGCACCTCCTCGGGCAGCCGCGCCTCGGCCTGCTTGACGCGATTGTTGACGTCGAGCGCGGCCTGATCGGCGTTCGACCCGATCTCGAACGTCACCTGGATTTCCACGGCGCCGTTAGAGCCGGAGTTGGAGGACATGAAGATCATGTTCTCCACACCGTTGATCTGGTTCTCCAGCGGAGCCGCCACGGTCTGCTCCAGCACCTCTGCGGAGGCACCGGGATAGACCGCGCGCACCGTCACTACCGGCGGCGCGATTTCCGGATACTGCGCAACGGGCAGGTTGCGCATCGCCGCCAGCCCGGCTAGCAGGATGAAGATGGAGAGAACCGCTGCGAAGATCGGCCGGTCGATGAAGAAACGGGAAAACATGCGCTCACCTCGATCCTCTCTGGTAGAGGAGAGGATCCCTCATTGGATGGCGTTACTGCTGTTTTGCGGCGGGCTGGGTTGCTTGCGCCGGCGCGGGCGGCTTGCTCTCGGCGATCTTGACCGGCGAACCCGGCCTTACCTGCATGTTCATTACACCGTCGACGATCACGCGGTCGCCGGGATTGAGACCAGAGGTGATGATCCAGTCCGCGCCTGCCCACTGGCCGACCTCCACCGGGCGCGGCTCGACTAAGCCCTGCGCATTCACGGTCATGACGACCTTCCCGGTTGGTCCTTCCAGGACGGCGCGCTGCGGCACGGCGAGGGCATTCATATACGTCGCACCCGCCAGCGCCACGCGCACGAACTGCCCCGGCCTCAGACTCTGATCGGAATTGGGCAGCACCGCACGCGCTTCGCTGGTGCCGGTCTCGGGATTGATGCGCACGTCGCTGAAGTCGACGCGGCCGGGTCGTGCGTACGTCGTCCCGTCGGACAGTTTCACTGTGACGGTGAAGCGCCCGTCCTTGGGCAGCTGCAGCCGACCCGCGGCGGATTCCCGCTGCAGCTTGAGATTCTCCGATTCCGAAATGCTGAAAATGACGTGGATCGGGTCGACTTGAGAGATGGTAGTAAGCAGCGTTTTCTGCGCTTCGACCAGACTGCCTTCTGATTTGAGCGCGCGGCTGGTAACACCGCTGATCGGTGCCTCGACGCGGGTGTACTCGAGGTCAAGCTTGGCCTGCCTGAGCGCGGCCTGCGCCGATTTGACCCCCGCAGCGGCAACCTCCTTGGCCGACAGGGCGTCGTCGAAGGCCTTGCGGCTGACCATCCCCTGTTCGTAGAGCGGCTGCAGGCGTTCGATGTCGCGCGAGGCCTGCGCTTCCTTCGCGAGCGCGCTGGCGAGGTCGGCGTCGACGCGTGCCACAGTGGCCTGGAACGGCGCCGGATCGATGGTGAACAAACTGCGTCCGGCCGGAACCGCGCTGCCTTCCTTGTAATTCCAACGCTGCAGGATTCCGGTTACGCGCGGGCGCACCTCGACCTCGCGCACGCCTGCCGTCTGGCCGACCTGCTCGAAGGTAGCAGCGATGTCGCGCGGCTGCACGGTGACGACATTCACCTCGGGGGGCGGCATCTGCCCGGTTTGCTGCGCCGACGGTTTTTCGCATCCCGTTGCGACAAAGACGCTCATGGCAGCTAGCGCAAGAGCCGCCTTAGAAGCGGGGAAAGTTTTCGAGACCATGTTCAGTTTGACCGGCGATCCGATTCGAGGTGCTTCCAATCGAGCAAATCCGCGCGAACGCCCGACACATCCGGCCGCGACTTCTGTCGTGCATCGGGGACGGCTGCGGGCAATGCAGCAAACGCGCAGTTTACATACATGCATGAATGTATGTAAAGTGCGCTACTTCACACTACAAGCCGGCTTGATCACGCGAAGCGAGGGAGAGAGGATGGCCAGGAGAACCAAGGAAGAGGCCCAGGAGACGCGCAACCGCATCCTGGATACCGCGGAAGAGGTATTTCGCGACCAGGGTGTGACCAGCACTTCGCTTGCGGACATAGCCGATGCGGCCGGCGTCACGCGCGGGGCGATCTATTGGCACTTCCGAAACAAGGGCGACCTGTTCGCCGCCATGCTCGATCGCGTGGCACTGCCGATGGAAGAGATGATCCGTCAGGCTGCGGACGCGTCGACTGCGGATCCGCTGTCCAGCCTGCGCGCCTGCTGCGTGCACGTGTTGCGGCAGACAGCAGAGGACCTGCGCTGCCGGCGGGTCTTCGAGATCCTTACCCGTAAGTGTGAATACGTGGATGAACTGGGCAGCCTGTCGCAACGCATCCTGCATTGCCGCTCCGAGGGCCTGGAAATGATGGAGCGGGCCCTGCGCAATGCGGTGCACAAAGGCCAGTTGTCGCGTCACGTCGACGCGCGGCGCGCAGCGCTGGGTCTGCACGCTTATGTGGACGGGCTGATCTACGACTGGCTGCTCGATCCTGACAGCTTCGCTCTAGGTAGGGAGGCGGAAGCGTTGCTGGACCAATATCTGGACGGGCTCAGAGGAGCACCAGCTTCGGACACCGCGTCGGCGCCGCGTTCAGCACTCATGCTCGCCCCCATTGGGGGATCTCCGCTTCAGGCGCTTGAGCGCGCGAACAGAGGCAGATCGGCCTTGGCGAAACCGCAACGCTGAGGTGAGCTTCGCATGATCGATCGCCGCGACTTTCTGCGCCTGGGAGCAGGCGCAACAATCGGCTTGGCCGCTGCGCGCGCGAGTGCGCAAACGCAAAACGCGACGTCAGCGCGCATCCGGCGTTACGCCCGGCTCGGCCGCACCGAGCTCAAGGTGTCGGACATTTCGTTCGGCTCGGCCAGCTCGTCGGACGTGGCGCTGGTGCGCCATGCTTTCGACCGTGGCGTGAACTACTTCGACACTGCCGAGAGCTACCGCTGGGGCGGCGCCGAGGAGGCGATCGGGGAGGCTCTGCAAGGCAAGCGCGATCAGATCGTCTTGTCGAGCAAGACCAAAGCCGGTGTGTCGGACACCCGTGCGGACATGATGAAAGCGCTGGAAGGCAGCCTGCGCCGGCTGCGTACCGACCACGTAGATATCTACTTCAACCATGGGGTCAACGACGTGGCTCGAATGCAAAACCCGGAGTGGTGGGAGTTCACGGAGCTGGCCAAGCGTCAGGGCAAAATTGGCTTCCGCGGGATGTCCGGCCATGGCAGCCATTTGGTGGAGTGTCTGGAGTACGCGATCGATCATGACCAAGTAGATGTGATCCTGGTGGCCTACAGCGTGGGCCAGGACCCGAGCTTCTACGACCGGCTGCGGCACACCTTTCACTGGGCTGCGATCCAGCCGGATCTACCCCGCGTCCTGCAGAAGGCGAAGCAGAAGGACGTTGGCGTGCTGGCGATGAAGACGCTGATGGGCGCACGGCTCAACGACATGCGCCCGTTTGAGCGGCCGGGCTCCACTTTTTCGCAAGCCGCTTTCCGCTGGGTGCTCTCGAGGCCCAACGTCGATGCGCTGCTGATCTCGATGAGCAGCCCCGAGCTGATCGACGAATACGTGAGCGCCTCGGGCGGGACCATGACCAGTCAGAGCGATCGCGAGTTGCTCGCCCGCTATGTCGAGATGCGCGTGGGGGGCTATTGCCAGCCCGGCTGCAGCGCGTGCGAGTCAAGCTGTCCACACGGCGTGGCCATCGCCGAGGTGCTGCGCACGCGCATGTACGCGGTCGACTATGGGGACCCCGTACTGGCGCGAGCCGAGTATGCGCAGCTCGGAGACGGCGCCAGCGCTTGCCTCACGTGCACGCATCGTTCTTGCCTCCGGGCCTGCCCGCTCGGCATCCCGATCGCCAAGCTTACCCGTGACGCGGCGGCGCGCCTGACCTAACGCCGCGAGGCGCGTGACGATCAAGTACCCGTGCTGTCCTTCATCGCCCACTTCCTCTTCATCCTCGCGGCCTGGACGCTGGTCATCAAATACATCTTCCCCGTGGCCTACGCGCTGGCCGAGGGCGTGCCGCTGGGCACCTACGTATACTGGGACTTCTGGTGGGTCGTGCACATCTGGCTGGGATGGTCTCTGCTGCACTGGCGGCGCTACACCTACGCCGCGGCCGTGGGGATCTCGATTGCGGAGATCAGCATCATCGCGACCAAGTTCGTCTCGTTCCTGTCCGCGCCACAGTGGTCGATCTGGCGTACCAACTGGTTCATCAACAAGGTGTTCGTGCTGTCCTGCTTTGTGTTGCTGCTCGGGTATTGCTTGGCCCAAGCAACGCGTCTGAGAGCGCAAGCAGATTCGTAGCATTCAGCCGGAGCACTGGTCAATAACCGCCTGTTGGATTCATTACACTAGAGGGGCCGAAGGTCATTCGGCACCGATACCCCGGCCCGGGTTTAGCGTAGGACTTTAGCCGCGATGTTCACCGCTTCCAATACCGTCCACGACAAGGTTTCCTACGAGAGCTTTCCCATCATGGGGACGCATCCTGACCGCCTCTCAACGCTAGCGCGGCTGATGGGCATCGAGGCGCCCGCACTCGAGACTTGCCGCGTCCTAGAGCTCGGCTGCGCCGGAGGCGGGAATCTGATTCCGATGGCGGTCGAGTTGCCCCGCGCGCAGTTCACAGGGGTGGATTTATCCGCGGCGCAGGTCGCGGATGGCGACGCACTCATCCGTGCGCTGCAGCTCGACAACGTGCGGCTGATCGCGGGTGATGTGATGGATATCGACGACAGCTTCGGCCAGTTCGATTACATCATCGCCCATGGCATCTTTTCCTGGGTGCCTAATGCGACCCGCGAGAAGATCCTAGAGATCTGCAATCGCTGCCTCGCGCCAAAGGGCGTGGCCTACGTGAGCTATAACACGCTGCCCGGGTTCCGCACGCGCGCAACAATCCGCGACCTCATGCGCTACCACGCCCTCCAGTTTCCCGAGCCCGACAAGCGTGTCGCGCAGGCTCGGGCTGTGGTCGACCTTCTGGCTCGCGGCGTGCCCGATGAGCACAGCGCGTACGCAACATTGATGCGATCCGAAGCGGATCTGCTGCGCCGCGCTCCCGACTACTACGTCCTATACGAGCACCTGGCCGATGTGAACGAGCCGATATACTTTCAAGAGTTTGTCGAGCGGGCCTATGGTCACGGACTGCAGTACCTGGGCGATGCCGAGTTCGCGAGCATGCTGTTATCGCGCTTCTCGCCGCAGGTAGCCGAGATGGTGCGCAAAATTGCGTCGGACGTGATACGGCAAGAGCAGCTCATGGACTTTCTGAGCAATCGCGCGTTCCGGCAAACGCTGCTGATGCACGTGGAACAACCCATCGACCGCCCGGTTGCGCCACAGCGGCTGAAGGACTTGTGGGTCTCGAGCGCCGCCAGCCCCACGCGCTCGGACCCGAATCTCGCAGAAGGGGTCAGCGAAAAGTTCTGCACGCCCGCCGGCCTGTGCGTCAATACATCCAGGGCCATCACCAAGGCCGCGCTCATCGTCTTGGCCGCACGCTGGCCGGTCGCTGTTGCGTTTGCGGACCTCGTTGCTTCCGCATACTCGCGCCTGAACCCGTTGGCAGCGAAGCCGCCTCCAGCAGGGGACTCCGACTTGCTCGCTGCGGAGATGCTTCAATGCTACGCGGCCGGACTAGTGGAGCTGCATGCCCGCGCCTCACCGTTCTCAACCGAGCCGGGAGCGCGGCCGCGAGTCAGCCCATTGACTCGCTACCAGGCCGGGCGCGCGACGCGGGTCACCACGCTGCGCCATGAATCGATCGTCGTCCCCGACGCGATCCGTGCGCTGCTCCCGTTACTCGACGGCAGCCGCACTCTCGACGAGATTTCCGCCGCGGTGAAGGCGGGGAGGCTCGATCTGTCCAAGCAGTTCGCTGACCCGGCCGCGCTGAAAAGTGCGGTCGATCAGATTGCGCGCAACACACTTGTTCCGGCCTGATGGGTTGACTGTGGCGGCCGGCATGTCGCGCGGTGACTATCTGCGCGCGCTCGGCGCCGTCGTAATCTGGGGGCTGAACTTCGTCGTGATGAAGCTCGGACTCCAGACCCTGAGCCCGATGCTGCTCGGTGCCCTGCGCTTTGCGGCGGCCTCGCTGCCCTTTGTGCTGTTTGTGCCACCGCCGCGCGTACCCTGGCGCTTCGTCGCGATCTACGGCCTGGTGCAGGGGGTGGGGCAGTTCGGTCTGCTGTTCGTCGCCATCAAGCTCGGCATGACGGCCGGCATGGCGTCGGTGGTGATGCAAACGCAATCTTTCTTTACGATGATTCTGGCCGTGCCCTTGCTCGGCGAGCGCGCCCGCGTCCATCAGTGGGCAGGCCTTTTCGTGGCAGCGCTCGGCCTCGTGGTCATCGCGTCAGCGCATGGCGAAGCTCCCGGACAGATGACGCTGATCGGCTTCATTCTCACACTGGGTGCGGCACTGATGTGGGCGACGTCCAATCTTGTCGTGCGCTTCGCCGGTCGGGGGGCAGATTACGACCCGTTCGCCTTTATCGTCTGGAGCAGCCTCGTGCCCATCGTGCCGTTCGTTGTCCTGGCGGCAGGGTCTGAGGGACTGGCGCACGCCTGGCGCAGCGTGAGCCAGATGGGCCTTCGCGAATTGTCCGCAGTCCTGTATCTCGGGCTGCTCGCCACCTTGCTGGCTTACACCATGTGGACGCGGCTGTTGAAGCGCCATCCGGCCGGTCGAGTGGCGCCGTTCTCGTTGCTGGTGCCGGTCGTTGGGCTATGGGCGGCGTCCGCGGCGTTTGGCGAGCAACTGCCGCTGGCCCAGTGGATTGGCACCGCAGCAGTGTTGCTGGGTCTGTTGATCAACCAGGCTGGCCCGCACTTCGTTCGCTGGCGGTAATCATCCGCTGTGTACGCCGGGATGCCACCGGGATCAGCGCCCCAGGACATGTCGTCCCAGGGCCGCGACCAAGCGGTTCAGCTGCACAGCATCGTTGACCGTCCCGAATACGTAGCGATCGGGTCGAACCACGACAACGGCGCAGCCGTGTTGGCGCATCCAGCCGGCAAAAAGCCCATCGGTTTCTTCCAAATTCTGAACATCGTCGTCGCCGAGGCCATGCGCCCGGTCCGCCTCGTCCGCTGACTGGATGGTGATCCGTTCGCCGCCGAGGCGGCGCCACAGTTCGCGCGATTCGGGAGTCAGCCACCCTTGCGCCTGCGCGCTGGCCGCTGCGATAAGGAAACGGAATCCCAGGAGATCATCGAGCAGAACCTCGCACTCGGCTGCATCGCTGCGGGTGCGGCACCGGATCTTCGGCTGCACGAACAGCGTGCCGGCCCCACGCGCCCCAGCATCTTGGTCGATGATCCCGGCCGTCAGATCAGGGACAAAACGCTGGCGGATCGTTTCGGCCTCGCCGCGCTCGAGCTGGCCACGCAATGTCTCGTCGCGGATCCGTGCCGCTTCGGGATCCAGCTCGCCGATGATGTGGCCGAATTCCTTGGCAGTCGCGACCAGGGCACGGACGTGCGGCTTGCGCTCCTGCTCATAGCTGTCGAGCAGCGCGTCGGGCGCACCGTCCTGGAGGAACATCGCCAATTTCCAGGCGAGGTTTGCCGCGTCTCGAATACCGGCGCACATGCCCTGGCCGAGAAAAGGCGGGGTTTGGTGACATGCATCGCCCAGCAGAAAGACGCGTCCGTGCCGCCAGCGTTGAGCGAGGAGCGCATGAAAGCGATAGACGGCGGAGCGCCAGATCTCAACACGGGATGGATCGACGAACCGGGAGATCTGCTGGACGACGTTCTCGTGGCGGCCGAATTCGTCGGGCTGCTCTCCGGGGAGCAGTTTGATCTCCCAACGGCGCAGATTGCCGGGCCCGGGAACAAAGGTCGCCGGCCGCGAGGGCGAGCAATATTGGATGCATCGCGGCGGCAGATCCACCGGATTGCGGATCCGCACGTCGACGACCATCCACCATTCGTCGAACCCCAGATCCTCCAGCGGAATGTCGACGCTCTTGCGCACAAAGCTGTTGGCGCCATCGCAGCCGAGCAGAGTACGCGCTTGCAGGACTCGCTCCTTTCCTTGGGTGACATCCCGAACCGTGAGCGCCACGCCTCGATCGTCCTGCGTGAATGCGACACCGCGGTGGCCCGGGTACACATCGACCGCCGCGCTCTGGCGGACCCCGTCCCGCAGCAGCCTCTCGATTTCGGGCTGCACGAATGTGATGGTGGGCGGCCAGGCGAGAGGATAAGGCGGGGGCAGCGACTCGACTTTCTTGATCACACGCCCGTCGATGCCGAGATAGTGGGTCCCGGGATGAGGGGTGGTGAACTCAGCGATGCGGTGCGCCAGCCCACAGGCCTGGAAAATCCGCATCACCTCGTGGTCGAAGGTCAGCGCGCGCGGCTTGTCGTAGATCTCGAACTCGGCTTCGACCACGCCAAGGCGAAGCCCACGCCGCGCCAGCAGATTGGCCGTTGTCGCGCCCACCGGCCCGAAGCCGACGATGAGGACGTCGTAGGTCATCTGCGTCGTATCATATCCCGCCGGACAGCGGTTGCACTGTGGGGGCGCTGCCGGTTGCGAGGCGCAGGGTGGCAAGTATGTTCTATCGATGCCGCGGGCTGGGAGAAGGGAGCCATGAGCAGGATCCGGGGTACGGAATCGACTACGGGGCGTAGCCCAGTTATGCCGGCTGGAGCTGCGCCTGGGCTTGCGCGCTCATGAGCCGCCTCGACTATAGGCCGTTCGTTCCCGCTCCAGGGCAATCGCGGATTGCCGGGGCCACACCGCGTGCGCATACCGAAGCCCGACTGAAAAGCCAGCGCGCCCAGGACCTGTTCGGCGGTTGGGCGGAGCTGGCGAAGGCGCCGTTCACCGGCATCACGACCGATGGCCACGTCGTCCCGGGGCTGTTTCGGCTGCAGCCCAGCGACGCTCCGACGTCGGCGATGATGGCAGCCGTGACTGATCTGCTCGGATCCGTGCCGCCCGCACAGCGCGCGGCGATGAGCTTTCCCGTCGAGTCCGACCTGTGGCGCGCGTGGCAGAACACCGAGCTCTACGTCGAAAAGTACGGACTGCGCCTCGATGAAGTAACGGATTGCGTGCGGGAGGCGGTGATGAACGTATTGCGCGCGAGCCTGAGCGCCAAGGGTTATGAGACATCGCGCAACGTGATGCGGCTGAACCGATTTCTCGGGGACCTGATCGGCTGCCCGGCGGTGCTGGGCGAATGGAGCTATACGTTCTGCCTATTCGGTACGCCGTCGGCAACGGAGCCTTGGGGCTGGCAGCTTTTCGGGCACCATCTCACATTGAGCTGCTTCGTGCTCGGCCGGCAGATGGTGCTCACGCCCGCCTTTCTGGGAGCGGAGCCGGCCTATGCAGATGTTGGACCGTTCGCCGGCATCAGCCTGTTCGAGGACGAGGAGCGGGCAGGGCTCGCGCTCATGCGCTCGCTATCGCCGGCGCAGCAGCGCCAGGCCATCGTTGCCCATTCGTTGGTCGGGGGGGATCTGCCGCCGGGCCGCCGGCATTTCGCGGACAATCTACACTTGGGCGGCGCGCACCAGGACAACCGCATCATCCCCTATGAAGGTCTGCAGGGCTTGGCGCTCTCCCCGGTGCAGCGCCGCCAGCTGCTCGATCTGATCGCGTTCTATGTTGCGCCGCTGCCGATCGGTCCCCACGCGGCGCGGATGGAGGAGATCGAGCGGCATATCGGCGACACCCACTTCTGCTGGATCGGCGGACACGAGGAGACCAGTCCGTTCTACTATCGGATCCAGAGCCCAGTGGTGCTCATCGAGTTCGACCACCACATCGGTGTGTTCCTGACCAATGCGGAGCCGGCGAAGTTCCATGTCCATACGATCGTGAGGACGCCGAACGGCAATGACTACGGCATCGACCTGCTGCGGTTGCACTACATGCATCATCACCGCGATTGAGCGTATTGCATAAACGACTGACAACGCGCGGTTCTGTAACCGTCATTCCGGCGAAGGCCGAAATCCAGTAGCAAGAGGAGCTTCCGATGGATCTCGGGATCAAGGGCCGCAAGGCCATCGTCTGCGCGTCCTCGCAGGGTCTCGGCCTCGCATGCGCGACGTCTCTGGCTCGTGAAGGGTGCGTCGTCTTCATCAACGGCCGCGACGAATCGAGGCTGGACAAGGCAGTGGCCGACATCCAGGCTGCCACAGGTGCGCGGGCGACACCGGTAGTCGCCGACATCAACACGGAGTCAGGCCGGGCAGCGCTGGTCGCGGCTTGCCTCGAGGCGGATATTCTCGTCAACAACAATGCGGGGCCGACGCCGGGAGAGCTCGCGGACTGGGATCACGCGGCGTGGCTGGCGGCTGTGGAAGCCAATATGCTGGCGCCGATCCTGCTCATCCGCGCGTTGTTGCCGGGGATGCGTCAGCGTCGGTTCGGGCGCATCGTCAACATCACCTCGGCGATGGTCAAGTCCCCACGACCGCACATGGGGCTGTCGACCGCGGCGCGAACCGGTCTCACCGCGCTTTGCAAGTCGCTCGTTCCGGAAGTCGCCAGGGACAACGTGACGATCAACAATCTGCTGCCCGAACGCATCGATACCGGCCGTCAGCGCTTCATGGCCGAGCGCATGATGAAGATGGAGAGAATCACCTATGAGGAGGCGCGGGCCCGGATCGTCGACACGATCGCGGCGAAGCGCTTCGGCAAGCCCGAGGAATTCGGCGATGCCTGCGCGTTTCTGTGCAGCGAGCAGGCAGGCTTCATCTCTGGCCAAAACTTGCAGTTGGACGGAGGGTCCTACCGCGGCCTGATTTGAACGGTTCCGTTGGCGCCTCTAGTATGACCCTCGGACCGCTGACGGTCTCGGTGGGATTGAGGCGGGACCGAGTCGTGCGCGACGACACCACGGGCGAATAAGGCGCATGCACGACGATTTTGTGGACGAGCTCGGCAGGATCAAGGCGGCCACGCCCATTCTCTGGGGCGCGCGGGACATCTTGTGTCCCCGAGCCGATCAGGAGGCGTTGCTCGCGGAAATCACGGACGCCAGGCTCGCGGTATACGAGCGCGCCGGGCATGCGCTCCATTGGGAGGAGCCGGAGCGCTTTGCATCCGATGTCGTGGCTTTTGCCGAGAGCCTCGTCAGCCTAGGCAGGCCACACACCGTCCCTGCGCCGAGGCACCCGGATGCGCCACGGAGCGGTGCATCCGACCAGTCGATGCTGATTGCCCGATAGCGGTCATTGTCCACTCAACTGAGTCGTCTTGGTGTCTTGGGATTCGCGACGGATTTTATCGCGCGGCGCATTTCGTCGACCGGATAGTTGGTCTGCGGGCAATTTGACCCACGCGCGCTGTGCCTATTGCTCCCCGCGCTCTTGGCGTGGCGTGCGGCCGAGCATCAGCGCGACCAGCGTCCCTGCAATGAAGCCGCCGATGTGCGCACCGTGCGCGACGCCTCCGCCCTCCGGCACGAGCAGGAACGGCAGCAGGTTGTCGAGGACGAGATAGGCCACCAGAACAAACGTTGCGCGGATCCGGACCACTCCGACATAGAAGGGAAACAGGAGCACCCACACCTTGACGATGTGGCCCGGGAACCAGATAAAGTAGAGCCCGAGCACGCCAGAAATCGCGCCAGAGGCGCCGACCAGCGGGAGCGGCGAGCCGAGGTTGAACGCCGTGAAGACCAGCGTTGCCGCGATGCCGGTGACGAGATACCAGAACAGGTACGCCGCCATGCCGAGCCGGTCCTCCACGTTGTTGCCGTAGATCCACAGGTAGAGCATGTTGCCGACCAGGTGCATCAGGCCCCCGTGCAGGAACATGGCGGTAAACAGCGTGACCAGGCTCGGCGCATCCGGGCGGAAGCCCCAGCGGTACACCACCAGGTCGTAAGCGCTCATCTGTTGCAGCACGGCCTGAGGCGAGGTGCCCGGGGGCAAATGCGGCATCACCGCCCGCAGGTATTCGGCGAGTGCCGGGTCGGCCGGGTCGGGGGGCCGCATCCCCAGCGGCAAAGTAACCAGCAGATAGACCGCGACGTTGACGGCGATCAATACCACCGTCATCACCGGGAAGTGACGCGGATTGGGCTCGTCGCCGATGGGGAGAAACATGTGCGCTCTTCGTGGCTGCTGGGCGAGGTCCGCAATGTTAGCGCGACTGGACGAAGGAAGCAGGGGCAGCCCGATTCCGTCAGGGCGTGGCTGCAAACCACGGCAGGCGCCTGAACTGCTCCTCGAGATAGCCGACGAACGCGCGCACCTTAGTCGGTACGTGGCGTGCCGATGCATACACCGCGTGCACCTCGATTGGCGGCATCGTGTAGCTCGAGAGCACTGGCTTGAGCCTGCCGCTTCTTACCTGCTCATGGACCAGGGCCTCGGGCAGCCATCCAATGCCCACCCCAGCCAGAATCGCGTCGCGAATCGCGTGCCCATTGTTCGAGCGGTAAATACCGGTGAGCTTCACCCGCACTTCGCCGTGCGGACCCTGGTAGCTCCATTCCGTCGCCGGGGCGTAGTTGAATGCGACGCACGCGTGTGCGGACAGATCCTCCGGCCGGCGCGGGGCCCCGTGGCGGCGAAGGTAAGCCGGTGCCGCGACGGTCAACCTTCGGGTGCTGCCCAGCTGGCGAGCGATCAGGGTGTCGTCCGGATCGGCCCGAAGCGGATGGCGACGTCGATGCCTTCTTCTATCAGATCCACGAAGCGTTCGTTGAGAGTCAAATCCATCACCAGCTCGGGATGCTGCTTCTGGAATGCGCAGGCCAGCGGGGCGATATAGTCCACTCCCAGCGCTACTGAGGTGTTCACCCTGAGCGATCCGCGCAGGCCCGCCTGCAGCGCGCCCAGGTTACCCTCGGTCGCGTCGATATCGGAAAGGATGCGCTTGCAGTCCTCGTAGTAGGCCCGGCCCGGCTCCGTGAGCGAGATGTGCCGCGTGCTGCGGTGGAGCAGTTGAGTCTTGAGTCGGTGCTCGAGCGCGCGCAACTGGCGGCTGACCGACGGCTGCGTCGTATCGAGCTCCCGCGCCGCGGCCGACAGGCTCCCCGTCTCGACGATCCGTACGAACACCTCCATGGCAAAGAAGCGGTCCATGGCGCCCTCCATCCATACGCTGAACGTATAGACGATATGCGCTTTGCCAGCCTTCCGCTACTGCGCGATGGTGGGTAGCGTTATGTCCCATCTGACAACGACGGCGATGGGGAAACCATGTCACAGACGATTCGATTGCTGGCTTGCACTGCTTCGGCTGCAGCCATGGCACTGGCGGCTTGGCACCCCGCGTGGGCAGGGCCGCAGGAGAACGTGGCGATCGTGCAGGCGTATTTCGCTGTCATCAGCGGTAAGCCGAAGCCCACCAACACGTTGGATATCTACATTGCAGACGAGGAGCTGAAGAAGCACATCGGCTTCTTCGAGGCCGCGTTCCCGCACTATGTTCTGGTTTCGGAGGATCTGATCGCGCAAGGCGACGAGGTGGCCGTGCGCGCCCGCTTCCAGGGCAAGCAGACTGGCGACCTGATGGGCATTGCGCCGACCGGGAAAACGGTGGATGTACCGTTCATCATTATTTATCGCATGGCAGACGGCAAAATCGCCCAATACTGGATGAGCATTGACCAGATGGACGTGCTGAGGCAGCTCGGGGCCGTCAAGTAACGGACCCAGTACACTAATCCCACGCGTAGTCCGCGGTCGAACGCGTATTCGAAGTCGAGGCCGGAGCGAGCAGCCATCGGAGGGTTGCCCAAGTCCCGGCTGCTGGACAGCCAACGGCCGGGCAGAGCCTGGGCGCTAGCGCGTCGAGCCGGCGACCCTCGACGGCGCGCTCGGCCGCAGCGCGTGGGCGCCGTCACCGAGCAGCGTCAGCGCGAAGCAGACGAGTGCCC
>Ga0335084_10000766_pt1 | contig 28397 bp, 30 predicted proteins | sample Lox_Sample_44_FD_206721 | JGI IMG/M metagenome (GOLD analysis project Ga0335084, IMG submission 206721) | Soil microbial communities from Loxahatchee National Wildlife Refuge, Florida, United States - Lox_Sample_4.4 | ecosystem: Environmental > Terrestrial > Soil > Wetlands | place: USA... | reverse complement strand
GGATCGCTGGACCGCGCCGCCCCGCCCTGGACGTGGAGCGCGGCGTGCTCGGCGCGGCGCACGTCGTCGAGCAGGAACTCCTGCGCCTCGCGGATGGCGTCGAACACCCGCGCCGCCTTCGGCCGCAGCATCTGGAGCGAGCGCGGCAGCCGGTCGGGGTGGAACGCCTTCGCCAGCTCGATGAACGCGCGCTTCACGTCGTCGCGGCCGGCATCGGGTGACAGGCCCAGGACGGCGAACCGGTCGGGGTCGCGGGTCAGCGTCGCGTGGCGGGCCTCGATGGCGTCGGCCAGCTCTGCGTCCTCGAGCGACCGTGGCGGCGGCGTGGGGATGCTGGCCACCGGCTCGCGCTCGGCGGCAGCGCGGGCCTGCCGGAGCAGCTCCTGGCGGCGGGTGGCCGACAGCTCGGGCGGCTCGGGGTCGACGGCGGTGGGCGGAGGCGGCCCCGGGACCGGCGTGCCACTCAGCGCGGCCAGGCCGATGCGGCCGCTGTCGGGGTTGGTGTCCTTGTCCCCGACCGGCGGGGCCATCGTCCACTCACCGGACTCGAACGAGGCCCTGACCAGCGCGTCGAGGTCGGTGGTGGCGAGCGGGAGGGTGCTCGGGTCGTCGGGGTCGGTCGGCGCTCGCAGCCCGGCGAGCGCCTCGAGCTGACCGTCGGCCTGGCGCAGCGCCGCCTCGAACGAGCCGGGCTGCTCGGGCTGCGCGCCGCTGACCGGCCTCCAGAGGTCAGCCTCGGACTCGCCCGACTCGGGGCCGAGCCGCAGGGGAGTTCGCTCCGCGGGCTTGCTCCCCACCGCCTCGGTGCTCGGCGCCTGGAAGAGCTCCGGGGGCGCCTCCGAGCCGGCGCGCCGGAGCGCCTCGCTCAACTCCTCGACCAGCGTTCCCGCGGCCGGGGTCGCCGCTTGCCCGGCCTCGGAGAGGAGGAGCGCGTCGGGCTCGAGCACCGGCTCCTCGGACTCGAGCATGATGCCCCCGGGGGGAGTGCGGGTCTCCTCGGAGGTGCCGGCGGCCGGGGTGGGCGTCGCGGCGGGGGGCGGAAAACTGAAGGGCTGCGAGGGCGGCGTGGGCAGCTCGTCGGTGCCCTGCGCCGGGGTGTTGCGCGGGAGCGCCTGGGCGTAGGGGTCGGTCTGCCGCGCCGCGGGCTCGACCCCGGGCGCGTAGGGGTCCGTCCCCGAGCGGGAGGGCGGAGGCGGCTCGCCCCGGCCGGGGGGCATCGGCGCGAACGGGTCGGTCTGTCCGCGGGCGTGCTCCAGTGCCCGAACGAGGGTGTCCTCGTCGCCGAGCGACGACGCCACCGGCGGGAGCCCCATCGGGTCGGTGCTCGGCACCGGTGCCTCGAAGGGCGCAAGCGTGGTGCGGGTGAGCACCGGGACCCCGGGCTCGTCGCCCGGTGGGGGCATCGACTCGAGCGGAGGCATGTCCTCGGAGAGGGCGTGGAACTCGACCTCGGTGGTGCGGATGGCCGGTGACCCGACAGGGAGCTCGGGCTGGGTGCCGCGCACCGGCGGCCCGGGGAACTCGCGCTCGGTGGTGTGCACCGGCGGGGCCTCGGCACCGTTCTCGTCGCGGGCCCGTCGCCAGGCGGCCTCCGCTGCCTTGGCCGCCTCCAGGGCCCGGCGGGCCGCCTCGGCGCGCTCGCGCACCTCCGACTGCCGGCGCTCCTCCGCCGCCCGCGCCGCCTCGAGCGCGAGCCGTGCCGCCTCCCGGCGGGACTCCTCCTCGGCCCGGCGGGCGGACTCGACGCGCTCGGCCCCCGCGCGCGCCTCCCACTCCTCGGGAGACAGGACCTCCACCAGGCCGGCGTGCTCGAGCGCGCGGAGCAGCGCCGACTGTACCGGCGACAGCTGCTCGGCGGTGCGGAACTCGGTGAGCGAGGCGAGGAAGGTGCGCTCGTCGGCGGAGGCGAGGAAGGGCTCGGCCGCGGACAGGTGACGGCACCGTACCCACGACGTCGCCGGCACCGGAGGCAGCGCCTCGAAGGCAGCACGCACCGCGCGCGCCCCCCGGACGCGGGGGAAGGTGACCTCGACCAGCGCGGGCATGAAGCTCGCCTCCTCGGCGAGCGTCGCCACCCGGCGCACCGAGGCCAGCGCGCGGGTCTCGGACAGGACGGCGGGGTCCACCCCCGCCGCCTCGCAGACCCGCGCCGGGTCACCCAGCTGCCCGCGGGACCAGAGGAGATCGAGCGCCGGGGCGACCAGCGCGCCCGAGGCCAGCAGGGCCTGCGCATCGGTCTGGTGCCCGAAGCCCAGCCGCGCGCCCACCAGGTCGCCGTGCTGGAGGTACAGCTTCGCTTCCCGTCCTCCGCAGAGGAGCGTGAGCCAGCCGGTGCTCTTGTCCTGGTGCGCGCGGAAGAGCGCCTCGGCCGCGGGCGGGAGGGAGGGGCGAGCCATCATCGGTGGGCCCTCTACTCTAGCCGGATCCGTCGGAGCGCTTCGTAGACCCCGATGCCCACGGCCGTGGAGAGGTTGAGCGAGCGAACGCCCGACACCATGGGAATGGCCACCGCCGTGCCCGCACCTCCCCCGAGGATGTAGGGGGGCAGTCCCCCGGGCTCCGACCCGAACACCAGGTGGTCACCGGGAGTGAAGGGCGCGTCCCAGTGCGTCAGCTCCGCGTGGCTGGTGAAGAGCCAGCGCCGGGCGCCGGCACTCGACGCGAGATAGGCCTCCCAGTCGGCGTGCAGCGCGAGGAACACCTTGTCCCAGTAGTCGAGCCCGGCGCGCTTGAGGTCGCGGTCGGCGATGGAGAAGCCCAGCGGCTCCACCAGCTCGAGCCTGGCACCGGTCACCGCGCAGAGCCGGGCGACGTTGCCGGTGTTGGGCGGGATGCGCGGCGAGACCAGCACCACGCGCAGGGGAGGAGAGAGGGGGCGGAGCAATGCCATGCGTCGTTCCGGTGAGTCTTTGGCCCATCGCTCCGGGCTTTGCTAGCGTCCTCGATTCCCCGTGATGCGCATCGAGGTCGCAGGCCAGAGCCACGTCGGCATGAAGCGCAACATCAACGAGGACAGCTTCCTCGTGATGCCGGAGCAGCGGCTCTACTGCGTGGCCGACGGGATGGGCGGACACTTCGCCGGCGAGATCGCCAGCCGCATCGCCATCGACGAGCTGGCCGAGTTCTTCCGCCTCACCTCGACCGACCGGGACGTGACCTGGCCGTTCAAGATGGACAAGACGCGGAACTACGACGAGAACCGGCTGGCCACCGGGATCAAGCTCGCCAACGCCCGCATCTACGAGGCGGCGAGCGGCGACCCGAACTACCGGGGGATGGGGACCACCATCGCCACGGTGCACTTCGCCGAGACCTCCGTGTACGTCGGTCACGTCGGGGACAGCCGGGTGTACCGCCTCCGGGACGGCAAGCTGGAGCTGGTCACCGAGGACCACTCGCTGCTCAACGACTACCTGAAGGCGAAGAAGCTCTCGCCGGAGGAGATCGAGGCCTTCCCCCACAAGAACGTCATCGTCCGGGCGCTGGGGATGAAGGACACGGTGCAGGTGGACGTGGGGCGGTTCGAGCCCCAGGACGGCGACGTGTTCCTGCTCTGCTCCGACGGGCTATCGGGGATGGTGAGCGACGCCGAGATGGAACAGCTGCTGCGCGACACCGCCGACCTCGAGGAGGCCTGCACCAAGCTCATCGAGCGGGCCAACGCCGCGGGCGGCAACGACAACGTCACCTGCATCCTCGCTCGCTGCCGCCTCGAGTGACCGACGCCGCGTCCTCCCCCGATGGTGCAGCGCCGAGCGTCGGGCAGAAGCTGCTCATCGCGCTCGGGGCCACGGCGATGAACGCGGTGCTCTACCTGGTGCCCAACCACCTTCAGCTCTTTCCCCCGCGCCAGCTGTGGTGGACGCCGGTGGATGCGGCGGTGCCGTTCCTTCCGGGGACGGTGTGGATCTACTTCTCGGACTACGTGCTGGTGGCGGCGGCCTTCCTGCTCCAAGAGACCTGGCCGGCGGTCCGCCGCTACGTGAGGACCTACTTCGCCCTGCTGGTGGTGGGGGCGTTCATCCACCTGCTCTGGCCCACGGTGTTCCCCCGCGAAGGGTTCCCGCTCGACGGGGGGAGCACCAGCGCCCGTGCCCTCGCCACGCTCCGGGGAGTGGACGCGGCAACCAGTTGCATGCCGAGCATGCACGTGGCCGGCTCGTACCTGGCGGCGTTCTCGCTCTGGCGGCACCGACCGGCGCTCTTCGGCGGGTTCCTGCTCTGGGCCACCGCGGTGGCGGCGTCCACCCTCACCACCAAGCAGCACTACCTGGTGGACATCTTCGCCGGGCTGGTGCTGGCACTGGCGATCGCCGCGGTCTTCTTCTGGATCCCCGAGCTGCGCGGGCGTCAGCGGAGCGGGTGGGCCACCGCCTCCAGCGCGCGGTGATCGTCCACGTGCACCTCCCAGAAGCCGGGGCGCTCGGTCGAGCTGCCGCCGGCGATGAGGTGCGGCCGACCGTGCCGGGCCCGGTGCCAGTAGCGGTGGTGCGAGTGTCCGTGGAGGAGCACCACCGGGCGGTGGCGGATGGTCCGGAGGAGCGCAGCGGCGTCGATGAGCCCTGACTCGTTCCAGTCGAACGCGCCGGAGGGTCCGGCCGGGCCGTGGTGCGCGAGGAGGAGCAGGGTGCGCTTGTCGAGCGTGGGGTGCTCGAGCACGCGGGCCAGCGCCCGGAGCTGTCTGGAGCCGAGGCGGCCCACCAGGTAGTGGCCCCAGCCCTGGACCCGGGTGCTGTCCAGGCCCACCAGGGCATGTCCCTCGCCCACCAGCTTCACGAAGGGGTAGCCGCGGGCATCGGCGAGCTCCGGGAGATCGCTGGTGAGGAGATCGGCGAAGACCAGCTCGAACGCCCGCGACCGGGCATCGGTGTAGCGATCGTGGTTGCCGGGGATGACCACCAGCAGCCCCGCGGCGATGAAGGGCTCGAGGAGAGCGCGGGCGTGGCGGAGCTCGGACGCGTCACCCAGCGCGGTCAGGTCCCCGGTGAGGAGGACCCGGTCCGGCGCCAGCGCCAGAACCTGGTCCACCAGGCGCCCGATGCGCTGCTCGACGCCGGTGAAGCGGCGGAGACGGCCGAGCGCGTGGAGCTCGAAGCGTCCGGGAGCGCCGCGCCACCCCGAGCTCCAGAGCGAGCGCTTCCGCCAGTCGATCTGGTGGTGGAGGTCGCTGAGGTGGGCGAGGCGGAGCACGGCTTCACCCCGAACGATGGGGCCGGGATCCGACGCTGGCAATCGACCGAAGGACGGGGGGTCCGGAATGTCACCCCTGCGTCACGGCTCCGATGCACTGCCGGTCCGACGGTACACCCCCTCCATGAACTTGACGAAGGTCTTGCCACCGTCGAACGAGCTCTCGATCGAGAAGGCGTACCGGTCGTCACCCTGGAACCGGTAGGTGTACAGGCCCTGCGCCCCGGCCGTGGTGACTCGGAGCACGAGCGTGTCAGCGTCCCACGTGCCGCGAGCGGGCTCGGGAGGGTTGGCTCCCATGGTGTCGAACCAGTACCAGGTGACGGTCCTGGAGGCCGGGTCCCAGCCGAAGACGCCGTGGCCCCGGAAGGAGACTTTCCCCTCCTTCTCCTCGACGTAGTCGGAGACCACGAACATCCCGTCGAGCGCGACGCGCGCGGAGATGCGCCCCACCGCGGCGCCGCCCGGGCCCCACGGCGAGGGCTCGAGCTTCTCCTCGCCGACCCAGGTGCCGGCGAGGCGGTGGAGCTTCCGGTGGTCCTCGGTGGCGGTGGGCATCTGCATGGGGTGAGTCTCCGGTCCTGGGTTCGCGCGCATCCGAGCGGAACGCCGAGCCATGGGCAACCAAGGAACGTCGCTCGGCGATCGATTCCGGGGCAGCCGGCCTGCCCCAGCGCCGGGCGCTGGCGCAGGTTCGTGCGGCCTACCCGGACAGCCGTCGTCCCGACCACCGGATCTGGTCGACGACGGTCTCCCCCGCCCCAACCACGGCCCCGGCGAGCAGCGCGCTCCGGCGGACGTGCGCCCCGGCGGGGACCTCGACGCCGGCCGCGACGAAGACGTCCGGGGCGAGATCCGCACCCGGGTGGACGCGCGCGCCCGGCTCGACCAGGGGTTCCGTCTCGGTCCGCCCGGCAAGCGGCGACTCCGCCCCCAGCGGATCCGGCAGGTGGCCAAGAAGCAGGTCGGACTGCGCCTCGAGGTAGCTCGCCGGCGAGCCGAGGTCCGACCAGGGGGCGTCCACCACCACCCCGCGCACCGCAGCCGAGGGGAACAGCCGGGGGTAGACGTCGTGGTTGATGTCCTCCGGCCCCTCCTTTGCCATCGCCTCGAACACCCGCGGCGAGAGCAGGTGCACCCCGCTGAAGTGCCAGGCGCTGCAGCCGGGCAGCGGCGAAGGGTTCGCCCGCCCGATGCGATGGACCCGCCCGGAGGCGTCGGCCTCCACCACCCCGTAGCTCCGGCCGGGAGGCAAGGGCAGGAGCACCATCGTCGCCGCGGCACCCGAGGCCCGGTGCGCCTCGAGCAGGGCACCCAGGTCCGGGGCGAAGAGGATGTCGCCGTTCCAGGCCACCACCACGTCGTCGCCGGGCAGCGCGCGGGCGAGGCCGCGCAGTCCCCCGCCGGTTCCCTGGATGACGGGCTCCTGCACCGTGGTGACGGCCAGCCCCCGGCGCGCGCCCTCGTCCCGGGCCACCGGGGCCATCACCTCGGGGAGGTGGTGGGTGTTGAGGGCAACCCGATCCACGCCGGCCCGGGCGAGCACCGCGAAGGTCCTCCGGAGCAGGGGCGCACCGAGGAAGGGCACCGCCGGCTTCGGCCAGGTGTCGGTCAGCGGGCGAAGCCGCGTTCCCAGTCCGGCGGCGAGGACGAAGGCTCGTCGACCCCGCGGCATCAGCCGAGCTCGGGGACGTAGCGCACCGCCACCTCGCGGAGCGCGACCACGTCCGGATCGTCCGCGAGCCGCTCCATCGCCGCCCGCGCGTAGCGGAGCGAGGCGGGGATGGACGGGAGGAAGCTCGGGTTCTTCTTCACCCGGTGGATGAACTCGAACCGGGCGGCGTCCTTCAGCTTGCGCTGCACCGTCAGCAGGTCGAAGAAGCGCCGGAACTCACGGCGCCCCAGCGCGCGCCCGGAGGCCCCGGTGTACGCGGCGAGCCAGCGGTCGATCATCGCGTCCACCAGCGCCGGCTCGAGCTCGACGTAGCTGTCGCGCAGCAAGGCCACCAGGTCGTACTGCCACGGTCCCTGGAGCGCGTCCTGGAAGTCGATGACCACCAGGTCGCCGTCGGTCATCATCAGATTGCGGCTCTGGAAGTCGCGGTGGGTGAAGCCGCGCGGCGCCGCCGCCAGTCGATGGGCGATGCCGGCGAAGGCGCGCTCCAGCTGCGCGCGCTCGACGTCGCTCGGGACCTTGCCGCTCCACGCCTCGAGGCCGTACTCGCGGAAGTGATGGAGCTCCCAGGTGTAGAGCTCCTCGTCGAAGGCACGGGTGAAGGCCAGGCAGCGTGGGTCGGGCCGGGCCTCGGCGGCGGCCCGCATCCGGGCGAGGAGATCGATGGCGCGGCCGTAGAGCGCCTCCCGCGACGCGCCCTCGAGGGCCCGCTCGAGGGTCAGGTCGCCGAGGTCCTCGAGGACCATCATCGTCGCCCCCGGGTGGTACCGGAGGATGCGCGGGACACGCACCCCCAGCCCCTCGAGGTAGCGGTGGACGTTCACGAAGGGCAGCTCGTCGGGAGGACCGCCCTTGCTGGCCTCCTCGCTCTTCTGGGGCCCGGGCGGCATCACCATCACCACGTGGCTGTCCGGCCAGCGTCCAACGCGGAGGTAGGAGCGGTTGCTCGCGTCACCCTTCAGCTGGACGATCGGGGCGCCGTCCTGGGGACGACCAGTGGCCAGAGCCACCTGGTCGCGCAGGGCCTGCTCGCTGTGCATTGCTCCGAAGGGTAGCAGACCCGTCGTGGCCCAGCGCGTTAGGGTTCGGCGGATGAGCCGCTCCGCCGTCTCGACTGCCGCCGCCCCTGCGTCCGTGGGCAACGTGGGCGTGGGCTTCGACATCCTCGGCCACGCCATCGTCGGGCCGGTGGACCGGGTGACCGTGCAGCGGATCGACGCCCACGAGGTCCGCATCGCTGGCATCGAGGGCGTGGTGACCGGGCTGCCACTGGAGCCGGAGAAGAACACCGCCGGCCGGGCGCTCCTCGCGCTGCGGGGACGGCTGGGGCTCACCCACGGCTTCGAGGTGCGGATCGAGAAGGGAATTCCGCTCGGTTCGGGGATGGGGGGCTCGGCGGCGTCGTGCGTCGCCGCGCTGGTCGCGGCCAACGCGGTGATCCAGCGCCCCGCTCCCCTGGACGTCCTGTACCACTGCGCGATGATCGGCGAGTCCGCGGCGAGCGGTGCCGAGCATGGGGACAACGTGGGCCCGATGCTGCTCGGGGGCCTGGCGCTGGCCACGCACGACCGCCTCATCCCCATCCCGGTGCCGGAGGGGCTGACCTGTGTGCTGGTGCATCCGCACCAGATCTTGGAGACCAAGACCGCCCGGGCGGTCTTGCGGCTCCCCTTCGAGCTGCCCCAGATCGTCGAGCAGACCGCGAACCTCGCCCTGGTGCTCGCCGGCTGCTACCGGGGCGATCTGGAGCTCATCCGGGCCGGGCTACGGGACGTGCTGGTGGAGCCGCTCCGGGCGCCGCTGGTGGGCGGCTTCGCGCCGGTGAAGGCCGCCGCGCTCGAGCAGGGCGCGCTGGGGGCGAGCATCTCCGGCGGGGGCCCGAGCGTCTTCGCCTGGTGCATCAAGGATCGGGCCGAGCGGATCGCCGCGGCGATGGAGCAGGCGTTCCGCTCGGCGTTCATCGACTGCGACGTGTGGATCTCCCCGGTGGCCGCGCCGGCGGCGAGGGTGGTCGGGTGAACGTCGGAAGCACCCGGGGCGGCAAGGCGGACCGGCCGCTCGCCGACGCCCTCCTCCGCGGAACGGCGCCGGACGGCGGGCTGTTCGTCCCGGCGCGGCTCCCCCGAGGTGAGGTGGGCGGCTCGCGCGGCGCGTCCCTCGGTGGCTCGGCGCTGGCAATGCTCGCGCCCTTCTTCGCCGGAGACCCCCTCGAGGCCTTGCTGCCGGCGATGGTGGCCGAGGCCTTCACCTTCCCCGCCCCGCTGGTCCCGCTGCGCGGCCGCGGCGACTTCGTGGTCGAGCTGTTCCACGGCCCGACGGCGGCCTTCAAGGACTTCGGAGCGCGTTTTCTCGCGGCGTGCGTCCGGCGGCTCCATCCGGCGGGCGGCGGGACGCGGACGGTGCTGGTGGCGACCTCGGGCGACACCGGGAGCGCGGTGGCCGCGGCGTTCCACCGGATGCCGGCACTCCGGGTGGTGCTGCTCTATCCGGAGGGACGCGTCTCCCCGCGACAGGCGCACCAGCTCGGAGCGTTCGGCGACAACGTGACCGCGCTGCGTGTCCCTGGCGCGTTCGACGACTGCCAGCGAATGGTCAAGGCGGCGTTCGCCGACCCCGAGCTGGAGGAACTCCGGCTCACCTCGGCGAACAGCATCAGCCTCGGCCGGCTCTTGCCCCAGCTCGCGTACCACGCCCACGCCGCCTGGAGCTCCGCAGAGACGCTCAATCTGGTCGTCCCGACGGGGAACCTGGGCAACGCGCTCGCCGCGGTGTGGGCGCGCGAGCTCGGCGCGCCGATCGGGGAGATCGTGCTGGCGACCAACGCCAACCCCACCGTGGTCGAGTTCTTCGAGTCCGGTGTGTATCGCGGCCGTCCGAGCGTGGCGACGCTGGCCAACGCGATGGACGTCGGCGACCCGAGCAACTTCGAGCGGTTGCTCTGGACGTTCCCCGGCCCGCAGGAGTTGCGGAGGCGGCTCCGCGCCCGGGCAGTCCTGGACGAGCACATCTCCCGGACCATCCAGCAGGGCGAGCGGCGGCACGGGCAGGTCTTCTGTCCGCACACCGCGGCCGGCGTGCACGTCCTCGAGCAGCTCCGGGCGCAGGGAGCCACCGGGAGCTGGGCGGTCGCGGCGACGGCCCACCCGGCGAAGTTCGAGAGCATCGTCGAGCCGCTGGTGGGGCATCCGGTGGAGGTTCCGCCGTCCCTCGCCGAGCTGCTCGACCGGCCGTCCCACGCCGAGCCCCTCGCCGCCGACCCGGTCGTGCTCCGGCGGTGGCTGCTGGACCACCGGGGCGGGTGACTGCCGCCTCGGGCGGGCGCTCCGGGCGTGGCTGGTGCTATGAGCCTGGGCGTCATGAACGTTCACTCCACCATCCTCTCGGCCATCGGCCACACCCCGCTGGTCCGGCTGAACAAGCTGGTCGGCCCGAACGACGCCACCGTCTACGCCAAGTGCGAGTTCATGAACCCCGGTGGGTCGATCAAGGACCGGATGGCGCTGCACATCATCGAGAAGGCCGAGCGCGAGGGAAAGCTCAAGCCCGGCGGGACCATCGTCGAGAACACCTCGGGCAACACCGGCATGGGGGTGGCGCTGGCCGCGGCGGTGAAGGGGTACCGCTGCGTGTTCACCATGCCGGACAAGATGTCGGCGGAGAAGGTCAACCGGCTGAAGGCGCTGGGGGCCCAGGTGGTGGTGACGCCGACCAACGTGCCGGCCGACTCGCCCCAGAGCTACTACGAGACGGCGAAGCGCATCGCCCGCGAGACACCGGGGAGCTTCTACCTGAACCAGTACCACAACCCCGACAATGGCGAGGCGCACTACCTCACCACCGCGCCGGAGATCTGGGAGCAGCTCGAGGGGCGGCTGGACGTCTTCATCACCGGTCTGGGCACCGGCGGGACGATGACCGGGGTGGGCAAGTTCCTGAAGGAGAAGAACCCCGCCATCCGCAACGTCGGGGTGGACCCGGTGGGCAGCGTGTACCAGGGCTACTTCCAGACCGGGAAGCTCCCCGAGCCTCACGTCTACAAGGTCGAGGGCATCGGCGAGGACATGCTCTGCAAGGCGCTCGACTTCTCGGTGATCGACGAGATCCGCCAGGTCGACGACCAGCAGTGCTTCAATGCCGCGCGGCGGCTGGCCCGCGAGGAGGGCCTCTTCGGCGGCGGCAGCTCGGGCGCCGCAGTGCACATCGCGGTGGAGATCGCCCGCGAGCTGGGAAAGGGCAAGGTGGTGGTCGTCGTCCTGACCGACACCGGCAACAGCTACATCAGCAAGTTCTTCAGCGACGAGTGGATGAAGGACAACGGCTTCGCGGTGGACGAGAAGTCGCCGGGCCGGGTGAAGGACCTCATCGGGTCGCGCAAGCAGCACGTGCTCTTCGCCGAGAAGGGCCAGCGGATCGACGCGGTGGTGGAGCAGATGCGCAAGCACGGCATCAGCCAGATGCCGGTGCGTGACGGGCATGGGGCCACGGTGGGGATGATCCACGAGTACGACCTGCTCAACGCCCTGGTCTCCAAGAAGCAGGGGTTCCACGATCCGATCGATCCGCTGATCGCCCCGCTCCAGGGGGTGGTGAGCCCGCAGGCCACGCTGAGCCGGCTGCGCGAGGTGTTCGCCCAGGACAACGTGGCGGTGGTGAAGGAGCACGAGCAGGTCATCGGCATCGTCACCAAGATCGACCTCATCGAGTACCTCGCGGGGCGGATGTGAGCGGCCGGGCCAACGCGGTGTACCGGGTGACCATCGAGGTGGCGCCGGCCGTGGAGCAGGCCTGGGCCCAGTGGCACGCCGCCGAGCACGTGACCGCGGTGCTCCGCCAGCCGGGGTTCCTCGGCGCGACGCGATGGAAGGACCTAGCGCGCGCCGCCGACGGATGGGTGCGCTACGTCGTCCACTACCGGGCGGCGAGCGTGGCGGCGATCGAGGCCTACCGGAGCTCCGTCGAGGCGGCCCGGCTTCGCGACGATCACGACGCCCGCTACGGCAAGGTGACCCGCATCGACCGCTCGGTGATGGCCGAGCCGATCTTCGTCGCCCCGCCGGGCTGACCGGCGCGCCATCGGCACTCCGCGCTTGGCGATCTGGCGGCTTCAGTGCGCCCGCCGGTCGAGCACCGCGGCCACGTCGGCGAGCCCAACCCCGAGCGCCCGGAGCGCCACGCTCAGGTGGTAGACCACGTCCGCGGCCTCCTCGGTGGCGCGTCCCTGGTCGCCGTCGGCGCAAGCGGTCACCAGCTCCGCCATCTCCTCGCCGAGCTTCTTGAGCCGCAGGTTCCGGTCCCCGAGCAGCTTGCGGGTGTAGCTGCTCTCCGCCTCGCTCGACTGCGAGCGCGCCCGCACCACGGCGTCGAGCCGCGCGAACGCGCCCGAGGCCTCGCCGGCCTCCCGGAAGCACGACACCGTCCCGTCGTGGCACGCCGGCCCCGCCGCAATCACGTCGGCGAGCACCGCGTCCTGGTCGCAGTCGGCCGTGAGCCGCACCACCTTCTGCGTGTTGCCGCTGGTCTCGCCCTTCCGCCACAGCCCGCGGGTCCGCGAGGTGTAGTGCATCTCGCCGGTGGCCTCGGTCCGGGCCATCGCCTCGCGGTCGGCGTGGGCGACCATCAGCACCGCACCGCTCCGGGCGTCGCGGGTGACGACGATCACCCGTCCGCCACCCTTGTCGAAGTCGAGCGTCATCTCGGCCCTCCGAGCGCCGCACGCACCTCGGCTGCCAGCGCGGCGTTACTCGCCACCGCGTTCCCGCCGAACGCCGTGCGCCGGCCGCTCCAGTCGGTGAACACCCCACCCGCCTCCTCGATGATCGGCTGCAGCGCCGCCGCGTCCCAGGGCGCCATCACCGAGTCGGCCATCGCCTCGGCACGCCCGGTGGCGATCAGCAAGTACCCGTAGCAGTCACCCCAGGTGCGGACCATCCCCGCTCGGGCGCAGAGCGCGTCGAGGGCGCGGACCTGTCCCGGCGTGCCCATCCGTGCATCGGTGGTCAGCACCACCGCCTCGGACAGCCGTGACACGCTCGAGACCCGCGCCGGCTTGCCGTTCCACAGACAGCCCCCGCCCTGCGCAGCGACCACCAGCTCGTCCACCGCCGGGAAGTATGCCGCCCCGGCGAGCACCTTCTCGCCCTCGGCGAGCGCCACCAGCGTCCCCCAGAGCGGAACCCGGCGCACGAAGGTCTTCGTCCCGTCGATGGGGTCGAGGATCCACCGCCGGCGCGCGTCGGGCCGCGTGGTCCCCAGCTCCTCGCCGAGAATCCCATCCTCGGGGCAGTACTTCTCCAGCCAGCGCCGTGCCGCCTCCTCCGCCTCGCGGTCCGCCACCGAGACCGGCGTGCCGTCGCCCTTGGTCTCCACCGTGACCCCGCGGTGGTAGTGGCGCAGCGCCACCTCCCCGGCCACCCGGGCCACCGCCTCCGCCGCCTCCATCCACGACCGTGCCTCGCTCATCACGCCTCGCCGCGCACCGGCACCCCGGCGGCAGAGAGCGCCCGCTTCAGCGCCCGCACCGTGGTCGTGCCGTCATGAAGGATTCCCGCCACCAGCGCCGCATCGGCGCCGGCGTCCTGGAGGACGGCGCGGAGGTGCTCCGCCTCCCCCGCCCCACCGGACGCCACCACCGGCACCTTCACCGCGCTCGCCACCGCGCGGGTCAGCTCGAGGTCGTACCCGGTCCGCACCCCGTCCCGGTCGATGCTGGTGAGGAGGATCTCCCCGGCCCCGCGCCGCTCGGCCTCGCGGGCCCACTCCACGGCGTCGAGATCCACCGCCTGCCGGCCCCCGCCCACCACCACCTGCCAGCGCTCCCCCGAGCGCCGGGCGTCGATGCTCGCCACCACGCACTGCGCTCCGAAGCGGCGGGCGCACTCGCCGAACAGCTCGGGCGCCCGCACCGGCGCCGAGTTCAGGGCCACCTTGTCCGCGCCCGCCCGGAGCGCCCGCTCCACGTCCTCCGCCGAGCGCATCCCGCCGCCCACCGTGAGCGGGACGAAGAGCCGCTCGGCGGTGCGCCGGACCACGTCGAGGAGCGGCGCCCGCTGCTCGGGGGTGGCGGAGATGTCGAGGAAGGTCACCTCGTCCGCGCCCTCCCGGCCGTAGGCCTCGGCCAGCTCCACCGGGTCGCCCTGGTCGCGGAGGTCGACGAACTTGGTCCCTTTCACCACCCGGCCCGCGGTGACGTCGAGGCAGGCCACGATGCGCGGCGAGAGCATCAGCTCTCCGTCACCTTCACCGAGCCCTTGAGGCTGAACACCGTCCCGCCGTCGGCCAGGGCGTCGCGGATCGCCAGGCCCAGAGCCTTGAAAGCGCACTCGATGACGTGGTGGCGGTTGCGGCCGCGCAGGACACGCAGATGCACCGTGGCCCCGGCGTTCTCGGCGAAGCTGCGCACCCAGTGCTCGTAGAGCGCGTTGGGGAGCCTTCCCCGGTAGTAGGCCCGCCCGCCCAGGTCGACCGCCGCCTGCACCAGCGCGTCGTCCATCGGCACGGTGCGCTCGCCGAAGCGGGCCGCGGTCGCGGGGATCATCTTCCGGAAGGCGAGGCCCACGGTGATCGCCACGTCCTCCATCAGGTGGTGCGTCAGGTCGCCGCGCGCCCGCACCCCGAGGCTCAGGCCCGCATACCGTCCGAAGGTCGCCAGCATGTGGTCTAGAAACGGCTTCCCGGTCTCGACCCGGGCCGGATCCGTCCCCGGGCCGATCTCCACCTCGACCCGGGACTCCTTCGTCTCTCGCACCAGCCGGACGGTCACGGGAACTCTTTCGCCGCGGCCCTGGCGTCGATCTTCCCGGTGTAGAGCGACATTCCCAGGATGGCCGCGGCCACTCCGGCGCTGGCCAGCTTGCGCAGCTCGTCCATCGAGGCGATGCCTCCCGAGGCCTGGAGCGGGTGGCTGGTGGTCTCCACCAGCTCCGACATCAATGCCAGATCGGTGCCGCCCTCCAGACCCTCGACGTGCACCGCGGTGACCAGCACCGCCGCGAGCGGCAGGGCGTCCACCCCGGCGATCAGCGCCCCGACGTCCTGGGTGAGGGTGCGGGTCCAGCCCCGGGTCACCACCTGCCGCCCGCGGGCGTCGGCGGCGAGCACCAGCTTCCCCGGGAACTTGAAGGCCATCTCCTCGAGCCAGCGGGGATCCTCGAGCGCCCGCGTCCCCACGATGACCCGGCTGGCGCCGAGGTCGAGCACGCGCTGGATCGACTCGGCGTCGCGTACGCCTCCGCCCACCTCGGCCTCGAGCCCGGTGGCCTGGAGGATTGCTTCGATGACCGAGGCGTTCGAGCCGGTCCCCAGGGCGGCGTCCAGGTCGACGAGGTGGAGCACCGTGAATCCCGCCGCCTTCCAGCGGTGCGCCACCTCCACCGGATCGGGGAGGCGGATCTTCTCCGCGTCGGGCGCGCCGCCCACCCACTGCACGCAGGCGCCACCGCGCAGGTCGATCGCCGGAAAGACCCTCATGTGCCGACCTCCTCGAGCACCGCGGCCAGGAAGGCGAGGCCGGGTGCGCCGCTCTTCTCGGGGTGGAACTGCACGCCCACCATCCCCCTGGACCGAATCATCGCCGGAAACCTGACGCCTGCGTGCTCCGTCGTGGCCCGGACGGTGTCGGGATTCACTGGTCGGCACACGAAGCTGTGCGCGTAGTAGGCCGTCCGGAGGCCCGAACGGGCCAGGAGGGGGTCGTCCCCCTCGACCTGGTTCCATCCCATGTGAGGGACTCGGGGGGCGTCCAGCCGTACCACCCGTCCCGGAACGACGCCCAGCCCTGCCCCGGGGCCCTCGTCGCTGTCGTCCAGCAGCAGCTGCATCCCGAGGCAGATGCCCAGGCAAGGCCCCCCGCCGAGCAGCCGTTCGCGGACCGCCTGCCGCGTTCCGGCGAGGAGGCTGGTCGCCGCGGGGTACGCGCCCACACCCGGAAGGACCAGCAGGGGGGCGTCCAGGCAGGCCTCGGGGCGCGACTCGAGGCGTGGCTCGGCGCCGGCCGCCGCCAGCGCCTTGAGGAGGGAGTGGACATTCCCCACCCGGGTGTCGAGGATTGCCACCCTCACCGGAGCACCTCGCGCAGGGTGGCCAGAAGCCGCTCCATCTGCTCCCACGGGCCCACGCCCACCCGGATCGCATCGCCGATGCCGGGCAGTGACCGGAGCACCCGGACCTTGATGCCCCGGCCGAGCAGCGCCTTCCCCAGCGCCGCCGAGTCGGGCACCGGCACGCAGAGGAAGTTCGCCGCTGACGGCAGCGGGTGAAGACCCAGGTCGTCGAGCAGGGTGCGGAGCCGGTCACGGATCTGCAGGGCCTCCTCGACGTGCCGGCGGACCCAGGGGACGTCCTCGTCGAGCGCGGCCAGCGCCACCCGCTCGCCGAGCGCGTTCACCTTGTAAGGACCGCGCACCTTCTCCAGCACCTGCACCACCTCGGGCGCGGCCAGACCATAGCCGACGCGCAGCCCGGCGAGCCCGAAGGCCTTCGACAGGGTGCGGGTGACGAGCAGCTGGGGAGCGCCGCGGAGCAGGGGGACGGCGGTCTGCCCCGCGTACTCGCCATACGCCTCGTCGACCAGCACCAGCCCCTCGGCGCGGGAGACCACCCGCTCGATCGCCGCGGGCGAGACACCGGTGCCGGTGGGGTTGTTCGGGCTGCACACGTAGGTGATGGCCGCGCGCTGGGCGAGGAGCGCGTCGGGGTCGATGTCCCCATCCTCGAGGAACGGGACGGGGGCCGGATCGAGCCCGTTCACCCGGGCGAAGTTGACCAGCATCGAGAAGCTGGGGGCCGAGTACGCCACCTTCTCGCCGGGCGCGGCGAAGGCCCGCAGCGCGCCGTCGATGACGTCGTCCGACCCGCAGCCGGTGATGACCTGCGCCGGGTTCACCCCGGCATACCGGGCGAGCGCCTGGCGGAGCTCCACCGGGTCCGAGTGGGGGTAGACGCTGGGGCGGGCGACGAGCGGGTCCCGGAGCGCCCGCTCCGCGGCGGGCGGCACACCCCACATGTTGACGTTGTCGCTGAGATCGATCTCCACCGGGGTCGAGTCCGGCGCGTAGAGCGGCACCGTGGTCAGGGTTGGCCGTGGTCGAGCCGGGCTCATGACCCGCTCCAGGCCCGGGCGGCGGCGGCGTGGGCATGCAACCCCTCGGCGGTGGCGAAGACGTCGGTGTCCGCCGCCAGCGAGGCCGCACCCGCGCCGGAGACGGTCTGGACGGTGGTCCAGCGGACGAAGTCCAGGGTGGAGAGGCCGGACCAGGCCCGCGCCGCGCCAGCGGTGGGGAGCACGTGGTTGGCGCCGGTCATGTAGTCGCCGAACGCGCCCGAGCTGGAGGTGCCGACGAAGACGGTGCCGGCGTTGCGCACCCGGCGGGCGAGCTCGGGCGCATCCCGGACCGCGACCAGGAGGTGCTCCGGAGCCCACCGCTCGGCGAAGTCGACCGCCTCCTCGAGCGTGCTCGCCACCACCACCGCGCCGCGGCTGGAGAGCGCTGCCTGGATGATGTCGACCCGGGCCGCGTCCGGCACCAGCACCCTCAGGCGCTCGAGCAGCCGCCGGGCGGTCTCGCCGTCGAGCGCCACCGCCACCACCGCGGCCTCGGGGTCGTGCTCTGCCTGGGCGAGCAGCTCCCGGGCCACGGCCTCGATGTCCGAGGAGCCGTCGAGCAGGACCAGCAGCTCGGAAGGCCCGGCCGGCGAGTCGATGGGAACGCGGGAGGAGACCTGGAGCTTCGCCTCCGCCACCCAGGCGTTGCCGGGACCGACGATGCGGTCCACCGCCGGCACCGACTCGGTGCCGTAGGCGAGCGCGGCGATGGCCCCGGCGCCGCCGAGCGCGAATACCCGGTCCACCTCGGCGACCGCGGCCGCGGCGAGCACCGCATCGGAGGGCCGGCCGCTCGCACCCGGCGGTGAGCAGAGGACCACCTCGCGCACGCCGGCGACGCGTGCCGGCACCGCGCCCATCAGGACGCTGCTCGGGTAGGCGGCGCGTCCGCCGGGGGCGTAGACCCCGACGCGAGCGAGCGGATCCGGGCGGCGCTCCACCACGACCCCAGGCTCGACCTCCACCCGGCTCGCCTGCGGACGGAAGGCGGAATGGACCCGGGCCACGTTCCGGGCCGAGCGCTCCATCGCCCGCCGCAGCGCCGGCGACTGCCGCTCCAGTGCGGCGCGCACCGCCTCCCGCGGCACCTCCAGGGATTCGAGGGCGACGCGGTCGAACCGACGCGCGAAGTCGCGCAGCGCCGCATCGCCTCGCACTCGCACCTCGGCCACGAGCGCGGCGACCTCGCCCCGCAGCTGCCCCTCCCCGGAGCCGGCCTGGCCCCGCGAGAGCAGCGCGCGCAACGCCTCCGGACCGAGCGCGGACAGAGGGCCGGCCCAGCGCACCGGGGCGCTCATGGGAGCAGCCTCTCGATGCGGGTGACCAGGATGCCCTCGCCGCCCAGCGCCTTCAGCGCGGCGACGGTCCGGTAGAGCGAGGCTTCGGCCACCACCGCGTGCACCGCCACCAGTGGGCCGGCGCCGTACAGCTCGATGACCGTGGGACCGCTCAGGCCGGGGAGCACCTCCCGCACCGCCTCCAGCTTCGCCCGCGGCACGTTCGCCATGAGGTACCGCTTGCCGCGCGCCCGGAGCACCGAGGCGAGCGCGTCCTCCAGCTCGCCGAAGGCACGGGCGCGGTCCGGGGCAAGGCCCGGGCGGCCAATGAGCCGCGCCGTCGACTCGAGCAAGGTGCAGACCTCCTTGAGGCCGTTGGTCCGGAGCGTGCTTCCAGTACTCGTCAGGTCGACCACCACGTCGGCGATGCCGAGGTGGGGCGCGACCTCGGCCGCACCGGAGACGGGGACCACCTCCACTGCGAGGCCCCGCTCGGCGAAGAAGGACCTGGCGAGCCGGGGGAAGACCGTGGCCGCCCGCGTCCCGGCAGGCAGCTGCTCCGCCCGCTCGATTGCCGAGTCGTCCCGCGCGGCGAGTACCAGCCGGCAGCGGCCGAACTCGAGGTCCAGGCGGACGTCGACCGGCTTGCCGGTCTCGCAGACCAGGTCCCACCCGGTGACGCCGGCGTCGGCCACCCCGTCCGAGACCAGCTCGGGGATGTCCTGGCTGCGGACGAAGATGGCCTCGAACTCGCCACCCAGCGACGCGGTGAGCGCCCGGTCGCCGTTGGCGCGGATCTCCAGCCCCGCGTCGGCGAAGACGCCTCTGACGTCCTCCGCCAGCCTGCCCTTGTTCGGTAGTGCGATGCGCAGCATGAACGGCCTCCAGAAACGCAAGGAGGCCCTCGAGGCACGCCGCAAGGATGCGGCGCGCTGGAGGGCCCGGTCGGGAACTTTCGGTGTCAGCGGGGGCGGGTCAGCTAGCCGAACACACCGCCATGCGCGTGCACCGACCCGACGGGCCCGGGCCGATGATGCGCATGGAGATGGTGCTGGATGACCACGGCCCGAGAGGTAGTCCAGTCCGGGGGTACGGCGCAAGCGGCCCCGCCGGACCCGGCTCAATGCCTGCAGAAGTTCGCGGAATCAGGCCTGGGCGAACGCCTGGGACAGGTCGTCGATCAGGTCCTGCACGTCCTCGATGCCCACCGAGAGGCGGATGAACCCATCGGAGATCCCCAGAGCCGCGCGGGTCTCGGGCGGCACCGAGGCGTGGGTCATGATCGCCGGGTGCTCGATGAGGCTCTCCACCCCTCCCAGCGACTCGGCGCAGGCGAAGACCTTGACCGCCCTCAGGAACTTCCTCGCCGCGGGCAACCCGCCCTGGATCTCGAAGGTGAGCATCCCCCCGAAGCCCTTCATCTGCTTCCGGGCCAGCGCGTGCTGCGGATGGCTCGACAGGCCCGGGTAGACCACGTGGCCGGCCTTGGGCTGTGCGACGAGGAACTCGGCGACCTTCATCGCGTTCTGCTCGTGGCGCGCCATCCGGACCCCGAGCGTCTTCACCCCGCGGAGGACGAGGAAGCTGTCCATGGCCGAGGGCACCCCGCCCACCGCGTTCTGGAGGAAGTAGATGCGCTGGGCGAGCTCCTCGTTGCTGGTGGCGATGAAGCCGCCGATCGTGTCGCTGTGCCCGTTGATGTACTTGGTGGTCGAATGCACCACCACGTCGATGCCGTGCTCCAGCGGGCGCTGGAAGTAGGGGGAGAGGAAGGTGTTGTCGCAGACGGTGAGAATCTTCCGGGGGCGGCAGGTCTCGGCGCAGCGGGCGAGGTCGACCAGCTTCAGCGTCGGGTTGGTGGGCGTCTCCAGCCACACCATCTTCGTTCGGGGGGTGAGCGCGGCCTCGAGGGTGCCGGGTTTGGAGAGGTCCACGAAACTGAAAAACAGGCCCAGCCGCTTGAACACCTTGTCGAAGAGCCGGAAGGTGCCGCCGTAGACGTCGTCCGAGCAGACAACGTGGTCCCCGCTGTCGAGCAGGTGGATCAGGACGTCGGTGGCCGCACAGCCGGAGGCGAAGGCTGCGCCGAATCGTGCACCTTCCAACGCCGCGAGGCAGCCCTCGAGCGCGGTGCGGGTGGGGTTCCTCGTCCGGCTGTATTCGTAGCCCTTGTGCTCGCCGGGACCGGTCTGCACGTAGGTCGAGGAAAGGTAGACCGGCGTCATGATCGCGCCGGTGGTCGGGTCCGGCTCCTGGCCGGCGTGGATGGCGAGCGTGTCGAAGCGCATGGCGTCGAGGACCATCGCATGAAAGACCTGGTCAGTCTGCCGGCCCGGACGGGCCAAGGTGTGCTGGTGGTGGTGGAGACGCCAGCGGGCGCGCGGGTGAAGCTCAAGCTCGACCCCGAGCTGGGACAGATGTCGGTGAGCCGGCCGCTGCCGCTCGGGCTGCACTACCCCTTCGACTGGGGATTCGTTCCCTCCACGAAGGCCGAGGACGGAGACCCGCTGGACGCGATGCTCTACGGGGCTGGCCCGGGGCAACCCGGCACCGTCGTTCCGGCGCGCCTGCTCGGCGTGCTGAAGGTGGAGCAAAACAGGAAGAACGGCCCGGGCCGGCAACGGAACGACCGGCTGTTCCTCCTTCCGGTCGAGGTCGCCCACGGGGATGATCCGCGGGACGTCTTCGCGCTCCCCGAGCGGCTCCGGGCCGAGCTGGAGGACTTCTTCCTCTGGTCCACGCGCTGGGAGCAGAAGGACTTGCGATTCCTTGGATGGGGCGGCATCGACGAGGCCGACGCGATTCTCTCCGCCGCGGAGCGCGCCGCTGAAAGGACACTGCCATGCCCACCGAACTCCCCGCCGCCGCCGCAGGCTCGATGACCCTCGGAGGTGACCTCGTCGTTCGCCGGATGGGCTTCGGCGCGATGCGGCTCACCGGTCAGGGCATCTGGGGCGACCCTCCCGACCGGGCCCGGGCGCATGCGGTGCTCCGCCGCGCCGTCGAGCTCGGGGTCAACCTCATCGACACCGCGGACTCCTATGGGCCCGAGGTGAGCGAGAACATCATCGCCGAGGCGCTCCACCCCTACCCCCGGGGGCTGGTCATCGCCACCAAGGGCGGCCTGACGCGGAGCGGTCCGGGGCAGTGGCACCGGAACGGGCGAGCGGAGCATCTGCGGAAGGCCTGCGAGGGCAGTCTCAAGCGCCTCCGCCTCGACCGGATCGATCTCTACCAGCTCCACGCCATCGACCCGGCGGTCCCGATGGAGGACTCGCTCGCTGAGCTGATCCGCCTCCGCGGCGAGGGAAAGATCCGGCACATCGGGCTCTCCAACGTCAGCGTCGATCAGCTGCAGCAGGCCAGGAAGCTGGTGCCCATCGTCTCGGTGCAGAACCGCTACAACCTCAGCGATCGGGCCTCGGAGGACGTCCTCCGCCTCTGCGCACGCGAGGGGCTGGGGTTCCTGCCCTGGTACCCGGTGGCGGCCGGAGACCTGGCCAGGCCTGGCGGGCCGCTGGACCGGGTGGCGAAGGCACACGCCGTGACGCCGGCCCAGGTCGCGCTCGCCTGGCTCCTGCTGCACTCACCGGTGATGCTGCCGATCCCCGGGACCTCGTCGGTGCAGCACCTGGAGGAGAACGTGGCCGCGGCCTCGCTCGCCCTGGACGACGCGGAGATGCTCGCCCTCCAGAGGGGGTGAAGCGGCCGGGCCAGCCGTGTCTCGCATTCGTCACCTTCGCCAGGTAGACGGCGACCAGCGCCCACCTCCGACGATCCCTGCGTGTTCCGTCCAAATCACGGGCGAAGCACGGTAAGGAGGGGGCCCCGCCGATGGCCAAGCCCACCCCCGTCCGCGGTCTCCAGGCCGGCACGCCCATGCCGAAGGCCGCGCGCGCGCTCGTGGCGGCGCGGCTGGCCGACCTCCAGCGACATCTCCGGAAGCTCGGAGCACGCCTTGGCTCCGAGCAGGTGCACGACGCGCGTGTGTCCAGCCGGCGGCTCCGGGCGGCACTGGCCCTCTTCGGTGACGGCAAGCGGGTGCGGCGGGCCGACCGGGTGGTCCGCTCGCTCCAGGATTCGCTGGGGGAGGTGCGAGACCTGCACGTCCAGCTCGACGCCTTCGGGAAGCTGAGCGACGAGGCCGCGCCGCTGGAGCGCACCGCCCTTCGCCACGTCCGGGAGCGCCTCTCAAGCGGCCTTCCGGAGAAGGTGGACGCGCTCCGCGCCGCTCTCCCGCAGTGGGAGAAGCGCAGGCGGGAGGCCCTCGGCCGGCTGGAGCGGCCCGCGCCGAAGGGTAAGCTCGGAGGGCACCGGGTTCGCGACCGGCTGATCTCCGACCTGGAGAAGCTGGAGGCCCGGGTCATCCACGCGCAGCAGGATCCCACGCCCACTCCGATGCACGAGCTGCGCAAGTCGGTGAAGCAGTTCCGCTACGCGGTCGAGCTGCTGGAGCCGGCGATGCCAGCCGAGGTCAAGGAGATCCTCGGGAGCCTGGTCCCGCTCCAGGAATCACTCGGGACCCTCCACGACACCGACGTCCGCATCCAGCTGGTGGACACCCACGGCGATGCGACCACGCAGGGCACCGATGCGGTCCTCCGCCGGCTGCGCGCGGATCGCGACCGGCAGGCGCAGGACGTGCTGCGCGCGCTCGAGGTCTGGGAGGAGGAGGCCGTCGCCCTCAGGACCCAGGTGCTCCTGAGCGCGTCCCCCCTGAAGCGAGGAGGCGGGCCACCGGACGGAGGTCGCGGATGAACGCCTCCATCGCCTCGGCGCGCGCCGCCTCGTCCGGCGCCCGGAGGATGGAGGACGGGTGCACGGTGGCCAGCACGTGCGGCGCGAGCGGCGAGGGCACCCACTCGCCCCGGTGCAGCGTCACCCGGAAGGGGCGGCCGAGCAGTGCCTGTGCCGCAGTGGAGCCGAGGCACACCAGGACTTCTGGACGAAGGACGGAGAGCTCTGCCTCGAGCCACGGGCGGCAGGCCTGGATCTCGATCTGATTCGGCCTGGCGTGGATGCGCCGCTGCCCCGAGCCGCGCTCCCACTTGAAATGCTTCACCGCATTGGTGACGTAGGTGCGGCGGCGGTCGATCCCCACTGCCTCCAGCGCCTCGTCCAGCACCCGCCCCGCAGGTCCGATGAACGGGTGTCCGGCGAGGTCCTCCTTGTCCCCGGGCTGCTCGCCAACCAGCACCAGTTCGGGGTGCGTGGGGCCCTCGCCGAAGACCGTCTGGGTGGCGTTGCGCCAGAGGTCGCATCCACGGCATTCGCGGGCGGCGCGCTGGAGCTCGGCCAGCCCGCCGCGGTCGGGCACCCAGCGGGCGGCAGTCGTCTTGGGCGTGCGCGGCGGCATGCTGGAAGAGTAAGCACTCCGGGCCTCATGTCCTCGGCCTTTCGTGACCGCCTGCGCAAGAACGCTCGACACCTCGGCCGGTGGGCAGCGCGCGCCGGAGTGACGGCCTGGCGGGTCTACGACCGCGATGTCCCGGAGTACCCGTTCGTCGTCGAGCGCTACGGACCAGCAGTGCACCTGGTCGAGTACCCGCGCCGCGCCCAGCGTGCGGCCGGCGGACACCCCGAACGCGAGGCGGTGTTCGCCTCGGTGGTGGAGGTGCTGCAGGTGGACCCCGGGCTGGTCTTCACCAAGACCCACGCTCCTCAGCCGTGGGGACGTCCGCGCGATGGGCGGCTGGCGGACGCCGGTGCCGAGTTCGAGGTCCAGGAGGGGCCGATGCGCTTCATCGTCAACCTCTCCGACCGGCTGGACACCGGGCTCTTCCTCGATCACCGGAACACCCGGGCCCGGGTGCGCGCCGAGAGCGGCGGCAGGCGGGTACTCAACCTCTTCGCCTACACCGGCAGCTTCACCGTGGCCGCGGCCACCGGCGGGGCGCGGAGCACCACCAGCGTGGACCTGTCGGCCACCTACCTGGACTGGGCCGGACGCAACCTCGCGCTGAACCACGTGCGCGGCGGCGACCACGACCTGGTCCGGGCCGACTGCCTGCGCTGGATGGACGAGGCGGGTGCGCAGTGGGACACCATCGTGCTGGACCCGCCGCCCCACTCCACCAGCAAGGGCATGCGCGGCGACTTCAACGTGCAGCGGGACCAGCGGCGGGTGCTCGGGCGCGCCCTGGCCCTTCTCGCCCGGGGCGGAGTGCTGTACTTCTCCACCAACTACAAGGGGTTCCGGCTCGAGCCGGAGGGCCTGCCCGCCCGCTTCGAGGAGCTGACCCCGCGCAGCCTTCCGCCGGACTTCCACCAGCGCGACGCGCACCGCTGCTGGCGCATCGAGGGTGCCTGACACATGCCGCCGCCGAGCCGTCCCCACCGAGCGCCTCGCCCTCCCCGGCGCGGCCCACGGCCCCAGCGGCCGCTGCCACCCCCGCCGGCCCTCGGTCCGGACGGCACGCCGCAGATCGCGCTGACGTCGCGCGGGACCGAGCGCTGGCAGTCCGGCCATCCGTGGATCTACCGGGCGGACCTCGCCGCCGTTCCCCCGCTCGCCGGCGGCGAGGTGGTCCGGGTGGTGGATGGGCGCGGCTGGTTCCTGGGCAAGGCCTTCTACTCGTCGACGTCGAAGATCGCCCTGCGCTGGATGTCGTTCGAGGACGTCGCGGTGGGCCCCGAGCTGCTCGCCGCCCGCATCGCCCAGGCCGATGCGCTGCGCCGCGCGCTCTACCCGGGGGAGAGCACCTACCGGGTGGTGCACGGCGAGGCGGACCTCCTCCCTGGCCTGGTCGTGGACCGGTACGGCGACGTGCTCTCGGTCCAGTTCCTCATCCAGGCCACCGAGGCGCGGCGGGAGCTGCTGACCGACCTGCTGGTCGCCCACTTCCAGCCCCGCGGGGTGATGGATCGCTCCGACGTGAACGTCCGCACCCTCGAGGGGCTCGAGCCCCGGCGGGCGGTCCTGCGTGGCCAGGTCCCCGAGCGGGTGGAGTTCTTCGAGGGACTGGTGCGGGTGTCGGCGGACGTCCAGGCCGGACAGAAGACCGGCGCGTTCCTCGATCAGCGCGAGAACCACCAGCTCGCGGCCACCTACGCCCGCGGGGAGGCGCTGGACTGCTTCTCGTACCTCGGCGGCTTTGCGCTGCAGCTCGCCACGCGGGCCACGCGGGTCACCGCGGTGGAGATCTCCGAGCAGGCCTGCGCGGCGCTCCGCCGCAACGTCGAGCGCAACGGCTTGCAGAACGTCGAGGTGGTGACCGCCAACGCCTTCGACTTCCTCCGCGACGCGGTGGACGAGGGACGCCGGTTCGACACCATCGTGCTCGACCCGCCCTCGTTCGCGAAGAACAAGGATGCCATCGAATCCGCGGTCCGCGGATACAAGGAGATCAACCTCCGGGCGCTCCAGCTGCTCGCCCCGGGCGGAATTCTCCTCACCGCGAGCTGCACCTACCACGTGGACGAGGAGCGCTTCGAGGCGGTGCTGGCGTCCGCGGCCGCGGACGCTCGCCGGCGGGTGCAGATCGTCGAGCGCCGGGGCGCCGCGCGGGACCATCCGGTGCTCACCGCCCTGCGAGAGACCCGGTACCTCAAGCTCTACGTGCTGCGCGTGGTGGACTGACGCTCCCGGTGGCGCTATCCATCGAGGCGAGCGCCCTGGCCGCGGGGGACCCTTGCGGAGCTGGATGATGGCTGTGTGGTTGCTCGGAGTCGCTGGCGCCGGGTGCGGGAGCCCCTGCGAGACGCCTGCGCCCCTGTCCTGTTGCAGCGGCGGATGTCACGGCGACGTCTCGGCGCCCGCCATCTGCGGACCCGGCGGCTGGACATGTCCGCCCGGCTCGGTCCCCCCGGGGCAGTGCTCCACCGGGCGGCCCTTCTGCACCGGCATCGCTCCCGATGGAGGCTCGCCGTGAGCCACGGCTGGAGTCCGGAGCGTGCCCGCCGGGCCCACGCCGAGCGCACCGCCGCCCGGACGCTGGAGACGCTCTACCGCCAGGCCGACGCGGCCTGGTCCGGCTTCCGCTGCCCCGGCACCGCCGAGTGCTGCCAGCTCTGGAAGCGCGGGCGCGAGCCCTGGCTCTGGGGCGTGGAGTGGGACGCGCTCCGGCGCGCGGTGCCGGAGCTTCCACCGCCGAGGCCCGACGGGGGGTGCCGGTTCCTCGATGCCGAGGGACGGCGCTGCACGGTGTACGCGTCGCGACCGCTGGGCTGCCGGACGTACTTCTGTCACCGGGCCACCGGGCCCGGGCGCGAGCCGGCGGAGAAGATGGACCGGCTGCAGCGGCGGCTGGAGACCATCTCCCGTTCGGTCCACCCCGACGAGCCTGGGCCACGGCCGCTCACCACCTGGATCGAGGAGGAGGAGCGATGAGCCGCCCGATGTGTCTCCTTCTCGCCGCGGTGATCCTCGGCCCGGCCACGGGGTGCTCCAGCTCCAAGACCGCGGGCGCCCTGGCCCTCGTGAGCTGGGGGATGGTCGGCTCGCTCGTCAGTCGTTCCACCGGAGGCTGCTTCGCCGTGTGCGAGGGCATGAACCAGGTGTGCAACGCCGAGACCGGCTTCTGCGAGCACAACCCTTGCGGGCCCGGCTGCGGGTCTGCCCGGCATTGTGACACCCGGGGCCCGGTGCCACGCTGTATGGACGATTCGGTCCCGGCCGACCTCGTCCGCGGGCCGCCCCCACCCCCCGGCCTTCCCCTCACCACCCCTTGACCGCTCGCATCCTCGTCGCGCCGCTGGAGTTCAAGGGCAGCCTCACCGCCGGCCAGGCCGCCCGCGCCATGGAGGCCGGCGTCCGGGCCGGCTGGCCGGAGGCGGAGATCCGCGTCCTTCCGCTCGCCGACGGTGGACCGGGCACCGCCGACGCGCTGGTGGACGCCCTCGGGGGCAGCTGGCACACCGCCTGGGCGCACGACGCGCTCGGGCGTCCGCTCCAGGCCCAGTGGGCGAGCTGGCCGGGCGGGGGCGTGGTGGAGATGGCGCGCGCCTCCGGGCTGTCGCTCCTGGACCCTTCCGAGCGCGACGCGCTGGTCGCCACCACCGCGGGGACGGGCGAGCTCATCGCCGACGCGCTCGAGTCCGGCATCCGTTCGCTCCTGATCGGCGTCGGGGGCAGCGCGACCAACGACGGCGGGGCCGGCGCGCTCCAGGCGCTCGGGTACCGGCTCCTCGACGCCTCCGGGCGGACGCTCTCGCCCGGCGGGGCCGCGCTCCGGAACCTCGCCCGCATCGTGCCCGACGGCGTGCTGCCCGCGGTGCGCGAGGCCGAGCTGACGGTGATGACCGACGTGCTCAATCCGCTGTGCGGACCGACCGGGGCGAGCCACGTCTACGGACCCCAGAAGGGGGCCTCGCCGGAGGACGTGGAGACCCTGGACGCGGCGCTGGCTCACCTCGCCGAGGTGGTGAAGCGAGACCTGGGCATCGACGCGGCGCACCTTCCCGGGACCGGGGCCGCCGGCGGGCTCGCCTACGGACTGCTGGTGGGCTGCGGCGCGCAGATCCGCCGCGGGTTCGAGCACCTCGCCAGCCTGCTCGGGCTCGACGCGAAGCTGCAGGGCGTCGACTGGGTGCTCACCGGCGAGGGGCGGCTCGACACCCAGACGCTCAGCGGCAAGGGCCCGCTGGAGCTGGCCCGGCGGTCGCGGCTGGTGCGGGCACGGGTGGTCGCCTTCGCCGGGAAGATCGACGCCCGGGCGCTGGCCGGCGATCACCCGTTCGACGACGCGATCCAGGTCAGCCCGCCCGGGTGGAGCGAGGCCGATCCGGCGGCACGCGCCAGTGCGGGGCCGACGCTCAGCTCCAAGGTCGAGCAGTGGGCCCGTGGGCAGCGGGCCAAGCTCAGCGAGACAGGCCGAGAAGGGTGAGCAGGGTGTTCACCCGCTCCTTCGGGTCGCCGAACTCCTTCGCGTAGTCGGCCTGGCTGCGGCGGACCATCTCCTGGGCCTCGGTCCGGTCATAGACCTCGGGGATCTCCACCGGTCGCTTCTCGCCCGGCATCTGCTTGTAGGTGAGGAAGTAGTGACGGAACCGGTCCAGCATCCCGGGCGGCAGCTCGCTCACGTCCCCGAGGTGACCGAAGGCGGTGTCCCCGGCGAGCACGGCGATGATCTTGTCGTCCGCCTGGTTGCCGTCGATCATCCGCAGCCCGCCGATGGGCCGGGCCCGGAGCAGCACGCCCGAGTGGCTCACGTCGCGC
>Ga0335084_10000765_pt1 | contig 28402 bp, 20 predicted proteins | sample Lox_Sample_44_FD_206721 | JGI IMG/M metagenome (GOLD analysis project Ga0335084, IMG submission 206721) | Soil microbial communities from Loxahatchee National Wildlife Refuge, Florida, United States - Lox_Sample_4.4 | ecosystem: Environmental > Terrestrial > Soil > Wetlands | place: USA... | reverse complement strand
GCATCCCCAGACGGTTGCGCCTTTGTTCGCGGCGTATTGCTGGGCGACTGCCCGAAATGCATTTGGGAGGTCGGTGATGTTTGGATCAATCTTTGTCGCGTCGATCTTGTGGCGGGTGAGCGCGCCGTTCCAGGCGTCGACTTTGTTGAGCCACCATGCGCTCTTGCGCGGAATGAAGAAGAGCGGCGAGAGCGTAAGCATGTCGGATTCGTACATCAAGCCAATCTGCGGATTCTGGTTCAGTAACGCGTAGAGCAGCGACGTACCGGAGCGCCACATGCCGACAACAAACAGCGGGGACGCGGCCATTTCGCGCGGCGGCGCGGTCTTCATGGTCTCGGGTTCGTGCTCGACTACGTTCATGGTTTCAGGTCTTCGGTCTCAGTTCTTTTGGACTTGCTCAAAAATCTTCATCAGGTCGCTGTAGGCCTGCTGTGGGCCGTATTTCGTTTCGCTTAACTGTCGTCCGCAGGCACCCATTCGGGCGGCCTCTTCGGGGTGATCGACGAGTTGCTCAATTCTCTTCGCCAACTCCTCAGGCTTGCCCGCTTCGAAGAGCAGCCCGGACTTCCCTTCCTCCACGATGTATGGCAGGCCTCCCATGCGGGAGGCGATTACGGGTTTGCCGGCCATAAATGCTTCAAGCACCGTGACTGGAAAGTTTTCGTACCACTCCGACGGCAGAACCAGGCATAACGCGTTGCGCAAGATATCGAGCTTTTCGTCGCCTGTCTTGAAGCCGAGGAATCCGATGTTGTGAATCCCCTTCTCGCTGATGTAGGTTCGCAGCTCCTGCTCCATGGGGCCCGTGCCGAGAATCTTCAGCCTGACGTGCGGCAACTTTTCAAAGGCTTGAATCAGCGTCCAGCAGCCTTTTTCATGGGCGGCGCTTCGACAAAGTTCGGCCGCACAAACAGTTTCGACTCCGGCACTCCTGCTTCGCGCATCTTGATGCGAAAAAATTCCGTCAGGCAGATGAAGCCGGAGATCTTGTTGATCATCCCGCCTATGCGGTTGAGGCCCAACGTCGCCGCATAAAGGCCGCTGAATACCGTGCTGTCCTTGTAGCAGCGCTTGCGAATGGCGTTCAGGTAATTGCCGTCTTTGCAGGCCTCGCAAATCTGGCCCTGCGTGTAAAAAAATCCATTTGGACAGAATGGGCGAAAGTTGTGTAGCACTTGAACCGTGGGAACGCCGAATTCGTGCAATTTATGATAGGCCGACGGTGAGATCAGCGGGTAGACGTTGTGAATGAAAGCGACGTCTGGCTTCACGCGCTGAACTACGTCTTCCAGTTCTCCGCTGGTCTTCCACGAGTAAATGGTCTGCGGGAAGAAGAGCGCTTTGTCGATCAGACCGAATTGTTTGATCTCGTCGTTGTGGCGGGAGTAGAGGTGGACCTCGTCTCCGTGCTTCTTGAGCAGCTCAGTTTCAGCGCGGACGACGGAGTCTTCGCCGCCGAATTGCTGGTACGCGCTGTGAACGAGGAGAACTCTCATGCATGGTGCCGTTCCTGCTGGCTGGGGCTAAAGCCCCTTCTCTTTAATAATGCACTTCTAACGCGGCCCTTGAAGGGCCGCTCTTCCACGGTTGCGTTCGGGTCCTTCATCAACCCGGTGTAAATTGAACGACTCGCTATGCCGCGGGCGAGACGCGGTTACGCTTCCTGCTGCTTTCTAATCCCTAATAGCTCCAGCGTGATCTGCCAGACGAACTTTGGATTGTTAACCAGGTATCGCTTCCAGAGTCGCTTGGGATCCTGGTAGATGCGGTGGACCCATTGCGTGCCGGTAAATTTCATCCAGTATGGAGCGTCCTGGATGCGGCCGGTGTGCATGTCGAAGGCTGCACCGACGCCGAGCATCAGCTTGGCATCGAGCTTCGGACCGTACTCGTCCATGAAACGTTCCTGCTTCGGCGTGCTCAAGCCGACCCAGAAAAAGTCCGGCTTCGTTTCTGCGACGTTGCGAATGAGGTCTGCTTCTTCCTCCGACGTGAGAGCGCGAAACGGAGGTGTATAAGTGCCGACAACGTTGAGTCCGGGATAACGTTCGGTGAGAGCAGCTTTCAACTGGTCGGCAACGCCGTCGTTTCCGCCATAGAAGAAATGTTTGTAACCCTTGGTGCGCGAGAGATCACAGATCCGCAGCATCATCGTGGGACCGGTGACCTGACGCATGTGGAGCATACCGCGCAGCCATCCCACCCAGACGGTCGGGCGGCCATCCGGAATCGTCAGCAGCGAGTGATTGATGATGCGCTTGAGGTTGGCGTCCACCTGCGCTTCCATTACGCCTTGCACGCCGGTTACGCAGACGTAACCCTTCTCGCCGCTCGCGATCGCGCTCTCGAGACGGTGGAGCGTGCGGTCCATGCTGGTGGCATGGACGCGCACACCCAGGATTTTCACGCTGCTTTCAACCGCGGGATTCGACATGGTTCTTTCTTTCGTTCTATCGCTGGATCTGAAAGGGTGCGGCTTCAGCCGCACCCTTCGTTGACAAAGAACTCGTAGGCCTTCAGGCCCCGAGGTGGAGTCCCTCAGGGGCTAAAGCCCCGTTTCTTTTTAGGCCCTAAACGGCACGGCTGGAAGCCGTGCCCTTTCAAGGCCTACACACGCGGCGCGGCTTTAAGCCGTGCCCTTTCAAAACGTGTTAGTCGCCTGCGACTTCTGCCAACTCGCCGGCTTCTTTCTTCTTCAGTTCACCCTCGATCCACTTGTAAGTGACAGCCAGGCCCTTCTCCAGCGGAGTGTTGGGTTCCCAGCCGAGCACCTTGCGGAGCAGGGTGTTATCACTGTTGCGGCCACGCACGCCCTGTGGCTTGGTCAGATCGTGCTGCTTCGTCAGATTCTTTCCGGCGATGCCACAGATCATATCGACCAGGTGGTTGATGGAAACCATTTCGTCGGTGCCAAGATTCAGAGGTTCGCGATGGTTCGAGGCCATCAGGCGAATCAGGCCTTCCACGCAGTCATCGACGTACATGTAGGAACGGGTCTGGTGACCGTCGCCCCAGATTTCGATGTCGCCGCCGTCTTTGGCCTGCGCGACTTTGCGAGAGATGGCCGCAGGAGATTTCTCCTTACCACCGTCGTAGGTGCCGAGAGGTCCGTAGACGTTGTGGAAGCGGACGATGCGGGTTTCGAACTTGTAATCGTGATAGTAGTAGCGGCAAAGCTCCTCGGCGAAAAGCTTCTCCCATCCGTAGCCCGGCTCGGGATCGGCGGGATAAGCATCTTCTTCCTTCAGCGGAACGAGGTCCGGCGTCTTCTGCTTGTACTGTGCGTAGACGCAGGCTGACGAGGAGAACAGGAACTTCTGCACTCCGTTCTGTTTCGAGGCATCGAGCATGTGCGCGTTGATGAGGATGTTGTTCTTGGAGATATCGGCCAGGAACGAGGTGATGTACCCGATGCCGCCCATGTCGGCAGCGAGGTTGTAGACCTGATCGATGTCGCGGGTTGCGGTGAGGCAGTTTTCCCACAGACGCAGGTCGAGAACTTGAAAGTCGTCAGCCGCTGAAGCTTCGTATTCGGGATATTTGATATCGACCCCGCGCACCCAGTGGCCATCTTTCTTCAAACGCTTAACGAGATGATGACCAATGAACCCACCCGCCCCAGTTACCAGAATCCGAGTCTTGTTTGCCATTGCGATTTACTCCCCCAGTAGGTTGTTGTTTGGTTTGGTGAAAATCTCTTACCGCAAAACTGCGCTAAATCAACTTTCTATCGGAACCGGACTTAAGAAGTTCCGGCGTTCGAATGCAAAGACTGGCTGCGCCCTTGGATACGTACGAATAAATTCGGCGTAGGCCAATATCGAGAAATACAGCAGCGGACAGTGCCAGCTGAGTTCGTCATTAAAGAATGAATGCAAGGTCAGCATGCCGAGCAGACCAAGACATTCCAGAGCCAGCTGGCGTTGTTCCGGCAAGAAGCGCTCGCTCCGGATGCAGCGGAATAGAAACCACCAGGCGGCCAACAAAGCACCAGCGAAGGGGATGATGCCCCAGAAACTGGTACCGATGAGGATCTCGATCCAGTCGCTGTGCATCATGGCAGCGGAACCGACGCCAAGCTTGCCCAGGACGGCGAAACGGCCGGCGGCGTAGGCGCCCAAACCGGTCCACGGATGATGCATGAGCTGTTCCCATCCGTAGGCCCACCATGCTGTACGGCCACTGAGCGAACCGACGGCCGCCTCAGACTGATCGCGATTCACAACGCTCATGAGGAAGTCGTAGGCGTGGCCGGTGAGCCGGTCATCCATGAAGACCGCCAGAGCGACCAGCGGGATGATTAGTACGCTCGCCCAGATGGCGATCTTCCGCAGCTTCGGCGTTAGGACGACGACCATCATTACGGCCAGAAGGAAGGCGCCTTCGGCGCTGCGGGTCTTGGAGAGCACCATAGAGACCATACCGAAGACGAGCAGCATTAAATACCACGCCTGATGTTTCGCTTTTCCAAAGATGGGCATGAGGCGACAAATTGCGACGATGGCGAGCACGCCTCCACTGGTGCCGACGCTGTTGGATGCTTCGACCGGAATCACGCCCGTGAGACGCCCGCCATCCATGGCCTCTGCCGGCCAGATGGGCAAGTTCAGCCAGACTCCCACTAGCGAGATGCCGTAAAAAATCAGCGTCCAATTGATCAGACTGTCGTAGGTTATGAAACCCTCGGCGCTCGCAACGACAGCGGCGAGCAGAGAGACGTCAGCGAGGAACTCAAGTGACTTATACGCAGTCCAGGCAGCATTAACTGAGACGGGCGTCGTTGCCAGGCAGATCAGGCAGTAGACGGCCATGGCTCCGGGAATGCCGCGGAACAAGGAGCCGAGCCAATTCGGCTTACGCAGAATCAGACGGATGATGAGCGTTGCTGCCGCAAAGCCTTCTGGCAGGATGCGCAACATCGCGTAACCGTCAATCGGATTCTGTGACGCAGCGCCGACGTCGCGGATGCGCCAGACCAGCATGCTGAAGAAAATGCAGAACCAGGGCAGATGCCACCATCTGCGGGTTAAGGCAAATTCCCGGCCCAAGGCGATGCCCTGAGGAATGGCGCGAATTGCCAAGACGATTGCAGGGATGCCGAGAACAATCGCCAGCGGAGCGATGACGAGCCCATACGGTGAAGATCCGGAAAGCATCGCGGCAGCGACGGAGATTGCAAATCCTAGTCCGACAAACAGCGAAATGATCGCGATCGTACGCCCACGTCCCTGCCGAGGCTCGACGTCGCGGAAACCCGAGCGACCGACTTCGATGATCTTGGCCGATTGAGGGTTGTCGCGATCTTCCTCTCGTCGATCTATGATGTTCGTTCGCATCGTCTGAATTCGCTGTTGCGACTTCCTAGTTTCGTCCTTCTTTCAGTGCCTGCAGGACACCGTAATAGGCAGGCTTCTTGCCATAACTTTCATCAAACAGAACCGGCTTGGCGTTGGGCAGATTCTTCCAGTCTGAAGTGCGCAGCCAGCTGTAGCGATCGGCGATGCCCCACGTCATGAAGCCGATGCACGTGGAGTCTTTGACGCAGGTTCGCGCGACGTTGTAGAAAACTTCTTTCTGTCTGGCGAATGCTTCCGGAGTATCCTGTGCGCCCTGATAGACGTCCATTTCGGTGACGTGCACTTTCACACCGGCTTTGCGGGCGTTCTCGAGGAATGTCTTGAACTCGTCCAGGTACGTGGCGCGCAACTCGGGCAATTCCCAATGCATTTCCGTTCCGACGGCATCGATCGGGGCTCCGGCGGCTTTCAGGCGGTTCACCAGTCCCCAGAAAACGTCGGCGCGCTCCTTGTCGATACCGCCCTGCCCGAATGTGTCGTTGAGGATGAGCAATGCTTTCGGATTTGCCTCACGCGCGTACTGAAAAGCCTTTACGATGTACTGCTCTTCGCCCAGAATCCGCGCCCAGCAACCGTTGTGCGTCGGGTTGGTCGGTTCATTCACCACTTCCCACGAGTAGTAGGTGTCGCCGCCATGGCGGACGACGGTTTGAATATGCTCTTTCAGAATCTGATCCAGTTCCTTTGGCGACCATCCACCGCAGCGCTCGTCCTGAAAGTTCAGCCACGGCGCTGACGTCATGTTGCGGTAGACAAGGCAATGTCCCATGAGCTTCATGTTGTGCGATTTGGCGAAACTCATGGCTTCATCCATGGGATCGAAATTGAAACGTCCGCGCTGCGGTTGCGTGATGCCCTGAAACACGATGGAGACGGCTGCGTTGAACTCTTTGCCTAAGACCGGCTTGTATCCGGGATCCTGATTCCACATGCGTCCCTGGATGGTTGTGCCCACCCAGAACCCCATCGGGTCGGCAGCCTGGCGAAGAGTTCCGTTATCGGGCGCGGCGTCTTTCTTCTGCGACGTCGCGAACGGAACTAGTAGGAACATCATCGCCAGAAACGCTCCAGATTTCTTCATGACCTCGGTCATACTTCGGGTGGTAACTCTCGGCTGATTACTAACGAGTGGTTGCCATCTCCGTGGGCATTTCTTCTTCCAGACCAGCGGGATAGCCATACTTCAGCAAGGCTTCACCGGCGTATTTCGTGACCATGGCGACCTGGGTATCGCTGAGTTTGGAGCGCCATCCGCCGACAGAACCGCTGCGCACGAAGCGTGCGTCTTCGCGATCGACATTGTGCTTGCGGAGAAGAGTTCCCTTCCCGAGCGTGGCGCCAGACTTCTTCGCCTTCTCTTCCTTTTCGCGCATGGCTCGCAGCGAGTTGTTCTCGATCGCTCGGCGAATCAAGTCGCGGTCGCGTTCAATTCCGAGGAAGTTCAGCATCTCAACCAGGCCGGGTTCGGTGTCTTTGCGGAGGTCTTCGTAGCGAACGACGAGCAAGTTGCCGTTCTTGGCCAGAGGACAGCTCACCCAGGAATCGACGTGCGACTGCCACGATCCGAAGCGGGTGACCTTTCCTTTCAGAAACGACTCGATGTAGCCGTCCATGCCCTTGCCGTTATCGAAGTATTGCGAGAATCCCATCTCCTTGTCGCGAGCCCAATTCGAGAGCATGACGTCACGCAGATCGCGCATCAGGTAAACCGCGCGCTTGTACCCCGAGCGGTACTGGTGGTGGGTCTTGATGAAGCGCCCACCGTTGGGCAATACGATTTGTGCATTCCGGTGCGTTCCAAGCTCCGGCAACAGCTGGTTCACGTTGAGGAAGCCGGCGGTATCCTGCGTAAGAATCTCGAAGAGGACAAAACGTAACCAGGTATTTCCGGACCGCTCGAAGGATGCAAACATTACGTCTTTGCTGTTCAGGCCGCGATGCTCCCACAACGACTTGGGCGTGCGGAGTTTCGTGCGAGACGCCTTAAACCGAAGTGTTTTGATTGCATTCATTCTTTAACTCTCCCCTTCCAGGACCGGGTTCGGCACCGTAAGTGAATTGGACTTGCGCTGGAGGATGTACATCGAAATGAGGAACGCCGCGAAATTCGCGATGATGACGCTGATCACGACTCCCCAAAGACCGAAAGACCGCGTAGCCGGCACTCCGACGACGAGCGACAGAACGCTGGCGACGATGCGGGCATAGAAAATCGAGTCGGGGGATTCAATCGCACGCAGCAGAATCGCCGGACCGAACGCCGCGGCCCACAAGGTGGTTCCGAGCGCGACATACGGAATCAGCGGCGTGACTTCCAGATACTTGCCGCCGTAGAGCACGTGGAAAACGAGGCCCTTCAGCGGAATCAACACGGCCCAGTATGCGAGTGCGCCAAAGATAAACAACGCCGTGATGCGGCGAACAAGTGGGCCCGAACTCTGGATCCCCTTCTCGCGGCAGATGCGCGCTGAGTAGGGCAGGAAAAGAATCGAAAGCGCCGTGTAGCTCTGCTCCATCGGCAGCGAGAGATTCATCAGCGCGCGCAACTGTCCGGCCTGTGCCATGCCCCCGAAGTAGCTAACGAGCGGGTAATACATGTAGTAAGGAATCCAGGTGACCACGGAGACCGCGAGAGCCCAGCGTCCGTATTCCCAATGCTTGCGCCAAGCCTGCGCGGCGGTCGGACCGGCTTCGGCATCAGGCGGCAATGCCTTGTTCACTTGCGAAAGCAGGAAAAAGCCCGTCCCCAGCGCGCCGATCGCCATCAGCAGGTATGCGGAGAATGGCGAGATCAAGGCCTTCTTGTATGCGACGAAAAGGCCACCGGTCACCAGTACGCAATAGATGAATGCTCCGATTGCAGCCCGAGCGGGAGCGAGATTCATGTAGTAGGCGCGCCGCAGGAGCCAGAAGAAAAGGATGCACGGCGAAGCGATGGCGACGCCGGCGAGCGCCCCGGGAAGACCATCGGCCTTCCCCATCTCATAAACGATAGCGGCCGCACCGCCCAGCAACACAATCCCGAAGATCGTCAACACCAGTTGAATGCCGAGCAGAGCTTTCAAATATCCGCGGAGACATTTGCTGTACGCCGATCCGCTGAAGACTCCCTGCGGCTCCGACAAGAGTGCGTGATAGATGTAGGAGAGCAGCAGGAATACCGAGAACGCCAGCGAGAACGCGCCGTACTGCGCTGGAATCAGCCAGCGGGCCAGCAGAATTCCGATGAGGAAGTTTGATCCCGAGATCAGGCCCTGATCCAGGATCGCGAGCCCACCCTTGGTCGCCCAACGCGTGAGCTTTTTCGCGAGTCCGCCACGGTCAACGTCCGTAACCTGATCGGGAACCGTGACGATCTCCTCGACCGGATCGAGCAACTGTTCTGTATTTGGTGAACTCATCAAACGAACTAGACCCCAACTCCCACGAGTGAATTCTCGGTAACGGTTTCCGCCAGGCACTTGCCAAGTTCTTCAGCCAGGAAACGAACCTGCGGTTCTTTCAAAAGGCTAAGGTGATCGCCGCTGATTTCGCGCAGATCGACGCCGCCTTCGGCAACGCGCCACCAGATGCCGTACGGATCATTCAAGCTCCCCACGGACTTTTCGCGAACGCGGAACAGCGTGACGCGACCGTGATACGACAGCACATCGTATTTATCCGCGGCTCTGGAGCAGGCTTGGCGCACGTTCCGCAACGCCGGCGGCAGCATTCGCAACTCGAGCCGCTTCCGCAGGGTCATCAATACAAACGTACCTTTCTTCACGACGAAGCTGATTCGTTCCTTCAACGGCAGAGCGGTCAGGTTTCTGAGTGCGGACGCTCGCGATTCCGTCTTTCCGGGATACGTATCAAACAGCGCGAGCAGCGCGACTTCCACGCCTTGCGTTTCAAGCATCTGTGCCATCTCGTAGGCGACCAGGCCGCCGAAGGAATAGCCACCGATGCGATACGGGCCTTCGGGCTGGATCTTGCGAATCTCCTGGATATATCGCTCAGCCATTTCGGGGATGCTCGTGAGGCATGGACGCTTGCCGTCGAGACCTTGCGGTTGCAGCGCGTAGAAAGGTTGATCGTTCCCCATGTGTCGCGCGAGATCGCGGAAGCCGACGACGTTGCCGCCGACGCCGTGAACACAGAAGAACGGGGGCTTCGTGCCTTCCGGCTGAATGGCGACCATCGATGAGAATCCTGCGGAACCTTCATCGTGGCGCAACATGCGAGCAAGTTGCTCGACGGTGGGCGCCTGCAAAAGCGCGGCTAGCGGAAGGCGTTCACGAAGTTGTTGCTCGATGCGGTGCATGAGTCGCGCAGCGAGCAGAGAATGTCCGCCTAGTTCGAAGAAGTTGTCGCGAATGCCGATAGGTTTCTTGTCGAGAACGGTCTCCCAAATGTGAGTGAGTTGCGTTTCGAGTTCGTTGGTAGGCGCGACGTATTCCTGCGTCTCCGCAAAATCAGCGGCTTTCGGCGCAGGCAGCGTGCGTTTGTCCACCTTGCCGTTCGGCGTTTTCGGCATCGCCTCCAGAAGCACGAAGGCTGATGGGACCATGTAGTGCGGCAGCTTCTGCTTCAGATGCGTGCGGAGCTCGCTACTGGTCGGAACCTGCTCGCGAGCTGGAACCAGATAGGCGACCAGCGTCTTCTCACCAGAGGCGTTCTCGCGGGCCGTGACGACGACTTCGTGAACGCCGGGATGCGATCCGAGGACGGCTTCGATTTCTTCCAGTTCCACTCGATACCCGCGAATCTTGACCTGATCGTCGGTACGTCCGGCGAACTCGATGTCGCCATTCGCAAGGTAGCGGGCAAGGTCACCGGTCTTGTACATGCGAGCGCCTGGGGCGAAAGGATCGTTGATGAACTTCTCGGCCGTGATCTCGGGACGATTGTGGTAGCCGCGCGCGAGACCGGGACCAGAAACATACAGGTCTCCGGCGATGCCTACGGGAAGAGGTTGAAGATCTTTGCTGAGGATGTAGATCTTCGTATTCGCGATTGGGCGGCCAATCGGCAATACCGCGGGGATCCCTTCCGAAAGCTTGGGCTCGAACGAACTGACGATGACGCTGGTTTCTGTGGGCCCGTAGGTGTTGACCCAGCGGACGCGGCCCGTAGCGAGTCTGCGCCAGGCGTTCAGTGCGGCAGAGGAAGCCTTTTCTCCACCGACGATCACGATGCGGAGACTCTTCGGCAGGCTCATATTCGACTCTGAGAGTTCGCGAACAAGTTCATGCCAATAGGCCGTTGGCAGGTCGAGCGCGGTGACGCGCTTTTCTTCGACCCAGCGCAGAAAGTCGCCGACAGCGAGAGAAGCATCTTCTTCGCGGACGACGAGAGCGCCGCCGGAAATCCATGTCGGGAAGATTTCTTCAATGGCGATGTCGAATGAAATCGATGCGAACTGCGCCATGCGGTCCGACGCGGTGATGCCGAACAGGTTTGCAGCAGCGCAGTTGTGATTCACCAGTCCGCGATGCGTCAGCAAGACACCGCGCGGCTTGCCCGTCGAACCGGACGTGTAGATCACATAGGCGAGATTTTCAGGATTGATCCCGCTCGCAGGGTTTTCGCGGCTTTCGGATGCGAAGACCTTCCAATCGGGCTCGAGATTCACGACCTCGGCATCGAAGTCCGTGACTTCCGCCAACAGTCCAGGCTGCGTCAGAACTAGCGACGTCTGCGAGTCCTCGAGCATGTAGGTCAGGCGCTCTTTCGGATATGCAGGGTCGAGCGGGACGCAGGCTGCTCCAGACTTGAGTACCGCAAGGATCGCGATAGGAAGCTCAAGTGAGCGGCGCAGGCAAATGCCGACTTTTGATTCCGTTCCGATGCCATGCTTGCGCAGGAAGTGCGCGAGTTGATTGGCGCGCTCGTTCAGCTCTCGGTAGGTCAGCGCCTCGGACATGTGCTCGACCGCACTTGCGTTGGGAGTCCGTGCGGCTTGCGCCTCAACCAGTTGATGCATGCACAACTGGCGCGGATATTCGGTCTCGGTCCGATTCCACTCCGCGAACTGCCGCTTCTCATTCTCCGCGAGCATGGGCAGGCGCGAAATCTTCTGATCGGGATCGGCGACGATCGCTTCGATCATTGTTTGAAAATGCCCGATCATGCGATCGATGGTGGAAGTTTCAAAAAGATCGGTACAGAAGACGAATCGGCCCTGTAGTCCGGCTGGGCGATCATCGAGTTCAAGGTCGAGATCGAACTTCGCGGTGCCGGTATCGAGATCGAGCTGGTTCAAATCCCAACCTTCGCCGAAAGACGGAGTTGGCGGAGCCAGCGAGAACATCACGTTGAAGATGGGATTGTGGCTGGTGTCGCGGCGGACGGAAAGCTCCTCGACGAGACGCTCAAACGGCGCGTTGTCGTGCGCAAGGGCACGAAGCGTGACATCGCGAGTGTAGGCCAGAAGCTCACGGAAGGTCGGATCGCCACCCAGTTTGAGTCGCAGGGCAAGCGGGTTCTGGAAGCAACCGAGCAGGGCTTCGAGTTCTGAGTGCTTGCGGCCAGAGGTCACCGTGCCGATGACGAAATCATCCTGCGAACTGTAACGTCGGAGGAGCGCGGCGAAGCAAGTCAGTACGGTGACAAAAAAGCTGGTGTGCTCGCGATTCGCAAGCTGGTGCAGGCTCTCGGAGAGGCTCTTCGAGAATCCGAATCGGTGCACGGCGCCCCGGAAACTCTGCAGCGCCGGGCGCGGGTAATCAGTGGGCAGCTGGAGTACAGGAATATCGCCGTTGAGCTGGCCCGCCCAAAACTCGCGCGATTCCTTGCGCTGATCCTGCTTCAGGGAATCGCGCTGCCACTGGGCAAAATCGGAATACTGTACACGCAACTCCGGCAATGACGGATTCGTGCCCACCAGATAAGCGTTGTAGATCTTCACCAACTCCGGCAGGAATACGTTATAGACCGAGAAACCGTCGAAAACGATGTGGTGCAGGAACAGGTACAGCCGGTGATCGGCGTCGGCGATCTGGACGAGCATCGCTCGCACTAGAGGACCACGCTCCATGTCGTAAGGAGCCCGGGCGCGCTCGCGTGCCAGGCGGAGTGATTCGGTTTCCCGCTCGTCGGCGGGAAGATGCCGGAGATCGACGGCCTCGACTGCGAGGTTGTATGGTGCGTTGACGACCTGCATCGGCTGGCCGTCAACCACCTGGAATGTGGTGCGCCATGCTTCGTGGCGGCGGACCATTTCGTTCAAGGCACGCTTCATCACCGATACATCGAGCGATCCGCGACGGTAGACCGTGACAGATTCGTTGTAGAGCTCGCGGGCAAATTGACAGTGCAGCCAGATCTGCTCCTGCGCGAAGGAGAGCGGAGCCGGCCCAGATGTTGCGCGGCGCGGAATCGCGGGAGCACTCTCGACTTTTCCGCCGGTGCGAGACTGAAGATACTTCCGGATCAGAGCTTGCTTGTCGCCGTTTCCATGCTCAAACGGGCAGCCGGACGGTGTTGCCGTCGTGACAATTTCAGCTCTCACCTGCTGCGGTCTGGCAGAGATGTTGGCTTCGGCGCTCACTTTCACCTTCAGCGCTTTCAGACCACGCAGGCCAAGATTGGTGCGCCACTCGAGCGGGTCTTGAGCCAGCTTGATTGTCGGGTAGCGCCGTAGCATTGCGCCGAACGCGAGTTGCCCTTCCACCCGCGCCAACGGGGCACCGAAGCAGAAGTGTGCGGCATAACCGAAGGCGAGGTGGCGATTGTCGGCGCGCGTGATGTCGAAGCGGTCGGGATCGGGGAAACGCTCGGGATCGCGATTGGCAGCGGCCATCACGGCGATTACGGCCTGGCGTTTCTGTATCAGCTTGCCGCCCATTTCACGATCAGATGGGCACATGCGCGCGGTGTGCTGGCTGGGGCTCTCGTAGCGCAGCATCTCTTCCACAGCCGAAGGGATCAGAGAGAGATCGTTGCGCAGTTTCTGCAACTCTCCGGGATTGCGCAACAGGGTAAGCAGGCCGTTGCCGATGAGGTTGGTGGTGGTTTCCTGTCCGCCGACCATGGTGACGATGCAATTGCAAATCACTTCGTCTTCGGTAAGGCGGTCGCCATCGACCTCGGCGGTCAACAGCGAATGGATCAGGCCCTCGCGTGGATTTTCGCGCACTTCGCGGACGGCATTCTGGAAGTACGCCGTCATCTCGTTGACGGTCTTCAATACACGCGGATAGCGCTCGGGATTGTGCTGGAAGTTGCCGAGCATCTCCGCAAAATCAGAGGACCACAACTTGAGCTGAACGTGATCCTGCGTGGGCAAGCCCATCAGTTCGGCCGTTACGATTGCTGGAAGCGGCTCTGCGATGTCGGCGATAACGTCGATCTCGTCCCTGCCCTGCAGGCCGTCGAGCAGGTTCTTCACGATGTCGTGGATGTGCGAGCGCAGTTGCTCGACGCGCGCTGGCGTGAATGCCTTCGCGGCCAATGTGCGCAGGCGTGTGTGGGCAGGCGCGTCCATGAAGAGCATCTGCTGGACCATCACTCGGGCAATGGGATTGAGCGAGGAGAGCCCCATCTGATCCAACTGCTCGGGAGTCGGCGTGCGGTCGGCGGAGAACGAAAGCAGAACTTCCATGACGTCGGAGTAGCGCGTCAGTACCCACGCGTGAAGAAACGGGTCCCAGTGCACAGGATCTTCGGAGCGCAAACGATGAAACAGAGGATACGGATTCGCCAGCACCTCGGGATCCAAGAGGTGATACAGGCTCGTCGCCGTACTCTGATTTTCCAGCCGGGTTGGAGTTGTGCTAGACACCTGTGCTGCGTTCTCCGGATTGGTCGGCTCTGGCAGATTGCGCGACCTTGGCGAGGATCAGGTTTTCGATTTCGGAGGCCATCTCAGCAACCGTGGGATGATCGAACAATTTCAGGAGCGTCAGGTCGACGCCGAACGTGTCGCTCACGCGCGCGATCAACTGCGTGCCAAGCAGCGAATGTCCACCCAGCAGAAAGAAGTTGTCATTGACTCCAACGCGGTCAATCTTGAGGAGCGGCATCAGGATCTTGACCAACTCCTCTTCGACCAGAGTTCGAGGCTCGACATAGACTTCGTCGGAGAGTCGGTTGCCGTTGAGTCCGTGCAACGCGGCGCGATTCACTTTCCCTTGCTCCGTGATGGGCAGGCTGGGAATCGTGACGAACGCCGCGGGCACCATGTAATCAGGAAGGCGCTGGCGGAGGAAATCGCGCAATGACGCCGCGCTCACAGTGGTGCCGGAGGCGAGAACCAGGTATGCCGTCAACTGCTTTTCGCCGGGAGCATCTTCGGTCGCGATCACGGCACTGGTCTGCACCGCGGGGTGCTGTCCCAGTGCGACAGAAATTTCACTCGGCTCAACGCGATATCCGCGAATCTTTACTTGTTCATCGACGCGTCCCAGGAATGCGATTTCACCGTGCGGTAGCCAGCGTCCGAGGTCGCCGGTGCGGTACATGCGGGCGCCGGGCTCACTGCGGAATGGATTCGCGACGAACCTTTCAGCCGTGAGATCCGGACGGTTGCGATAGCCGCGAGCCAGGTTCGCGCCGCCAACATAAATCTCTCCGGCGACTCCGTCGGTTACTGCTTGATTCTGTTCGTCGAGAATATAGATTTCCACTCCGTCGATCGCACGCCCGATGGACGGCGCCTGATTGGGCACGCCTGAGACCGGCACAACTCCTGACGTGCTGACAACGGTGCATTCCGTGGGCCCGTAATTGTTCACGAGTACGAAAGGCAGACGAGTGGACGGATACGTCTTGAGTGTATCGGCTCCGGTCAGCAAGAAGCGGAGCGTTGTGTTGGCCGGCCAGTCCAGTTGGAGCAACTGCTCTGCGATTGCGGTGGCTGCGAAGGAAATGGTGACGTTGCGAGATACCATCCAATCGCGCAGGGCAGTGGCGTCATTTTTGAAAGACTCGTCCGGAAGATGCAGGCTCGCGCCGGCGGTGAGATACGACCAGAGCTCCCACACGGCGGCGTCGAATCCCAAGATGGATTGTGCGCTGGCACGATCTTCGCGTGTCACCTGGAACGCGCGCTGATGCCAACTGACCAGATTGGCCAGGCCGGAGTGAATCAGTTCCACGCCCTTGGGCTGTCCTGTCGAGCCGGACGTATAAATAATGTAGGCAAGATCGTCGCCAGTAACATCACTGCTGGGCTGATTTTTCGGCTGAACCGCGATCTTGTCCGCATCGCCATCGAGCGTCACCACCTGCCATTCACCGGTTGGAAACCCCGCCATCAAAGTCTTCGTGCTGACGACGGCGCGCGCTTGGGAATCCTTCAGCATGAACGCCAGACGATCCGTCGGATGAATCGGATCAAGCGGGATATATGCTCCACCCGCTTTAAGAATGGCAAGCGCAGCGACTGCCATTGCCGGAGAACGTTCGATGTAAAGCCCAACAACCACGTCGCGGCCCACACCGATCGAACGCAGATAATTCGCCAACCGGTTGGCGCGGCAATCGAGTTCCCCATAGCACATATCTTCGCGTGTGCTCGAAACGGCGAGTGCGTTGGGATTCTCAGCGGCTCGTTGTGCCACACGTTGGTGGACACACTCGCACTGCTTCAACTCTTTTCCCGTTTGGACTTCAGCTACAGAAATGGACGAATTGACGGTTGACATATGAATTGGGGTTACGTGTTTACGCTGCGCCGGAGCCGCGAAGAACTGCCGGAACGGTCTTTGCGAGAATCTCCAGGTCCAACCACAGGGACCAGGTGCGGATGTACTGGAGATCCAGCTCCATCCATCGTTCAAACGTTGTGGAGCTACGGCCCATGATCTGCCACAGACAAGTGATTCCTGGGCGGACACTGAAGCGCTTACGCTGCCAATCGCCGCAGTGCGTTTCGAACAACTCGTAGTCACGAACCTGCAACGGACGCGGGCCGACCAGACTCATCTCCCCTTTGAGCACATTGAAGAGCTGAGGCAACTCGTCGATGCTGGTTTTGCGGAGAAGAGCCCCGACCATCGTGATGCGCGGGTCCTTCTTGATTTTGAAAACCGCGCCGTCGGCTTCGTTCAGGTGCTCCAGTTCTTTCAGCCGCGCTTCCGCATCCATAACCATGGTGCGGAATTTGTAGATGTTGAACATCCGCTTGTTCAGGCCAAGGCGTTTCTGCACGAAGAAGACCGGGCCCTGTGAAGTGAGCTTCACCAGGATGGCAGTCAACACAAGCACAGGCGAAAGAAGAATGATGGCGGTCAGTGAAACGGCGATGTCGATGGCGCGCTTGATGGTCAGGCCCCAGAAATCGGTGATCGTGGCTTCGTGGCTGATCATGGCATCGCCGTCGAACTCCTCGGCGCGATGCCGGGACTCCTTCAGATCGAAGATGTTGGGCAGGAACCGGATGATGATTCCCTGCTGCTCACAAGCAGCGGCGATCTGCGAGGCATAAGTATGGAAGGAGCGGATGGGCAGTGCGAGAACGACCTCGTCCACGATGTTACGCCGCATGTACGCGGGCAAAGTGTCGAGGTCAGAAACCAGCGGCACTCCGTGTTTCTTGAATTCTTCAATTCCCTGCCAATCCTCATCGGCACACCCCAGGATGCGGTATCCAAGTTCGGGTTTGCGCTGGATGCGCCGGACCATCTCCAGGGCACGCGGGTTCGTGCCGATGATCAGCATGTTGCGGATGTTCTTGCCGTGTCGCCGGGCGTACGACAGGATCCAGCGGATCGCGCTACGGCTGAGAATAACCAGCGAAGTGGTCATCACCCAGAAGAGCACGAGGAAGATCCGGTTTACGACCCAGATGCGAAATGCCAGGCCGAAAACCGCGATCATAAACGTGCCCGTAGTGGTGGCACGGACCGCGTCGCGGATCTCGTCCCAGCGGCTGGCGAGGCGCTTGGAACCGTAGAGGCCGAACAGGTTAAAGAGGATGTGCCAAATGATGAGGAAGCCGACGAAGAGGATGAAGTTGCCCAACTTCACCCGCATCTCGAAAAACTCCGCCAGACTGAACCGGCCAACCCGCTCGTACTGTGGCAGCGTTGCCACAGCGAAAGAAACCATCATCAACAGCAAATCGAACAGCTTGAAGCCGTTCGAAAATATTTGTCGGCCTATACGCATAAGGAATCCTGAGGAGACAGTTACGAGTATTTCGCGGCCCGAGGGGAGGGATCGGCTGCAGGCAAGCGGGCAACCCGTGCCCGCTTCGCATTAGGGTCAGGCTACTTCTTGCTCTTCGCCAGCACTAGCTTTTCGATAGCGTCGATGCTCTCCAGATTGTCATGCGTAATTTCTTCGTCGCCGATGCGGACGTTGAACGTTTCTTCCAGAAATGCCACAAGTCGGAAAATGCCCATCGAGTCGATGACGCCGTTCTTGGTAAGGACTTCCTGATCGGTAATCTGGTTGATGCCTTTGGCCTTGGCGAATTCCTCGAGAACGTACTCGCGAATCCGGTCTTTCACTTCTGCCGACTCAATCATTTTCTTCTCCCAAGTAGTGGTGTGAACTTGCTGCTGCTGGAAACTCAAAACTCTTGTTCAGCGGGCGACCACCGACTCCTGTGCCAGCTTCACGCGATCAATCTTTCCGGTTGAGGTTTTCGGCAACTCATCGCATAGATCAATTAGTTCCGGAATCATGTATTTCGGCACTCGCGATGCGCAGTACTGCTGCAACTGCAAAACGCCCAGCGAGCCCGCCACGTGCGGCGCGACTACGGCGCGGATGCGGTTTCCGATGACCTCATCGGGTACGGCAAGCACACAGGCCTCGCGCACATCGGGGTGGCTCAGCAGAGCGCTCTCGATCTCGCCGAGCTCGATGCGGTATCCGCGGCTCTTGATCTGGCTGTCGCGGCGACCCTGAAAGTAGTAGTTGCCGTCGTCGCCGACGGTGACGATGTCGCCGGTGCGGTACATCTTCTCTTCAAAGTTTTCCTGGAAATGGTTCGCGACGACCATCTTTCGAGTCTTCTCCGGATCGGCCCAGTAGCCGTTCGTTACGGACGGACCACGCACAAAGAGTTCGCCGGCTTCTCCTTCTTTCGTGAGCTGGCCTTCGGGATTGACCGAGAAGCACTCGGTATTGGCGCAGGCGATGCCGATCGGCAACTTGTCGAGAGTGGCGAGACGCTCGCGTTCGACCTTGTAGTACGTGCAGACGTTGGTCTCGGTCGGACCGTAAAGATTGTAGAGATCGCTGGTGGTCGAAACTTCCGCCAACTGGCGCAGATACTTCATCGGGAAGACTTCGCCGGCGAAGAGGATGATACGGAGACTCTTGAGCTTCTCCGGGGTTACGCGTCCGTGAAGCAGCAGCAACATCAGCGCAGACGGAACCGAGTACCAGATCGTAATGCCCTGTGTCTCGATGAAGTTCGAGAGGCTCGTCGGGAAGAGAGCCAGGTCTTCAGTGATGAGATAGACGGTCGCTCCGGCTTCGAGTGTGTTGTAAACGTCGAAGACAGAGAGATCGAAGTGTAGCGGAGCGTGATTCGAGAGCTTATCGTCACTCCGGACCTGGAATTCTTCCGCGCACCATTCGACGAAGGTCAATGCATTCTGATGGGTGAGCATCACGCCCTTGGGGCGGCCCGTCGATCCGGATGTATAGAGTATGTAGGCCAGGTCGGTTTCAACCAAGGTGACCTGCGGCGCATAGGTCGAAGGAAACTCTGAAAGCTGCGACCATGCAGCCAGTTCCCTGCCGTTGCCGTCGCCTTCGGTGAGAAGGCAGCAGTCGAGTGTGCTAACTGTTTCCGGAGTCAGAGCGGAGCGGCGTTCCGTATTCGTGATCAGGATGCGAATACCGCAATTTCCGATGATGTATCCAACGCGATCAGCAGGAGCCTGTGGATCGAGCGGCACGTAGACGCCACCCGCTTTCAACACTCCGAGCATGCTGATGATGGATTCGATGCACTTGGGAAAGAAAAGGCCGACGCGATCACCCTTTTGCACGCCGCGTTGGCGCAGAAAGTGCGCGACCTGATTCGAGGCCGCATCGAGTTCGCGATACGTGATGCATCGGCCGCGCGCCCACACCGCCGGCTTGTCGGGGTATGCCTTCGCGCTCTTGGTCAGCAATTGCTGCAGTATGTATGCCATCTCTCAGAATCCAGCCCAGTTGGAATTAGTGATGAAGCCCCAGCTCCTCTTTTCAACCGCTCTTACAGTCCGTAGTAGCTCGAAATGATCACGCGGTGCACTTCCGAAGTTCCGGAGTAAATCGTGCCTGCGATCGCATCCCGCAATTCCCGTTCGAGTTCGTACTCGACCATGTAGCCGTAGCCGCCGTGGAGCTGAATCGCTTCTAGGCAGCTCTTGATGCAGGCTTCGCTGACATAGAGCTTCGCGATGGAAGCTTCCCGCAGCGGATGCCGTCCTTGACTCTTGAGCCACGCAGCCTTGTAAAGCGCCAGGCGGCCCGTTTCGAGGCGGACATCCATGTCGGCAATCTTGTTGTTAATGGCCGGAAACCTTCCGATGGGCTCGCCGAATTGCTTGCGCTCTTTGGCGTACTTGATGCAGGTTTCCATGATCCGCTGCATGGCGCCGAGATGGCTGGCGAGGATGCAGATGCGCTCCCACTCCATCGACGAGGTGAACACCGCCTGGCCGCCGAACTCCTTGCCCAGCAGGTTCTCGACGGGAATCTCGCAATCCTGCAAGGAGAGTTCCGCCATCGGAGAAGTGCGCAGCCCCATCTTGTGGAGCTTTTTGCCAACGGAGAATCCGGGTGTTCCCTTGTCGACCAGGAAAGCAGTGACACCGTTCGGACCGCGGCTTGGATCGAGGTTGGCGAAAACGATCGTTACGTCGGCGTCGGGCGCGTTGCTGCTGAATGTCTTCGATCCGTTCAGGATGTACTTGTCGCCCTTCTTTTCCGCGCGTGTCTTGAGACTGTAAGCGTCGGAGCCGGAACCGGGTTCAGTCATGGCGTGCAGACCGATGCCGCCACTCACCAGGCCGGGCAGATATTTCTTCTTCTGTGCTTCGGTGCCGAAATTCCAGATGGGAATCTCGGAGCTCCACATGTGCGCGTTGATCGAGAACAGCAGGCCGTTATCCGCACATCCGTAACCGAGCGCCTCCAAGGCACAAACGGTGGTCAGGGTATCGGCGCCGCCGCCACCATATTCGGTCGGAATCGGAAGGCCCTGAATGCCAAACCTTGCGCATTTCTCCCAGAGATCTTTGGGAAATTCCTCTTTGCGATCGCGTTCAATGACGTCGCCCTTTAGTTCCTCTTTAGCAAAGCGGAGGACCTCTTTTCGAAAGGCCGCCTGCTCTTCAGTCCATGCAAAGTCCAAGGTCGTCTATCTCCTAGTGGTGTCGTTCTGGCCCAGTACCCCTGAGCTTTGCTACGCAGAAACTGAAGCTGCTGTGCTCTCCGGCACGGGTTTCGAGGCGGGCGGAGCTGCCTTCGCCGGAACCGTTACCGGTGCGGTCTTCTTGACGAAGCGTTGTGGACGTCCACCGGGCAGCTTGATACGCGCCGGAACGCCCATGACCATCATGTTGTCCCGCACATCGGTGAGCACGAGGCTGTTCGCCGCGATGACCACATTGCTGCCGATCTTGGCGTCGCCAACGAGTTTGGCGCCGGGGCCGAAGTAGACGTTGTCGCCGATGCCGCGGCAGGCGTGCGAAATCAGGCATCCCGTGGCGATGGTGAAGTTCTCACCGATCGTCGTCTTTCCCAGATTGATGGCGTACACGGAATGGATGACAAATCCAGGGCCGATCTTGGCGTGAACGTCGATGTGAACGCTGGTAAACAGCTCCGTCCATTTGCGGAACATGAGGCCACTGATGCGGAGCAGCAATCCGATCACGGGAAGGCGTACGCCGAGCGTCCAGTGTCCGTAGCGATAGGCGATCACCGGCCAGGTCGCGTGACGGATGCTCACGTTGAGCTTGTCTTTCCAGCTCGGTTGCCAGTTCGGGTCGTTGCGGGTCTCCCGCATCGCTCTGCTGATATCTGCTCTTAAGGTCTCGAACATATTCCTCTCGAAGAATTCTGGGCTACAGCTTGCGATAAATGGCTTCCGGAACCGGGAACGTGCGGCGGTTCAGGACGGCTCCGAGAACGCGCACGCTGGCGGCCTCGAGATCGCGCACGGCCTTACGCGCGGTTTCACGACGCGAAGAGTGCGCGCGAAGAACCAGGACGATGCCTTCGGCAGAGCGGCCGAGCATCACGCCGTCATCGCTGGCTTCCATCGGAGGCGCGTCGATGAGAACGTAGTCGAATTCCCGTTGAAGCTCCGGCAGGATGGAACGCATGCGATCGGAGCCGAGCATGGTCTGCATTCCGTCGACTTCTGCACCGCAACTGAGCAACCAGAGATTCGGCCGCGACAACGATGTAACGAATCTGCGAATCGGATCGCCCACCTGCAGAGCGTCCGTCAGTCCGTAGTGGTTCGGTACGCCGAACTCGCGGTGCAAGCCGGGTGCACGCAAATTCGCGTCGACGACACAAACGGAGCCTGCTACCTGAGAAGCGAGAACTTCCGCCATGCGCGCACAAAGCCAGCTGCAGCCGTTACCAGCTTCCATCGCAGAAACGACTACCAAACGGCCTTTTGCCTCACCGGGCATCAGGAAGACGCGCTGCACGAGCTTAAAGATCTCGTCGCGCTGACCTTCTTCCATATGTAACTGCAGGGGCTGCAGTTCCACCGGGGCGGGCCCGAACTTGGCGGTGGGTTCCGCCACGACGGTGCCCGCTTCCATAGGGGCCTCGAACATTTCGCGTTCCTTGCCCAGGTTCTGCATCAACTCGAAATTTCTGCTCATAGGGTCTCGCTCTGTTGGTTCGGACGGTGGTCGTGTCTTCTAACTTTTTGTCAGGCGGACTGCCGGCCGGTGCGACCCGTCCCGCTCCGCCAGTTATGCAACAACCGTGCTACATCCCGCATGTGCTCGATCGCTTCTGCGGGGCTCAAGTAATCTTTCGCTGCGTCATCAGCGGAAATGGCCTGACGCGCAAATTGCAGGGCCGGACCCGTTAGCTCCTCGACGGGGTGGAATGGATCCGAAGTGGTTTCTCCGAGATGGCGGTGCGGCAATCCAACATCGGAGACGAAACGGGTGATATCCAGGTCGTGAGTCACTTCGCGCACCATTGCGATATCAACGGTCTTCTTCCGCATGGCGCAAGCTAGAGACAAGGCGTGGAAACAGTAGTTATTAATCTGGCGGGGAATTCCCTCACTCACCTGCGAGATAAGGTCCTGGGCCTCGGGTGCAAAAATCTTCGGACCCTGATAACCAGCAACCTGCAGGCGATGGTCGATGAAGCGGCCAGTTTCTTCACGGTTCAAGGGGCTGAGCCCGCTGACCGAAGTGATGCGCTGTCGGAGTTGCACGAGCGACGGGCTCGACAGCTTGTCTGCCAAACCTGGCTGTCCGACCAGAATGATCTGTAGCAGCTTGGCCTGGGGCGTTTCGAAGTCCGAAAGCAACCGCACAGTTTCGAGAACGGAAGGATCAAGGTTTTGAGCTTCATCAATTACTACGATGAAGCGCTTCCCGGCCCGCGCTTCCTGCACCAGGCAGCGATTGAACTGCTCGTGCATGCGGACAAAATCCTGCGACTCGCTTTCGATACCGATCTCGGCAAGCAGGAACCGCATGAACTCGCGTGAACTGCACTGCGTCTGGAACAGGAAGGCGGTGCGCGCAGTGCGGTCGAATTTCGTCAACAGGTGGAAGAGCAACGTGGTCTTGCCCATCCCTGGCCGGGCGATCAGCGACATGAAACCGCGATTCGCTTCGATTCCGTAATAAAGCGAGGCCAGTGCTTCGCGGTGTCCGGGACTGAGATACAGGTATCTCGGATCCGGCGTCACGCCGAAGGGCTGCTCTCGAAGGCCGAAATAGTCGAGAAACATCGGTCTTAGCCTCGCTCCTCAGTGATGGATTCAGTAGTGGCATCGATGTTGATATCGCTGGGGTGATGACCATTCCCGTTGCCATTGCGGCGCACACCATCAATCAAGTTGTAGTGCGTCGGAACAGCGGCCAGCACCGGAATTCTCAATTCGTGCAAAACCTCGGACGGCGTGCGGAATGACTGGTCGGCATAGTCGATGGCGAAGACAACGCCCAGGCTGACCGCTGCGGCCAGAAGGATGGCCACGAGTCCGAAGATGAAAGGAGACCGCGTGGGAATGCTGGGAAGCGCAGGTGTCTGGACAACCGAAACGTTCAGCAGGCGCGTGCGGTCGAGGGCATCGGCGATGCGCGCTTCTTCCTTCTTCTGCGTGTACAGAAGGTAGCTGGCCTCGTCCGACTTCTGCTGCCGGGTCAAATCAGCCTGCTGAATACCCTGCTGCTCGAGCTTGCGGGCTTGATCGGTGTAGACAGCGATAATGGAGTTGAGGGCCGTCTGGCGAGCCTGAAGTCCCGCGAGGTCCGCCTTTGCTTTCGCCAATTCACCGCTGACCCAGGCATAGGTTGGATTCTGGTCGGTGACTTCTTCCTTCACTGGAGAGCCTTCCTCTTTGGCCAGAGCCAGCCGCGTGTCATTCAGTTGCTTGTCGACTTCCACCACCAGCGGATACGTCGGCTGGTATTTTGTGAGCAACTCCGTGCGCTTCATTTCCAGGGTGAGCAAGGTGGCTTTGAGATTTTCGAGGACCTGCGCGTTGTCACCTTTCTTTACCTGGGTGGTCAGGCGTGACGGCGTCGACTTGGATTGTTTCTCCAGGTCTGCGATGCGGGTTTCGGTTTCAGAGATGGAGGCGCGAGTCGTGCCGAGCTGGCTGTTGAAATCGGTCAACTTCTGCAACGTCATGTCGCGCATTGTGGCAGGAGCTACGCCACCCTGCTGCTCAGCGAACTGCTTCAGCTGGTTTTCCGCGGCCATCATGTGCTGCTTGTATTGTTCCGCCTGCTCGTCAAAGAACTCGAACTGCCCCGCCGGATGATGAACTTCAAGGTGTTTCTGCAGATAGATATCATTCAGTGTTGCGAGGACTTTCTGTGCGGTCTTGGGGTCGCGCGATTCGTACGCGACGTTGATGACATTCGTCTTTTTCAGCACTTCGATCTGCAGTTCGCCATGCAGGTCGACGACGGCCTTGTCGGTCCGGTTCTGCTGCGTCTGCCAGGGGTGCATTATCCCGGACAGCAACTTCTTCTTGTCGAGGTTGCAGGTGGTGACGACCTGCCGCAGCACATCCTGGCTGGTGATCAGCTCGACTTCCGAATTGATTTCTTCTTCGCTGATGGTGTCATGAAAGGTTACGGGGGCGTTTTTCTCGGCCGTGATCATCGGATCGACGCGTTCGCGCTTCACCAGAAGCTTCGTTTCTGCCCGGTACTTCGCCGGCAGGACGAGAGTGGAAAGGGCGACGCCGAGAAGGACTCCGATAAAGCACAACACCATGACTTTCTTATGGCGAAACCCGATCGCGGCTACGTCTCTCGCCGTAAACGAGTACGCTCTGTGCCCGTAGCCGTTGAATGATTCGTTCATATAGTCTCCGTAGTTCCTTCGTAATCCATCACCGTACAGTCAGCATCGCTGAGCTCTACGGGATTGTCAGGGGTATATACGCCCCCATACTCATGTTCGGAATATAACGGTCGATCTTAGACATGGTGTTCTTAGGGACAAACACCATGTCACCGGGATGAAGGAATGGATCCTCCCGGAGATTCCCGGTCTTCTGCATTTTCTTGACGTCAATCAGCTTCGCCTCGGTCCACTGGTCATCGACGCGCCGGAAGAGCAGGACCTGCGAATGCTTCGCGCTTGACTGAAACCCGCCAGCCATCGCAATCGCCTGCGTCAAAGTGGTCTGTCCGTGCATTTCGTACTTGCCCGGCTTACCGATCTGGCCGTCCGCGACGAAGTAGGGCTTCTCGAATTCTTTCAGCACAACCGAAATCAGCGGATCATTCAGGATCTTCGAGTAAGTGAGCTTGAGTGTCTGCGTGAGTTCCGGAACGGTTTCGCCGGCAACTTTCAGGTCGCCGACTCCACGAAGAGTCACGAAGCCGTCGGGCTGGACGGAAACGGTCTGATTGAATTCAGGGCTGAGATCAAACGAAACATCAAAAGAGTCGCCCGCCTGAATGCGATAGCGCGGACTGCGGTCCTTGAACTCGGTGGCCGATGCCGGCTTAGCGGTCGTGGTAGCGGCAGCGGAGTCGGTGTTGGGGGCGGCCGAAGCGCTTTTAAGCTCCTGGGCGGCGCAGAGCGCGCAGCCAGCCAACAGAACAATCCCCAATCGGATCGGCATCTTGGAATTTGTGTTCAGCATTTGCGGGAAACCTCCAGCCTTTTGGAACTACACGTCTTCGTACACGACGACAATCATGACGGTGAAGAGCGGATGCTGGGCATTCCTACTGAAATGGGGCCGTGATTCCGTCACGAGCGCAGCCCAACCGCAGATTCCGCCTAAGAGTCCGCTTTGAGAATGTCGCCCATCGGCTCCTCTTGTACTCGCGGACGAGGAGTCAGGTTGTGCTGGCGGATCTTGTACAGAATTCCGCGATAGCTGATGGACAGCAACTGCGCTGCCCGGCGGCGGTTCCAGCCCGTGTACTCGAGAGTCTTGCTGATGGCGTAGATCTCGGCCTCGACCCGCAGGCTGCGCAAAGACGGCGGCTTCTCGCCGTTGTCATTGCCGTTGTCCTTGCGGGACGTTTTCGCCGTCGTCTGGGGGTCACTCTTCGTCACTTTGATCTGTGCTTCGCTCATAAAATGCACCTCGCGACAACTCGGTCAGTTTTTCGTAGGGAGATTAGGACTCAATCGGCTTCACGTTGTATCCCGCCACTCGCACACTTATCGATCGTTGAATGAGACCCACAGAGATCACCAGACTACGATCGCTGTTCTCGATCAGAATGCCTTCCAATCCGTCGAGCGCGCCGCCGCACACGCGCACCTTCTGTCCAACATAGAGAAACGGATGTTCGTGATAGCTGACGCGGCTTGATAACAATGTGTTGATGTTTTCGATTTCCTGGTCGGGGATCGGAATGCCAACTCCCTGCACTCCGACGAAGTTAACGACGCCTTGGGTCTTGAGTACACGAACACGATCCTCGGAAGAGTGGTCCAAATGCACAAAGGCATATCCCGAGAACAGCGGCTCCTGAACCTCTTTGCGACGGTCGCTCCATTGATGGATTTTGTTGACGACGGGCAGGAACGACTGAATGCCCTGGTATTCCAGCTGGCGGGCGACCAGTTTTTCGTGCCGGGAGCGGGTGCGCACCGCATACCAACGGGACTGCTCAAGTACTTCGCCGGTAGCAACTTGCGGGTAATCTTGAATCGCTCCGTTCATAGCTCCGCCCTCTCAGTCACATTTGTAGCGACAACTATCCACACATCGAACTTGTTGCTTGATTCAACTGCCGGACAAGCGAGAACCCGTCGCTTGTGTTTCGGTGTATGGGGGGATAACTACCAGTGAAATCGCCGCTTGTTTAACGCGACGTTTGTTTCAACCTCAAGTGGGCTCAATCTATCGATTCCTGCAATTTCTTGCAATGGGAAGAAAGTGCTGGTTACAAAAGTCTTTAATAGGGTTAAATGACTTGTTTTCAGTAGAGAAGAAAGACTCTACGCGCACACGTCAAACAACTTGCCACTGCACGGCGGGTTCGAACTTTCACAAATATTTATGCGCAGATGTTGTCGGAAAAACGTTGCTCGACGTTTCGATGTTGACAAGCTCGGCCGTTTGCGCACATGCTGCGCTCACGGGCCCCCTCGCAATTCTGGTATCCCTGCAACATTTGAGGATGCCGCGGCATCAATGCTGCGTTCTTCGCGCATAACTTCCTCTCGCGGAGATCTCTCTGAGTATCGAGTGAAAGCATAGGAGTTCGTCGTATGAAACCGCGCCATTTCGTTTGTCTGATTTTCTGTTTGCTCGTCCTTCTTTGCGGGCTGACAGTGCCTTCACGCTTTATGCACACCGTAAGAGCTGATTGTCCGAAGTGTCCGCCTCCACCACCTCCTCCACCACCGGTGGGTCAATTGGGAGGTCCTCTGGCCGGACTGACCACCACGATTACCGGGCTCTACAACGGCGGTTATTTGTTGTTCGCCAAGAAATGGGATCCAGTGCTGGGCCTGGGCCCGGTTTCCACCAAGACTGGATGTTTCACGTGTCACGGAATTGGGGTCAACGTACTCACCGGCGTTGCGGGAGACACCAGCAACGTCATCGGCACGCGATACGGCAGATGGAATACGGATGGAACCTTTAACTATCTTGACGGCAATGGAACGTTTCCGGAAAACGAAGGTGGGCCGACTCTTCACGGCTTATCGAACGCAACGTTTGGGACGCTTCCGAGTTGCAACCGGATGACGATCGCGGCCAGTGGTGCTTCAGAATCTGGCACAACCGTCACGATCACCACAACAGCGAATCATGGATTCGCTCCGGGACAGAACGCGCAGATTCTCAATGTGCCGGTATCGGGTTACAACGGCTTGTTCGTCATCACTACCGTTCCAACGAAAACCACTTTCACGTATGAAGCCTCGGCCGCAGGGTTAGCTCCTTCAGGCGGAGGCACTGCACAAAATCTTCCGCACGAAACAGTGCCCGCAGACGCAACGGTGGTTAACAAACTGCGGTCGCCGCAACTGTTCGGCCTGGGACTGATCGACAATATTCCAGACGGTTCGATTCTGGCGAACGTTGGAGTATCGAAGCCATTCGGCATCACCGGAGTCGCGAACATGGTTCCGGACGAGAACGGTGTGATCCGCCCGGGGAAGTTCGGGCAAAAATTAAACGCCGTTTCTCTGTTTCAATTCACCGCGGATGCGGAGTTCAATGAACTGGGAATCACGACTGCAGCCGGACCATTCGGTGCTGCGACCGCCTTTAATTCCAACGAGCACTTGCCTCAGGGACAGCCGTTTCCGTCCGCTTGCCAGTCGGACGATAACACTCCCCAGGACGTCGGCCAGCAAAACATGATCAAGATGACTCAGTTCATGGCTTTGATGGCACCGGTTCCCCCACAGCCTCCGAACGACGAAACACTCGCCGGGCAGCAGGTCTTCAACAATAT
>Ga0335084_10000763_pt1 | contig 28432 bp, 27 predicted proteins | sample Lox_Sample_44_FD_206721 | JGI IMG/M metagenome (GOLD analysis project Ga0335084, IMG submission 206721) | Soil microbial communities from Loxahatchee National Wildlife Refuge, Florida, United States - Lox_Sample_4.4 | ecosystem: Environmental > Terrestrial > Soil > Wetlands | place: USA... | reverse complement strand
AGCGGCGACGCGGTGGCGGTGATCGACGCGGACCTCCAGGATCCGCCCGAAGTGATCCTGCGGCTGGTCGAGAAGTGGCGCGAGGGCTACGACGTCGTGAACGCCGTGCGCGAGAAGCGCAAGGAAGGGGTCGGCAAGCGCTTCGCCTACGCGGTGTTCTACAAGCTCTATCGCCTGCTCGCGAGCATCGACGTGCCGCTCGACAGCGGCGACTTCGCGCTGATGGACCGGCGCGTGGTCGACGTCATGAACTCGCTGCCGGAGAAGAACCGGTTCGTGCGCGGCCTGCGCTCGTGGTCCGGTTTCCGGCAGACCGGGGTCGCCTACGAGCGCGCCTCGCGCGCCGCCGGCGAGACCAAGTACAGCTTCCGCAAGCTGCTGCGGCTCGCCTTCGACGGCATCGTCAACTTCTCCACCGCGCCGCTCAGCTTCATCTTCGGGCTCGGGGTCGTGACCGCGGCGATCGCGATGTGCGCGGCGGCCGGCTACCTCGTCGCGCGGATCTTCGAGATCCCGATCTTCGGCTACACCCCGGGCGAGGCGCCCGGCTTCACCACGCTGATCCTCACGATCCTCTTCTTCAGCGGCGTCCAGCTCATCTCCATCGGCATCCTGGGCGAGTACCTCGGCCGGATCTACCAGGAGACCAAGATGCGGCCGACGTTCGTGGTGAAGGAGGTGCGCGGCGGCCGGGAGGCGCCGGCTGCGGCCCCGCCGGCCCGGGCGGCGGAGCGGCCCGCCAGAGCGGTGTGAGGCCGCTCCCGGCGGGGCTGTAAAAAACCCCTGCCTGAACGTAAATTCAGTATACTGGGGTCCGTGACCTCGTACTTGCGCGGACCCGCGGGCGGCCGATCGGTCGCCTCTTCGGCCGTGCGGTGTTCGCCCCGCCCCGGGGTGGCTCGCGCTGTGAGCCACCCGCTCCCGCACAATCCCGATCGATGCAGCCCGATTCCACCGCGCTGAGCCACCGAACCTTTATGGGAGAATAGCCATGCCCTCCGATCACAACGTCGTCAACCTCATGGACGAAAACAAATCCAAGGCCCTGCAGGCCGCGCTCGCCCAGATCGAGAAGCAGTTCGGCAAGGGCTCGATCATGCGCATGGACCAGCAGGCCACCCCGGACGTGCAGGTCGTCTCGACCGGCTCGCTCGGGCTCGACCTCGCGCTCGGCGTCGGCGGGCTCCCGCGCGGGCGGGTGGTCGAGATCTACGGGCCGGAGTCCTCCGGCAAGACCACGCTCACCCTCCAGGTGGTTGCCGAGATCCAGAAGGCGGGCGGCACCGCGGCGTTCATCGACGCCGAGAACGCGCTCGACCCGCAGTACGCGGCGAAGCTCGGCGTGCGGATCGAGGATCTCCTCATCTCCCAGCCCGATACGGGCGAGCAGGCGCTCGAGATCGCCGACATGCTGGTGCGCTCGGGGTCGATCGACCTGATCGTCATCGACTCGGTGGCCGCGCTGGTCCCGAAGGCGGAGATCGAGGGCGAGATGGGCGACCAGCTCCCCGGCCTCCAGGCGCGGCTCATGAGCCAGGCGCTGCGCAAGCTGACCGGCAACATCAAGCGCACCAATACGCTCGTCATCTTCATCAACCAGATCCGCATGAAGATCGGCGTCATGTTCGGCAACCCGGAGACCACGACCGGTGGCAACGCGCTCAAGTTCTACGCCTCGGTGCGGCTCGACATCCGGCGCATCGGCACCATCAAGAAGGCCGAGGAGGCGATCGGCAACGAGACCCGGGTCAAGGTGGTGAAGAACAAGGTCGCGCCGCCGTTCCGCGAGGCGGTCTTCGACATCATCTACGGCGAGGGCATCTCGCGCGAGGGCGAGATCCTCGAGCTCGGCGTCCAGCACGGCGTGGTCGACAAGTCCGGGGCGTGGTTCACCTACAAGAAGGACCGCATCGGCCAGGGCAAGGACAACTCCCGCGAGTACCTGAAGGAGCATCCGGAGCTCGCCGCGGAGATCGAGGCGAAGATCCGCGAGAAGGCGGGGATCGCCGCGCCGGCGCCCACCGCAGTCGCCGCGGAGGCCTGACCGCGTGCGCCCGCCGGGCCGCCCCAAGGGCGCACCCCGAGCGCGGAACGCGCGAGGTTAGTCCACTGACCGCGAAGCCGACCCTCCGGGCGCGGGCGGTCGCGCTCCTCGCGCGTCGCGAGCACACGCGCGACGAGCTCGCGGCAAAGCTCGCCCGCCACGCGCACCACGAGGGTGAGCTCGCGCCGCTATTGGATGAGCTCGCCCGCAAGAAGCTCCTCTCCGACGACCGTTATGCCGACGCCCGCGCGCATTCGCTCGCGCGCAAGTTCGGCGTCGCGCGTATCGAACACGAGCTCCGTGCGCGGGGCGTCGGCGCGGACGCGATCGCGCGCGCGACCGGGGACGCGCGCGCGACCGAGGTGGCCCGCGCTCGCGACGCCTGGCGCCGCCGCTTCGGCACCCCGCCGGCCGATGCGCTCGAGAAGGCGAAGCAGATGCGCTTTCTGCGCGGGCGGGGCTTTTCGTTCGCGGCGATCCGCGCGGTGATCGGCGCCGCGGAAACGGACGACTGAGATGCCGCGCGGGCTCTGGCTGATCGTGTTGTTCCTGATCGCCGTCGCCGGCGCCGCGTGGTACTTCTGGGACGACCTTCGCCCGCAGCTAGCAGGCGGGAGCGCACCCGAGCTCACACCGATCCCGGCGATCGTCGCCGCCCCCGCCCGCTACGACGGCAAGGAGGTGACGGTGAAAGGCGTCGTCAACTCGACGAGCGACATCCGGCTGGCGAGCGGGGCGGGTTCGCGCAGCTACACCCTGAAGGAAGGTGCTGCGGAGATCGTCGTGGTCCCCCGCGACTCGCTTCCGCCGCGCGGCCAGACTCTCGTCGTGACCGGCAGGGTGGCCCGCGCGCCGGCCGACCGGGGGCTCGCGCCGCGGCTTGCCGAGATGAAACGGGAACGAGCCGCGCAGCGCTAGAGTGATCCGGCGAGCCGGCCCTGCGGAACTCAGGATGCCGTGCCGGTCCCTGCGTGAGTACCGTCGAGGTTCGCCTGCTGCCTCAGCTGCCGGCGGGGGGCTTGACGCGCGCCGGCTCGTCAATGCGCAACCGGATCACGGGTACCGGTCTTCCCGGCATCGGCCCGTCGGTGCGCGGACCGCGCAACGCGACCCGCAGCGCCTTGATCGGGTGGGCCAGCGCGTCGTCGACCGCGGTCGGCTCGTAGCCGCAGTGGGCCATGCACTGTGCGCACTTGGGGTTGCGGCCGGTGCCGTAGCGGTCCCACTCGGTCTCCGCCATCAGCGCGCGGTACGACTGCGCGTGCCCCTCGTTGACAAGCAGATAGCAGGGTCTCTGCCAGCCGAACACGTTGCGCGTCGGGTTGCCCCACGGGGTGCAGCGGTAGTCCTGATTCCCCGCGAGGAAGTCCAGGTACAGGCTCGAGTGGTTGAACGCCCAGCCCCTGCCCTCGCCGAGTCTGAAGATGTTGCGAAAGAGCTGGTGCGCCGTCCGCCGCGGCAGGAAGACGTCCTGGCGGGGCGCCCGCTCGTAGTCGAAACCGGGCGACACGGTGATCGCCTCGACGCCGAGGCCGGTCACGTAGTCGAAGAACGCCGCGACGCGCTCCGGTGCCTCGCCCTCGAACAGGGTGCAGTTGACGGTTACCCGGAAGCCCCTGCCGAGCGCGATGCGGATCGCCTCGACCGCGCGATCGAACACGCCCGCCTGGGACACCATTTCGTCGTGCCGTTCGCGGTCCCCGTCGAGATGGACCGAGAACGTGAGATAGGGGGACGGCGCGTAGTCGTCGATCCGCTTCTTCAGCAGCAGAGCGTTGGTGCACAGGTAGACGAACTTCCGGCGCTTGACGATCTCCGCCACGATGCGCGGCATGTCCTTGTGGAGCAGCGGTTCGCCGCCCGGGATCGACACGATCGGTGCACCGCACTCCTCCACTGCCGCGACGCACTCCTCGACGCTCAGCCGCTTATCGAGCACCTCTTCCGGGTGGTCGATCTTCCCGCACCCGGCGCAAGCGAGGTTGCAGCGGTAGAGCGGCTCGAGCATCAGCACGAGCGGATAGCGCCTCACGCCCGCGATCTTCTGCCGCAGAACGTACCAGCCGACCGTCAACTGCTGGCGCAGGGGAATGCTCATTTCGAGGCGCTTCGCGGTTGGGCTGTCGCTTCCATCGTCCACTGCTCGTGTTGTTCGGGCGGTCGCTGCATCGCCGCGAGCGCCGTCGGCAGGCGGAACGTCGTCGTCTCCAGCGGGCCGTCCATCTCCGTCACGCTGGCGGCGCCGAGGCGCGCGAGCTTCTCCAAAACTTCCTGCACCAGGACCTCCGGCGTCGACGCTCCGGCCGTCACGCCCACGCGCTGCCCCGGGCGCAGCCAGGCGAGGTCCACCTCCGCGGCGTCTTGCACGAGATGCGCCGCGACCCCCGCCTGCTCGCCCACCTCCCGCAGCCGGTTCGAGTTGGAGCTGTTGCGCGCACCCACCACCAGCAGCAGGTCCACGTTTCCCGCCAGCTGGCGCACCGCGTTCTGGCGGTTCTGGGTCGCATAGCAGATGTCGTCCTTGCGCGATTCGACGATGCCGGGGAAGCGGCGCCGCAACGTCTCGAGAATGCGGCGCGTGTCATCGACCGAGAGCGTCGTCTGCGTCACTACCGCGAGCCGCCCCGGATCGCGCACCTCGAGCCGCATCGCATCGGCGACGGTCTGGACCAGATGGACTTCTCCGCCCGCACTGCGGTCGTAACGCCCCATCGTCCCGATGACCTCCGCGTGGCCCGCGTGTCCGACCATCACGACGTCGCGTCCCGCGCGCGCGTGGCGAGCCACCTCGGCGTGCACCTTCGCGACCAGGGGGCATGTCGCGTCGATCACCTCGAGCTGCCTGTCGTGCGCCGCCCGAACCACCGATTCCGGCACCCCGTGTGCGCTGAAGATGGTCAGCGCACCCGGCGGGATGTCGGTCAGCCGCTCCACGAAAACCGCCCCGCGTGCACGCAGGTCGGTAACCACTCGCTGGTTGTGGACAATCTCGTGCAGCACGTACACCGGCGGACCGTGGGTTCCCAGGACCGTCTCGACGACCTCGATCGCGCGTACCACCCCGGCGCAGAAGCCCCGCGGCTGCGCCAACACAATCGCCTTCAGTTGCACTTCCTGCGCGCGCGCCAACCTGTGTTCGCCTCCGCAGACAACCGGGTGCAACTTCCGAGCGGGCATCCCGGGCACGCCCGCGCCGACGCTCCGCCCGTTCTCGCCGGGGTCGACAAGGACGCGCGGAATCGATTACCTTCGGTCGGCCGGATTGCGGCTTCCTTGCGCCACGGCCCGCGCGAAACTTGTTGCGAACCGCACAACGAGATTCCCGGCAGCCGGGAGACTACGCCACCTTGACTACCGACACAACGTTTGACTCGGCGCGACCGCCGGCGTCCGCGCTGTCGCCCGGTGTCGAGCAAGAGCTGGTCGAACGGCTCCTGAGCGGGGTGTCGCGGACTTTCGCGCTGACCATTCCGCAGCTGCCGAAGGACCTCATGCGGGTGGTCTCGGTCGCGTATCTTCTGTGCCGCATCGTCGATACGATCGAGGACGAGCCGGCGCTCAGCATCGGAGCAAAACGGCGTTTTTGTAAGCTCTTTGTCGGCGCCGTTGGCGGAATGGCTGATGCTGAGCCCCTCAGCACCGAGCTCGCGCCGCTTCTCTCCGGGCACACCCTCCCAGCCGAGCACGAGCTGATCCGGCAGATCCCGCGCGTCGTCGGGATCGTCCGCCGGTTCTCGCGCTCACAGCAGAGCGCGCTCACGGACTGCGTCGCGATCATGAGCGAAGGCATGGTCGAATTCCAGGCGCATGCCGACCGCGGCGGGCTCGCGGACCTGGCTGCGCTCGACCGATACTGCTACCACGTGGCAGGCGTCGTCGGAGAAATGCTGACGCGGCTCTTCTGCGAGCATTCGCCTGCGATCGATCGCAATCGCGAAGAGCTGATGTCCCTCGCGGTGTCCTTCGGTCAAGGCCTGCAGATGACCAACATCCTCAAGGACATGTGGGAGGACCTGGAACGGGGCGCCTGCTGGCTGCCGCGCTCGGTCTTCGCAGAGGCCGGCTTCGATGTCGGTGCCCTGTCGCGTGACCGTTATGACGACAGCTTCGGTCGCGGCCTCGCGCGGCTGATCGCGATCGCGCACGGGCACCTGCGGGACGCTTTGCGCTATACGTTGCTCGTCCCGCCGAGCGAGACCGGCATCCGCAACTTCTGCTTGTGGGCGATCGGCATGGCGCTGCTGACACTGCGCAAGATCGACCGGCATCGGGATTTTCGCCGCGGCGACCAGGTGAAGATCTCACGCGCGAGCGTGCGGGCGACGGTCGTCGCGAGCCGCCTCGTTGCCAGCCATGACGCGGGGGTACGCGCGCTCTTCCATCTGGCCTCCCGCGGCCTGCCGGCGCTGCCAAGGGACACGTTCTGATGGGGCACCCGGACGACGGCGGGCTGCGCACGGACACGGCCGTGGCTGCCGCCGGCCGGGAGGCGCTCGCGGTGGCCGTCGAGCGCGCGCGGACGGCGTTGGTCGCGCTGCAGCGGCCGGATGGCTGCTGGTGCTTCGAGCTCGAGGCCGACTGCACGATTCCGGCCGAGTACGTGCTCATGACGCACTACATGGGCGAGATCGACGAAGCGCTGCAGGCGAAGATCGCGGTCTACCTGCGCGAGCGACAACGGGCGGCGGGCGGGTGGCCGCTGTACTTCGGCGGTGATTTCGACATCAGCTGCTCGGTCAAGGCGTATTACGCGCTCAGGCTCGCCGGCGACCCGGTCGATGCGCCGCACATGCTGCGCGCCCGCGCGGCGATCCTGGCGCACGGCGGCGCGGCCCGCTGCAACGTCTTCACGCGCATCACCCTCGCGCTGTTCGGCCAGGTCCCGTGGCGGGCGGTGCCGTTCATTCCGGTCGAGGCCATGTTGCTGCCGCGCTGGTTCCCGTTTCACACCAGCAAGGTGTCCTACTGGTCGCGCACCGTCATGGTCCCGCTGCTCATCCTCTGCAGCCTCAAGCCGCGCGCGAAGAATCCGACCGGCGTGAGCGTGCGCGAGCTGTTCGCCGTGCCGCCGGAGGAGGAGCGGCGGTATTTTCCGGTGCGCTCGAAGCTCAACCACGTTTTTCTGGCTGCCGACCGGCTTGCCCGCGCGCTGGAGCCGCTCATTCCGCCATGGCTGCGCCGGCGCGCGCTCCGGCGGGCGGAGCGCTGGTTCACCGCGCGGCTCAATGGTGAGGGCGGCCTCGGAGCGATCTTTCCAGCGATGGTCAACGCGTACGAGGCGCTCGACTGCCTCGGCTACGCGCCGGATCACCCGTACCGCAGCGCGGCGCGCGACGCGCTGCGGCGACTCGTCGTGGTCGGCGAGCGGTCCGCCTATTGCCAACCGTGCTTCCCGCCGGTCTGGGACACCGCGCTCGCCGCCCTCGCGCTCGTAGAGGCCGGAGGCGCAGGAGCGGCGCTCGGCGGTGCGCTCGCGTGGTTGCGGGCGCGGCAGCTGCGCGACGAACCCGGGGACTGGCGCGACCGGCGTCCGGAGTTGCCCGGCGGCGGGTGGCCGTTCCAGTTCCGCAACGACTACTACCCGGACGTCGACGACACCGCTGCGGTGATCTGGGCCATGCAGGCAGCGCGCAGCGCCGCGTCGAGCGATGCGGCGCAACGTGGCGTGGACTGGATCTGCGGCATGCAGTCACGCAATGGCGGTTACGGCGCATTCGACGTCGACAACACGCATTACTATCTCAATGAGATCCCGTTCGCGGACCACGGCGCGCTGCTCGATCCGCCGACCGCGGACGTGACCGCGCGGTGCGCGCTCGTGCTCGCTCGCGTGGCGTCGACGGCACCGACGTATGCCCGCGCGCTCGATCGATCCATGCGCTATCTCCGCGCGGCGCAGGAACCGTGCGGCGCCTGGTTCGGGCGCTGGGGAACGAATTACGTCTATGGCACGTGGTCGGTGCTGACCGCGTTCGAGGCCGCGCGCGTGCCCGCGTCCGATCCGGCCGTGCGCCGCGCGGTCGCGTGGCTCGAGAGCGTGCAGCGACCGGACGGCGGATGGGGCGAGGACAACGACACCTACTTCCGTCCGGAGACCGCCGGCCAGGGTCGCGAGAGCACCTCGTTCCAGACCGCGTGGGCGATGCTCGGGCTCATGGCGGCGGGGGAGGCCCGATCGGTCGCGGTGGCGCGCGGCGCCGAATACCTGGTTCGCACCCAGCGCCCCGACGGACTGTGGCGCGAAGAGTGGTTCACGGCGCCGGGATTCCCGCGCGTGTTTTTCCTCAAGTACCACGGGTACAGCAAGTACTTCCCGTTGTGGGCCCTCGCCCGCTACCGCCGCGAGGTCGGCAGTCTCGAGTGAACGCGCCGATCGCCGGCCTAGTGGTTGCGCTGCCGCAGGAATCCCGCAGCCTCACGGGCAGCGCGCTGAAGCACGGCGAGTGCTTGGCCCTCGACGAACGGACCCTCGTTCACGTGTGTGGCGTGGGGACCGCCAACGTCGCGTGGGCGGTGCGTACGCTGATCGACCGCGGCGCGCAGGGGGTGGTGAGCTGGGGCTGCACCGCAGGGCTGTCCACCGCGCTCGCACCGGGCGACCTCTGTCTGCCGCGCGCGATTCTCGATGCCGACGGCGCGAACTACGAGGTATCGCCATGCTGGCATCGGCGCGCCGCGAGCGCATTAGGCACGTCCTTCGCACTCCACACCGGCCCGATCCTCACGGTGAGGCGCATCGTGGCCAATCCGGCGGAAAAATCGGTGCTTGCCGCGCGCTTTGGCGCCGTCGCAGCCGACATGGAGAGCGCGGGTATCGCCGCCGCGGCGCTCGAACACAGCGTACCGTTCCTCGCCGTGCGCGCCGTGGTGGATCCGGCGGGCCTGGCGGTGCCGCTCGGCGTCTCGCGTGCGCTGGACGCGCGGGGGGTGGTCGACCTGTCGCAGCTGCTCGCCTGGGTCCTGCGGCATCCCGGCGAGTGGCCCGGACTGATCGCGCTTCGCCGGCACTTCCGCGCGGCACTCCGGACGCTTCGCGCGGCGTCGCACCGCCTCGGTAGCGGATGCCTGGTCGAGCCGCTCGGCGGGGCTTAGCTCGCCTCGCCAGGCCCGGCGCCGCTAGAATGCGCGAGCGGCCGGGAGTCGCGACACCCGCACGTACATGAGCCGATGCCCTATATAGCCGACCTGCTGGCCGAGCACCGCGGCGAGAACTTCACGCTGCACGAGCAGTACCTGAACGCGCAGATGGTGCGGGTACTCAGGACGATCGGCTACGACCGCCGGTACGTGCGCGCGCGCGGCCAGTATCTCTACGACGACCGCGGCGACGAATATCTCGACCTGCTGGCGGGGTTCGGCGTGTTCGCGGTCGGGCGCAATCATCCAAGGGTGGTTGCCGCGCTCACCGACCTGCTCGGGCAGGAACTGCCGGATCTCGTGCAGCTCGATGCATCGCTGCTGAGCGGGCTGCTCGCGAAGAAGCTGCTCGCCTCCATGCCCGGCGACATCAGCCGGATGTTCTTCTGCAATTCCGGAACCGAGGCGACCGAGGCGGCGATCAAGTTCAGCCGCTACGCGACGAAGCGGTCGAAGCTCCTCTATTGCGAGAACGCTTTCCACGGGCTGTCCACCGGCGCGCTGGCGCTAAATGGCGAGGAGATCTTTCGCGCCGGGTTCGGACCGCTGCTGCCCGACTGCCACGCGGTGCCGTTCAACGATCTGGCGGCGCTCGAGCAGGCGCTGTCGGGCCGCGACGTCGCGGCGTTCTTCTTCGAGCCAATCCAGGGCAAGGGCGTGAACCTGCCCGACGACGGCTACCTCCCCGAGGCCGAGCGCCTGTGCCGCAAGTACGGCGCGCTGGTCGTGGCCGACGAGATCCAGACCGGCCTCGGCCGCACCGGTAAGCTCTGGGCGATCGACCACTGGGGCCTCGAGCCCGACATGATCCTCGCGGCGAAGGCGCTGTCGGGGGGATTCGTTCCGGTCGGCGCGGTGGCCATGCGCAAGCGCATCATGGACGCGGTGTTCAACCGCATGGATCGCGCTGTCGTGCACGGCTCGACGTTCTCGAAGAACAACCTTGCGATGGCGGCCGGGCTCGCTACGCTGCAGGTGATCGAGGAGGAGAAGCTCGTCGAGCGCGCCGCCGCGCTCGGCGGCGCGCTGATCCGCGAGCTCGGCGCGCTCGTCGCGAAGCACGAGTTCCTGACGGAGGTGCGCGGCAAGGGCATGATGATCGCGATCGAGTTCGGCGCGCCGCGCAGCCTTGCCCTGCGCGCCGCCTGGAGCGTGCTCGAGGCGGCGAAGAAGGGGCTCTTCTGCCAGATGGTCGCGATCCCGCTCCTCAAGAAGCACCGCATCCTCACGCAGACCGCCGGCTACGGCACGAACGTGATCAAGCTGCTACCGCCGCTCGTCATCGACGCCCGGGACAAGGATCGCATCGTCGCGGCGCTCGACGACGTGATCGCCGACTGCCACAGGGTTCCGGGGTCGGTCTGGGAGCTCGGCAAGACGCTCGCCGGGCACGCGCTCAATGCGCACGCGGCGTGAGAGCGTGCGCCGCCTCGCGGGGCTGCTGCTGACCCTGGCGATCGCCCTCGGCGCGGCCCCGGCAGGGGCGCATGCGATCGTGACCGGATCGTCACTGGAGCGACAGCCGGTCAGGGCACACGTCGCCACGACCGTGCTGCTGAGCTTCAACAGCGGGATCGAAGTGGGTCTCTCGCGGGTCGACCTGGTGCGCAAAGGCGACCGGCAGCAGCCGCTCCCGATCGGTGCGGGCAAGCGGCCGGGCGAGCTGCGCGTCAGCCTGCCGCCGCTCGACCCGGGCGACTACGCGCTCAAGTTCCGGATCTTCGCGGCCGACGGCCACTTCACCGAGGACGTTCTGCGCTTTCGCGTCGCCGAGTAGGCACCGGCGATGTTCGTGCAGGGTGTCGCCAACTTTCTCGACGACCTGATGGGCGGGCTGCAGCTCGCCGGCCTGTGCGTCCTGATCGGCGGCCTCGCCTGGGGCCTCGGTGTGCTGCAGGCGTGGCGCGACGCGCCGGGCGCGCCCCTCGCCGCGCTGCGACGATGCATCGTGGTGCTGCGGGCGGGCGCGTGGCTGCTCGCCGCGGCGCAGGCGCTGAAATTTCTCGCCAAGCTGGCGGTGCTCGCCGCGACGCTCGGCGAGGTGCCGCTCGCGAGGTACGCGGCCACCGTGCAGTTCCAGGCGGGCGTGGTTCGCCTCGTGCTCGCGGTTGCGGTTGCGCTCGCGGCATCTCGGCTCGCCGCCGCCCCCGCGTCGCGCCGGCGCTGGGCGCTCATCCTCGTGCTCGCGGCGCCGCTCGCGGCGAGCGGGGCATGGCTCGTGCACGCGGTGGGCCGGTTCGACAGCCGAGCGCTGCTCATGACCTTGACCGTCGTCCACCAGCTCGCGGCCGCCGTCTGGGTCGGAGCCGTGATCCAGCTCTTCGCGCTGTGGCGGCTGGCGCTCGTCGATCCGGAGGTGCGGCGCCTCTGGCCCGTGGTGGTCGCCCGCTTCTCGCCGCTCGGCGTCGCGTCGGTGAGCGTCCTCGCGGCGAGCGGCATCGTGCTGGCGTGGTACTACGTCGGCTCGTGGGAAGGGATGCTCGGGACCGGGTACGGCAGCCTGGCGACGGCGAAGGTGCTGCTCCTCGCGCTGACGCTCGGCTTCGCCGGCCTCAATTTCCGCGCCGGACGCCGCTGGCTGCGCGATCCCGGCGCCGCTACCGTGGTCACCCGGGTGCCCTACTACATCGAGGCCGAAGCGCTCCTGCTGGCGAGCATCGTGTTCGTCGCCGCGACGCTCTCCTCGCAGCCACCCGCCGTGGACATTCCCGCGCTGACCGCGAGCCTCGCCGAGGTGCTCGACATGTTCGCCCCGAAGGCGCCGCGGCTGACCTCGCCCACCCACGAAGCGCTCCTCGCAGGCGAGGCGGGGCGTCTCGCTGTGATCGGCCGCGTGCCGTCGAGCGCAGCGACGGAGTGGTCGGACTACAACCACAACGTCGCCGGTGTGTTCCTGCTCGGGATGGGCGTCATCGCGCTCGCTTCGTACGTGCGCGGCTGGACCTGGGCGCGTTACTGGCCGGCCGGGTTCGTCGGCCTCGCGATTTTCCTCTTCTTCCGCAGCGACGCCGAGTCGTGGCCGCTCGGCCCGATCGGCTTCTGGCAGAGCACCCTCGGCAACGGCGAGGTCCTGCAGCATCGCCTGGCGACGCTGCTCGCCTTCGCGCTCGGGATCGTCGAGATGCGCGCGCGCACGACCGGGACCGGCGAGCGCCTGCCCTACGTCTTTCCGGTGCTGTGCGCGCTCGGCGGGGTCCTGCTGGTCACGCACGCGCATGTGCCGTTCGAGATCAAGACCGATTATCTGATCCAGTCGACGCACCTCGTGATGGGGCTGCTCGCCGTGGTGATGGCCACCGGCCGGTGGCTCGAGCTGCGCCTCGGCCACGCCGGAGCCACGACGCAGTCCCGGGCCGCCGGCCTCGTCGCCGTCGGCGCGATGCTGATGATCGGCGCGGTGCTGCTGTTCTATCGCGAGCCGCTCTACTAAGAGTGCGAGGGAGACCGCGTGCCATCAATGGTGACGCTCAGACGCTGCGGGCCGGGCGACTCCACCGCGATCCTTGCGATCGTCAACGACGCGGCCGAGGCCTACCGCGGGCACATCCCCGCCGACCGCTGGCACGAGCCGTACATGCCGACCGACGAGCTCGAGCGCGAGCTCGCAGCGGGCGTCGCGTTCTGGGGATGCGAAGCGGCCGGCCGGCTGGCCGGCGTCATGGGTCTGCAGGACCTTCGCGACGTCGCGCTGATCCGCCACGCGTACGTCGCGACCGCGCTGCGCGGCCGGGGCATCGGCGGCCGGCTCCTCGGGCACTTGCTCGCGCAGACGACCCGCCCGGTGCTCGTCGGCACCTGGGCCGCGGCGACGTGGGCGATCCGCTTCTACGAGCGGCACGGGTTCCGGCTCGTTTCCCGGGCCGAGACGGAGCGGCTCCTCCGCGCGTACTGGGCGATTCCCGACCGGCAGATCGAGACCTCGGTGGTGCTCGCCGATGCGCGCTGGCGTAGACTTCACCCCTCCCCCGACACTCCCCGCCAGCAGGAGGATCCGTCATGAAGCTCTACTACCACCCGGCTTCCACCACGAGCCGCATCGTCATGCTGTGCGTTGCCGAGGAGAAGATCGACGTCGAGTACCAGGTGGTCGACCTCTTCACCGGCGAGCACATGAAGCCGCCCTACGCCGACAAGAACCCGAGCTGCCTAGTGCCGATGATCGAGGACGGCGACTTCCGCCTGACCGAGAGCTCGACCATCATCAAATACCTCGCGGAGAAAGCCGGCTCGGCGTCCTGGCCGAAGGAGCTCCGCGCGCGGGCGAAGGTCAGCGAGATGATGGACTGGTTCAACACCAACCTCTATCGCGATTTCGCCTATGGTCTTGTCTATCCCCAGGCGTTCCCGACGCACAAGCGGCGCAGCGACGAGGCGCAGGCCGCGACGCTCGAGTGGGGCAAGGAGAAATCGAAGATCTGGCTCAAAGTCCTCGACCAGCACCTGATCGGATCGAAGAATGCCTACCTGATGGGCGATTCGATCACCGTCGCCGACTACCTCGGCGCGGAGATGGTGGGCCTCGGCGACCTGATCCGCTGCAACTACTCGGCCTATCCGAACGTCGAGCGCTGGCTGCGCAACATGAAGGCGCTGAAGAGCTGGGCCAAGGTGCACGAAGTCTTCCACGGCTTCGCGGGCTCACTCAAGGACGCGAAGTTCGTCGCGATCTAGGACAGCGGCCATGATCAAGGGATTGCACCACAACGCCTACCGCTGCCGCGACTCCGAGGAGACGCGGAAGTTCTACGAGGACTTCCTCGGCCTACGGCTTGCCGGGACCCTGGAGATCGGCGAGACCAAGTCGGGGCGCAAGACCTCCGCGCTGCACACCTTCTACGAGCTCGACGACCGGTCCTACCTTGCGTTTTTCGAGACCCCGGACATGCCGTTCGAGTTCAAGCCGCAGCACGACTACGACCTGCACATCGCGCTCGAGGTGGAGCGGTCGGTGCTCGAGCCGATGATGGCGAAGGGCCAAGCGCTCGGCATCGAGGTGCGCGGGATCTCCGACCACAAGTTCATCGATTCGATCTACTTCCGCGACCCGAACGGCTACGTGATCGAGTTGACGGCGAAGCGGGCGAACCACGACCGGGAGATGGACCCGGCGACGAACGGCGCACGCGCCAAGCTCGACCGCTGGCAGGCGGCGAAGCGCGCGACGGCGGGCACCGCCGGCTGACATCCGGCCCAGGGGACGGCCGGTGGCAGGGGAGGGCGCGGTCGACGGCTGGCGCGAGGAGATGCGCTGCGCGCACCTCTACCGCACCATTGCCCGCGCCGAGAAGGGCACGCCGCGGGAGTCGCTGTTCCGCGGCCTCGCGGCGGACGCCGAAGCGCGTGCCGCGCAGCGGGGCGGTGCGGCGACGCCGGCGCGGTACCGGCCCGACCTCCGCACCCGCATCGTCGAGCGGCTCGTGCAACGGTTCGGCCCGCGCGCGACCCAGGGGATCCTCGCCACGCTGGGTCTCCGAGGTCTCTCGGTTTACCACCAGCCCGAGCTGCCACCGCCGCGCCCCGCCACGCTCGAGGAGATGCGGGAGCGCCGCCGCGGCGCCGGCACCGGCGGGACTCTGCGCGCAGCGGTGTTCGGTGCGAACGACGGCCTCGTCTCCAACGCGAGCCTGATGCTCGGCGTGGCGGGCGCCTCCGAGGCGAGCGCGGCAATCCTCCTTGCGGGCGCGGCAGGTCTCCTCGCCGGCGCCTTCTCCATGGCGGCGGGCGAGTACGTCTCGGTGACCTCCCAGCGCGAGACCTTCGAGCACGAGATCGATCGGCAGCGCTCGGAGCTCCTTCGCTACCCGGCCGAGACCGCGCAGGAGCTTGCGCGGCTGTACGAGGGTCTCGGCGTCGACCCGGACGATGCGGCCGCGCTCGCCGTGCGTAGACTCGTCGACAAGGAACGCGCGCTCGATTTCCTCGCGCGCGGCAAGCTCGGCCTGAACCCCGACGAGCTCGGCTCGCCCTCGGGCGCGGCGATCTCGTCGTTCTTCTCCTTTGCCGCCGGTGCGTTCGTGCCGGTCGCGCCGTTCCTCTTCGCGACCGGCAACACCGCGCTCATGGCGGCGATCTCGCTCGCCGCCTGTGCGCTCTTCGCGATCGGCGCGACGATCAGTCTCTTCACCGGGCGGAGCGCCCTCCGCGACGGCCTGCGCATGCTCGCGATCGGCGGCGGGGCGGGCGCGGCGACCTACGCGATCGGCCGGCTGCTCGGGGTCTCTTTGACCTGACCGGCCTGTCGTGACCCGTCTCTCGTGACGCTCGCGCTGCAGAGTCTCTTCGGCTTCTTCGCGCTGCACGCGCTCGCGTGGATCGTCTCGGAGCGCCGGGCCGCGGTCGCCTGGCGGCCGGTGATCGCGGGCATGGTGCTCACCGTGGCGCTCGCGATCCTGTTTCTCAAGCTGCCACTCTTCTCGGAGGTGTTCCTCTGGCTGAATCGCGCGGTCGGCGCGCTCGACAGCGCGGCGCAGGCCGGCACCGCCTTCGTGTTCGGCTATCTCGGCGGCGCGCCGCTGCCGTTCGAGGAGAAGCCGCAGGTCTCCTCGTTCATCCTTGCATTCCGCGCGCTGCCGCTCGTCCTGGTGATCAGCGCACTGTCGGCGCTCTTCTACTACTGGCGCGTCCTGCCGTGGATCGTGCGCGGATTCTCGTGGCTGCTCGTGCGGACGATGCGGGTCGGCGGCGCCGTCGGCCTGTCGGCTGCCGCGAACGTCTTCGTGGGCATGGTGGAAGCGCCGCTCGTGGTTCGCCCGTACGTGGCGGCGATGAGCCGGAGCGAGCTGTTCGTGACCATGAGCTGCGGCATGGCGACGATCGCCGGGACGGTGATGGTGCTCTACGCGACCTTTCTCGCGAAGAGCGTGCCCGATGCCCTCGCGCACATCCTCATCGCTTCGATCATCGCGACGCCGGCCGCGATCGCGGTCGCGCTGCTGATGGTGCCGCCGGCGCCCGGCGAGACGACGGACGGCACCGACGCGACGCTCGTGTCGTCGGACGCGACCGGCAGCATGGACGCGATCACCCGCGGCACGATGGACGGGGTACAGCTCCTGATCAACATCGTCGCCATGCTGCTCGTCTTCGTCGCGCTGGTGAACCTCGCGAATGCGGTGCTCGCGCTCCTGCCCGATGTCGCCGGGTCTGCGATCACGATGCAGCGGACGCTCGGGCTCGCGATGGCGCCGCTCGCCTGGCTCGCGGGAGTCCCGTGGTCGGAGGCCCACGTCGCCGGCCAGCTCCTCGGGACGAAGACCGTTTTGAACGAGCTGATCGCCTATCTCGACCTCGCCGCGCTGCCGGAAGGCGCGCTTGCGCCGCGCAGCCGGCTCATCATGACCTACGCGCTCTGCGGGTTCGCCAACCTCGGCAGCCTCGGCATCATGATCGGCGGCCTGGCGACGATGGCGCCGGACCGGCGCGCGGACATCGTGCGCCTCGGCGCGAAGACGCTCGTCTCGGGCACGCTCGCCACGCTGATCGCGGGGAGCGTCGTCGGCGTGATCTACTGACCCCGTGTCGGACGCGCTCGAGCTCATCGCCGAGCACCTCGCGAGCCCGGCGAGCGGGTGGAGCATCGGCACCTACGGTGTGCTGGCCGAGTGCGCACGGGAAGCCGGCGAGCCGTGCGACCGGAGCGGCCCGCAGGTGGTCACCGCGCGCGGCGCGATCCGGGTCCAGGCGAACCCGGCAGTGATCGCCCGGGCCTACGAGGTACTGAGCGTGCAGCCCTCGCTCTGGCACCACGGCGTCCTCTTCTCCCTTCCCGAGCGCGAAAGCGCGATGCCCGCGCGGCGCACGATCACCGAGCTGGGCCCCGACCGCGACGCGATCCGCCCGGACGATCGCGCGGGCGTCCTCTTCGACCTCGGCCTCGGGTCGCCGGCGTTCGCGTTCTGCGTGCGCACGTCCGATCCCGCGCTCGCCGGGACCTTGCGGCGGGTTGACGGTGCCGCCTTGCTCGCCGCCGGACGGGAGGTCGCGGGTGTGCTCGTCGCCGCGAGCCCGCATCGGGTTGCGTTCTCGCGCCTCGCGCGGATCGAGGTCTACCAGCCGATCGCGCCGGAAGGTGGCGCGACGCCGACCGGACCTCATACGCACCTGCTGCCGCGGCTCCTGCGTCCGTTGCAGTCGCACTCGTCCAACATCCGGCTGCCCGCGGGCGTCGTGCCCGGGCTCACACTGTATCCGCCGCATCCGGCCAAGGACGCGGCCGGCGTCCCCAAACCGTTCTCGGGCGACGAGCACGGCGCATTCCAGGCCGTCTTCGGTCGGTTCGCCGATCCCGAGGCGCGCGCGGCGAAGGACGCCGCGGTGTCGGCGATCAGCCGCGGTGAGCCGCCCGAGCACAAGCCCGCCACGCGGATCGAACGCCAGGCTGCGCGCATCGCGCTCAGGCAGCTTCGCCTCGCGGGCCTGGCCGGGCCGGCGCTCGAGGCCTGGGAGCAGGCGCTCGAGCCGCCGGTGCTGCGCGCCGCGGCCGCTTAGGTCCGCGGGCGGCGCGCGCGCGGGGCTGCCCGCGACGCGTTTGTTTGCTTCGCCCGCCGATTCCGGCGAAAATCCCGCCTCTTCAATCATTTGCCGTCCATGAAATCCGCCGAGATCCGAACGAAGTTCCTGCAGTTCTTCGAGGCGCGCGGCCACGCGATCGTCGCGTCGTCCTCGCTCGTCCCCGGGAACGACCCGACACTGCTCTTCACCAACTCGGGGATGGTGCAGTTCAAGGACGTGTTCCTCGGCAAGGAATCGCGCGCCTACAAGCGCGCCACTACGGCGCAGCGCTGCGTGCGCGCCGGCGGCAAGCACAACGACCTCGAGAACGTGGGTTACACCGCGCGCCATCACACGTTCTTCGAGATGCTCGGCAACTTTAGCTTCGGCGACTACTTCAAGCGCGACGCGATCCACTTCGCGTGGGAGCTGCTCACCAAGGTCTACAAGCTGCCGGCCGATCGGCTGTGGGTCACCGTCTATCACACCGATGACGAGGCCTACGCGGTCTGGTCGAAGGCGATCGGCGTGCCCGAGGACCGGATCGCGCGGATCGGCGACAAGCCCGGCGGGACGCCGTTCCAGAGCGACAACTTCTGGCAGATGGGCGACACCGGTCCCTGCGGGCCGTGCTCGGAGATCTTCTACGACCACGGCCCCGAGGTGCCCGGCGGGCCGCCCGGCACGTCCGAGGCCGACGGCGACCGTTACGTCGAGATCTGGAACCTGGTCTTCATGCAGTTCAACCGGGACGAGTCGGGCCGGCTCAACCCGCTGCCGAAGCCCTCGGTCGACACCGGCATGGGGCTCGAGCGCATCGCTGCGGTGCTGCAGGGCGTGCACTCGAACTACGAGATCGACCTCTTCCAGGACCTCATCAAGGCGGCGGCACGCGAGACCGGGACGGAGTACCTGTCCTCGAACTCGCTGAAGGTGATCGCCGACCACATCCGTGCGTGCTCGTTCCTGATCGTCGACGGCGTGATCCCGGGCAACGAGGGCCGCGGCTACGTGCTCCGCCGGATCATCCGCCGCGCGATCCGCCACGGCTACAAGCTCGGGCAGAAGCACCCGTTCTTCCACCGGCTGGTGGACGATCTCGCACGAACGATGGGCGACGCCTATCCGGAGCTGCGGACCAACGCCGAACGCGTGCGGAACGTGCTCAAGGCCGAGGAGGACCGCTTCGCCGACACGCTCGAGAACGGCATGAAGGTGCTGGAAGGCGCCCTCACCCGGGAGGACAAGCTGCTTGACGGCGAGACGGTGTTCCAGCTCTACGACACCTTCGGCTTCCCGGTCGACCTCACCGCCGACATCGCGCGCGAGCGCGGTGTGCGCATCGACTACGCGGGCTTCGAGGCGGCGATGGAGCGGCAGCGCGAGCGCGCGCGGGCGGCTTCCAAGTTTCGCGCGGGCTCCGGGGTCGAGTACGCGGGCGGGCCGACCGAGTTCCACGGCTACGACACCCTTACGCTCGAAGGTACGGTGCAGGCGATCTACGTCGAAGGGGCGCAGGCGCAGGAGATCGGCGCCGGCGACGCGGCGGTGGTCGTGCTCGACCGCACGCCGTTCTACGCCGAGTCGGGCGGCCAGGTGGGCGACAGGGGCGAGCTCGCCGGCGCGAACGGAACGTTCGTGGTCGAGGACACGCAGAAGATCCAGCCCGAGGTATTCGGGCACAAGGGCGCGCTCAAGACCGGGAAGCTCCGCGTCGGCGACAAGGTGCTCGCGGCGGTCAACGGCACCGCCCGTGCACGGACGATGTGGAACCACTCCGCGACGCATCTCATGCACGCGGCGCTGCGGCGAGTGCTTGGTCCGCACGTGCAGCAGAAGGGCTCGCTCGTCGACGCCGACAAGACGCGGTTCGACTTTTCGCACAACGAGCCGATGACCGACGAGCAGAGCCGCGAGGTCGAGGCGCTCGTGAACCGCGAGATCCGCCGCAACCACGACGTCAGCGCGCGCATCATGAAATACGACGAGGCGATCAGATCGGGCGCGATGGCCCTCTTCGGCGAGAAGTACGGCGAGGAGGTGCGCGTCCTTGGCATGGGCGACTTCTCGACCGAGCTCTGCGGCGGCACGCACGTGCGCCGCACCGGGGACATCGGCTTCTTCAAGATCGTCTCCGAGACCGGGATCGCGGCGGGGATCCGCCGCGTCGAGGCGGTGACCGGCGAGGGCGCGCTCGACTGGGTGCAGGCCCGCGAGGCGAAGCTCGTCGAAGCGGCGGCCGCGCTGAAGACGAGTCCCGACGACGTGGCGCAGAAGATCGTCCAGATGCAGGACTCGGTGCGCGCGCTCGAGCGGGAGCTCGCGCGGCTCAAGTCGAAGATGGCGTCCTCGCAGGGCGACGAGCTCGCTGACACCGCGGCGGACGTAAGGGGCGTCAAGGTGCTCGCCGCCACGCTCGACGGCGCCGACGCGAAGACGCTGCGCGAGACGCTCGACAAGCTCAAGGATCGCCTGCGCTCGGCGGCGATCGTGCTGGCCGCGGCCGACGGCCCGAAGGTGAGCCTCGTGGCGGGCGTCACGAGCGATCTCACCGCGAAGGTGAAGGCGGGCGAGCTCGTCAACTTCGTCGCCCAGCAGGTCGGGGGCAAGGGCGGCGGCCGCGCCGACATGGCGCAGGCCGGCGGCACCGACCCATCGAAGCTCCCCGCGGCGCTCGGCTCGGTCAGGGACTGGGTCGCGCAACGCCTGCAGTGACGGGAGAGGCTCCCAGCGAGCTCGCGCGGTCCCTCGCGGACGGAAGGTTCGTCCTTACCGCCGAGCTCTCGCCGCCGGTTGCGACCGATCCGGCCGCGTTCGTCGCCGCCGCGCAGCCGCTGCGCGGCCTGGCGAGCGCGGTGAACGTGACCGACGGGGCGAGCGCGAAGGCGCATCTCTCGAGCCTGGCTGCCGCGCATTTCCTCGTACGGGAGCGCATCGAGCCGATCCTGCAGATGACCTGCCGCGACCGGAACCGCATCGCGCTGCAGGGCGACCTCCTCGGTGCGGTCGCGCTCGGGATCCGCAATATCCTGGTGCTCCGCGGCGACGATCCCTCCGCGGGCGACCAGCCCGACGCGAAGCCGGTCTTCGACGTCGGCACGACGGCGGTGCTCGCGATGGCGCACCGGATGCGGACCGAACGGACGCTGCCATCCGGCGCGGCGATCGCCGGCGCGGTGCCGCTCTTCCTCGGTGCCGCGGAGACGCCGATCGATCCGCCCCCGGGCTGGCGACCGGACGGGCTGATCGCGAAGGCCGACGCCGGCGCCGATTTCGTCCAGACGCAGTTCTGCATGGATATCGGCGTCGTGCGCCGCTATGCGGCCCGGCTCCTCGAGCTCGGCGTCGCGGAGCGCGTGCCGATCCTGATCGGCGTCGCGCCGATTCCGTCGGCACGCTCGGCGCGCTGGATGCGCGAGAAGCTGTTCGGCACGCTGATTCCCGACGCGATCGTCGACCGCCTCGAGCGGGCGGCCGATCCGAAGCGGGAGGGGCGAGCCATCTGCGTCGAGCTCATCCGCGAGCTCGCGGCGATTCCCGGCATCGCCGGCGCGCACGTCATGGCGCCGCGCGACCACTCCGCGCTCGCCGACGTGCTGGCGGCGAGCGGGGTCAGCGGGAAGCAGCGCGCGCGGGCGGCCTAGCGAGGGAGACCTCTCCCTGACGACAGGCGCAAGCCCTGCGGTTCGTTCCAGCCTACTCGACGAGCTGCAATCTCGCAGGCGGAGCCCGGGAACGATCGCTCTCCGCCGCGTCCCCGTCGGTCCGGATGAGCAGGCCGTTCTTGCCGCGCGCCTTCACCCGGTACATCAGCTCATCGGCGGCGGTGAGCGCCCTCGCCGCGGTGGTTCCCGGGCGGGTGAACACCGCGGCCCCCACGCTGAACGTCACCGGCCAGCCGTACGCGTCCATCGCGGCGCGTAGCCGGCCGCGCAACTGCTCGAGCACGATCCGGCAGGCCGAAGCATCGGTTTCCGGCAGGAGCAATGCATACTCGTCGCCGCCGATTCTCGCGGCGCGGTCGGTGCGCCGGATCCCCGCCGCGAGGGTCGTGGCGGCAGCGCGCAGCAGCGCGTCGCCTGCGCCGTGACCCTGCACGTCGTTCACGCGCTTGAAGCCGTCGCAGTCGATGTAGGCGAGGGCGAGCGGGCGCCGGTGGCGCGCGAGGCGCGTGAGTTCGAGATCGAGCGCTTCGAGGAAGCCCGCACGGTTTGCGAGGCCGGTCAGCGCGTCGCTGCGCGCGCTGGCGCGCTCGCGATCGTAGGCGCGTCGCAGCCGCGCGGCGAGCAGTACCGTCACGACCATGCCGAAGAGCTTGCTCGCCACATCGGCGTAAAAGTAGATCTCACGCGAGTACGGATGGCCCTCGATGGCGCCGACGGCGACCAGCGCGCCGGCGGCAAGCGCAGCGAACCACCACGCGGCGGCGGGGCGCGCGAGCCAGCTGACGGCGAGGACGATCAGCAGATAGAGGGGCGCGAGGCTGAGCTCGGCGCCGGTCGCGAGATCGCCCAGGAAGACCCCGGCCAGCGCGATCGCCGCGACGCCGAGCACCAGCGGCTCGGGCAGGCATTCGAGCAGGCGCAGCCGCGCCATCGGAGGACCGGTGACTCGCACGGGCACGCAGACTAACGAACGCGGCCTGACGGGCGGCTGACGCGGGGCGGCTACATTGCGAGCGCCCCGCTCGGACACGTTCCCGGTGCTTGCCCGTTCCGGCCCGCTTCGACCGCAGGGCGCGGGAACATTACTCGAGCGTCACCTTCAGGTCGCCGATGACCTTGCCCCACTTGTCCGACTCGGCGCGGATGTAGGTCCCGAAGTCGACGGGTGTGCTCCCGACCACGATGAAGCCCTGGCCGGCGAGACGCTCACGGACATCCGCCCGCCCGAGCGCCTTCGCGGTCTCGGACGCGAGCCGCGCCACTACCGGCTGGGGAGTCCCCGCCGGCACGAGCATGCCGACCCACGACTGCGCCTCGAATCCCGGCAGCGTTTCGGCCACCGTCGGCACTTGCGGCAGCTGCGGTGCGCGGTCCCGGCCCGCGAGCCCGATCGCCTTGAGCTTCCCGCCGCGGACCTGCGAAGCGACGAGCGGCATCGAAATGAACGCGAAGCTCACCTGACCGCCGAGGAGATCGTTGATGAGCGGCGCACCGCCCTTGTAGGGCACGTGCAGGGCCTCATAGCCGCCGCGCTGCGCAAGCAGCAGCGCGGCGAGATGTCCGCGAGTTGCCGGTCCCGGTGGACCCGAACGCGACCTTGCCGCGGTTCGCTCTTGCGTACTCGATGAGCTCGCCGACGTTCGACGGCGGAAAGCTCGTCGCGCCGACGAGCAGCAGCGGCGACTGCACGATCAGGCTCACCGGCTCGAACGCCTTCAGCGGGTCGTAGGGCAGGTTCCTGTAGAGATGGTGGTTGACGGCGTGGTTGTCGAACACGACCAGGACGGTGTGCCCGTCGGGCGCCGCGCGCGCGGCTTCCGCCGTCCCAATCGTGCCGCCGGCGCCGGCCTTGTTCTCGACGAGGACGGGCTGCCCGAGCGACTCGGCGAGCACCGGCGTCACGATGCGTGCTACCAGGTCGGTGGTGCCGCCGGCAGGGTAGGGCACGATTGCCCGCACCGGCTTCGTCGGAAAGGTCTGCGCGAGCGCCACGGGCGCGGCGGCGATGAGTGCGGCAAGCGTCGTGACCACGATCCTGTGCATGTCTCCTGCGCCTCCCCCTACCCGTAGACGGACGGCTCGCCCGGGGGGCGTCGCCGGAACCGGGCATAGCTCCACCAGTACTGTGCCGGGAACCGGCGGATGCAGTCCTCCAGCCCGCGGTTCAGCGCGGCGCAGGCACGGGCGTCGTCCGGGTCCGCGACCTCGGCCGGCGCCGGGACGATGTGCAGGACGAAGCCGCGTCCCCAGCCGAGCCGTTCGGCGAAGATGTAGAGCACGGCGGCACCGGTGCGCCGCGCAAGGCGCGTGGCGAGCACCGGCGTATGCGCCGCGATTCCGAAGAACGGTGCGAACGCGCCGCTGCCTTCGGGCGGATCCTGGTCCGGCAGCACGCCGATCGTCTCGCCGCGCCGCAGCGCCTCGAGCTGCTCGCGCACGCCGCTGCGGTCGCTCGGGACGAGCTTGGCGCCGAACCGCTCGCGGCCGCGCTTCATGAGGTCGTCCCACGCGTTCCCCTGGAAGCGGTACATGGAGACGAGCCGATGGCGCCGCGAGTAGTCGAGCCCGGCCATCTCCCACGACCCGAGGTGCGGCGAGGCGCCGACGATGCCCTTGCCCGCCGCGAGCGCGCGATCGAGATCCTCTGCGCCGCGCACCTCGCGCACCAGCCGTGAGACCCGCGCCGCCGGCCCGGACCAGAGCACCGGCAGCTCGGCGAGCGCCTTTCCCGACTCGAGGAGCGCGCGCAGGACGAGGCGCTCGCGCGCCCACCGACCGAGCTCCGGCAGGCAAAGCGCGATGTGAAAGCGCGTCCGGCGCGTGAACTTGTTCGGCACAACCCACGCGAGCACCCCGACGGCCGCGCCGAGCGCGTGCGCGAGCGGCAGGGGCAGGTGGGCGGCGCGTCGGTAGAGAAACTGGAGCACGTGGCGGTGCGCGAAGGTCCGTCGGTCGGGCGGCGATCATAGCGTGCGACCGGGCACGCGCGGGCTGGTATAGTCGCCGCGATTCAACGGAGGCCTCCATGACCATGCGCGGAACGGCTCACGCGGTGCGCGCCCTCGCCGCCGGCGCGCTCGCTTTGCTCGCTATCGGTGCGGCGCAGGCGCAGGCGCCAATCGAGACCACGACCCCGGGCGGCGACCGGATCCTGCTGTATCCCGACGGCCGCTGGGAGTATGCCGACCCGGCGAAGCGCGCCGCGACGCCCAAACCGCCGCCGCCCGCCGCCGCAACGCCCCAGAGCGCGGGCGCGGCACCGGCCGCCGCCGGCGCGACCCCGGTCGCCGCGACCACCACCCCGACCGGAACGGGCGCGTGCCCGCCCGACACACAGGGCCATCTCTTCTGGCTCGGGCGCTGCGTGCCGCCGGGCGACAAGGACTACAACCGGGGATCCCTGAGCGGCAAGGGCCGCTGAGCATGCGAGTCGTTGGCGCCGTCCTCGGCGTGATCGTCCTCGTCGCCGGCTATTTCTGGGTGGTGCTGAGCTGGAACTATTCGACCGGCGAGCGGGCGGGCTGGGTCCAGAAGTTCTCGAAGAAGGGCTGGCTCTGCAAGACCTGGGAAGGCGAGATGGCGATGGTGTCTCTGCCCGGCTCGACGGCCGAGAAGTTCTTCTTCACCGTGTGGGACGACGCGGTCGCCGAACACATCAACAAGGCGATGGGCAGGCGCGTTTCGCTCCACTACGAGGAAAAGGTCGGGCTGCCGACGTCGTGCTTCGGCGAGACGCGCCACTACGTGACCGGGGTGACCCAGGCCGAGGAGATCCCGCTCGCGCCGGGCATCGTGGTGCCGGCGCCGCAACCGCCGCCGGCGGCACCTCCGCCCGCGCCGGCGAAGTGATCCTGTCGAGACCGACGAAGGGGATTCGATGAACCGGCTGCCGAGATCCGATCGCACGACCGTCGACCCGGCGGTGGACAAGTGAGCGCCGCCCGGACGGCCGCGCTCGCGATCGCGGTCATCGCGGCGACTCCGGTGACTGCGGCGGAGATCCTCGTTCTGAGCGCCGGCGCCGCCCAGTCGCCGCTGAAGGCGGCGCTGCCGGCGTTCGAGAGCCGCACCGGGCACAAGGTCAACATCGCGTTCGCACCCGCCGGCGAGATCGCGCGCCGGGTCGGCGCGGGGGAGGTCTACGACCTCCTGATCCTGCCGGCGGAGAGCGTGGAGAGCTACGAGCAGCAGGGCAAGGCCGTGCCCGGGAGTCGGGCGCCGCTCGGGAAGGTCGGGATCGGGGTGGCGGTGAACGAGCGCGCGCCGTCCCCCGACATCGCCACGCCCGAGGCGTTCAAGCAGGCGCTGCTCGCGGCGAAGTCGATCGTGTACATCGATCCGGCGCGCGGGACGAGCGGGAAGCACTTCGCCGGCGTGCTGCAGCAGCTCGGCATCGCCGACGTAGTGAACGCGAAGGCCCAGCTCGGCTCGGGCGGCTACGTCGTGGCGCCGGTCGGCCGCGGTGAGATCGAGCTCGGCGTCCACCAGATCAGCGAGATCCTGCCGGTGCCGGGCGTGAAGCTCGTCGGTCCGCTCCCGGAGGCGCTCCAGAAGTGGACGCTCTACACCGCCGTGGCGATGCCCGGCGCGAAGTCGCCGCAAGCGGCGCGCGAGCTGGTGGCGTTCCTCACCGGCGCGGAGGCGCGGGCGCTGTTCGCGCCGAAGGGATTCGCCGCGCCCTAGGGGCGCGGCGCGCTAGAAGCCGATCCGGGCTTTCCGCGCGGTCCGGCCCTCGGGCAGGTCGTCCGCCTCGATCGCGTCGTGCCCGGCGAGCTTCGCGTTGCCGAACGCAGCGAGGATCGTCCGGCGCATCTCGCGCGGGCTCAGGCCGGCGAGCCGGTCGAGCACCTCCGCGTCGATCCGCTCGGGGAACTGCCGGCCCCAGTCGTGCGAGCCCCGGATGTCGTCGTAGATCGCCTGCGCGATCTTCATCGCGCCCGCGTGGTCCGGCGGATCGATCTCGTAGACGTTCATCCGGTTGAGGATCGGCTCGGGGATGCGCACCGCGTCGTTCGCGGTTGCGACCCAGAACGCGTTCGAGGCGTCGATCGGGATCTCCACGAACTCGTCGATGAACGCGCGCGCGGTGTCGCTCTCGAGCAGCGAGTAGAGCGCGCCGAGCGGGTCGTACTGCGAGTCGCCGGTCGCCTTGTCGATCTCGTCGACGACGAGGAGCGGGTTCGCGTACTGCCCGTTGAGGAAGGTCTCGAACACCTTGCCCGGCTTCGAGTTCTTCCATTGCGAGGACGAGCCCGACAGGATCCAGCCGGCGGTGAGCGAGCTCATCGAGACGAAGCCGAAGCCGGTGCCGAGGAGGTCGGCGATCTTCCGCGCAAAATGGGTCTTGCCGATGCCCGGCTCGCCGAGGAGGAGCATCGGCGCGAGCTCGAGCGGGTCCGACGACGACGCGCAGAGCGCGATCTGCTTCTTGACGTCGTCGAGCACTTCACCGAAGTTGGGCAGCGCGTCGTAGAGATGCGCCATGGCGGGGACGCCCGCCGGCTTCACCGTGAGGCGGGTGCCGCCCGCCTTCAGCATCTTCTCGTAGGTGGTCTTGAGCGCCTCGTTGGCGCTCGGCGGGAGCTCCGCGAGCGCGCGGTCGACGACCTCGACGTCGTAGACCTCCTTGAACCCCCCGATCGGGATGTCCACCGCCTTCCGCGTCACCGCGGGCAGGTTGGTCTTCGCCGGCATCTCGCGCTACCTCCATGGCCAGGAGATCATCCGGGCCGCACGTCGAAATTAGCACGCAGCACCCCGGCCCTTCAATGCATCTCGAAGCAGGAAACGCGCCCATGCCGCGGCGCATGGCGGGGAAACGACGCACGCCGGCGGCGGCAGGATGGGCGCCCGCATTGGCAGCCGCGACGCCGGCCTGCTAGCGGCCGGACTTGCCAGATCCCCGGCCGGCGTGTTTGAATAGCCGCACGATGTACGCGACCTTCGCTTTCGGGTTCTTTTTCTTCCTTCCCCGGCCGCTGGCGGAGGGACCCGGCTAAGCTCGACCCGGCAGGATCCCGAAAAACCGCCAGCGCCGAAAGGGCTGGCGGTTTTGTTTTTTGGACCGCGCGAATGTGAAACCTCGAGAGGCATGTCATGAGCACCGCTGACCATTTCCCGCCCCAGGTTCCGGCCGACCGGACCTCGCTCACCGACGACGAGCGGATCGGCAACATCGTCCCGCTGCCGCCGCCCGAGCACCTGATCCGGTTCTTCCCGATCCAGGGGACGCCGGTCGAGAAGCTCGTCGCCGACACCCGCAGGCGGATCAAGCAGATCCTCCACGGCGCCTCCGATCGCCTCCTCGTGATCATCGGGCCGTGCTCGATCCACGACCCCGCCGCCGCGGTCGACTACGCGACACGGCTCGCGCCGGTCCGCGAGCGGCTCGCCGACGACCTCGAGATCGTGATGCGGGTCTACTTCGAGAAGCCGCGCACCACCGTCGGCTGGAAGGGGTTGATCAACGACCCGTACCTGAACGGCAGCTTCCGCATCAACGAGGGCCTGCGCGTCGCGCGCGACCTCCTCGTGCGCATCAACCAGGCCGGCATCCCGGCGGGCTCGGAGTTCCTCGACGTGATCTCGCCGCAGTACATCGGCGACCTGATCAGCTGGGGCGCGATCGGCGCGCGCACTACCGAGAGCCAGGTGCACCGCGAGCTCGCCTCCGGCCTCTCCGCTCCGGTGGGCTTCAAGAACGGCACCGACGGTAACGTCCGGATCGCGGTCGACGCGATCCTCGCCGCCCAGCAGCGGCACCACTTCCTGTCGGTGCACAAGAACGGCCAGGTCGCGATCGTGGAGACGCGCGGCAACCCGGACTGCCACATCATCCTCCGCGGCGGGCGCGAACCGAACTACGATGCGGCGAGCGTGGAGACCGCGTGCAAGGCGCTCGCTGCGGCCGGCGTGAACGAGCACCTGATGATCGACTTCTCGCACGCGAACAGCCGCAAGGACTACCGCCGGCAGATCGAAGTCGGCGCCGACGTCGGCGGCCAGCTCGCCGCGGGCGAGCGCCGGATCGTGGGGGTCATGATCGAGTCCCACCTGCAGGAGGGGCGGCAGGACCTCGTGCCCGGGAAGCCGCTCG
>Ga0335084_10000762_pt1 | contig 28449 bp, 18 predicted proteins | sample Lox_Sample_44_FD_206721 | JGI IMG/M metagenome (GOLD analysis project Ga0335084, IMG submission 206721) | Soil microbial communities from Loxahatchee National Wildlife Refuge, Florida, United States - Lox_Sample_4.4 | ecosystem: Environmental > Terrestrial > Soil > Wetlands | place: USA... | reverse complement strand
AATCGTACTTGTCTGCGGTAACCGGTAGCGCCATCCTTGTGCAGCGTGTCGAGAACCGTTCTCAACGAATGGAGAAGTCAACCTTGGTCAAGCGAGCCCAAACCCCCGAGCCCTCTGAGCCTTCCCTGAAGGAGTCGCCCGAGTCTGCTCGCGCAAAGCTGGAAGCGCGCGTAAAGAGTGGTTGGGAATTGAAGGCTCGTCGAGTCAGCTCGGAGGAGGAGGCTCAGACGTTCAACAAAGACTACCAAAGTTGGGACGAGTACAATAACACGCTCTTAGTGTCGCTATTCACGAGTGATGCTTCAGCTCGGGAGTATAGCTGGTTTCTTCCCATGCACGTGCGGTCGTACCAGGACTCAGACCATTACAGGTACGAGCAGAACGTCGAGGCGCTTGAGAAGAAGTGCCACAAGCTCGAATCGATAGCGGCCCGGATTGAGCTTTACCAACTGGCACCGGGCGTCGCAGTCTCTCGGGATGCGGCTGCAGGCGGTTCCCCGGCCGATAGTGGTGTTCCGAGCAACCCTATCTCGCTGTTGGAGACCATCTGCCTCAGGTTCAATTTGGTAGCGCCCTCCGATTCGAGCTGCTCACGGATGCAGGATGGCGCGTAACGGCATTCTAAGTCGCACAGACCGCGCCGCCAGCCTCAAGCGGTTCGTCTCGTTCTCTCGCCTTTCGGACTTGCAAAGGACCAAAGGAGTTCGGCCCGGAGTTCGGCATGAGTGCTATCGGCTACAAGTTTCAAGGATGACCCACGATGACCCACGCGGGAGCACCGGGAGTCGAGCCCGTCCCTAGAGTCCCGTTATTGGCGTCGGCGGTACGGTCGTGCGCGACGTTGCCGGCGCCCTCGTCGAGCGGCCAGTAACCGACCAGCCCCGGCTCTGAGCCGGTCAGCTCCCTTGACATCGCGCCTTGAATTTCTGATTGGGTACGCGCCACGTTCCACAGGCGCACTTCATCGAGCTGCCCGTGCAGCGAATAGACCTGCTCGGCGTTGTCGCCCATCGTGAGCGGAAGGGTATTCAGCAGAATCGGCTGCCCGATGGCGAGACTCCCCTCCAAGACACCGTCTCGATAGAGGCGCAGCGTCGTACCGTCGTAGGTCATCGCGACGTGCATCCAGGCGTTGAAAGGCACCACGGTGGAGCCGTCGAGGCAGTTCAGCCCGTTGCCGTTCGTTGCGAGGCAAGTACGGAGGTGGCGCACCGGACCGGGGGAATTGGTGCCGTTCACGGCGAGGTTGTATTGTCGCGCCGTGCCGTTGTCCTTCAACACCCCGTACTGACCGGCGGCAACGGAGTCGAAGAGAATCCAGAACTCCAGCGTCATATTGGGAGCCGGGCTCAAGACGGGAGCGTCAGGAACAACAACCACCTCGGTTCCGCTGAATTGCAGCCCATAATTGCCGGCCGGGATCACCTGGAGCGCCGCCCCACCACCAACGTTCGCGTAGATGGCCACGATCTGCACCGCCCCTGGACTACCGGCGGTCACGAGGCCAGCCGTGTCCACGGTCGCTCGGCCCGGATTGAGGGTCGCCCATTGCACGGGAACAGCGGTGTCGCCCGACGCCGTCATGACCGTGGCGTGAAGGCGGACTGTGTCGCCCGTCTTCAAGGTGTCCACTGCAGGGGAGACGATTACCACGATGCTGCCGAGAACTACCACAATCGGCTGGCTGCCCGTAAGGGGCGCGAGCGTAATCGTGATCGTTGGATTGTTGCTCCCTTGCACGTTGATTGTTGCCTGCCCGCGGTAGGTCTCGATGCCGCCCGCGTCATACGCACTGACAATGAATGTTCGATTCGAGCCCGTCGGAACGCTGATCGTGCCGGACGCCGTCCCGTTCTGCACGTTCAGGTTGAACGCCAGAGTGTCGGGGATATCCGGAGCGATGACCTTTACGACGACGCTCTTGGTCGCTGTCGATGCCAAGCTCAGATACACCTGCAGGCTGACGTCCCGGCGTGTTGCTTCGGTGGGTTGCTTCGAGCACGCGCCGAACAAGGCAGTCAGCGCGATGGCTTCCACCCAAATTCTCTTGGGGATAAACAGACCCATCGATGACCTCTACCGGTGTGTAGCGAGTCCATCTCCTGACTAAGCATGCATGCTCTGGCCTCACATGCTAGCCCACCCCACTGTAGGCACCACATGGGCACGAGGAGGACAGACGACGTTCCATTTGCCCCGGGCGTCATGCACGCGAAGGGTCGCGGTAGGGGTGGGTCGCAAAGTGCCGATGCGAACACGAGTTGCAGAGCGATGACCCCCCTCAGTTGTATGGGAGGGGGTGTGCTCGAAGGTTGGCAATCTGAGCAGAGAACCAAGGGAGGGGGTCTACTCAGCGCGGGCTGGCGCTCCTGGAACAGGTTGGCTCGCGCCGTCCGAAGTTCTCGTAACCGACGCACTACCTAGGTCTGCCAATTTCGCTGGCGAGGGGTAGGGCGTTAGGCGTGGTGGTAAGGATGGCCTCGGCTCCATGCGCTTGTTAGGCGGCCCGCCCCCGTGGGCTCCTCAACGCGTCCTCGCCGCAGCGGGCACGGCGGTCGAATCTAGCCACAGCGCAGCCCCGACCATCTTCTTCCAGACCTTGCCTCCATTGCCTCCCGCATGGTTGTCAATGCGCAACCGCTGCGAGGAGAGACTGACAAGATGGGACGCGAGACGGTTGCGCCTCTCAGTGAAGCGGTGCGCAGAGCAGTGGATCGGGTGATCGCGGAGCGTCCGGGAATCGGCGGGGCGTACTTGTTCCCTTCACCCGCCAATCCAGATCAGCCCATCCGGTACGAACTTGCGTCAGCGTGGCTACGCGAGGCCGAGAAGCTTGCGAAGCTCCCTAAGCATTCAGGCTCGCTGTGGCACGCCTTCCGACGGGGCTGGGCGACGGCACGCAAGCACTTGCCTGACGTGGATGTAGCCGAGGCGGGAGGCTGGAGCGACGTGTCAACACTCAAGCGGTCCTACCAACAGGCAGACATGGACACTATGTTGGCGGTCGTGCAGGGTGGCCGCGAACTCCGGGAGCGGAAGGCATGAGCGAGCAATCTTGCACACAAAATTGCACACTGCCCGTTTGGGAGAGTGCGAAGGATGAAGTAAGTTCATGCGGTAGCATCACAACGGGGCGTAGCGCAGTCCGGTAGCGCGTCTGGTTTGGGACCAGAAGGTCCCGGGTTCAAATCCCGGCGCCCCGACTCCCGGCACATGCCTTGGAGGTTAGTCGATATGAGACTCACCCGGGTCCTGTTCGGGGGTCTGCTCCTGGCCCTCGGCGGCTGTGTGACGGTCCAGCCGGTCAATCCTGCGCAGTTCATCCCACTGCACCACCCCGAGGTGGTCTGGGTGACTCCCACCGACAACACGTTCATTCCGGTCGGCGAGCCGCGGATCGTAGGGGATAGCTTGGAGGGCACGTGGTATGGCCTGAGTGAGCGCGTCGCGTTTTCCCTGCAGGAGATCCAGACCGTGCAAGCGAAGACGCGGTCCCCACTGAGGACCATCCTGTTGGTCTCCGTCCTCGGGGCGATCACTACGGGGGTGCTGTCCGTCCAGTAAACCTTGTACGCTGTAAAACTTCATTTACCGAAAACGGAGACTGCGTCGGCATCCTGCGTTGCCGTTCGCCGATGGAGTCGTAGGGTAGTGTTGTACGCGTCCCCTCGCTTTGCATGTACTCCCAACCACCCCAACAACTTGCGGTCCCTAACCGTCGCGCATCCGCTACGATATGCTTCATTAGGAGCTACCGCATGACTATCTACGCGCTCGCTTTGGCAATCGGGGCGGTCGGATTGGCCGCGATGGCGCTTACCGGCGTCGGCCGGCACGGCCACGTGGCCGGCCACGCTGGCCACGCGCGAGCGGGGCACGGCCCAGCCGGAGCCCGAGCGACGCATGGGCCGCACGCAGGGAGCCTGCGCGCATCGGCGCTTGCCTGGCTGTGGGGTCTTGCGTCGCCGCGGCTCCTCTTCAGCGTTCTCGTGGGTTTCGGCACGACCGGCGCCCTGCTCGGCGGGGTTCTCGCGGGCCCGCTGGTTCTTGGCGCGGCGCTGGCGGGGGGCATCGTCTTCGAGCGAGCCATCGTCGGGCCACTGTGGAATTTCCTCATGCGGTTCGCCTCTGCTCCCGCGCTCACGCTGGAAAGCTGTATCGAGGACGAGGTGCAGGCCGCCACCGGCTTTGACGCCGACGGCCACGGCCTGGTCACCGCGGAAGTAGACGGCCAGGTCGTTCGAGTGCTCGGCACGCTACGGTCCGAGGACCGAGCCCGGGGTGTCCGTGTGCTTGCGGGCGACCGGCTCCGAGTGGAGGAGGTCGACAGCCGCCGCAACCGCTGCACGGTGTCCTACATCGGCCCGGGCAGGGGGCGGGTGGCTGCAGTCAGTGGGATGGAGTAGGTAGCGCTCTCTCGCAGGGAGGTGCGTGTGCTGCCCCAATGGATCCTGGTCGTCGCGGTCCCCGCGGCGGTGCTGCTGCTCGTTCCGCTCATCGTCGCAGGCTTCCTGCGCGACGTCGACGCAGGCACGATCCGGATGGTGAGCTGGCTGAACGGCTCGACGGTGATCTATCGCGGCCCGGGCAAGTCCAAGGAGATCCCGTTGCTGACCACGGGCACGACGCTGTCCAGCAAGGTCATCAACGTGGATCTGGACATCACGGACCAGACCGCCGATACGGACGAATCGGACACGCCGCGACCCATCAAGGTGCGGGTATTGGCGAGCGCCATCGTGTCGGTGGGCGACTCAGACACGATGATCAAGACCGCCGCGAATCGGTTCTTCGCCAAGCCGGAGGAAGAACAGGTGAACACCCTCACGGATCTGCTCACCAGCTCCGGCCGTCGCGCCATCAACCTGCTCACGCATGACCAGCTGTTCTCGGCGAAGCCCGCGGCTCGGGGTCCGCGGACCACTCTCCCGGCCATCGCGTCTTCGCACCCCACGGCGCTCGTCGAAGCGGAGGAGGAGGACGATCCCCTCGCCATCATCATCCGCAAGGCGTGCTCGCGGGAGCTGACCGATCTCGGATTGGTCTTCCAGTCGCTGAACATCAAGGTCGTGCAGTCGGAAGTCGCGGAGGCCCGCCGCCGCCAGTCCGCGGCGGAGGCGCAGGCGAACGCCGACATCGTCGCCGCGCAACAGACCCGTCGCGCCAAGGAGGCCCAGCTCGAGGCGGAGCGGGCGATCTCCGACAAACAACGTGAGCTCGAGCAAACCAAGGCGGGCAACGCCGCCCTCGTGGCTCAGGCGGAGGCCAAGCGACAGGCGGCCATGGGCGTACAGCGAGAGGCCGAGCTCGATGCGACCCAGATAGCGCAGGCGAAAGCGGACGCCGCCAAAGTGCGGATCGACGTCGAGGCGAAGGCGCGGGCCGAGGCGCTGCGCATTACGACGATTGCCGAGGCCACGGCGGAGAGCATCCACAGGGTGAATGAATCGATTCGGGCGGGCGGGGAGGCATATTTCCGCTACCGTCAAATCGAACTGTTGCCGCAGATCATCCCCATGATCGCCCAGGGACTTGCCGACGCGAAGCTCGTGACCATCACCGGAGGTGGGGCGGGCGCACCTGAGACCACCGCCCAGAACATCACCGCGGTGATTCAGACAGCGCTGGCGGCGCAGCTCGTGACGCGCGACGGGTTGCTCGATCGGGCGCCCTCTGACGGTGGGGCGGGGCGTGAGGAAACGCGGGATCGCGGCACCCCAGCCCCAGCGCCGGAGGCGAACAAGAGCGAGCCGCCGCCCGAGCGGCCTACCTGGCAGCGACGAACTTGAGCCCCGCCGGCGCCCGCCGCCGGATCCTGGGGATTCGTCGGTACAGTGTGGCCACTCGCCGCCCAGATGGGCACCGGCGTGCCGCTCGGCGTCGCCATCTATCTCCAGCTGCGGGCCGCTCAGCGCGTCTTGCCGGCGCTGCGGACCGCTTCCTCGATCAGCGCCTTCACCGACGCCAGTTTGCCCTCGCACTGCCCGAGCAGTTGCTGGAGCTCGGCGATGAACTGCGCGATTGGCGCGGGTGGCGGATCGATCGCCCGGAGCCGCTTCTGGATTCCCACCAGCGCGAGATAGAGGGCGCTCGACTGGTTCGTCTGAGGATGGCCTCGGCTCTCGAGCTCGGTCAGGACGCGCTTGGCTTCGTCTCTCGCCTTCTGCACTGCCAGGCCGACCTTCTCATGCACGACGCTCATTGGGGCTCCAGAGTCAGAAGGAGTGTGAACAATACGTCAGGCGACTAGAACGTCGACGTCACCCCTGCCAGCACGCGCCGCCCGTTCACCGAGCCGCCGTAAACCAGGAAGCGCTGCTGGTCCAGCAGATTGGTGGCATGAGCATACACCCGCAGATAGGGGTTGATGCGGTAGCCTGCGCTCAGGCTCACGATCTCGCTCGCGGGGACATCCCCTCTCCAGATGCCGGTCCGCCACGGGTACCCCCCGACGATGCGCGCATCCACGCCGAGCGTGATGCCCTCACGGCCGGTGTACTCGAGCGCCACCGTGCCCTTGTGCTCCGGAGTGTTGGGGACCAGCGTGTCGCCTACCGCGGTTTCCCGGATGGCGAAGTTGTAGCACGTGTAGCTCGCGCTGAGGATCAACGTCTGCGTGAGGGACACGCTGCTGCCGACCTCGACACCCCACTCGTCGACCGTGCCCACGTTGCCGAATGACAACACGATGGCGGTCGTGTCGTTGGCCAGGCGCGTCAGGCCGTTGGCCAAGGCCGGGTTGGCGGCGTTGAACGCGTTCCGTGCGGCTGACTCGACCGCGGAGCGGTCGGCGGGGAGCACCTCGTTCGGCGCAGTCCACTGCGGATACGCGGGGTTCACTCCTGGCAATTGACCGGTCATGAAGTTCTGTATGTGGGCGGCATAGGCGTCCACGGTAACGAAGACGCGCCGTCCGACCTGGCCCTTGTAGCCCGCTTCGTAACTCGTAACCGTCTGTGGTGCGAGGTGGGGGTTGCCTAAGGAAGACTCGGGCACTGCCGCGGACCTGGTAAACAGCGTCCCGTTCGGGACGGAGGAGAGCGCGGGCCCCAGGGCGGGGTCCGCCCGGAGCTCGTTCTCGATCGCGGTCAGGTTCGCGACGCCTCGGCTGAACGTGCGCGCAGCAAAGAGCGAGGTCAGATCTGGTGTCAGAAACCCGCGGGCCACGCTCAGGTGCAGCGCATGATGCTTGGCAGGGGTGAAGACGATGGCACCCTTGGGTGACAGCTGCGTCGGGTAGAGGTCGCTGTCGTCCCAACGCACCGCGCCGATCAGGCGCACGTGTGACACCCCGTATTCGAGCTGCGCGAACGCGCCATAGTACTGATCGTTGCGGTCGTCGTTCGCCGGGGCCAGGATGGTCCCATCCGTGTTCACCCCGTTGTCCTGGACCGACGCTCCGACCACCACGCGGCCGGCATCGCGGTGGAACGTCCGGGTCGTGCGCCCCTCCACATGGAACACGCTCTCGTCGTTGTGCGATGAATCGCCGGAGGCGAGCCTGAGGATCGGCAACGACACGCCGGAATACCAGGCCGAGATGGCACTCCCACCCGCATCCCACGCCAGACGCGCCCAGGGGCGGAGCACCTGGGGATATTGATTGCGCCCGCTGCCGGCGACGGCGACCGCGTTGTCCGCCCGGGCGGCCCCGCCTTCGAGCGTAACCACCGAGCGATTGGCCGCGTAGTACTCGACCCGCGCGGACCCGTAGTAGGTGAGCAGAGGGTCGGGGGTGCCGACAGCTTCGCCGGTCACGAGGTCTTTCGTCTGCCCGATGAGGGCGCGCGTCTCCGGCCCCGGGTTCGTCGGGGGCGTTGCTGTGGCCGGCGCATACTCCTCCTTCCAGTCTGACCCGTTCCGGGCGGTGCGGGATCGCGTCCAGTCGTCACTCCTGGTGTAGCCGAAATTCAGGCGGTACCCGAGGCGATCGTGCAGCAACACGCCCGCCTGGCGCAGATCGGCTCGAGCGGTAGCGAGCTCGCCACCCCCAAGCGTGAGCTTTGTCCCGAGGACGTCGCGCGCGGCCGGGGTCGTGATGCTGATGACCCCGTTGTACGCGTTCGCGCCATACAACGCCGACCCCGGACCGCGGATCACTTCGATCCGGCCGAGGTCCTCGAGCGGTGCGGCCAACGTTCCCCAGATCTGTTGCCCCACGATCGCGGTGCCAAGATCGCGCCCGTCCTGGAGCACGAGCATCTTGCGGCTGAGCATGGTGTTGAATCCGCGCGCGTTGACGTTGAAATCCGTGATGCCGCTCTGCGGCAGGTCGAGGCCCGGCACCCGAGCCAGCGCGAGCGGGACCTGGCCGGTGATCGACACGGGCTCGCCCGTGGCAGGTTGCACGACGTCCACCGCTGCGGCGGCGTCGATCATCCGGTCCGGCGCGCGCGAGACTCCCTCCACGACGACAGTGCCCAGCTCGATCGGTTGGGGATCGAGTACGGCGTCGAGGGTTGCCTGGGCTCCCGCGGTGACGGTCACCGTCACCTGAAGGGCCGCATACCCGATCCTGCGGAGCTCAACGTGCTGTGGGCCGGCGGTGACGCGCGAGAGGACGTACCGCCCGGTGGCGCCAGTCGCGACCGAGATCCCGAGCGTCGGGACGGTCACGACGACCCCGCTGAGCGGCTGCCCGTCCCGACCGATCACCGTGCCGCGGACCGACCCGTCGCCCTGAGCCAAGCCCGATGATGCGACCGCGCATGCCAGGACGGCGACGAACGCGAGGGAAGATGCAAAGCGGCGATCCTTGGCACCGGTCATGAGCACGGCCAGCGGGAGATAGGGTTAGTGCACGGTATCAGGCAGGCCCATGCGGCGCGCGAGATCCCGGAACCGGGGGTCAGACCGAAGCGCATCGAGGCGCTCATTGACTGCGAGGAACATCATCCCTCCCTCCCGCTCGCGGAACGCTCGCTCGAGCCACGCAAGGGCGTTCTCTCTCTCTCCGAGTGCCGCGTAGTCAGACGCGATATCGAACGAGCGGGGCCGGGGATAGGGGCTCTGCACTCTCCGCAGTGCCTCTCGGAGATCTCCTAACAGATACGTACGTTTTGCCGCGGCGTAGCCGGAAGCGAGGTAGTTGCTTTCGACTGCAGCGGCGACTGCCTCCTTGCCGCTGAGTCTCAGCGCCATCAGCCATTCGGCCATGGCGTCTGCCAGCCTCCCCTTTCGCTCGTAGATTGCGGCGATTTGACGATGACGAGATTCCGAGTTGAAATCGGGGTCGGGGACGTCGCGATAGTATTGCAGCGCCTCGTCATCGCGACCGGATCGGTCGAGGGCCCAGGCGACGGAGTTTTGCTTGTTCGGAGCCAGCGGGTCCAGCTCCAGCGCGCGTCGCATTTCTCGAAGGGCGGCGTCGAACTGACGCCTGAACGCGAGTGCGTAGCCGTACCGCTGGTGAGCCAGCGCGTTGTTCGGATTGAGCGCTATCGCTCGTTGCAACTCGCTCTCCCCGGCCGCCCAGGACCATTCGTGCAAGAGCACGCCCGCGAGCGAGACATGCGCGTCGGAGAGCGTCTCGTCCAGTTGTACCGCTCGCTCCGCCGCAGCCTTCGCTTTGAGCCACGCGACCTTGGGGGGCAGGAAATTGAAATGGCCCAGGTGATCGTACGCGTCGGACAGTCCGGCCCACGCCGGGGCGTAGCCCGGGTCTCTTCGCACAGCCTGCTGGAAGTATTCGATGCCCTTTCTGGCACCGTGCTCGTTCCACGCGTTCCACTCGGCACGGCCCCGCAGGTACAGGTCATACGCCTCGGGGTCCACCGGGCGGGTGCGGGTGCTCGCCGCCGCGGTCACCTGGATGGAGGAGAGCCGGATCTGGACTTCGTGCGTGATCGCCCGGGCGATGGCGTCCTGTAGCCCGAGCACGTCTCGGACGTCGCGCTCGTAGGTCTCAGCCCAGAGGTGCCGGTCGGTACCTGCCTCCACCAGCTGTGCCGTGACCCGTACGCGGTTCCCAACCCGCAGCACGGCGCCCTCAACGGCGGCGTCGACGTCGAGCTCCCGACCGATCTCGGGCAGCGTCTTGCGGGTGCCCTTGTAGTGCATGGCGGACGTCTGCGAGATCACGCGCAGGCCGGCGCTCGTGCCGAGCCTCGTGACGAGTGCCTCCGTCATCCCGTCGGCGAAGTACCCCTGCGCGGAGTCGCCCGAGAGGTTCGCGAACGGCAGGACCGCGAGGGAATGAATTCGCGGACGAGCCCGTGGTCCCACGGCGTTCAGGGCGAGCAGCAACACGACGACCACCCCGGCCACCGCTCCCGTCCAGAAGAGGATGCTGCGTTTGATCGGAGCCGCCGCTGGCGGGGTCGCCTCGGACGGGGAAGGGGCGGCCGTCACAGCCTCGACCACCCCGATGAACCGATAGCCGCGACGCGGCAGCGTCTCCACGAGTCGCGGCGTCTCAGCCGAGTCGCCCAGGGCGCTGCGGAGCTTGTGAATCGCCGCGTCCAAGCCCATGTCGAATTCCACGAACGTGCCGGCGGGCCAAATCGCCAGGCGCAGCTCCTCCCGCGTCACGACCTCACCCGGGTGCTCCAAGAGCAACGCCAGGACGCGTAACGGCTGCTGCTGCAGTCTGACCTTTGTCCCGTGCTTGAAAAGCTCGCCGGCGCGAAGGTCCACTTCGAACTCAGCGAACCGGACGCGGCTAGCGGATTGCGGGGGCACGTCCATGAGGTCTCCGGCGATGACCGCAGCCTAATGTACAGCTACTCCTCGAACCTTCTAGCAGGTCAGCCACAGGTCTGCCACAAGTCAGGTGCGCGCCATAGACGTGGTGCCAGGCGCGCGCGACGATGCAGCCGGTACAGCAGGCCCTCTCCAGGCGCGCTGGTACTGGGCCGACTTGGTCTCTCGGTTTGGAGGATCCGAATGAGCCTCGTTCGCCTCCGCTTCACGCTCGCGGCGCTGCTCACGGCGACCGTCAGTCTCCTCGCTTGTGACGACCGGAGTGTTCCGACGCAAGGAGCAGCCGTCCCCCGCGTAGGGGACTCCCTTACGGCCGTCGCGGTGAGCGCCGGGGAAAGCCACGGGTGTGGGGTCACGGCCGCGGGTGCCGCCTATTGCTGGGGCGGCAACTACCACGGCGCGCTCGGCGATGGAACTACAACGAAGGAGCGATCGACCGCAGTGCGCGTGGCAGGCGGTGTGACCTTCGCGGCTGTGAGCGTCGGCAGCGGCACGACTTGTGGGCTCACGGCTGCCGGCGCCGCCTATTGCTGGGGCGACAACCAGTTCGGCGAGATCGGGGACGGAACGACCACTGACCGCGCGACTCCCGTTGCCGTGGCGGGCGGCGTGACCTTCGCCGCGCTGAGCGCCGGCAGCTTGCACACCTGCGGGGTCACGGCCGCGGGCGCTGCCTATTGCTGGGGCCAGAACTCATACGGCCAACTCGGCGACGGAACCACAACCGACCGCTCCAGCCCGGGCCTGGTGGCGGGCGCCGTGAGCTTCACTGCCGTGAGCGCCGGCTACTTGCACACCTGTGGAGTCACGGCCGCGGGCGCAGCCTACTGCTGGGGGTGGGCGAGTGTGGTCCCGTCGCCGACCCCTGCGCTGGTGGCGGACAGCATCAGCTTCGTCGCGGTGAGCGCCGGCGACAACTACACATGCGGGGTCACGGGCGCGGGCGCCGCCTATTGCTGGGGCAGCAACCTGTTGGGCGAAATCGGCGACGGGATCACGACAAGCAACGTCCGGGTGGCTCCGGTACTCGTGGCGGGTGGCCTGACCTTTACCGCGGTGAGCGCCGGCCGCTTGCACACCTGTGGGGTCACCGTCGGCGGGGCCGCGTATTGCTGGGGCGCGAGGGCCTTCGGCCAGCTCGGCGATGGGGCGACGACGGGACCGCAACAGTGCGAGGGCCTCGGTTGGGGCGAAACGGCCTGCAGCGTCGTCCCCGTTCCCGTAGCGGGCGGACTCACGTTCGCGGCGGTGAGCACCGGCAACGCCAGCACCTGCGGAGTTACGGACGCCGGCGCCGCCTATTGCTGGGGCTACAATCGCAACGGCCAGCTAGGCGACGGGAGCCAGACCGACAAGGCGGTCCCTGTGCGGGTCGTGCATTGACCACCGGCCCGCGGAGACGATGGGTCGTGGGTGCTGCGGCGCTCTTCCTCGCTGCCTGCACCGATCCGAACGCGCCGGCCCCGGCGGTGAAGCTTGCCTTCATCGTACAACCCAGCAATGCGACTGCTGGAGACGCCATCAGTCCGGGAATCACCGTGGCGATCGAGGACGGGTCCGGCTTCATCGTGACCCGCGCTACCAATGTAGTGACCGTCGCCGTCGCGACCGGCCCGCCGGGCGGCACGCTGGACACGATGCGTGTCGCGGCGGTCAATGGAATCGCGACCTTTGCGAGTCTGCACCTCGACAAGGCGGGCACGGGCTACACGCTCGAGGCTGCGGCTGCCCATCTGACCGGCGCGACCAGTGCCGCGTTCAGCGTCGTCGCCGGAGCCGCATCACAGCTCGTGTTCGCGGTGCAACCGGGCGGTACGATGGGGGGCGCTGTCGTTACGCCACCGGTCCGGGTTGCAGCTCAGGATGCGTTCGGCAATCCGGTCAACGGGTTCAGTGGCCCTGTGACCGTGGCGCTCGGGGGCAACCCGGCGCCGGGGACTCTGTCCGGAACCACGACGGTGAACGCCGTCGGTGGCGTCGCGACCTTTAGCGATCTCTCCATAGCGCAGCTGAACGCGGGGTACACGCTGAACGCGAGCGCTCCTGGCGTCACGGGCGCCACGAGCGCCCCCTTCACCGTCGCCAAGCCTACGGGATCATTGCGCATCACCACCACGTCGAGCGGCGCGCCCGATCGGGACGGCTACGCCGTTTGCGTCGACTCCGACTCCGACGGTCTTGGCGGGACCACCTGCGGGTACGGGGGGGCGCGAGCGATCGGGTGGAGCAGCGTCGCCACAGTGGCGGTGGACACCGGTGCTCACACGGTGCTGCTCACGGGGGTGGCCGCGCATTGTGCGGTCACCGGCGACAATCCCGTTTCCGTGCACGCCGCCCTGGGTGTCACGACTGCGGTGCCGTTTACGATCGCCTGCGCGGATCCAACCTTGCACATCACTACGGCTACCACGGGTGTCTCCCTCGATCCCGACGGCTACTCTGTGTGCGTCGATCCCGTCTCCGGATACGACTGGGACGGCGACAGCTACTGGACTTGCCCCACGTCTCCCCAGCCGCTCCCCGTGAACGGGGCCGTGACCCTGCACGTGGCGCCGGGCAGCCACACCGTACAGCTGGCAGGCTGGGCCGACAATTGTGAGGTCGGCGGCGCCAACCCGCGCAGCGTCGACGCGATCGCCGCCCCGGTCGAAGTGCCGTTCCAGATCACGTGTCTCGCGACCGGCAGTGTGCGGGTCACCACGGCCACGAGCGGCACGGACCTGGATCCGGATGGCTACAGTATTTGTGTCGACCGCGCCAGTAACTGCTACTGGTCTGTGTCGGCCCATGCGAACGACGTGGTCACCGTGGCCGGCGTGACTGCGGGCCCCCACACCGTGACGCTCAGCGGTGCAGCCGGGAACTGCACGGTCAGCGGTGCGGGCACGGGCGCCGTGACCGTTCCTGCGAACGGGACGGCGGCGATCACCTTCGACGTCGCCTGCATGCCCGCCGAGCGGATTGCCTACTCCTCTGGCGGGACGATCGCCGTCAGCCAGTTGGGTGATTTCACTCAAATGCTGCTGCCCGGATTCGCTCCCGCATGGTCGCCGGACGGCGCGAGATTGGCCTACGAGTGCGGTCAGAACCTCTGCGCTGTCAACGCCGACGGCAGTGGATTCGCGCAGCTCACCTTCGACGGTGCGACCAATCGCCACCCGACCTGGTCGCCCGACGGGACGAAGATCGCGTTCGCCGCGACCCACGCTGGCGTGGCCAGCCTGTACATCATGGCGGCAAACGGCTCCGGGCCCATGTGGCTCACCGGCGGCGTCGGGTTTCTGGGAAGCCCGACGTGGTCGCCGGACGGCACGAGGATCGCGTTCGACTGCCGGGTGGACGCCGGCAATGACGACATCTGTGTCGTGAACGCCGGCGGCGGTGGGTTTGCACGGCTCACCGACGACCCGGCCCGCGATTACGGCGCCGGCTGGAAACCGGATGGCTCGACTCTCGCGTTCGCCACGACGCGCTACGGGGCCGACGAGGTCGCCCTCCTGAACGTGGGCGATGGCAGCGTCACACGCATCGGCGGCGGGCTCCCCGGGTTCTGGCCCAGCTGGTCACCCGATGGGACGCAACTCGCATTCGTGCAGACGCAAGAGGGTTGCAGCGGTGGGGACTGGGCCCCGCGTCCCACCAGCCACGCTACCCGGGCTGCGCTGCGTATCGGACCGAACAGCTGCAGCACGTACGCCGTCGTCGCCTTCGCCCAATCGGATGGCTCCAACGTGCGCACATTTGTCCCCGGCACTCAGCCGGCGTGGCGGCCGCATCGATGAACCCCGTTGCTCGACGTTCCCACCTCCCATCACGATCGAGGTACAGCATGTCGCACCATCAGCATCGGTGGGCGGCGGTAGCCGCCCTGACTTGCGTTCTCTCCGTCGCCCTGATCACGACCAGGTGCGCTGACTCTGCGGGCCCAACCAATGGCACCAGCGGGATGGAGACGGTCCCGGGCGGGCTCGAGCACACGCCAACGGGTGGCACGATGGACATGCCCGCCCGCGGGCCCATGGCAACGATGTCGAGTGGAAGCGTATCGACTTTGCTCGGCCGCGCGAATTTTGCCGGTGCCGCCCGGAGGTTCTTCCCGTTCTTCAGCGTGAGCCGGAACTCGAGCGACTGGAACGTGCTGGTGTGGGCCCGGCCCAACCTGGACGTCGCGGTGCAGGACATCGTCTTCGCCCCGGGCGCGACGAGCGGCTGGCACCAGCATCCCGGCCCGGTGTTCATTCTGGTCAAGACGGGGACGATGACGTTCTACGAGGCCGACGACCCGCACTGCACACCGATCGTTCGTACCGCCGGCCAAGGCTATCTGGACAGTGGACTCGGCCACATCGCGCGCAACGAGACCGCACTGCCTGCCGAGAACATCGTCGTCTACCTCGCGCCCCAGGCCGCCACGCTACGGATTGACATCCCCACGGCTCCGGGGAACTGTTCGTTCTGAGCCGGAATCGTTCGCTCCTCGCTCATCAGGGCGAGGAGCGTTTTCATCTTCCTCGAGGGTTGCGAGCACACGCCCGCGCAGTCCAACCCGCCTCATCAGCTCCGCCCAGCGAAGGGCCTCTGCGTCGGCCAATTGCTGCCTGTCCATACGGCTGCCACTCCATGACGAGTTGCAGGGAAGCATCCCCGCAGCCCGTCACGCGGTGGTCCATACAGCGGTCACAGGCGTGTCACGGTCACGCCATGCAGGACTAGGTGCGCCGCCTCCCGTGCTCGCTTGAAGTGTCCTTCCCCTCCTTCCCCTGGGGTGGCTGCTCGTGTGGCGGCTGCCGTCGCCCCGGCTCGGCGGGCTTCGGCGGCTCCGCGGGCCTGGGCGGCTGTGCCGGCTGGCTCGCCGGCGGCTCCGGCCGATTGGGCAACAGCGGCGGTGTGGGCATTGGCGGCGACGGCGGCGTGGGGGGCGTAGGCGGCGGTAATGGGCGCCCCTGGTCGCGCGTGGGCTCGTCGCCACGCCCGCGTCCCCCGTTCCGGCCGCGATCCCCGCCCTGGCCGCGATCCCCATCCCGGTTCGAGGGCTGTCCACGGTCCTCTTGGCCCAGCTGACGCGACGGGGGCAGCCCGCGGCGCGCGGGCCGGAGCTCGTCGCCTCCGCCCTGGGGCGTGGCGGGTCGCACCTGGCGCTCGGACTCAACGTTGCGCGTGCGGTCCCGCAAAGCGTCGGTCGTGGCGCGATCCAGGGGGCGGCCCGGGTGCGCTTGCAGCTCCCGCTCTTTGACGGAGAAGGGAATCGGCGGTGGCGGCGGCTGCTGGTGGATCACGACCACGCGCCGCGTCGTGGCGACCGGTGGCCGGATCACGGCGCCGCGCGCCGGTGGACCGAGCACACTCGCGTGCGTCGGGGCGACCGGCGGCGCCATGCCCACAACCGTGGCGCGGCCCACGCGATCGCGCGGGACGACGATCACGCTACTTCCGACGGGGCGCGCGCCGGTCATCGTCTCGCGCGTCACGACCGTGAGACCCCCCGGAACGTCGCGATTGCGGTACCGCACACTACGGACGTTGTACGTGTTCACATCGATGGTCGTGACGTTCACGCTGTTCGCGTTGATGCTCCGCACGTACCGGTTGCTCACCCGGTACGCCGGCACGTAGACCTCGGACGGACCCAGCGGGAACCAGCCGACCCCGACGCTCCATCCTGCGCCTCCCACGAACGCGACGAGTGCCGGTGCGTATACCGGCCGGGCAATCACGCGGCCCGGCACCCACCCCCACCCGCCGCCGATGTACACCCACCGCCCGTAGTGGAACGGCGCAAATCCCCAGGGAGCATCGTCCATCCACGTCCACCCCCACGGCTCCACCCAGGCCCAGTGGCCGTAACGATACGGAGCCCAACCCGCGGCCACGCGGCGCGGGATCCACACGGCGCCGTAGTCCGGTGAGTCGCGCCATGTGCCGTTCCCGTCCAGATCCTCGTAGCCGGGCATCTCGTCCGAGACGTAGCGTGACGACCGCGCGCCCTCCCAGCGGCCGTCTCGCGCCAGGCACCAGCGCTCCCAGACGTCGCGCGGATCCGCGTCGTTCACGTCGTAGGTGGGACGGTCCGAGCCCCTGACGCTGGCCGTTTGGTCCATGCGCACCGTGAATGCGGCGCCCGCCGCCTCGAGGTCCGCTTCCCCGTCACGCACGGTGACCCGTGTCTCCTCTCCTCCCGCATCTACGTCCACGCGGTAAGCGCCCGGCTGCACGAGCAGCACCGCGGCGCTGGGCGTGGCGATCTCGAAACTCTCGTCTCGGTCCAGGCGGCGCAGCCGCACGTACACCGTCCCCTCGGTCACGCGGAGTTGCGTGGAGTTGTCGTCGAGCGTGAGGAACGAGAGGGACGTGTACGGCGCGAGCCGGACCGCTGTCGAGCCCAGCGACACCTCGGCCCGCGAGTTGGCGTCGCTCCACAGCTCGTCACCGGTCGTGAGGGGGTAGTTGAGGCTGGCGTCCGCCCAGTCGTCCGCACCGCCAGGGCGCAGCGAGACGGCCCCGGCCTCGAAACTCAGGCGGCCCACACGGCCGGGCGGGTCCTCGTCGTCGTACTGGGGTCGGGGGACGGCGGGCATGAGGACAAGGGCGGCGAGCGGTATCGCCAGGCGCGAGAGGCGCATTCGCAGACTCCTTCAGTGAGGATAGCGGACGTTGCGGCTCGCCACGTTAAAAGCTTCGCTCGCGGTATGCCACTCAGCCCGCTCGGTATCCTCATTACCCCCCGGCACGCCGGTGCACCAGGATGCACCCCCCGTTTCGTTTCACTCACGCAAAATGCAATAGCAGGCACACATTTTCAGCCTTCATTCCTATATTAGCCGATGCAACCCGGCGAGCTGCTGGATTTCCTCCAGCACGCGGGGCGTGATCCGTCGCGCCTGATATTCGAAGACGAGCTCACGGGCGTCCATAACCGCCGTTTTCTCCACAGCTACCTCGAGCACAAGGTCCACTGGAAGAGCGGGACGGACTATCCGCTCTCCCTCCTCATCTTGGACCTCGACCGGTTCAAGGATTTGAACGACACGCACGGCCACGCGACCGGCGACCAGCTGCTGACGTGGGTCGCGTCGGTGCTACGCGACGTGTCGGGCGAACAGGGCCTGCCCGTGCGCTTCGGCGGCGACGAATTCATCGTGCTCCTGCCGAAGACCGACGACCGCGGGGCGCGCGAGATGGCGTCCCGGCTTCTCCAGCGCGTCAATGACCGGCCGTTCCGGCTGCGGGACGCCGGGGTGGCGGTGCCGGTCACTCTCAGCATCGGGATCGCCACCGCGCCGGCCGACGGGTCCACGGGCCGGGCGCTGTTGCAGGCGGCGGACACCGCGCTCTACCACGCGAAGCAGTCGGGCCGGAATCAGGCAGCGACCGCCGCCGAGGTGGATCCGAAGAAGGTCTTCCCGCGCACCGCGCTGCACCGGCTGCTCGCGTCAGGCATTGCCGGGCGCGACGCGGAGCTCGGTGCGTTGTCCGAAGCGCTGATCGGGCTCAGCCGGGGCCAGAACCGCTTTCTCCTGTTCGAAGGCGCTCCGGGGATGGGGAAGTCGACCCTCCTCGACACGATCGGCCGCAACCTGTCGGGCGACGCGGGGTTCGCCGTCGCGCAGGTCGCCGGGGATGCACGCGAGGGCTACCGTCCCTACGTCGTCGCGACGCGCCTCCTCGTGGCACTCCTCAATCGCCGGGAAGACAAAGGGGCCACGCTCGTGCAAAGCCTGGGCTCCGACGAGCTCGCGCACCTCTCGCAGATCGTGCCGCAGGTGGGCGAGACGGCGGCGGCGCCGGCGGCTGACGAGAGCGCGCGCCGGCAGGGCATCTTCGCGGCGCTGGGACGCTTCCTCCCCCGCGTGGTGGAGGGCCACCCGCTCGTCGTCATCCTCGACGACCTGCATCTGGCCGACGAAGCCAGTCTGCTGCTGTTGCGCGCGCTCATGCAGAGCGGGAAGCTCCCCATGCTCGTCTGCGGCGCGACGCTCGAGCCGCTCTCGCTCGGGCGGGAAGAACAATCCCCTCCCATCGAGCGGTTCTACGCCGCGCGGGGCCGGGAGCTGGCCATACAACGGCTCAAGCTCGGTGGTCTGAGCGCCGAGCACATCGCGGAGTATCTCCGGAGCGTCTTCCCCAATCTCCAGATGCCCGAAGGGTTCGAAGGCGAGCTGGGGCAGCTCACGCAGGGCAACCCGCTCTTTTTGGGCGAGGTGATCCGCAAGCTCGTCGCCGACCGAAAGGTCACGCTCGTGGGGCAGGAATGGACGATCGCGCCGATCGAACCGGGCTATTTGCCGCGCTCGCTCGAAGAGATCGTGCGGCAGAAGATCACGGCGCTCGACGCCGAGAGCCGCTACCTGCTCGAGCAGGCCTCCGCGCTGGGCGAGGACGTGCCGCTCTCCGTGTTGACCGGCAGCTCGCAGCTCGACGAGAACCAGGTGCTCGAATTTCTCGACCGGGCCGAGGCGTTGGGCCTCGTGAGCCTCGACTTCCAGCGCAACGACGACGTCATGCGCTTCCTCGGCAAGCGGGTGCTCGAGATCAGCTACGGGGCGATCGACGAGCGCCGGCGTCAGACCCTGCACGAGCAGGTGGGCGCCTACCACGAGGCGCTGCACGGACAACGCTTCCTGCCGTCCGCGTCACTGCTCGCGTACCATTTCAAGCGCTCCGCGAACCTCGAGAAAGCGCAGGTCTACGAACGCGCCCAGCGCGTCGATGCGCAGAGCCTGTTCGATGCCGTGGAGGCGGCGGGCTATACCACGCAGCTGCTCGAGGACGAGGTCGATCCCGAGGGGCGGCTCAAGCCCGACAGCGTGGCGCTCGTGCCGGCGGTCGGGCGGGCGCTCGTGATGGCGGTCCGCAGCATCCAGCTCTATCCGCCGGAGAGCAAAGCCATCCCCCAGGCGCAACAGCAACTCCAGCAGAGCCTGGCCGAGGTGCTGGCGAAGAACGCGTGGCTCGAGCTATCGCAGGATCGCCGGACGCTCCTCGCCAACGGGCAGCGCCTGGATCTGTCGGAGTGGAACGCCCTCGCCGAGGCGCTCGTCGAGGTGTTCGACCGCTTCGAGCTGCAGAGTCTCACGTTTCACCGCGGCGTCACCGATGTCGAGCTGCGTACGATCCTGCAGGCGCTGGCCACGACCAAGCCAGAGTCCATCGGCCCCACGTTCTGGAAGACGCTGCTCGTCGAGCGCGGGCTCACGCGCGTTCAGGCGCAGCAGGTCCGCTACGCGAAGGTGGTGCGGGTGCGAGCCGGCTCGGCGGCCCAGCCCGCCGCGCGCGAAGAGGAGCCGCTCGACCCGCAAGACCTCGCGCTGGTCCCGAAGATCCTCCGCGCCCTTCAGTCTGCCGGGAAGGCCGCGAAGCTCTATCCCGTCGAGAGCGAGCACGTCACCCGGGCCGTCGAGCAGTTCCGCGCGAGCATCCAGGACGTGCTGGGGCGCCGTGGCACGTTCACGCTCGCGCGCGCGGAGCATGCGCTCCTGGGCAACGGGACGCGGCTGGATACCTCGGCCTACGAAGCCGTCGCCAACCAGGTCGTCGAGCTGCTCGACTCGGCGGGCCTCGAGAGCCTCACGGTGTTCGCGGGGGTGCAGGGGAGTGAAATCGCGGTGTTTCTGGGCGGGCTGCGCGACCTGCCGCCCGGTGTCGACGGCCAATTCTGGGACGAGCTGGCTCGGGACAAGGGGCTGACGGGCCTCGCGTTCAACCACCGCAAGTACGCCCGCAACGTGGTGCACGGCCTCCTTGCCGGACCCGAAGCGGACGAGCCCTCGGAGGCCGAGCGCGACGCGGCAGCGGTGGACCGCTTGTCGGAAGAGCCGATGGAAGCGCTGCGGCGCGCACTGCCGCAGTTCGGCAAGGAGCTGCTGGTCAAGGGCGAGCACGCGCTGATGCGCCGCTTGCTGCACCGCCAGTTCCACGACTTCCAGACGCATGACGCGACGGCGCGCGCCAAGAGCGTGCAGGCATGCTCCGCGCTGATGCAGCGCCTGATCCTCGGGCTCCAGCACAAGTTTGCGCAGCTCGCGGCCGAATTCCTGCTCCCATCCCTGGGCACGGAGACCGAGCCGCAGGTGCTGCGCGAGCTGGCCGACGTGCTCTACAGCATGGCCAGCACATCCGTGCAGTTCGCCGACTATCAGCTCGCGGGCCGCGTGCTTCAGGATCTGCGCGCGCGTCAGGACCAGCTGAGGGGGTCGGCCGGACGCGACGGCGCCGGGCTCGCGGCCCTGCTCGACCGCAAGCTGGACGCGGCGGCGCTCAAGCTCCTGGACGAGGACCTGCGGTCGGGCCAACCGGACCGCCACGAGCGGGCGGCCGAGGTCCTGGGCGCGCTGGGTCCCGCGGCCACGCCGTTGCTGATCGAGGTGATCAAGCAGGAGAACGACTTCCGCATCCGGCAGCTCGCCGCGCGCCTTGTCGCCGAGACGGGGCCACAGGCCGCGGAGGCAGTCAAACGGGCGCTCGTCACCGAAGTCATCGTCGAGCAGCGGGCGCACATGCTCGAGGTGATCGACGTGGTCACGAAGGACCTGCGCCTCGAGCTGGAGCAGTGTCTGCGCGATGCCAACCCCAAAGTCCGTCGCGCCGCGTTCCAGCTGTTCGAGCGCCTGGGGCAGGACGAGCTGGTGCCGCTGGTGGCGCCATTCGCGCGCCACTCCGATCCCGCGGTTGCCCGGGGCGCCATTCGGGCGCTGACGGCACTGCGCTCTCCCGCCGCCGTGCGGGCCCTCGCCTCGATTCTCGACACCGCCAAGGACGAGGGGCTCGTGGCACTCGTCTGCCAGGCGCTCGGCCTCTCGGAGCAAGCGACGGCGATCGACGCGCTCGCGCGCGTACTGGCGGAGCGGAGAGTCTTCTTTTTCGGACGCCGCTGGGGCCCGGACGTCCGCCGCACCGCGGCCCTGGCGTTGAAGCAGATCCCGCATCCTTCGGTGGCCGAGGTGCTGGCGCGCTATCTGAACGACAGTGATGCCGAGGTGCAGCAGGTAGCGCGGGGTCGGGCCGAGCGGGCTAGCCGGCCGGTGCGGGCCTCGGGTGCCCTGCGCGCGATCGCGGATCTGCCTCCAGAGACGTAGCCAGCGGGGCGCTGTCCTGCACCCGCTGGTCCGCAGTAACTTGCTCCGCAGTCGAGCGCCCGTAGCTCAGGTGGATAGAGCAACAGCCTTCTAAGCTGTGGGTCGGAGGTTCGAGTCCTCCCGGGCGCATGACGCCTTGACAGGCCCGCTCGCCGCGCGTACATAGGCGTCCATGCGGGCTCGATTTCCTCGCGCGAGCAGCGCGACGGTCGCCATCACACTCAGCGTTGCGCTTGCAGCGTGGCAGCCGGTCGCGCTGCTGCACATGGCGCGGATGCAATGCCAGTCCATGCATCACATGCATGTTCCGGCGTCGCACTCGCCCACCTCGTCGCCGCACTGCTGCGGCCTGTGTCCGTGCGCATGCGCCGGCTCCGTTGATGTCGCCGCTCTCGAACCGCACGGCGTCATCGCGCACGTTCCGACACACGATGTCGGTCTAATCGTCGAGGGCGCCGTGCCCCTGTGGGTCGCGCCGCCCTATCGCCTGCCGTATCCGCTCGGTCCTCCGCCACTCCGCCAAGCCTAAGTCGGCGTCCTAGCAGTCACACAATCCTACGGACGGCGGGCGTGCGCCCGCCGAGCTTCCACATGCGGAGGACTACGTGAGTCGTCTCACGCTCGCACTCGCTCTCAGCGCAGTGCTCGCCGGCGGCGCCCGCGCCCAGGGTGGCGCGGCCGCGACACCGGCGGTTGGCCAAATCGAGGGAAAAGTCGTAGCGGCAGGGACCGGCGAGCCGTTGGCCGGCGTCACGGTATCGGTGCACGGGACTGCACGCTCCGACGTCACCAACGCGGGCGGCGGGTTTCGGATCACCGAAGTGCCGGCGGGCGAGGCTCTGGTGATCGCCCGCATCGTGGGCCGCGAGCCCGCCAGACTCACGGTTGCCGTAGTAGCCGGAGAGACCGCTCGAGCCGACTTCACGCTGGGAGCCGTGACGATGCCGCCCGTCGTCGTGTCGGCGACCCGAACCACGACCACGCTCGAGGAGATGCCGCTGCACGCGACCGTGATTGCTGCGGCGGATTTGCAACGAGCCCCGGCGCAGACGCTCGACCAAGTGCTGCGGGGAGTGTCGGGCATGAACGTCGCGGGCGCGCCGTTCTACACCACCGATCCCACAGGCCACCAGGCGAAGATGCGAGGTGTGACGAGCAATGCGTCCGTCCTCGTGCTGCTGGACGGTATTCCGATTCACGACCCGTTCTTCAGTACGACGCAGTGGTTCAAGGTGCCGCTGTCGGCGATCGATCACGTCGAGGTGGTGCGGGGAGGCAATTCGAGCTTGTGGGGCAACCAGGCGGTGGCGGGCGTGATGAACGTGATCACCAAGAAGCCCGTCCGCGACGGCGCCGAGTTCGGCGTGACGTACGGCTCATTGAACACCGCCGTCCCGTCCGCCGCGCTGACGGTGCGCCCGAGCGCCGCGTTCTCGCTACGCGCCTATGGTGACCTCCTCACCACCGACGGCTACCAGACGACCCCGCCCACCTATCTCAGTTCGTTCCCGGGGAAATCCGCCTCCTCGGCGCTCAACGGCAATGCCCAGCTCGCTCTGTACTATTCGCCGGCCAGTACCTTCAACGCGTTCTGGCGCGGCGGGTATCACCATCAGGATCAGAACATCGGCGGCTATGACTTCGGCACGAACCTGCAGCAGGACCTGGACATGGGGGCGGGGTTCACCAAACTGTTCGCCGCCGGTGGCCGTGCGGACGTCCGGCTGTGGGGCCAGTACCTGACGTTTGCCAAGGAGAACGGGGCCGGGTGCTACCTGGCATCAGCGGTGAACTGCAACACAACGGCAACCGCGGCGCCGCTCGTGCAATACGCTAACTCGCGCGACTCGATTCCCTCCCACGAGCTGGGAGGGTCTGCCATCCTGTCCTCCCGCGAGTTCGGGGGATGGCTCGGGAGCGTACAGGCCGGCGTGGACTACCGCTTGGTGAGCGGCCAAGACTCGGCCTGGACCTACAACAAACCGACGACGACCGATGGTTCCTCGGCCACGATCAATCGGATCAACTACGGCGGCGGCCGCCAGCAGTTCGTCGGTGTGTTCAGCCAGGTCCGACTCGTGCCGATCGCCAGGCTCGAAGCCACCGTGAGTGTCCGCTATGACTACTGGGCCAACCAGGATGGCGTCGCCCAGATGACCAAGTACACGGCGGGTGCACCAGGGCCGACCAGCGGCGGCCCCATCGCCGACTCACACTGGAGCGCATTTGATCCCAGCGTGTCGGCGCGCTACTCCCTCCCCCAGCACGTCTCCCTGCGTGGCGCGGTGTACCGCTCGTTCCGGGCACCGGGGCTCAACAACCTGTACCGGTCGTTTTCGTCCACCACCTCGATTACGGTCGCCAACCCGAACCTGTCCCCGTCCACGCTGACGGGCGGCGAGGTCGGACTGGATTTTCAGACGCGCAAAGTCACAGTCGGCGTCACCTGGTTCCAGCAAAGCACCAAGGCGCTGATCACCTCGTACAAGGTGCCGAACGCGGCGGCCGCGCCACCGCCGGTCACCGCCATCTGCGGCGCCAACCTTTCAAATTGTCCTGCCACCGTAAACTTCAACACCAACGGACAGGATGCGGTCTCGCGCGGACTCGAATTCGTCACTACCGTGCGCCCAGCGCGATTCCTGAGCGTGGATGGCGCCTACACCTACACCGGCAGCCACTACACCGCCACGACCACAGGCGACCCGATCGACGTGCAGCTCGGGGCCATCCCGGAGCACCTCGCCACGCTGGGGGTGACCTGTGACGTCACGTCGCGGTGGAATACGTACGTGGGGGTGCGCTACAGCAGCGCCATGTACCTCGACGTAAACCAAACCATACGACAGCCGGCGTACGGGCTGCTCGACATCAGCACGTCCTATCGCGTCGGCGGTGAGCTGGACGTGTACGCCGCGGCGGTCAACGTGACCGACGTCCAATACGCAGACAACGCGACGACCAGCGCGTCATCCCAGACCCTCGGCATGCCGCGCACGTTGACGGGAGGCGTCCGGTGGCGATGGTGAGAGGGGTGTCGCTTGCTGCGGCCGCTCTCGCGATCGGATGCCAGCGCGGGGGCGGGCCAGTCGTGCGATTCGCCGGCGCAGAGGAGGTCAGCACCGCCACGCCGGTGGGAACGACGCCGATGTTCGCCGTGTCGCCCGCCGGCACACAAGCGCTGGCGTGGGTATCGGCCCCGGACAGCGGGGCGGACGGCACGCTGTTCGTCTCGGTGGGCGGTGCGCCAGCGGTCCAGCTGACCGATCCACTCGGCCCGATCGAAGCCCACGGTGAGTCCCCGCCCAAGCTCGCCTACAGCGCGGACGGGGCGCTCAACGCCCTGTACGTGGTGCCCAGGGTCGTGGCGTGGAAACGGTTCCCGCTCGCGGCACTGCGCTTCACCCGCTCCACGGATGGCGGGAAGACGTGGAGCCCGCCCGTGAGCGTCACGGACGAGCCGGCGTTTGCGCGGCGCCACAACTTCCATGCGCTCTACGCCGCGCCGGATGGCTCGCTGTACGTCTCCTGGTTGGACGACCGCGAGGGAAAGGCGGCCCCGTACGTCACGCGCTCGAGCGACGGCGGCAGGACGTGGTCGCCGAACCGCCGAGTTGGAACCGGCGAAGCGTGTCCGTGCTGCCGCACCGCACTGACTTCCGCATCCGACGGGACATTGTTCATCGCGTGGCGCCAGGTCCTGTCCGGGAACGTTCGCGACATCGTCGTCTCGCGCTCCAATGATCAGGGCGTGACGTGGACCGCGCCCGTGCGCGTCCACGCCGACGACTGGGTGTACGGGGGATGCCCGCACGCGGGCCCCTCGATTCAGGTGGACGCGGCGAATCGGCTCCACGTCGCCTGGTGGACGGGAAAGGAGGGGGCCGCCGGCGTGTACTACGCCCGTTCGACCGACGGTGAGCGGAGCTTCAGTCAGCCGGTGCCGCTCGGCGTGGCGCAGTACTCGCAGCCGGCCCACGTACAGATGGCGTTGGGCACACGCGGCGAGGTCGTGATCGCGTGGGACGATGGCACCCGGGAGATGCCGGAGGTCATCGTTCGCGTGTCGCGCGACGACGGCGCCACGTTTGGGCCCAGCGCGCGCGCGAGCGCTCCGGGCCGGGCCGCGCAGTTCCCGGTCCTCGCCGTGACGGACTCGACGATTACCGTGGCGTGGTCCGAGGAAAGCGCCGCCGCTCGCGAGGCGGACGCCCGCCGAAAGGCCGCTCGTCCCAAGAACATGCCGATGGGCCACGACCCCATCGGCGACGCGCACGTGGCTGTGCGCCGCGGCCGGATCAGCTGAGGGGCCCGGAGGGCGGGTGAAACCGGTGCACTGGCTGGTCGCGCTCTCAGCTGCCGGGTGCGGCGCGCACGGCGAGTTTCGTCCTCTGCAGGTTGGCGATGTGGCGCCCCCCTATGCCGCGCGGACCATGCGGGGCGACACCGTCATTCTGCGTGCCCTCCTCGGACGGGCGGTGGTGCTGGACGTCTGGGCGACGTGGTGCGTCCCGTGCCGCAAGGAAAATGCCCGCTCTGCAGCGGCTGTACGCGGCGTTCGCCGACAGCGGTCTCGAGGTGGTCGCCGTAAGTGTGGATGAGGCGGGCTCTGACGCTGACGTGCGTCAATTCATGAGGACCCATGGCATCCAGTTCACCGTCGCTCGCGATCCCGAGAAGAGGGTGTCTCGCACGTACCGCACGCTCGGCGTTCCGGAGACGTTCCTCATCGACCGCACCGGGAGGATCGCGCGACGGTGGATCGGAGAGTTCGACCCTATGAGCGACATGGTGAAGACGGCCGTGCGCGCGGCGATCGATCGATAGCACGTCTCCCGTCCCGGGCGCCGTCACGCGGCAGCGCCGCCCGCCGTCGTGATAGTGCGCGCACTGTGAAAACCGATGAGCGAGGAGTGCTGCTCACACGACGCAGGAGTTCAGGTCCCCTAACAACCGCGGGACGCGGGCGTCCAACAGGCGATTTCCAGCGCCCGTCTCTGGACCCCTAGCCAAGGAGTGACCGTCATGCGGATTCACCGCTCCCCATCCACGAGCATCCTGGGCATTGCCGCGGTCCTGGCGCTCGGCGCCGCGGCGTGCGCCAACGAGAGCACGACCCCGGCATCGCTTGTCCTGTCGCAAGTGCAGGCCGACAGCTTGGCGGAGCAGGTCTCGTTCGACGCCGAGGACGAGGCGTCCGGCGCGACCATCACGACGGGTGCGAGTGCTGGCGCCGCCGCATCGTTCTCCGGCAGCGGCCTTGGCGGACTCTCGCACTGCACGCCCACGCGCACACCCGCGTCGCCGGGCGATGCTGACGGCGACGGCGTGCCGGATTCCGTGCACGTGGATTTCACCGGGTGCGTGCTGTCGTTCCCGCTCGAGACCGATACCGTGCGGGGCACGATCGACGTGCTCGATCCGACGCAGACCGTTTCCGATCACGCGGTCGAGCGGATCTTCACGGGTCTCGCGCGCGTGCGGGTTTACACGATTTCGGGCAAGTTCACCTCCGAGACGCGCAACGGTACGCGCCTCACGAGTCGCGATGCGACGACGCTGTCCAACACCGAGACGAATTTCCGGACCGACTATGTCTTCCGGAACGGCGGCACGGCGACGCACGTCAAGACGTGGACGTCGCGGTTCACGGCGGATGTGGCGGGGTCGATCGCACCCGATCAGCCGCTGCCGTCGGGCTCCTGGACCATCGCCGGGACGTCGTCGTGGACCCGGGGGCCGAACGCGTACTCACTGACGGCGACGACGAACCCTCCGCTCCACTACGACGCGAGCTGCACGGAGGCGCCGCGGTTCGATGCGGGGACGCTGACGATCGCGGTGCTGCGCAACGCGCGGTCGGCCACGGTCACCATTCAGTTCACGGCTTGCGGGCAGTATGCGGTGACTAGGGGGTAGGGGTTACGGGTTGGGGGTTAGGGGCCCGGTCTCTGGGATCGGGCCCTGTTTGCTTGGGTTGTGCTTGTGGAAAAGGCTTGCGGGCGGCGTGAGACGGGCAACGTGGGACGTAAACCGAGACAGCGGGCCCCCTTGACCTAGCTCCTCCGGCCCGGTTAGCATTGATGTCTGCCCGCGAGCTTTTCGCGCGGGCCGCTCTTTGAGAACTGATGGTCGAGCGTGTGGAGTGCGGCCCCGATTGAACGGTGCGCGGTCAGACGCGTGCCGCGAGGGGTTTGACTCTGACGTGATACGGACGACTAAAGTACCAGTCGTTCTGTTCGAGCTGTTCGAACTACTTCAAATCATTGGAGAGTTTGATCCTGGCTCAGGACGAACGCTGGCGGCGTGCCTAACACATGCAAGTCGAACGGGACTGGGGGCAACTCCAGTTCAGTGGCAGATGGGTGCGTAACACGTGAGGAACTTGTCCGACGGTGGGGGATAGCCGGCCCAACGGCCGGGTAATACCGCATCCGCTCGTTTGGGGACATCCCCGGGCGAGGAAAGCAGCCGCAAGGTTGCGCCGACGGAGAGCCTCGCGGCGTATCAGCTAGTTGGCGGGGTAACGGCCCACCAAGGCTACGACGCGTAGCTGGTCTGAGAGGATGGCCAGCCACATTGGGACTGAGACACGGCCCAGACTCCTACGGGAGGCAGCAGTGGGGAATATTGCGCAATGGCCGAAAGGCTGACGCAGCGACGCCGCGTGTGGGAT
>Ga0335084_10000761_pt1 | contig 28458 bp, 22 predicted proteins | sample Lox_Sample_44_FD_206721 | JGI IMG/M metagenome (GOLD analysis project Ga0335084, IMG submission 206721) | Soil microbial communities from Loxahatchee National Wildlife Refuge, Florida, United States - Lox_Sample_4.4 | ecosystem: Environmental > Terrestrial > Soil > Wetlands | place: USA... | reverse complement strand
CGGTCGCCGATTGCGCGCGCGCCGCCTTGCCCGGCACCTGTCGCGTCGAGATCAAGTGGCCCAACGACGTGCTGATCGACGGCCGCAAGACCAGCGGCATCAACTTGCCGGTACATGTGGACGCCGGCCGCGTGGTGTTCGCCGTGCTGGGCGTGGGCGTGAACGTGAACCTGACTCGCGAGGAGCTGCCCGAGGAGCTGCGCGAGATCGCCACGAGTCTCTCGATCGCGGGCGGAAAGCCCGTCGATCGCGTCGGGTTCGGCGAGGAGCTGCTCGCGCAGCTCGAGCGCGAGATCGACCTCCTGCGCCAGGGTGGCTTCGGCGTGGTCTTGGACCGCTTCCGCAAATCGTTCAGAATGCCAGGAGCGAAGGTACGCATCGGCGGACCGGGGGTCGCCCGAGAGGTGATCGGAACGGTGCTGGGTGTGGACGAAGAGGGAGCGTTGCTAGTCCGGCCGCCCGACGGCGCGCCGGTCGAGCGCGTGCTCGCCGGCGACGTGACGATCCTCAAGGATCGGGAGAATTAGCCGGGTGCTCTTGGCGATCGACATCGGCAACACGCACGTCGTGCTCGGCGTGTTCGCCGGCGAGAAGCTCCTGCACCACTGGCGCATCGGCACTCACCGCCAGGACACCTCGGACGAGTGCGCGGCCACGCTGCGCTCGCTGTTCGAGCTGGCGGGCATCGAGCGCGGCCGCCTGCACGACGGGATCATCTCGTGCGTCGTGCCGCCGCTCCTGCCGATCTTCGAGCGCACCTGCGAGAAGCTGATCGGCCGGCCGTCGCTGGTCGTCGGCCCGGGCATCCGCACGGGCATGCCGATCCGCGTCGAGAACCCGCGCGAGGTCGGCGCCGACCGGATCGTGAACTCGGTGGCGACGCTCGCGCTGGTGGGCGCGCCCTCGATCTCGATCGACTTCGGCACCGCCACGAGCTTCGACTGTGTCTCGCGCGACGGTGAGTTCGTGGGCGGCGCGATCTACCCGGGCGTGTTCGTCTCGCTCGAGGCGCTGGTGAACCGCGCCTCGAAGCTCTCGTCGGTCGAGATCGTGCGGCCGCCCAACGTGATCGGCCGCAACACGGCCCAGAACCTCCAGTCAGGCATGGTGTTCGGCTACGCCGGGATGGTCGACACCATGGTGCGTCGCATCCGCAAAGAACTCGGCGAGGACGCCCGGGTGATCGCCACCGGCGGCCTCGCAGGACTGATCGCGAGCGAGACCGAGACGATCGAACGTGTGGAGCCCTTCCTGACCTTGGAAGGGCTCCGCCTCATTTACGAGCGAAATCGAGAACCGCCCAAGGAGGAGTGAGTCATGAGCGACGCCCGCCGGAGCATCAACTTTGCGCTGATTGGACACGGCGGAGACGGAAAGACGACCTTGGCGGACTCCCTGTTGTTATCTGCAGGAGTCACGAGTCGGCTGGGGCGCGTCGACGACGGCACCTCGTTCATGAACTGGCTGCCCGAGGAGAAGGTCCGGCGGGCGAGCATCTCCACCTCGGTCTGCTCCTTCGCGCACGGCGACGCGGAGTTCACGATCCTCGACGTCCCGGGCGACGCGAACTTCGGCGGCGAGCTGCGCGGCGCGCTGGCGGCGGTCGACAACGCGGTGATCGTGCTGTCGGGACAGGACGGCCTGCGCATCGGCGGCGAACGCGCCTACCGCTACGCGCGCGAGCACGGGCTCGGGCTCGCGGCCGTGGCCAACAAGCTCGACCAGGAGCGCGCGGACTACGACGCGGTCGCGCGCCAGCTCGAGCAGGAGCTCGCCGTGCGCGTGGTGAAGCTCCACCTGCCGCTGGGCAAGGGCGACCAGTTCCAGGGCTACGTGAACCTGCTCACCGGCCGCGCGCACAAGCGCAACGGCGACGGCATGGTGTCCGAGATCGACCCGCCGGCCGACCAGGCCGAGGCGATCGCCGCCGCGCGTCTGGCCATGATCGAGGCCGTGGCCGAGGCCGACGACTCACTGCTCGAGAAGTATCTCGGCGGCGAGGAGCTCTCCGAAGCCGAGATCTTCGCCACGCTGCGCAAGGGCGTGCGCGACGACACGCTGCTGCCGCTCCTGTGCGCGGCCAGCGCGCGCAACATCGGCGGTGAGGCGCTCCTGATCGCGGCCGAGCGCATCTTCCCCTCCGCCAGCGACGCCGCGCCCCGCAAGGCCAGGCACGGCGACGCCGAGGTCGAGCTGTCGGCCGATCCCGCCGCGCACGTCTCGGCGCTGGTGTGGAAGTCGGTCGCCGACCGCTACGCCGGCATGCTGTCGGTGCTGCGCGTGTTCTCGGGCACGCTGCGCAAGGACATGACGGTGCGCAACGCGCGCACCGGCGCGCACGAGCGAGTCGGCAAGCTGCTGCGCATCCACGGCGAGCAGACCGAAGAGGTCAGCGCCGTGTATCCCGGCCAGATCGCGGCGATCCCCAAGCTCAAGGACACCCACACGGGCGACACGCTGTGCGACGACAAACACGCGCTCGAGATCCCGATGGAGCCGCCGCCGCACGGCGTGATCTCGTTCGCGGTCGAGGCCGAGAACAAGGGCGAGGAGGACAAGGTCTTCGACGCGCTGCACCGCATCGTCGAAGAGGACCGAAGCCTCACGCTCAAGCGCGACGAGCGCACCAACGAGTTCCTGCTGACCGGCCTGGGCCAGCTGCACATCGAGGTGTCACTCGCCAAGATCGCGCGCGTGTTTCACGTGAAGGTGAAGCTGAAGCCGCCGCGCGTGCCCTATCTCGAGACGATCAAAGGCCGCGCGGAGAACGTGGAGGGCAAGCTCAAGAAGCAATCGGGCGGCCGGGGCCAGTTCGGCGTCTGCTATCTCACGATCGAGCCCGGCGAGCGCGGCTCGGGCGTGGTGTTCCTCGACGAGATCGTGGGCGGCTCGATCCCGCGCCAGTTCATCCCGGCGGTCGAGAAAGGCGTGCGCGAGACCTGCGACCGCGGAGTCATCGCCGGCTACCACCTGACCGACATCCGGGTCGCGGTGATCGACGGCAAGTACCACACCGTCGACAGCTCGGAGATGGCGTTCAAGACCGCGGGCAGCCTCGCGCTGCGCGCGGCCGTGGCCGCGGCGAAGCCGGTGCTGCTCGAGCCGATCATGACGCTCAGCGTGACGGTGCCGGACCAGCACGTCGGCGATGTCATGGGCAACTTGAACAGCCGGCGCGGCCGCGTGGCGGGCGTCGAGGCGCGCGGTCACTCCGAGGTCATCAAGGCGCACGTTCCGATGGCCGAAGTGCTGTCGTACGCATCCGATCTCACGAGCATGACCGGTGGCCAAGGCAGCTTCGACATGGAGTTTTCGCACTACGAGGAAGCGCCGGCCGCCGTGCAGGAGCGGATCGTCGCCGAGGCCGCCAAGCACCGACACGCCGAGGAGTAGCGCCCGCACGCGCCACGCTCTCGGCCCCGTGGAGAGGGCGTGAACGCTGATCCGAACGAGGTCCTTGCGAGTCTGGGGCCCGCGCGCCGCTTCGCGGACCCGGCGGGCCCGGTCGAGTCACGCAAGATGGCCGCGTCGGGCGCGCTGCCACTGCCGCCGCCGCAGCTGGTCTCGGTGCTGCACGCCCTCACGCTCGACCCCGATGCCGAGGTCGCTGCGCGCGCCACCGCGTCGCTGAAAGCCCTGCCCGACCGCGTCGCCGACGCCGCGCTCACCGCCAAGCTGCACCCCGCGGCGCTCGCCTGCTGCGCCGAGCTCTACCGGGAGAACGGCCCGCGGATCGAGAAGATCGCGCTCAACGCCGCCACCTCCGACGAGACTTGCTGCAGCCTCGCCCGCCTGTCGCTCCCGCGCGTGGTCGAGATCCTGGCCCAGAACCAGGTGCGCATCCTGCGCTGCGAGTCACTGGTCGAGGCGCTGGGCGAGAACCCGCTGACGGGCATGGCCACGATCGACCGCATCCTGCACTTCCTGGGCGTGGAACGCGGGGAGCACGAGGAGGCCGAGCCGCCGACCACCAAGCCGGAAGAGGTCCCGGTCCCGCCGCCGCCCGACCCCGACCCCGCTGCCCCGCCGCCGGTCGACCTCAGCGACGCGAGTGACCTGGACGCCGAGCTCATCGACGAGAGCGAGAAGGAGCTCGACGACGACGAGAAGGACGAGCGCAGCCGCAACATCATGGCGCGCGTCGGCAAGATGTCGATCATGGAGAAGATGAAGCTGGCGCGCCTGGGCAACACCGACGCGCGCTCACTGCTCGTGCGCGACCGGAACAAGCTCGTCGCCGCGGCCGCGATCCGGAATCCGAAGATCTCCGACAGCGAGGTCGAGACCTTCGCTCGTTCCCGCCAGCTCTCGGACGAAGTCATCCGCATCATCTCCAACAACCGCCAGTGGACGCGGAACTACCCGGTGAAGCTCGGGCTGGTCATGAACCCCAAGTGTCCGCCGGGCACGGCCATCAAGTTCCTAAACTTCCTCACCGATCGAGACTTGGGCGCGATCATGCGCAGCCGCGACGTGCCGGGGCCGATCTCCACTCAGGCGCGCCGCATCCTCGCCCGCAAGGGAAAGTAGATGGGAACGGCCGATCGCGAAGCGCACGAGATCCACGGCAAGGTGGTCTACTTCGGGCCCACCGGCGCCGGGAAGAGCGCGAACCTGCAGTTCATCCAGCGCAAGCTCAAGCGCGAGCACCGCGGCGAGCTGAAGCGACAGACCGCGCGCGACGGGACGTCGACCTACGACGTGCTGCCCGTGTCACTCGGCGCGGTGCGCGGCTACAAGACCTCGATCCAGATCACGACCGTGCCGGGCGCGACCTCGGCCGCGGCGATCCGCCGCGAGCTGCTGAAGGACGTGGACGGGATCGTGTTCGTGGCGGACCTCCGGCCCGAGAGACACGATGCGACGCTCGCGTCGGCGGCCGAGCTCCGCCAGCATCTGACCGCCCAAGGGCGCAAGATCGAAGACGTGCCGCTGGTCCTGCAGTACAACCGGCGCGACCAGGTCGACGAGAACGCCGTCGAGCGGCTGCACCGCAAGCTGGGCTTGAAGGGCGCGTGCTTCGAGGCCGTGGCGAGTGACGGCACGGGCGTGCTGCAGACGCTGACCACGCTGTCGAAGCTGGTGCTGGCCGAGCTGCGCAAGGCGCTCGACGAAGTGTCCCAGACCCGCAACACGCCTGCGAAGGCGCGCGTGATCGAGTCGGTCGATCCGCTCGAGCCGCCCACGGGCACCGGTGCGCTCACGGCGCGCGTCGCCCCGGGCCGGCGCGCCGCGGCGCCCGAGAAGGGCTTCTCGATCGAGAGCGCCGGACCCGTCGAGGGCGGCGGCTCGGAGATCGTGATCCCCGTGCGCCTCGTCGACGAGGCGAGCGGCCGCCGCGTGGAGATCGCGGTCCGCGTCGCGATCGACTCAGTCTAGGAGTCGCCGTGCGCAAGCGGCTGGCCATCGTCGGCTACTCGGACGAGGGGCTCGGACTGATTCCGCTGCTCGAGGCCAACCCCGACGTCGAGCTGTGCGCGGTGTTGACCGACGACGCCGACGCCGCGCGCCGCGGGCTGGTCAGGGTCGACCCGAAGTACGCCGTGCGCTCCTACTCACTCGTGTCGACCGATGCGCAGACCGTGCTGCGCACGCCGGGCCTGGTGGCGTTGATCGACGCGGACGCGCCGCCGGCGCTCCGGCCCGTGCTCTCCGAGGCGCCCGACCGCGGCATCCAAGTCACGACGCCGCTGATCGCGAAGCTGCTCTACGCCTTCGGCCCGGTCGACGCCGCGCGCAAGCCGGACCTGTTGCAGGCGCTGGGCGAGATCCTCGAGTCGTACAACCTCACGGTCGACCGGCGCGGTCTCTTGAACCGCATCCTGCAGATCGCCGTGGGCTCGACCGGCGCCGACCGCGGCTCGGTCATGCTGTGGGACCCCGCGGCAGGCGCGCTGCGCGTCGAGGTCGCGCTCGGCATCGAGAAGGAAGTGATTCCCAAGATCCGCATCCGCCCCGGCGAGGGCATCGCCGGGCGCGCGTTCGCCGAGAAGCGCCCGATCCTGCTCTCCGGCAAGGCCGACCAGCGCCGCTACGAGATCGCGCGCGAGCGCAGCGACGTGGAGTCCGCGATCTCGGCGCCGCTGATTCACGGCGACCGCGCGCTGGGCGTGCTGAATCTCTCGCACAGCCTGCGCCGCGGCGCGTTCTCGGACGAAGACCTCGAGTTCGTGACTCGCCTGGCCGCGATCGACGCCAAGATCATCACGCGCGCAGAGGAATACCACCGGCTCTTGCGCGACTCGGAGCGGCTGCGCGCGCAGGGCCTGGTGCGCGACGTCATGGCGCAGGCCGAGCCGCTGCACCGCCGGCTGTCCGAAGTCTGCCGCGCCGTGGCGGCCGATCTGGCCGGCGGCGTCGCGCACGTGTTCCTGATCGACGCCGAGCTCGGGTCACTCGTCCTGCGCGGCTCGTCGACCGCGATCGACCCGCTGGCCGCCCCCTTCCGCATCCAGCCGACCGACGGGCTGCACGGCTGGGTCGCGCGCCAGAAGGAGCCGATCGTGTTGTCGCAGAACGTGGCGGGCGGCTGCGCGTGCTTCGCGGTGCTGCCGCTGGTGGCCAAGGGCGAGACCCTCGGGCTCTTGTCGTTCGAGGGCATGCTGCCGGGCGGCTCGCCCGAGCTCCTGAACGAGCGCATCTCGGCGGTGGCCGACGCGCTGGCGAGCGAGCTCGCCGACACGCTGCGCACGCTGCACATGGAGCGCGAGGCGACCAAGACCGCGGCCATCACCGAGCTCGCGGCCCGGCTCGGCTCGGCGGGTGACTCGGCGCAGCTCCACCGCTCGGTGACTTCCTCGGCGGCGATGATCTTCGAGGCCGAGCACGCGGTGCTGCGCCTGCAGGACCCCGCGACCGGCCGCTTCCAGATCCGCTCGTATTTCGGCTCGGCCGACGCCGAGGCGCAGGCGCGCCTGCTCGAGCTCGAGAAGACGCTGTCGATCCGCGCGCTCTCCCAGCAGAAGCCGGTGCGCGTGATCGACCTGACCAAGGACCCCGAGCTGGGTCAGGGCGCGGACGTGGTCTCCGCGCTGTCCTGGCCGTTGCGCCGCGACGGGCGGATCGTGGGCTCGCTGTCACTCCTGGGCAAGGTGAGCCGCGACGCGCTCACCAGTGAGTCGTTCTCGGCACAGGACCAGGCGCTGCTCGGGCGCTACGCCGAGCACGTGCAGCAGGCGCTCGAGCAGGTCGGCGAGCGCGAGCGCATGCGCCACCAGCGCCGCTTCGACGAGCTCACGGGCCTGCCCAACGCCACGCACGTGGGCGAGCGCATCGAGGAGGAGATCGCGCGCTCGAGCCGCGCCGGCCGGGGGCTCGCGGTGGTGCGCTTCCGGGTCGATGGCCTGGCAGAGCTGCTGGCGGCGCCAGAGCCCGGGGAGGGCGAGCGCGTCGCGCTGTCGCTCGCGCAGGAGCTGCGCGCCGGCCTGCGCGAGTTCGACGTGATCGGCCGAACGGCGCCGGACACGTTCCTGATCCTGGTGCCCGAGCCCGAGGGCGACGTGGCCGCGCTGCTCGGGCCGCTCGCACGCCGCGCGCGCGACGCGATCCGTCGCGAGCCGAACCCGGCGCTGGCCGAGTCGCTGCGCCTCGAGTTCGGCTACGCGACCTTCCCGGTCGACGGCCAGACGCTGCGCGCGCTGCTCGAGGCCGCGCGCCGCACGCGTATCACGGACTGACTACGTTCGCCTGCGCGCTCCAGACCTGTGATCGCATGGGCACCCTACCCATGCTCCGGCGCGCTCTGCCAGGGTGCGATCGCCACCGGCACGCCCAACGCGTCGGCCACGCCCTTCTGGGTCACGTGACCGCGGTAGCAGTTCACGCCGCGCGCCAGCGCGGGGTTGGCCATCAGCGCTCCGACCGTGCCGCGCCGGCACAGCTCCATCAGGTAGGGGAACGTGGCGTTGTTGAGCGCCAAGGTCGACGTGCGCGGCACCGCGCCGGGCATGTTCGTGACTCCGTAGTGGATCACGCCGTCGACCACGTACGTCGGGTTCGAGTGACTCGTGGGCCGGATGGTCTCCACGCAGCCGCCCTGGTCGACCGCGACGTCGACGATCACCGAGCCGTGCTTCATCTGCGACACCAGGTCGCGCGTGACCAGGATCGGGGCGCGCGCGCCGGCGATCAGCACCGCGCCGATCACGATGTCGGCCTCGAGCACCGACTGCTCGAGGTTCACGACGTTCGAGTACAAGGTCGAGATGCCGCCGTGGTAGATGTCGTACAGGTGCGAGAGCCGCCGCTGGTCGATGTCGAGCACCGACACCTCCGCGCCCAGACCCACGGCCATGCGCACCGCGGCGGTGCCGACGATGCCGGCGCCGATCACCGCGACGCGCCCGCGGGGCACGCCGGGCACGCCGCCGAGCAGCACGCCGCGGCCGCCTTGATCGCCCTGCAGATAGTGCGCGCCGAGCTGCACCGCGAGCCGCCCCGCGACCTCGCTCATGGGCACGAGCAGCGGGAGTGACCCGTCTTCCAGCTGCACGGTCTCGAAGCCGATCGCGACGATGCCGCGCTCGAGGATGCGCCGGGTCATCTCGGGCTCGGGCGCCAGGTGCAGGAAGTCGAACAGCACCTGCCCCGGCCGCATGGCCGCGATCTCGGAGGGCGTCGGCTCCTTCACCTTGGTCACGATGTCGGCGCCGGCGATGATCTCGTCGGGCGACTTGCGGATCAGCGCGCCGACGGCCTCGTACTGCTCGTCGGTAAAGCCGCTGCCTTCGCCCGCGCCGGACTCGACCGCGACCTCGTGACCCGCCGCCGCCAGGGCGCGCGCGCCGCTGGGCAGGAGCGCGACCCGCTGCTCGCGATCCTTGGTCTCGCGCAGGACACCGACTCTCATGGAGCTTCCTCATGCGCGGCGTGGGCACCGTACCCACGCCTTCGGATCGGGAAGATAGCGGAGGGATCCGGGGGGATCGGAGTCCGGTCAGCGGAACTGGAGCGGGCTCACCAGACCGGGCGGCTGTTCTGGCCGCTGTGGGTGACTTCCTGCTCGACCCCGTCCGACACGCGCGCCACGTAGATCTGGCTCGAGGGCGAGTCGCCGCGCGTGGCGGCGTAGGCCACGTAGCGGCCGTCGGGCGAGAGCGAAGGATACTCCTCGACGTCGTCGGTACGCGTGATCTGGCGCTTGGCGCCGCCATCGGCGCGCATGATCCAGATGTCGGTGTTGCCGGTCGACATCTCGCGCTGGAACACGATCCAGCGCCCGTCGCGCGAGTAGCGCGGGTGACTGCCGCGGGTCACGGGGTGCGGCTCCTTGTCGTCCAGACTCATCAGGAAGATGGTCGACTCCGACTTCGAGTGCGCCTCCTTGCGCGCGAACACCACGGTGCGGCCGTCGGGCGAGACGTCGGGCGTCCAACACCCGACGGTGTCGGGCAGGAGCTGGTCGCCGCCATCGTCGGTGTTGATCCAGATCGCGCCGCCGTGCTTGCCGCCCGGCAGCGAGACGGAGCCGTGCCAGGCCAGCCGGATCGGGCCATCGGCCAGGCCCGCCCCCAGGCCCGAGCGGTTGCGCGTGGCGAGCACCCAGGCGCCAGTGAATCGGTTCCAGGTCCACAGCCGGAGCGTGCCGTCCGCCGGGTCCACGCGCGCCACGAGCAGGCGCGCGCCATCGCTCGACCAGTCGAGCGGCATGCCGGTGGAGCCCACGTCCGGCACGTCCTGGACCTGACCCGTCTGGAGATACAGGAGCGCCAGCGACGTGCGCAGCTTCTTCTGCTTGTACTGGCCCACGTCGTCGTCGGGGCTCTCGAGCGTGAGCGCCTGGCGGAACTGGTCCACCGAGAGGATGCCCTCCGACGGCGCGTCGCGGATCAGCGCGATCGGGTCCGACGGCAACTCACTCTCCGCGATCGAGCGAAAGCAGCCCGTGCCCGCCAGCGCACAGGCGAGGACGAGCGCGCCGCTAGCGCGCCGCACGGCCCCGGAAGCTTTTGGACTCGGCGTCCCAGACGAAGAGCGCGGCGCCGTCGACCCCCGAGTCGCGCACCGAGACCACGAGCTGCGACGCGCCTGAGTAGAGCGGCTCGCCGTCGGGTCCGAGGGCGCCAGCGACGTCGGTGTGCGACAGATACGCCGCGGCGTCGACGTGTGAGTGGTAGATGCACATGAGGCGCTCCCCCGCCGATTCCGCCGCTCGCAGCGCATGAAACAACTCCTGCTCATCGATCCAGAACGCACGGCTCGCGTCGAGATTCGATTCACCTCGCGCGACCCGCTGGCTTTGGACGTTCGTGCACCGGACGACATGCAGGGGACCCGCCGAATCGGTGCCCGTAAGGAGGCCGCAGCACTCTTCCGGATAGCACTCGCGCGCGTGCTGGAAAACCTCGAGCAAGAGCTCGCGCGGTAACTGCGCGGGATCCAATTCGGGGTCCACCACGAAAGCGGCCCGTTCGCGCGCGTCCTCCACGCTCAGATCTCGTACGAGGCGGGGTCGAGCGCCGCGCGCTGGATGCCGCGCTCCATCGCCAGGCGACACAGATCGGCGACGGAGTGCTCGGCCAGCGCGCGCTCGAGGCCGCCGCGGATCAGGTCCCACACGAAGTCGGGCCCGGAGCCGACCTGTCCCTTGTCGAGGTCGGACAGCAAGAGCACCTGACCCTGCACCGCGCGCACGACCTCGGCCAGCGTGATCTCCTCGGGCCGCCGGGCCAGCTGATAGCCGCCGCCGGGCCCGCGTTTGCTCGTGACCACGCCGGCTCGCCGCAGCTTCTGAAAGATCTGCTCGAGGTAGCGCGCGGGGATGCCCTGGCGGCGGCCGACCTCCACCAGCGGCACCGGGCGGGACCCGCCGTTGTAGGCGAGATCGAAGATGCCGTAGATCGCGTAGCGGATCTGCTGCGTCGCGCGCATGCCTGCGCGCGGACCGTACCACGAGATTCTTATGGTCGCGTGGGCACCCTACCCATGCTCCGGCCACGGGCGACTCGGGCGCTTTCCCGATAGAGTCCCCGCCTCGCCCACTCCTCCTCCGGAGACGAGCCCGCGAACACGCTCGACCCGCGCTCGTCGCGACCGCTGTTGCGGTTCGCGGAGGACCTCGCGCGGCTGCCGACTCACGAGCTGGGCGGCACGCTGCGCGCGCTCCTGCCCCTCGCCCACCCGGCGCCCGCCGCGCAGGCCGAGGATGACTCGCCGCGCGCCGAGATCGCGGACGAGCTGAAGGGGATCCTCGCGCGCCGCCGCATCTCGGAGCTCTGGTCACACCAGTCCGAGGCGCTGGCGCGCGCCGCCGCGGGCCGCGACGTGCTGGTCGCCACCCCGACCGCCAGCGGCAAGAGCCTGGTCTACAACCTGGCAGCGGCCTCGCGCCTGCTCGTGCGCCGCGACGCGCGCGCGCTGTTCCTGTTTCCGCTGAAGGCGCTCGAGCACGACCAGCTCGGCGGCCTGCGCGCCGACCTCGAGACACTTTCGGCGCTCGCTCCGCCGACCGCGGAGATCTACGACGGCGACACGTCGCCGCACCGCCGCAAGAAGATCCGCGAGTCACCACCCTCGGTCCTGCTCACCACGCCCGACATGCTGCACATGGGCATCCTGCCCGCGCACGACCAGTGGCAGGAGTTCTTCCGGAACCTGGAGCTGGTGGTCGTGGACGAAGTGCACACCTACCGCGGCGTGCTGGGCGCGCACTTCGCGCAGGTGCTGCGCCGTCTGGTGCGCGTGGCGAGACACTACGGCGCGGACCCGCGCTTCATCGCCTGCTCGGCCACGGTCGGAAATCCCGGCGCGTTCGCGCGCGAGCTGTTCGGCCGCGAGCTCGACGTGGTCGAGCGCGACGGCGCGCCCGCGCCGCAGCGCTGGCTGGCGGCGCTCGAGCCGGAGGTCTCGGCCTACACCACGGCCGCGCGCCTGTTCCGGCGCTGCGTGCGCGAAGGCCTGCGCACGATCGCCTTCACGCAGGCGCGGCGCGTGACCGAGCTCATGCACCTGTGGATCCTCGAGGCCGAGCCGCAGCTCGCGCCGCGCATCTCCTCCTACCGCAGCGGCTTCCTGCCCGAGGAGCGGCGCACGATCGAGCGGCGGCTGTTCTCCGGGGACCTGCTCGGAGTGATCTCGACCTCGGCGCTCGAGCTCGGCATCGACGTGGGCGGCCTCGACGTGTGCATCCTGGTCGGATACCCGGGCTCGATCCTGGCCATGCGCCAGCGCGCGGGGCGCGTGGCGCGCAGCCGCGAAGGCCTGGTGTTCCTGGTGCCGCAGGAGGACGCGCTCGACCGCTTCTTCCTGCGCCACCCCGAGAGACTCGTGACTCGCCCGTGCGAGGACGCCGTGCTCGATGCGTCCAACGAGGAGATCACCGCCGCCCACCTGCCCTGCGCGGCGGCCGAGGTGCCGCTCCTGCACGCGGAGCCGTGGCTGCAGCCGCCGGGCCTGCAGCGCGCGCTCGCGCTGGCGCACGGCCGGGGCTCGCTGCTCGAGAGCGCCGTGGGCGGCGAGTCGTTCGCGGCGCGGCGCGACCCGGCGCGCCAGGTGAGCCTGCGCGCGGCCGGTGAGTCGTTCGCGATCCGGCGCGCCGGCGATCCGGGTCAGCGCATCGTGGGCACGGTGGGCCGCGGGCGTGTTTCGGGCGAGTGCCACCCCGGCGCGATCTACCTGCACCGCGCCCAGTCCTACCACGTGACCTCGCTCGACTTCGAGCGCCGCCAGGTCGAGGTCGAGGGCCCGGTGCAGGTCGACTGGTACACGCGGCCGGTGGTCGAGAAAGAGACCGAGATCCTCGAGGTGCTGCGCTCGCGGCCGATCGGCAACACGCTGGCCAAGCTCGGCCGCCTGCGAGTCACTTCCTGGACCAAGGCCTACGAGAAGCGCCGGATCTACGGCCAGGATCTGCTGGGCCGCCACCCGCTCGACCTGCCGCCCACGCGCTTCGAGACGGAAGGCGTGTGGCTCGAGCTCGCGCCGCAGATCGAGCGCGTGCTGAAGGCGGAGGGCCGTCACTTCATGGGCGCCATCCACGGCCTGGAGCACGCGGCGCTGGCGCTGTTCCCGCTGTTCGCGCTGTGCGACCGCTTCGACGCCGCGGGCATCTCGATCCCGAGACACCCACAGGTGCGCGGACCCGCGATCTTCCTCTACGACTCACACCCGGGCGGGATCGGCATCTCGCGCGCCATCTTCGAGAAGCTCGAAGAGCTCGTGTCGCTCGCGGGCGAGATCACGCGCGAGTGCCCGTGCGAGGCGGGCTGCCCGTCGTGCATCCACTCGCCGCGCTGCGGCGCGGGCAACCACCCGCTCGACAAGCGCGGCGTGGTGCGGGTGGTCGACCTGGCGCTGGCGCGCGAGCGGCTGCCCGCGCCTTCGGACCAGGCGCTCGAGGCCGAGCTCGCCGATCTGCCGTGGGAAGACGAGCCCCAGTCACCCCCCGCGCGCGCCGAGCCGGCGACTCTGATCGTCGACGTCGAGACCCAGCGCTCCGCGCAGGAGGTCGGCGGCTGGCAGAACACTCACCTCATGCGGCTCGCACTCGCCGTCGTGTACGACACCGGCAGCGGCGCGTTCGAGACCTACACCGAGCGCGACGCCGAGGCGCTGATCGAGCGCCTGTTCGGCGCGCCGGCGGTGGTGGGCTTCAACGTGCGCCGCTTCGACTACGCCGTGCTGCGCGCCTACACCGCGCGCCGCCTGGAGGACCTGCCCACCTTCGACCTGCTCGAGGACGTGCACCGCAAGCTCGGCTACCGCCTGTCGCTCGACCACCTGGCGCGCGAGACGCTGGGCCGCGGCAAGACCGGCGACGGCCTGCAGTCACTGACCTGGTGGCGCGAGGGCCGGGTCGACCTGATCGAGGCCTACTGCCGGAAGGACGTGGAGCTCACCCGCGACCTCATGGTCTTCGCGGCGCGCGAGAGACACGTCCTGTTCCAGCGCAAGGACGGCGAGCGCGTGCGCCTGCCCGTGGACTGGGACCCGCAGGCGATCCTGACGCGCATCGCGCGGCTGCGCGAGGCGGGCCCGTCCCTGGCCCAGGCGCGGCAGCTCCCGCTGCAGGCGGCGCAAAGCTAAGCTCCGCGCCCCGTGCTGCAGCTCGACGACCTCGCCAAGTCCTATGCCGGCCGCGTGCTCTTCGAGGGCGCGAGCGCGGACGTGCGCCCGGAAGACCGCGTCGGCCTGGTGGGCAAGAACGGCGCCGGCAAGACCACCTTGCTGCGCATCCTGGCGGGCGTGGAGGCGGCCGACTCGGGCGCGGTGCGGCTCCAGCGCGGCGCGCGCATCGGCTACCTGCGCCAGGAGGTGAGCGCCGTCTCGGACCGCACGGTGCTCGAAGAGGCCGAGACCGCGCTCGCTCCCGTGCGAGCGCTCGAGGCGCGGCTGCGCGCGCTCGAGGCCGAGATCGCGAGCTCGGGCGAGTCACCTTCCGAGTCACTCGCCGCGCGCTACGACGCGGCGCACCACGCGTTCGAGGCCGCGGGCGGCTTCTCGGCCGACGCCGAGCTGCGCGGCACGCTTTCGGGCCTGGGCCTGGGCGAGCGCAAGTGGCACGAGCCGCTGCGCAAGCTCTCCGGCGGCTGGCTGATGCGCGTGGAGCTGGCGAAGCTCTTGATCGCCAAGCCCGAGCTGCTCTTGCTCGACGAGCCGACCAACCATCTCGACCTGCCGTCGATCGCCTGGTTCGAGGGCGTGCTCGCGTCGTATCCGGGCGCCGTGATCGTGGTGTCTCACGACCGCGTGTTCCTCGACCGGCACACCAACCGCATCGCCGAGCTCGAGGGCGCGCGCCTCAGCATGTACAAGGGCAACTACTCGAGCTACGTGACCCAGAAGGCGCTGCGGCTGGAAGACGTGGAGGCGCGGCGCGCGAACCTCGAGCGCGCGATCGCGCACAAGGAGAAGTTCGTCGCGCGCTTCCGCTACGGCACCAAGGCGAGTCAGGCGCAGAGCCGGATCAAGGCGATCGACAAGCTGCAGGCCGAGCTCGACCTGCTGCCCGAGGCCGCGGCGCAGCGCAAGATGCGCGCGCGCTTCAGCGCCGGCGTGCGCCCCGGCGAGGTCGTGCTGCGCATGGAGCGGGTGGCCAAGGCCTACGGCGACAACGTCGTCTACCAGTCACTGGACTTCGAGCTGAAGCGCGGCGAGCGCGTGGCGCTGGTCGGCCCCAACGGCGCCGGCAAGTCCACCCTGCTGCGCCTGGCCGCGGGCGCGCTCGCGCCCGACCGCGGCTCGCGCGAGCTGGGTCACAACGCACACTGCGCGTTCTACGCCCAGCACCAGGTCGACGCGCTCGATCCGCGGCGCACGGCGCTGGGCGAGCTCGAGCACGAGGCGAAGCTCGACGACATCCCGCGCCTGCGCAGCATCCTGGGCGCCTTCCTGTTCTCGGGCGACGAGGTGGACAAGAAGGTCTCGGTGCTCTCGGGCGGCGAGAAGGCGCGGCTCGCGCTAGCCAAGCTCCTGCTCGCGCAAGCCAACTTCCTGGTGCTCGACGAGCCCACGAACCACCTCGACATGGACGCGCGCGACGTGCTCACCGAGGCGCTCGCGGGCTACGGCGGCACGCTCCTGTTCGTGAGTCACGACCGGCTGTTCATCGAGGCGCTGGCCACGCGCGTGGTCGAGATCACCCCCGGCGACGGCGAGGCGCGCGTGCGCAACTTCGTGGGCGGCTATCCGCAGTATGCCCAGACCGTGGCGCGCGAGGCGGAGCCTGCGCCCAAGGCCCCCAAGCCTGCCCGGTCCGAGCCGCAGGCAGCGAAGGCGAAGAAGCCCCGGGACAACACGCAGCGCAAGGCGCGCGAGCGGCAAGAGAAGCTGGAACGCGAGATCGAGTCACTCGAGGCCGCGATCGCGCGCCTGGACTGGCTGGCCGCCGACCCCGAGATCGCCAAGGACGGCGAGCGCATGCGCGAGATCGCCGCCGAGCGCCGCGGCCACAAGGAAAAGCTCGACGCGCTCTATCCCGAGTGGGAGCGCATCAGCGCGGACGCGGACTGATCCCTCAGTATCTATCCCGGTGGCGAACCCACTCCATCGGGTAGGCCAGCCCCGCCTCGTCGCGGCCCTTGGGCACGAGGTCGAGCAGCTGGTAGGCCGTGTTGAGCGGGTCCAGGCCGCGCGCGTACACCGAGTAGGTGTGGAAGATCGCGCCCTGCGCGTCGCGGTGGAACACGCTCAGGCCCGGCGCCTCTTCGACCCCGAACGGCGAGCTGCCGAAGTTGTACACGGGCCGGCGCTCGGCGCGTTCCTCGGCGCTGATCGAGACCCCGAAGTCGCGGTTGAAGTCACTCGGCGCCGAAGACACCCAGTGGAAGCTCCAGCGCATGCGCTGGCGGAAGGCGTCGAGCTTCGCGAACGGCGCGATCGAGACCACGGCCAGCGCCACGTCGCGCGCGGCCAGGTGCACCGCCATGGGCTCGAAGCCGTCCATCCAGAACGAGCAGCTCTTGCAGCCCTCCTGCCAGCTCGCCGGGAACATGAAGTGGTAGACCAGGAGCTGGCTCTTGCCCGCGAACAGATCGGCGAGTGACTCGCGGCCATGGGGGCCATCGAAGGCGTAGGGCTTGTCGACCCGCACCCAGGGCAGCGCGCGCCGCGCCTCGGCCAGCTCGTCGCGCAGCCGCGTGAGCTCCTTCTCGCGTTTCATGAGCGCCTTGCGCGCTTCGAGCCATTGCGCGCGCGAGACCACCGGATGTCCGTCGAGCTCGGCCATGCGCCAAGCTTACCGCCGCCGGAGCTCAGGCGCTCAAGAACTCGTAGTCCGCCGGATTGGGCGTGCGCGTCTGCGACCAGAACTCGACCAGCGTGAACGGCCAGTTCTGGGTGACTCGCCCCTTGTCGTTCTTGTACCAGGTGGGCACGTCGGCCGCGCCCCAGGCCATGCGCAGGTTGCCCGCGTCGATGCGCCGGTTGTAGGCGTCGTGCACCGAGCGCTTGCAGTCGAGCGCCGCCTGGCCGCGCTCCAGCAAGAGCTTCACGCAGCCCAGGATGTAGCGGACCTCGCACTCCGAGAAGAAGATGATGCTGCCGTTCACCACGATGTTCGTGTTGGGGCCGTAGCAGCAGAACAAGTTGGGGAAGCCGGGAATCGTGATGCCCAGGTAGGCGCGCGGGTCACCCGCCCAGTGCTGCTGCAGGTCGACGCCGCCGCGCCCGACGATCTTCATCGGCCACAGGAAGCGGCTGGCGTGGAAGCCGGTGCCGTAGATCAGCACGTCGGCGTCGTAGCGCTGGCCCGCGGCGGTGGTGACTCCGGTCTCGGTGATCTCGCGGATCGGATCGGTCACCAGCTCCACGTTCGGCCGCATGAGCGCGCGCAGATAGTTGCCGTTGTCGAGCAGGATGCGCTTGCCCGCGACGGGGTAGCTCGGGATGATCTTCTCGAGCAGCGGTGAGTCGGCGCCCACGATCTCGGTCATGGACTGGGTCAGCATGACTCGCAGCTCGTCGTTCGCAGGGCTCACCGCGCGCTGCGGGTGCGGCCAGGCGTCGTCCTTCTCGACCGCCGCCAGGATGCCCTCGGCGGCGCGCCAGAACATGGCGAAGCGGTACCACTTGGCGTAGAACGGCACGTGGTTCAGCAGCCAGTGCTTCCCGGCCGGCACCTCGTCGTGATACTCGGGCGTGGGCAGGACCCAGGGCGGCGTGCGCTGGAAGACGGTGACTCGCGCCGCCCGCTTCGCGATCTCGGGAATGAACTGGAACGCGCTCGCGCCCGTGCCGATCACGATCACGCGCTTGCCGGTGAGGTCGTGCTGGTGCTCCCACTGCGCGGAGTGGAACGAGATGCCCCGGAAGCGCTCGCGGCCCGGAAGCTCGGGCCACTTGGGCCGGTTGAGCTGGCCGACCGCGCTGATCAGGGCGTTCGCGCGCAGGGTCTCGGCGCGCCCGTCCTTGCCGACCACCTCGACGCGCCAGGTCGAGCTGCTCTCGTCGAACACCGCCTCCTTCACCTCGGTGTCGAAGCGGATGTGCGGGCGCAGCCCGTACTTGTCGGCGCAGTGCGCGAAGTAGCGCTGCAGCACCCGCTGCGGCGAGTAGTACTGCGGCCAGTCCGCGGGCTCGAAGCTGTAGGAGTAGATGTGATTCGGGCTGTCGACGCGGCAGCCGGGATAGGTGTTCTGCCACCAGGTGCCGCCCACGTCGGAGTGGCGCTCGACGATCGTGAACGGGATGCCCGCCTGCGCCAGCCGGATGCCGGCCAGGAGCCCCGACATGCCCGCGCCCACGATCACCACGCGGAACGCCGCGCGCTGCGCCGCGGGCAGCGCCTCGAGGCCCGGGACCGCGTACGGATCCTCGTTCTCGAGCGCGAGCTCGGAGGTGAGAAACTCCGCGTAGCCGGCTGCCACGGGCTGCCCGATCATGAAGCTCACGATCTCGCCCACGAGTGACTGACTCGGCGCGGGCGGGAGCCGCTGGCCGGAGTCGCGGAAACGCCGCAAGGCCTCGAAGGCCAGCGCCCGGATGCTGGCCTGCTGCGCCTCGCTGATTCCGCCCTGCGCATCGGCCAGAAAATCGTTCTTGGGCCGGATGTCGCCGCGAATCAGCTGCGCGTCTCCGGTGATGTGCACCAGCGCGGCCATGAGCGAGGGCACGTGCGCGGCGGCGAGGGCCTCCTGCAGCGCGGCGTCATCCTTCGGGATCGGGGCGAGCTCGGGCATGAACGACCTCCTGGCTCGAGATCTATATCGCGTTATAGAATTGTAGCGCGATATGGGACTCCGCGAGAAGCAGAAGGCCGAGCGGCGCGAGCAGATCCTCGACGCGGCGCGCCGGCTGATCCGCGCCACGGGCGGGACCGAGTTCTCGATGCGGCGCCTGGCCACAGAGGCCGAGGTCGGGCTGGTCACCCCCTACAACCTGTTCGGCTCCAAGAGCGGCGTGCTCTACGCGCTGCTCAACGCCGCGCTCGAGCGGCTGGACCGCGTGGTCGACGTGCGCTCGCCGCGCAAGCCGGTCGACACCGTGCTCGAGCTGGCCGACCGCGCGGCCGAGATCTACGCGCGCGACGCCGCCTTCTACCGCCCGCTCATGCAGTACCTGCTGGGCGTGCGCGATCGCGAGCACCGCCCGCGCGCGCTCGAGCACAGCCTGCGGCTCTGGTCGCGCACGGTCGAGGCCGCGGTGCGCGGCGGCCTCCTGCCGCAGTCAGTCGACCAGGAGCTGCTCGCGCGCCAGCTCTTGATCGGCTTCATCGGCGTGGTCGAGCTCTGGATCCACGAAGAGTTCGACGACGACGAGTTCCGCGCGCAGAGCATGTACGGCTCGGCCTTGCTGGTGCTGGCGCACGCCGCGCCCGGCGCCCGGCCCCGGCTGCTCGCGCGCCTGCGCGCGCTCGAACGCCGCCTGCCCCGCCGCCTCGCCAATCAGCCCGAGGCCTCGAAACACGCCCGGAGGCGGCCCCGCGCCGCCTGAAGGAGAGACTCATGCGCGTCGGCGCAACGATCTTCAACCAGAACTACACCGATTGGGAGCGCTACGAGGCGGAGGAGCGCGGCGAACGCGTCGCCGCCGCCCCGCTCCGCCGCGACCGCGAGATCTTCACCGAGGAGCTCGAGATCGCGCGCCTGGCGGACGAGCTCGGCTTCGACGCGGTGTGGACCATCGAGCACCACTTCACGCCCTACACCATGGTCACCAATCCGCTGCAGTATCTGACCTACGTGGCCGGCATCACGCGGCGCGTCGACCTGGGCACCATGGTCACGGTGCTGCCCTGGCACAACCCGGTGCGCGTGGCCGAGGACGTCAACATGCTCGACGCCTTCCTCGGCCCCGGCCGCGAGATCATCTGCGGCGTGGGCCGCGGCCTCGGGCGGCGCGAGTACTCAGGCCTGGGCGTCGACCAGGCCGAGGCGCGCGAGCGCTTCGACGAGTCACTCCAGGTGCTGAAGCAGCTCCTCAGCACGGGCGCGTGTGACTTCGACGGCAAGCACTACCAGATCCACGGCCTGCGCCTGCGCCCGCAGCTCGAGCGCGACCTCTCGCCCAACCTGTGGTGTGCCGGCGGCACCGACGAGACGGTCGAGATCATCGCCCGCAACGCCGTGCGCCCGCTGTGCATTCCCACCACGAGCCTGGCGCTGTCGCTGGAGACGGCGCGCAAGTACGCGCGCATCGCCCGCTCGGCCGGTCACCCGCCGGCGCACACCAAGCTCGCGCTCTGGACCTACGTCGCCGACAGTGAGTCCGAGGCCCGGCGCGGCGCGGAGCAATACATGGTCGAGTACGCGGACTCGGCGCTGCGCCACTACGAGCTGCGCGGCAGTCACCTGGGCGGGCTCAAGGGCTACGAGTCCTATGGCGCCATGCAGAAGGTGCTGGCCGCGGACCCCACGCCCTTCCTGCGCGGCTTCTTCGACTCACACCCCTGGGGCACGCCGGCGCAGACGCAGAAGCGCGCCAGCGAGCTGGCGGAGTCATTCGGCACCGACGAGATCATGTTCGTGTTCAAGTACGGCGCCATGCCGATGGCCGCCGCGGAGAAGAGCATGCGGCTGTTCGCGCGCGAGGTGATGCCCGCGCTGAAGGAGCTCGCGCCCCGCCCGATCGAGGGCCAGAACGCCGCCTGAGCCAGTTGGCCCTCGCCCGCGCCTGGGCTAGCATCCGCCCCCGCCGCCGTGCCCAGGTGGTGAAATTGGTAGACACGCCAGATTCAGGGTCTGGTGCCCGAAAGGGCATGCTGGTTCGAGTCCAGTCCTGGGCACCAGCGCCGAAAGCGCGCCCCCGCTAGATGCGCCGGTCGAGCTCGACCGCATAGCGCAGGTCGGCGAGAAACTCGGGGATCGCCGCACCGACCCGGTGCCAGTTCGGGATCAACGGTGCGCGCATGGGGTCGCGCACGAAGGCCAGGCCCGCGGCACGCAGGCCCGCGGTGAAGGTCTCGACCATGCCCTCCTCGTCGTGCGGATCGAAGCGCAGCCCGTTGATGCGCGAGTCGGCGGAGTACGCGGTGATCGTGTCCTGCGCGTGGCGCAGATAGGCCGAGCAGAGCGTGTTGAGGAAGCCCGCGTCGAACTGCACGCCCACGCTCGCGAGGTTGCGGAACAGCGAGGTCGCGATGTCGATCACCATGCGGTGCAGCCCGCGCGACGGGTCGAGCGGCGACAGCTCCTGGTGCTTGTGGTCGTAGTTGTCGCACAGCTCGACCTGGCAGATGCGCTGCGGCGACGCGTTGCGCAGCACCTCCGCCAAGAGACCGATCTCCAGCCCCCAGTCACTCGGGATGCGGACCTGGCGCGCCAGCGCCGTCTTCATCGAGAACTCGCCGGCCAGCGGGTAGCGGAAGCCCTGGATGAACTCGAGCAGGGGCAGCTCGCTGCCCAGCGTGCGCTTCAAGGACAACACGAGGGGAGTCACGAACAGCCGCGTCACTCTTCCGTGCAGCCGGTCCGTGGCGCGGCCGTAGTAGCCCTTGCAGTAGTCGTAGTCGAGGTGCGGCGAGAGCACCGGGTAGCAGAGCCGCGCCAGGAACTCGCGGTCGTAGGTCAGGATGTCGCAGTCGTGGAAGGCCAGCGCGTCGGCGTCGCCCAGCGCCAGCGCGCAGCCCGCGCCCAGCCACACCGCGCGGCCCTTCCCGTCCGGCCCGGGCTCGAGCCCGCTCGCGCGCTGGCGCGCCAGGAGCTCGCCCACGGTCGGGCCGCTGCCCCAGATGCAGATCGCCTCGGGCAGCACGCGGAAGAAATCGCGCACGCGGCGGAACTCCTCGGCGTCCTTCGTGCCCGAGACACTCACCACGATCCGGTGCAGGTACGACACCTCGCGCAGCACCTCGACGATGCCGCGCAGGCCCGGACCGTTGACCTCGCTGGCCAGGCACGGGAGCACGAGCGCCATCGGCCGCTCGCGCGCGAAGTGTTTCAGCTCCGCCTCCAGCCGGCCCAGTGAATCGGGCGCCAGGCGATGGAGCGTGGTGATCACCCCGTTCTGGTAGAAGTCGCTCATGCGATGCGCGAGCTTACCCGCAAACGAAGGCGGATTGGAAATCGGGTGAGCCCGGCGAACGGAGAACGAGGCGAGCGGAAGCGGCTGGGGCTGGCGCTGGGCGCCGGCGCCGCGCGCGGGCTCGCGCACATGGGCGTGCTGTTCGGCCTGGCCGAAGCCGGGATCCCCGTCGACGCGATCGCCGGCACGAGCATGGGGGCGCTGGTGGGCGCGATCTACGCCACGGGCCAGCTCGAGGTCTTCGAGCGCGACCTGCGCGACCGCGCGCTCTCCGACCTGTGGCGCTACCTCGACCCGGTGTGGCCGCGCGAAGGGCTGCTCTCGGGCGAGCGCGCGACCGAGTATCTCCGCTCGCTGATCGGTGACTGGCGCATCGAGGACCTGCCGATCCCGTTCGCCGCGGTCGCGGTCGACCTGGTCACGGGCGAGGAGGTGTGGATCCGCTCGGGCAAGCTGCTCGACGCGGTGCGCGCGAGCATCTCGCTGCCCGGCATCTTCGTGCCCGTGCGCCAGGGCGGGCGCGTGCTGGTCGACGGCGCGATCCGCAACCCCGTGCCGGTCTCACCGCTCGAGGAGCTGGGCGTCGACGTGCGCGTGGCCGTGAACCTGCAGACGCACCCCGTGCGCGAGCTCGAGCCGCGCGCGCGCCGCGCGCGCATGATGTCGCGCATCGGCGACGCCTTCGAGAAACGCATCGCGCGCCTGCGCGGGCGGCCGCGCGCCGAGCCCGAGCCCCTGCCCGAGGAGCTCTCGGGGCCGAACCTGCTCGAGATCATCACCGCGTCGATGAGCGTGCTCGAGCACGAGATCGCGCGGCACCGGCTCGCGCGCGAGCCGGTCGACGTCGTGCTCACGCCCGACCTCCGCGGGATCCGCTCGTTCGAGTTCCACAAGGCCCCGCGCGCGGTGAACGCGGGCCGGCGCGAGCTCGCGGACAAGCTGCCCGAGATCCGCGCCGCTCTGCGCCGCCGCGCCGGGCTCGCGCGCTACTTCTCGTTGGGCTCGAGCTCGTAGCCTTCGGGCAGGTTCGAGCCCAGGAAGCGCAGCGTCTCGGAGTCCACGTTCGTGAACGAGAGCGCGACCTCCTGCGTGAAGCCGTCGAGGTCGGTGACTCGCACGAGCTGGCCCTCGACCAGGATGGTGCGCGCGCCGATCGTGAGCTGCACGCGCAGCGTCTCGCCCAGCTCGACCTCGAGGCCGACGCACTGGAAGCGGATGCCGCCGATCGACACGTCGAGCGCGTGCGCCAGCGACTCGCGCCGGTCGACCCGCGCGATCGACACGAGTGACTCCGTGCGCACCCGCGGGTACTTTCGGCGGTCGAAGGTCGAACGGTCGGTCACGCCTCCGTTTCGGAATGCGAGCCGTCCGGCCTGAGCGGCACTTCTTGCCGCTGGCGCGCGCGTCTAGAACAAGCGCAGCTGGCGCGCGTCGGCGCCGGCCTCGGCGCGCACCAGGCTGGACACGGCCAGCCGCACGCGCCGGACCGGGCGCGCGCCCGCCTGGGTGCGCGACAGCAGCGACTGTGCCGCCTCGGCGAACACCGCGCGGTCGGCCGAGGGCTGCGGCAGCGGCGCCGAGCGCGTGACTCGCGTGCCGTCCACGAAGCGCAGGCCCAGCGTGACCGTGCGCGCGGCGCGGCGCTCGCGCGCGAGCCCGCGCTCGAGCCGTTCGGCGAGCGTCTCGAGCAGGGTCGCCAGGCCGCGCAGGTCGATCGCCGGCTCGTCGAGCGTGCGCTCCTGGGACAGCGTGCGCGCGTGCGGCTTGGGGCGCAGCGGCTCGCGGTCGGCGCCGCGCGCGTAGTCGAGCAGAGCCGATGCGCCCCGCCCCACGATCTGGCTGAGCGTGGCCAGGTCGACCGCGGCCAGCGTCGCGATCGTGTGCACCCCGCGCGCGCCGAGCTTCTCGGCCGTTGCCGGGCCGAGGCCCCAGATCTCGGTCACGGGAAACGGCGCGAGAAAGCTGCGCACCTCGGCCTCGCCGACCTGCCGGATTCCGCCCGGCCCGGTGTGTCTCGCCGCGAGGTGGGCGACGAAGCGCGTCGGCGCGATGCCGGCCACGGCCGCGACGCCGAGCTCGGCCTGCACGCGCACGCAGAGCTCGGCCGCGCGCGCCACCGGATCGATCGACGGGTCGAGCTCGAGGAACGTGCCCTCGATGCCGAGCTCCTCGATCCGGTCGGTCTCGGCGCGCAGCAACGCCCGCAGCTCCGCCGCCACTTCGCGGTAGCGCTCGAGCCGGGTCGGCCGCACCGCCGCGTCGGGACACAGCTCGAGCGCGCGGCGCATCTCCATGCCCTCAGTCACTCCGCGCGCACGAGCCTCGCGGCTGGCGCTGGTGACCGTGCCGCGCTTCGCGGGATCTGCGCCCACGACCACGGGCCGGCCGCGCAGCGCCGGATTGTCGGCCTGCTCCACGGCGGCATAGAGTCCGGGAATCAGGATGAGGACGATCATGCGGGGCCCTGGAGAGGAGTAACGCGCCGGCCGGATGCGCGCCGCGCGCGCGTCACTGGTTGGTGTCGGGCGAGAGCTCCCAGGTGCCCTTCTGGTGATACGCCACGTCGCTCTGGTGCATCCAGAGCGGGCGCGGGCGGCCGGCGAGCCAGTCGCCGAGCGCGTCGGCGTAGTGATCCGAGCCCGAGTTGCCCGACTGACCGCCCGCCAGGCCGACCAGCGCGTGGTCGGGATCGGCCAGATCGACCGCGTAGCGCAGGCCGGGCCCGAGCTCGACGGCGCGGTCCGGCAGCGCGCGGTGGTACATGGTCCAGGCCGTGTCCGGGTCGCCCGGCACCGGGAACGGGCCCACGCCGAGTCGCCGGCCGACCCAGCGCAGCGAGCCCGAGCCCGAGCGCTCGAACTCGTGCACCAGGCGGAGCTCGTGGATGTCGCCCCAGACCCACTTCTTGGGATTGGCCGAGATCTGCGTGCGCATGGTCGCCCAGGTCTCGTCGAGCGCGCCCTCGACGAGCTTGCCCGCCTTGTCGCGGCCCACGCGATCCAGCGTGCGCGCGAGCACCAGGCCCGGCGCGGGCTCCGCCTGATCGAGCAACGCCAGCGCGTCGGGCGAGAGACCCAGGCCGTCGAGCAGCCGGTGCGCGAGTCTCTGGCGGAAGACGTGGTACAGCGACGCGCCGACCGAGTCGTTGGCGGTCGAGCCGTCCCACTCGAGCAGCATCGCCTTCGCGCGCTGCGCGGAGCTCGAGGCGGGATCCAGGTCGGCCAGCAGGAGCCGCAGACTCGCGGGCCCGCGGCGCGAGGTCGTGTCGCGCTGGATCGCGACCAGGCGCTCGACGTCGATCGGGCCGCCCTCGGCCAACAGCTCGCGCACGCGCTCGGCGCCGCCCTGACTGCTCCACAGCCAGCTCACCGGGTGCTTGCCCGCGTCGCCTTCGAAGTGAGTCGAGACGACCTGCGGGTCGAGCGAGGTGCCGTGCGCCGAGGGCAGCTCCTCGAAGGGAATCACTCCGCGCCAGTCGTAGAAGCGCGAGGCGCCCGACACCGGCAGGAGGCCCGTGTCGATGGCGCGGATCGGCAGGTCGCCCGCCACCTGGCTGCCGATCGCGCCGTTGGCGTCGGCGTAGAGATAGGTCGCCGCGGGCGCGCGCACGTCGCGCAGCGCGCCGCGGAAGCACTCCCAGTCGCCGCAGCGCTGCAGGCGCAGCGCGGCGTCGACCCCGCTGTCGTCGGCGAAGCCGGTCCAGCGCAGCGCGAGCGCCGCGGCGCGCGCGTCGTCGGGGCGCACGCTGTGCAGGAGCGGCCCGTGCTCGGTCACCACCACGTCGATCGGCTCGGCCGCCGCGCCGCGCACGGCGATCGTTTCGTGTCTCACCGAGGCCGCGCGCCAGCGCCCGCCGCGCTCGTAGCGGCCCGGCTCGCCCGGGTCGAGCGTCTCCTCGAACAGGTCCGACACCGATCCGTGTAGGGCCACCTGGCCCCAGGCCATGGCCCGGTTGGTGCCCGTGAAGAACACCGGCAGGCCGGGCCACGTGGCGCCCGAGATCTCCTGCCGGCCCGCGCGCACGTGGGCCAGGTAGAACACCGCCGGCGCCGTGAAGTCGACGTGCGCGTCGTTGGCCAGGAGCGGCTTGCCGCTCGCGGAGCGCGAGGCGGGCACGAGCAGGCCCAGGCTCCCGGCCGGCCCCGAGAGACCCGAGATCGCGGCCAGTCCGTCCGCCGCCTGCCCCAGCTCGAGCAGCGGCGCGAGCGGGTCGTGCGAGCCGTCGCTCGGGCGCACCGGGAAGAAGTCGCGCGACGGCACGCCGCCGAGCTCCGACACCAGCCGGTCGAGCAGGAGACTCGCGCCCAGTGACCGCCCGAGGTTCCACGAGCGCAGGCGCGCGATCGCGAGTGAGTCGGCGGCGGTCCACGGCTCGGGCTCGAGCTCGAGCCAGCGCAGCTCGAAGGGCCGCGGCGCGCGCCCGGTGGAGACCTCCGCCAGCCAGGCATTCACACCGCCCGCGTAGGCCTCGAGCGCGCTGCGCGTCTCGCGCGGCAGCTTCGCGACCTCCTGGTCGGCGGCCGCGGCGAAGCCGAGCGTGCGCGCCAGCCGGTCGGCGTCGAGCGCGCGCGGCCCGAGCAGCTCGGAGAGCCGGCCGCGCGCGGAGCGGCGCAGCACCTCCATCTGCCATAGCCGGTCCTGTGCGTGCGCGAAGCCGAGCGCTCGGTAGGCGTCGGGCCAGCTGTCGGCCGCGACGTGCGGAATGCCGAACGGGTCGCGCACGATGCGCGCCCGGGCGCTGAGCCCCGCCAGGGTGAGCTCGCCCTGCACGCTCGGTCCCGGATCGCGGCCGACCAGCGCGAGCACGACCGCCGCGCCCGCCGCTGCCAGGAACGCCACGCCCAGCACGGACGCGGCGGCGACCCGCACCCAGCGACTCACGGCGCCGGCTGCCGTCCCGGGCCCTCGAGCACGACCTGCGCGAACGCGTGAGTGCGCGTGTACGACGCGCCGACCCACGCGCGGGCGAAGCCGCGCTCCCGCGCCAGCTCGAGCGCACGCCCGTGGATCTCCAGGCCGAGCCCCGCGGGAGTCTCGACCGTCTCGAAGTCGCGCCAGGCGACGCCGCGTCGCCAGCCGGTGCCGATGGCCTTCATGCCGGCCTCCTTAACGGCAAAGCGCAGCGCAAAGTGCGACGCCGAGCGCCCGCGCCGGCCGCAGTCGGCGATCTCGCGCGGGGTGTACACGCGGTCGCGCAACCGGGTGCCGCGCCGTGCGAGCGCCCGCGCGACGCGCGCGATCTCGACCACGTCGATTCCACCCCCGATGATCACGCGGCGCGAACCTAGCACACGGGGTCTCTCGGATAAGCGAGCGGAATCACGTTCGATTGACCAGCCGGAGAACGCTTGGGTATTCTCCCGCGGCCTTCAGCGAGGGAGCTGCCAGAGGAGATTCCCATGGCTTCGGGTGTGCGCGTCGGAATCAACGGCTTCGGGCGCATCGGGCGGCTGGTGTTTCGCGCCCTGCACGAGCTGAACATCCCCGCGCGGGAGCTCGAGGTGGTCGCGGTGGGCGACATCGTGCCCGCCGACAACCTCGCCTATCTGGTGAAGTACGACTCGACCCAAGGGCCCTTCAAGGGACAGGTCGCGTCGAAGAAGTCCGCTTCCGACAAGGCCGAGGACGACGTGCTCGTGGTCGACGGCAAGGACCTCCGGGTCGTCTCGGCCCGGACGCCGGCGGAGCTGCCCTGGAAGTCACTCGGCGTGGACCTGGTGATCGAGTCGACGGGGCTCTTCACCGAGGCCGACAAGGCCAAGGGTCACCTCCAGGCCGGCGCCAAGAAGGTGATCATCTCGGCGCCCGCGAAGGGCGAGGACATCACGATCGTGATGGGCGTGAACGACGAGAAGTACGACCCGTCGCGCCACCACGTGATCTCGAACGCGTCGTGCACCACCAACTGTCTCGCGCCCGTGGTGCACGTGCTCCTGAAGGAAGGCTTCGGCGTCGCCGAGGGCCTCATGACCACCGTCCACGCCTACACCGCGACCCAGAAGACGGTGGACGGTCCCTCGAAGAAGGACTGGAAAGGCGGGCGCAGCGCGGCGGTGAACATCATCCCGTCGAGCACGGGCGCCGCCAAGGCGGTCGGGCTCGTGCTGCCCGAGATCCAGGGCAAGCTGACCGGCATGTCGTTCCGCGTGCCGACGCCGACGGTCTCGGTCGTCGACCTCACGGTGAAGACGGTGAAGGCGACGTCGCTGGGCGACATCAAGCACGCCATGAAGAACGCGTCGGAGAGCTACCTGAAGGGCATCCTCGGCTACACCGAGGACGAGGTCGTCTCGAGCGACTTCGTGCACGACTCGCGCTCGTCGATCTTCGACGCCGGCTCCTCGATCGAGCTCAACAAGAACTTCTTCAAGCTCGTCTCCTGGTACGACAACGAGTGGGGCTACGCGCGGCGCGTGGTCGAGCTCGCCCGGCTCGTCGCGCAGAAGCTGTGACTCAAGGTCGGCTGCGCTCCGTTCGGGACCTGCGCCTGGCAGGGCGCCGGGTGTTCCTCCGCGCCGATCTCAACGTGCCGCTGAAGGACGGCGCGGTCGCCGACGACTC
>Ga0335084_10000759_pt1 | contig 28474 bp, 16 predicted proteins | sample Lox_Sample_44_FD_206721 | JGI IMG/M metagenome (GOLD analysis project Ga0335084, IMG submission 206721) | Soil microbial communities from Loxahatchee National Wildlife Refuge, Florida, United States - Lox_Sample_4.4 | ecosystem: Environmental > Terrestrial > Soil > Wetlands | place: USA... | reverse complement strand
CGAGCGCGCGTACCATCGACGCTACACCCTCGCCCCCGACCCAAGACGAAGTCTTGGGTCGGAGTCATTCGTCTGCGGCGGTGTCGGCGGCGGTGACGGCTTCGCCGTTCATCGTCTTCTTCAGGACCTGGCTGGCCTTGAAGGAGAGGACCTTGCGGCCGCTGATGATGATCTCTTCGCCGGTCTGGGGATTGCGGCCTTTGCGGGGGCGCTTTTCGTGGACGATGAAGTTGCCGAAGCCGGAGATCTTCACCTTGCGGCCCTGCTCGAGGCATCGCTTCACGATCTCGAAGACCGACTCGACGACGTCCGTCGCTTCCTTCTTCGAGAACCCGATCTTCTCGTGGATCCGCTCGACGATGTCCGCTTTGGTCGTCGTCATGTCAGCTCCGGAGTTCGAGCGCGAAGCGGGCGGCGAGGTGCGCGCGTACCCGTCCGTGCGTGGCATTGACCTCCTCGTCGGTGAGAGTCCGATCGGGGTGGCGATACGCGATCGAGTACGCGAGGCTCTTCTTGCCCTCGGGGATCGGCGTTCCCCGATAGCAGTCGAAGCAGCGGGCTGACTCGATGAGCGGGTCTCTCAACGCGCGGATCTCCTCCAGGATCGACTCGCTCGCAAAGGCCTCCTCAACGATCACGGCGATGTCGCGGCTGACGGCCGGGAAGCGCGGAACCGGCCGGAGCCCGACGCGGCGCGGACGATAGTGAGCGACTTCCTCGAAGTCAAGCTCACAGATGAGCACTTCCCCTGCAAGATCGAGGGCCTGCACGACCCTGGGATCGAGCGCGCCGACGACGCCCAGGACCCGCTCGCCGTCGGCGATCGCGGCGGTCTTGCCGGGGTGGAGGAATCCGGACACACGGTGCGGCCGCCAGCGCAGGGCGTCGGGATCGGCGCCGAGTCCGACGAGCACGTTGCCGACGATGCCCTTCAGATCCAGGAACTCGACCTGGGGGCCGCTGCGCTCCGCGCCCATCGGCGGCCAGAGGCCGTGCAGCACGATCGACACGGCGCGCCGCTCCTGCCGTCCCCCGGGTCCGGCGCCGAATCCCTTGCCGATCTCGAACGCCGCCACGAACGAAGCACCGTTCGCGACGTTCAGGTGCAGGGCGCGCAGCAGCCCAGCCAGCGGCGAGCGGCGCAGCTCGCCGAGATCGCCCGACAGCGGGTTGCGGAGCGCGATCGGCTCCAGACCGGCGAGGACGTGGCCCGGCACGCGCTCGTTCGTCGCGTGATCGGTGAAGGCGAGCGTCACCATCTCGGTGAGACCCTCGGCGACGAGCGCGGTGCGGAGGCGGCGGGAGAAGCTCCGCGAGGCGCTGTCCGACCCGCAGGTCATGGGGACGGCCGGCAGCGTCGTCGGGATGGTTTCGTATCCGCCGAGGCGCGCGATCTCCTCGATCACGTCCTCCTCGATGCGAAGATCGCCGCGATGGCTCGGCGGCGCGACGACCAGCACCGGTCCCTCGCCCGAGCAGGCCGCGCCGAGCGCGCGCAGCCGCCGCGTGACTTCCGCCTTCGGGGTCGCGACACCGAGGAGCGAGGCCGCGCGCGACGGCCGCAGCCGGATGGCCGGCGGATCGATGCCGGCGACGCTCCCCGTGTCGCGTACGATCCCCGGCGCCACGTTGCCGCCCGCCAGCCGCGCGATGAGCGCCGCGGCGACGTCGGCGGCCGGCTCGACCATCGCCGGATCGACCCGGCGCTCGAAGCGATACGCGGCCTGCGAGAGGAGACCCAGCCGGCGGGCCGTACGCCGCACGCTCGCCGGCGCGAAGAACGCGCTCTCCAGGAGGAGCGACGTGGTCCCGCTCGTCACCTCCGAGTCTGCACCGCCCATCACGCCCGCGAGCGCGACCGGCCGGCGGCCGTCCGCGATCACCAGGTCGGATGGCTCGAGGACGCGCGCGACACCGTCGAGGGTCGTGAAGGCCTCGCCGGCCGACGCCCGCCGCACGATGATGTGCCCCCCCTCGACGCGCGAGAGGTCGAAGGCGTGCAGCGGCTGACCATGCTCCAGCATCACGAAGTTCGTCGCGTCGACGATGGCGTTGATCGGACGCATGCCGGCGCGCCGCAGGCGCAGGCGCACCCCGAGCGGCGACGGCACGATGCGCACGCCCCGGACGACGCGCGCGCAGTACTCGGCGCAGAGGTCGCGGGCGACGATCTCGACCGACACGGCGCTCGCGGCCGGCGGGCCGCTCTCGCGCAGACGCCCTCGGGGCATCCGCAGGCGCGCGCCGGTGAGCGCGGCCACCTCGCGCGCGACGCCGAGGACGGACAGGCAGTCGGCGCGGTTCGGCGTCACGTCGAGGACGAGCACGGTGTCGGCCACGCCGGGCAGCTCCGTCACGGGAGTCCCGAGCGGCGCGTCGGCGGGGAGGTCGAGCAGGCCCGAATCGTCGTCCCCGAGCCCGAGCTCGACCTCGGAGCAGAGCATCCCTTCCGACGCGACCCCGCGCAGGGTCGCCGCCCGGATCTCGGTGCCGGTCGCGAGCACCGCCCCGACGCGCGCGACGGGAACCCGGCGTCCCGGGCGGACGTCCGGCGCACCCGACACGACCGTGAGCGGCGTGTCGGCTCCCACGTCGACGCGACACACCCGCAGCCGGTCGGCGTCCGGATGCGCCTCGACGGCCGCGATCCGGCCGACGACGACCCGCGGATCGATGCGACCGACGGGCTCGAGCCCCTCGGCGACCAGACCCGCCATGGTGAGGCGATCGGCGAGCGCCGCGGGCGAGAGGTCCACGGCCACGAACTCGCGCAGCCAGTCGAGCGGGATCCGCATCAGAACTGTCCGAGAAAGCGCAGGTCGTTGTCGTAGAACAGGCGCAGGTCGTCGAGCCCGAGGCGCAGCAGCAACGGCCGGTCGATCCCCATGCCGAAGGCGAAGCCGCGCACGCGCTCGGGATCGTAGTCGACCGCTCGGAGGACGTTCGGGTGGACCATCCCGCACCCGAGGATCTCGAGCCAGCCGGATCCCTTGCACACCCGGCACGAGGGATCGGCGCCGCGGGTCGCGCGCGCGCACCGCACGCACCCGATATCGAGCTCGCCCGACGGCTCGGTGAACGGAAAGAAGCTCGGCCGGAAGCGCACGGGCGTCGCCGAGCCGAACAGGCGGCGGACGAACTGCACGAGCACGCCCTTCAAGTCGGCGAACGTCACGCGGTCGTCGATCATGAGCCCCTCGACCTGCTGGAACATGGGCGAATGGGTCGCGTCCGGGTCGTCGCGCCGGTAGACGGTGCCCGGCACGATCACGCGCAGCGGCGGGCGCATCGCCCGCATGGCCCGGATCTGCACGGGCGAGGTGTGCGTGCGCAGCAGCAGGTCGTCCGCGCCCGCGACGTAGATCGTGTCCTGCATGTCGCGCGCGGGGTGATCGGGCGGGATGTTGAGGGCCCCGAAGTTGTGGAAGTCGTCCTCGATCTCCGGACCCTCGACGACCTCGAACCCCATGGCGACGAAGATGTCGACGATCTCGTCCTCCACGGCGCGCAGCGGATGGACGTGCCCGCGCGGCCGTGCGCGACCCGGCATGGTGACGTCGATGCGCTCCTCGGCGAGCCGGCGCGCGAGCTCCGCCTCCCGGAACTGCCACTGCCGCCGATTGAGCGCCTCCCGGACGATCCCATCGATGTCGTTGGCGAGCGCGCCCATCGCCGGGCGCTCCTCGGCCGGGAGCTGTCCCAAGCCCCGCAACAGCGCGCTGAGTGAGCCCTTGCGGCCGAGGTACTTGAGCCGGATCGCCTCGAGCGCGTCGTCGCTCTCGGCGGCGGCGATTTCCGCCAGGGCCGTCTCGCGTATCTCCGCGAGCGCGGCGCGCACGGGCTACGCCGTCGCCTGGCTCTTTGCGAGCGCCGCGAGCTCGCCGAACGCCTGCGGATCGTCGAGCGCGAGCGCCGCGAGCATCTTGCGATCGACCTCGACCGCCGCCTTCTTCAAGCCGGCGATCAGCCGGCTGTACGAGAGGCCGTGCTTGCGGGCCGCGGCGTTGATCCGCACGATCCAGAGGCCCCGGAAGTCGCGCTTCTTCTGCTTGCGGTCGCGGTAGGCGTAGGTGAGGCCGCGCTCGACGGTCTCGCGAGCCTGGCGATAGGTCTTGCGCCGGCCACCGACGTAGCCCTTCGCCATCTTCATGGTCTTCTTGTGGCGGCGGCGCGTCTTCGGGCCGCCTTTCGCGCGTGGCATGATTCGCTCCTTGGGCGCTCAGCAGCCGTACGGCAGCAGGCGCTTGATCGACTTCTCGTCGGCTGGGTTCACGAGCCCCGCGCGGCGGAGGTGCCGCTTCTGCTTGCGGGTCTTCGAGCTGAGGATGTGCCGCTTGAATCCCTTGTGTCGCTTCACTTTTCCCTTGGCCGTGAAGGTGAACCGCTTGGCGGCCCCTCGGCGGGTCTTGAGCTTGGGCATGGGTCTGGTCCTTTCTACTTCGCGACGAGCATCATCGACATGCTGCGACCTTCCATCCGCGCGGACTGCTCGATGACGGCGATGTCGGTGAGCATCCCCGCGACCCGGTTGAGCATCACGTGCCCGAGCTCCGGGTGCGTGATCTGCCGGCCCCGGAAGAAGACCGTCACCTTTACCCGATGTCCCTCGCCGAGGAAATCCCGGATGTGGTTCACCTTGAAGTCGACGTCGTGCTGGCTGGTCTGCGAGCCCATCTTCACTTCCTTCAGCTGGCTCGCGGCCCCTTTCTTGCGCGACTCCTGGGCCTTCTTCTTCTGCGCGTACCGGAACTTCCCGTAGTCCATGATCCGGCACACCGGCGGGTTCGCGGTGGGCGCGACCTCCACGAGGTCGAGCTCCTTCTGATCGGCGATGCGCTGCGCGTCCTGCGGCGTCATGACGCCCAGCTGCGCACCGTCCGCGTCGATCACCCGGATCTCGCGTGACCGGATCTGATGGTTGATCCGAACCTTCTCTTCGACTTTCGCTATGACCCACCTCCTGGCATGCGCGCGTCGGTCGCGACGCGCGTGACGAACGCGTCGAGCCCGACGGCGGGCTCGTTGTTCCCTCCGACCCGCGGTGCGACCGTGCCGTCCGCCGCCTCGCGCTCGCCGATGACGGCCATGACGGGGACCTTCGCCACCTGCGCCTCGCGGATCTTGTAGCCGAGTTTCTCGCCGCGCAGATCGGACTCGGCGCGCAGCCCCGCGGCGCGGCAGGCCGCCTCCACGCGTCGCGCGTACGCTTCGACCTTCTCGCTGACCGGGATCACGCGGACCTGCTCGGGCGCGAGCCAGAGCGGCAGCTTGCCGTTCGTGTGCTCGAGCAGGATCGCGATGAACCGTTCGAGCGAGCCCAGGACCGCGCGGTGCACCATCATGGGCGTCGCCTCGGTGCCGTCGGACGTGACGTAGCGCAGGCCGAAGCGCTCCGGCATGGCGCAATCGATCTGCACCGTGGCGAGCGTCCACGACCGCTCCAGCACGTCGCGGAAGTCGAAGCCGATCTTGGGACCGTAGAAGGCGCCCTCGCCCGGCAGGACCGTCGTCGGATAGCCGGTCTTCTCGGCCGCCCGGTGGAGCGTGGCCTCGGCCGTGTCCCACAGCTCGACCCGCCCGAGGAAGTTCTTCGGGCGCGTCTGGACGGACACCTCGACGCGATCGAAGCCGAAGGCGGCGTAGACCTCCTTCACCATGGCGACGAACGCGTCGATCTCGCCGTCGACCTGGTCCGGCGTGCAGTAGATGTGCGCGTCGTCCTGCGCGAGCGAGCGCACGCGCGTGAGCCCCTGCAGCGTGCCCGACGGCTCGAAGCGATGCAGGCGGCTGAAGTCGGCGTAGCGGATCGGGAGATCGCGGTAGGAGTGCTTGTGGGCCGCGAAGAGCTCGCAGTGCCCCGGGCAGTTCATCGGCTTCACTCCGTACTCGTCCTCGTCGACCTTCATGAGGAACATGTCCTCCCGGAAGGCGCCGTAGTGGCCCGATTTCTTCCAGAGCTCGGTCTTGAAGATGAGCGGCGTGATCACCTCGGTGTAGCCGTAGCGGGCATAGAGCCGGCGGACGTACTCGACCAGCATGTTGTAGACGATGGCGCCCTTCGGATGGAAGAACGGGGAGCCCGGGGCGAGCGGGTTGAACGAGAAGAGATCGAGCACCTGGCCGAGGCGGCGGTGATCGCGTTGCTTCGCCTCCTCGACGCGCCTCAGATACGCGTCGAGGTCCTGCTTGGTCGCCCACGCCGTGCCGTAGAGGCGCTGGAGCTGCTCGTTGTTCGCGTCGCCGCGCCAGTAGGCGCCGGCGATGCTGGTCAGCTTGAAGGCGTCCAGCCGGCCCGTCGACGGCACGTGGGGCCCGCGACAGAGGTCCACGAAGTCGCCCTGGCGATAGAGCGAGATCGGCTCGCCGGCGGGAAGGCCCTCGATGATCTCGACCTTGTACTTCTGCCCCATGTCGCGGAAGAGGCGGATCGCGTCGTCGCGCGTCACCTCCTCGCGCACGACCGGGTGGTTCTCGCGCGCGATCTTCCGCATCTCGTCCTCGATGAGCGCGAGATCCTCTGGCGTGAACCCCTCGGGCCGCTTCACGTCGTAGTAGAAGCCGTTCTCGACCACGGGCCCGATCGTGATCTCGGTGCCGGGGTAGAGCCGCGTGATGGCGTGCGCCATCAGGTGCGCCGACGAGTGGCGCAGGACCTCCAGCCCATCGGGGCTGTCGGGGACGACCGGCGTCACCCGGCAGTCCTGCGTGAGCGCGCGACCGAGGTCGACGATGCGCGTCGCGCCGTCCGCCTCGACCTTGGCCGCGATGGCTCGCTTCAGCTCCTTGCGGCTGGTCCCGTTCTGCTCGCCGTGCGCTCGGAGCGCGTCGCCCGCCGTGACGCCCGCCGGCAGGCGCAGCGGTGCGCCCTCGGCGAAGGTGACGGTGATGTCAGACATCAGGCGATTGCATGAGGGGGCGAGGTCGGGCGGACCATGAGAGTAGGCACGGGCGGGATTGAACCGCCGGCCTCTTCCGTGTCAAGGAAGCGCTCTTCCACTGAGCTACGTGCCTGCGCAAGGTTTCGAAAAGCCGCCTCTCGTACCAACCGCCTTCTCCACTGTCAAGACAATCTCTTGAAAAGCCGCGAGCTTGTGGCGCTTCGCGGTCGCCAGTAGTCTCCGCGCGTGTCGCGGGAGCAACTGTTCGCGGCGTTCTTCTTCGCCGTCTTCGTGTTCCTGCTCTATCAGCTCGGTCTGTTCCTGGCACCGTTCTTCACGCCGCTCGTGTGGGCGACCATCCTGGCCCTCACCTTCTATCCCCTGACGACGCGGCTGACGCGACTCCTGCGCGGGAACCGGACGGCCGCGTCCCTGGTGCTCGTCCTGCTGGTCATCGCGGTCGTCGTGCTGCCGTCGATCTACCTCGGCGCCGCGATCGTCCGTCAGACCGCGAGCGCCTATCAGCAGGTGCAGGAGATGGCGACGAGCGGCCAGCTCTCTCGCCTGATCGACCAGGCACGGGAGTCGCGCCTCGGCCTCTTCTTCCAGCGCGTCACGGCGCCGTTCCACGACAAGGTCCAGCTCGATCCGGCCGCGCTGATCCTCACCGCCAGCAACTGGATCTCGCAGCAGATCCTCGGCCAGACGACGGCGCTCGCCCGCAACGCCCTCGTGACGCTCCTGAACCTCCTCCTCATGTTCGTCGCCCTGTTCTTCTTCTTCCGCGACGGCGAGCGCATGGCGACGCGGATCAGCGACCTCGTCCCCATGGCGCCCGAGCACAAGGACATCGTCTTCCGGCGGCTCTTCGACACGCTCACGGCGGTCGTGCAGAGCATGCTCATCACGGCCGTCGCTCAGGGCACGCTCGCCGGCATCGGCTACTGGCTCCTGACCGACATCCCGTACGCCCTCTTCCTCGCCTTTCTGACCGGCGTCGCCGCGTTCCTGCCGCTCGCCGGACCCGCCTTCGTGTGGGGCTCGGTTGCGACCTACCTCGCGCTCATGGGCTTCCGGGGCCAGGCGATCGCGATCGCCATCTGGGGCGTCGTCCCCGTCAGCACCGTCGACAACGTCATCAAGCCCCTCTTCATCGGCGGCCGCGCCCGCCTGCCGACCTTCCTCCTCCTCTTCGCCCTCCTCGGCGGCATCACCGTCTACGGCTTCCTCGGCGTCTTCCTGGCGCCGGTGATCCTCGCGACGCTCCTCGCCTTCACCGACATCTACCGCGAGCTCTACGCGACCGCGCCGCCGGACGCGGCGCGGGCCGACGGCTAGAACGACGCCGCGGAGCGTGGGTGCGGGAGGTCTGGGCCCGGGGCTTCGGCTTCGGCTCCGTCGCGCGACAGAACATACGCTACGTCACGGCCCAACATTTCGTCGCGCCGCTTCGCAGGCGCCTCCGCCCCGGGCCCAGACCTCCCGCACCCACACGGCACCGGCCGGCGGCCCGCTAGCGGGCCGCGAAGACGCCGCGGTCGAGCACCGCCTCGGCGCTCGTCACGATCTCGCGGAACACGTCGGCGGCGGGCGTGATCTCCTTGAAGGAGCCGACGCCCTGGCCGGCGGGCATGCAGGTGCGCTGCGGGTCCGCTTCGGGGTTCCAGTAGGCCATCACGTTGCGCTGCGAGGAGATCATGAGCTGCTCGGGGAAGCGCTTGATCTTCGCCGGATCGGCTTCGTGCTCCATGATGTAGGGGTTTCGCAGCGAGCGGAGCGGCTTGCCCGAGTAGCACCGGGTGCGGATCGTCTGGTCCTGCTCGGCGTGCACGAGCGCCTCGCGATATTCGAGGGCGGCCGTGGCCTCGGGCGTGGCGATGAAGCGCGTGCCGATGACGGCGCCCTGTGCGCCGAGCGCCATGGCCGCAACGACGCCGCGGCCGTCGACGATGCCGCCGGCGGCGACCACGGGGATCTTCACGGCGTCGACCACCTGCGGCACGAGGGCCAATGTGCCGATCTCGCCGGTGTGTCCGCCGGCTTCCGTGCCCTGCGCCGCGACCACGTCGGCGCCCGCCTGCTCGGCGCGTCGCGCGTGCGCGACCTTGCCGGTCATCACCATGATGGTCATGCCGTGGCGCTTCATCTCGCCCACGTGCTTCTCGGGGACCGCGAGCCCCGCCACGAAGATCTTCACGCCCTCGTCGTACAGGACGGGCAGATAGGGCACGATCATCTCGGGGATCGGCGCCAGGAGATCGACGGCGAACGGCTTCTGCGTCAGCGCCTTCGTCTTGCGGATCTCGTCGCGCAGGCCGTCCGGCGCGAGGTTCGCCGCGCCCATGATGCCGAGGCCGCCCGCGTTCGAGACGGCGGCGACGAGCGGCGCCATCGACACGCCACCCATCCCGGCGAGCAGGATCGGATACTCGATCCCGAACAGGTCGCAGACAGGCGTACGGAGCCGCGAGTGGTGCGTCCCGTTTGACGTCGCGGGCGAGTGCATGCGAGGGACTTTCGATGCCCATGCGTGGCGTGTCAAGGCGAGGGAGCGCATGACGGCGCCGCAGCCCGTGCTGGTCGGCGCGGGCGAAGTCGTGGACAAGCCCGAGGACCCGATGCTCGGCCTGGAGCCGCTGGCGCTGATGGAGACCGCTGCGCGCCGCGCCTGCGACGACGCCGGTGGCGGAGCCGCCCTCCTCGCCCACGTCGACACCGTCGCCGTCGTCACCAACGTCTTCCACGACTACGGCGACACCGCGACGCTCCTGGCCGCTCGCCTGGGCTGCGGGCCGGGCCGCCGATTGGTCACGACCTGGGGCGGGAACACCCCGCAGTCGCTGACGAGCTTTCTGTGCGACGAGGTCGCGGCGGGACGCTGCGAGCTGGCCCTGGTCGCGGGCGCCGAAGCCGTCGGGACCCTGCGCGCGCTCGGCAAGCGCGGCATCGAGCCGGCATGGACGCCGCACCGCGCGACCGACGTCCCACGCTGGGGCGACATGCGCTCGGGCACGAGCGATCTCGAGTCGCGTCACGGCATGCGCGAGGCGTACGTCACCTTCGCGCTGGTGGAGAACGCATTCCGCGCCTCGCGCGGCCTCTCGCTCGACGACGCGCGGCGCGAGATCGGCGCCTTCGCGGAGCGCTGCACGCGCGTCGCCGCCGACAACCCGTACGCGTGGTTTCCGGAGGCGAAGGACGCGGCCACCCTCACGACGGCCACGCCGTCCAACCGGATGGTGGCGTTCCCGTATCCGAAGTACCTGAACGCGATCATGGAGGTGAATCAGGGCGCGGCCCTGCTGGTCGCGAGCGACGCCGCCGCGCGGCGGCTCGGGATCACGCCCGACCGCTGGGTCCATCCGTGGGCCGCCGCCGACGTGACCGAGCAGTGGTACCTGTCCGAGCGCACGACGCTTCACGCGCTCGCCGGTACGCAGCGTGCGGCGGCCGCGCTCTTCGAGACGATCGGGCGCCACGCCGGCGACGTCACGCACCTGGACCTCTATAGCTGCTTCCCGATCGCCCCGCGGCTGTCCGCGGCGACGATCGGCCTCGATCCCGGCACGACGCGCCCGCTCACCGTCACGGGCGGCCTGCCCTGGTTCGGCGGCCCGGGCAACAACTACGGCACCCATGCGCTCGCGGCCATGATGCGCCTCCTGCGGCGCGACCGCGGCGCGACCGGCTTCCTGCACGGCCTCGGCTGGAGCTGCACCAAGCACGCGCTCGCCGTCCTCGGCGGATCGCCGTCGCCGCAGGGCTGGAGGCGAGTCGACACCGGCGCGATCCAGGCCTGGGTCGACGCCCAACCCTCGCCCGAGGTCGTCGCGGAAGCCGACGGGCCCGGCACGATCGAGACGTACACCGTGGTTCACGGTCGCGACGGCGCACCCGAGCGCGGCGCGATCATCGGTCGCCTGCCGGATGCGAAGCGGTTCCTGGCGACGCTCGCCCCCGATCGCGACGCCTTCGCGGCGCTCGAAGCGAGCGAGGGCGTCGGCCGGCGCGGCACGGTGCGCGTCGAGGGCGGCCGCAACGTCTTCCACCTCGCCTGAAACGCGATGACCGTCGATCCGACGCAGCCCGACGCCCGCTTCGCCGACCACTGGGACGCGAGCTGGGCGGTCGCCGACCCGGGGTCGTACGCGGTTCTCGCGCGCACCCGCTTCACGCTCGAAGCCGCGCCCCACGCCGCTCGCGGCTGGGTGGCGGCGGCCGGCCTCTGGGCGAGCCATCCGCTCGGCTTCAATTCCGCAGCGACGCAGCCGCCGTTCTGCATCCTCACGGTGAACGGCCTCATCAGCGATCCGTCGCAGCGCCTGCTCCTGCGGGGGGAGGCCGTGCCGGTCGATCTCGCGGGCGCGCTCGTCGAAGGCTCGAACGAAATCAGCATCGAGGCCACGTACTACGACCTGCCCACGATGGTGGGCCTCGCCCTGCCGGTGTGCGTCGCGGTCCTCTTCCAGGCCGACATCGAGGTCCCCGGCGAGCCCCTCTTCCGCCTCGCGACCGGCGAGCGCCAGAGCCTCATGCGCGTCATGCCGACGCGCCCCGCGGTCGCGTCGTCGACGTGGGAGGTGTTCGTGCGCCGCACCGCCGAAGGGCCCTGGGACAAGCGGAGCGGCGTCTTCCTGCACCCGCTCGCGGCCTCGCCGCTGCTCCGCCTGCCCCGGCGGGGTGGACGTCTGGAACAGGCGGCCGACGAGGAGCTCCCCTCCTTCCGCCACACACATCGTCAGGCGCCGGCGCCGATCACGCTCGCGCCCGACGCCGTCACGATCGTCGACTTCGGCGAGGAGCTGGTGGGACATCTGACGGTTCGGAGCGACGCGCCGCTGCGCCTGACGCTCGGACCCGGAGAATCCGAGCCCGAGGCGCGCGACTTCGACGATCGCACCGAGAACCCCCTCAGGGTGGCCGCGCTCTTCGACCAGGGCACCTGGCGCGACGCGCGTCGCGCCGCGCTCCGGCACGTCGCCGTCCGCAACGACTCCGGCCTGCCGGCGACGTTCGAGCTCGGCCTCGACGCCTTCGAGGTCGCGATCGAGCCGCGCGGCGCGTTCCGCTGCGCGGACGTGCTACTCGACGAGATCTACCGGACGGCCCGCCGTACGGTCCTGCGCTGCACGCACGACTACATCGAGGACGGGCCGAAGCGCGATCGCCTCCTCTGGCTCGGCGATCTCGCCGCGACGGCCGACGTCTTCGGCCTGACGATCGGGGACCTGCGCCCGCTGCGGCGGTCGCTCCTCCTCGCGGCCTCGGCGCAGCTCCGAAGCGGCGCCCTGCCGGGCGTCGGCCCGCATCCGAACGACCTCGTGCTGGCCGATTACGTCCCGCAGTGGATCCTCTCCGCGCGCGCCTACGCGCTCCATTCGGGCGACCTCGAGACGGCGGCTCTCGTGATGCCGACCGTGCGGCGCGCCCTCCAGTTCCTGCTCGAGCGCGTGGGGCCGGACGGGCTCGTGGGGCCCGAGGAGGAGACCGACTGGTGGGTGTTCCTCGACTGGAACCGGCGCGAGCCGTTCGGCGCCCCGGTCGAGAAACGCGGCTACGTGACCGTCCTCTCGCTCATGACGGCGGCGGCGCTGCGCGCCGGCGCGGATCTGGCCCGCTGGCTCGGGCGCGACGCCGAGGCCGACGTGTTCCGCGGCCATGCCGCGCTCATGCTCGAGCGCACGCTCGAGCGCGCCTGGCACGACGATATTCCCGCCATCGTCGACTGGGTGCGCGGCGGCGAACGCACCCGGCACGTCAGCCGCTTCACCACGGCCTGGGCGCTGCTCCAGGGCGTGGGCGACGCGCACCAGCGCACCGCGATGGCCGAGATCCTGGCCAACGCCGCCGGCCGCGCCGAGCCGACGACCACCGGCTACGGGCAGACCTACAACGTCGCCGCGTTGTTCGAGGCCGGCCATCCCGACGCGGCGCTCGCGCTCGTACGTCGCTACTGGGGCGGCATGCTCGATCGCGGCGCGACGACGTTCTGGGAGAGCTTCGATCCGGACGAGGATCGCGCGACCGAGCTCGATCTGTACGGCCGTCGCTTCGGCGTCTCCCTGTGCCACGGCTGGTCCGGCGCCGTCGCCGCCACCCTCGCCACGCACGTCCTCGGCGTCCACGTGACCCACCCCGGCGCGAGCCACGTCGACCTCCGCCCCCGGCTCGGCTCACTCGCGTGGGCCGAGGGCACCGTCCCGACGGCGAAGGGCCTCCTCGAGCTACGCTGGGCCGCCGACGACTCTCACGTCACGATCCCCGCCGGCATGCGCGCCACCGTCACCTGGCATCGCAGAACGTTCGACCTAGGGCCCGGCACCCACAAGATCGCTTAGCAAGTCCGGCCGCTGCGAGCCCGCGCGCACGGCGTCGCGTGCGGCTGCCGGGGCGGCCCGGGGGGTGCGCGCCGAACGATTATCGGGGAGCGAACGCGGGCACCCCCGGGCCGCGCCGGCAGCCGCGCACCCATCCCCCTCGCGCGGACGAGCCCGCCCGCCGTTACTTGATCAGCGACGGCACACAGAATTCGAGGCGCCGCGTCAGCGTCAGCTCGAGCGGTCCGAACTGATTGTTCGTGAACGCCTCGGTCGTCGAGATGCCGACGGCGTGGCGCGCCTTGTAGCAGAGGAGCACGCGCGTGTGCGACGCCGCCAGCGGGTTCTCGCCGTTCTTGTTCGCCGGCACGCACAGACTGCGCGGCCGCACGAGATCGACGGTGTGGGCGCCGAACTGATCGACCGCCGCGATGCCCTTCTGCGGGACGAACTTCGTCGACCCGAGCGACTTCTTCACGAGGTAGCACTGGAAGTGGTCGAGATCGGGATCGGTCAGCTCGGCGGTCGGCCCGGTGAGGCTCTTCGCCGTCGGCACCATGAGGAACGTGCGGCGCGTGATGTCGACCTTCACCGTCCCGAACTGGTTCGTCACCGTCTGGTTCGCCACCCGCAGCGGCTCGCCCGCGGCCGGGTATCCGAGCAGATGCTGCGGGTCGGCCGGCGCGGTCGGATCCTCGCCGCGCTTGTCGGACGGCAGGCAGAACGGATGCGGCGTCCCGAGCTGCACCGTCTGGCTTCCGTATCGGTCCTGCACGCTCACCCCGGAGATGCCGGCGAAGGCGAACGGCTTCGCCTCGTAGCACTGGAAATGGTGCAGTGGCTTGCAGCCCGGCTCGGTGCTGGGAACGTGGAGGCAACCCTGCTGTGGATCGCACGAATCGATCGTGCACGTGTCGCCGTCGTCGCAGCGCGCGCTGCTGTCGGGGAACGTGCAGCCGGTCGCGGGCACGCAGACGTCGTCGGTGCAGAGGTCGTTGTCGACGCAGACGACGTTCGTGTGCGTGCACCCCACGCCGGGCACGCACGCATCATTGGTGCACTTGTCGTCGTCGTTGCAGTCGAGCGCCCCCATCGACTTGCACATCCCAGTGGTCGGGTCGCACTTCTCCTCGGTACAGGGATCGCCGTCGTTGCACACGATGTCGATCGGCGTGAACGTGCACGTGCCGGTCTTCGGATCGCAGGCGTCGGCCGTGCACTTGTTGCCGTCGTCGCACGTGACCTTGGGCGTGAAGACGCACTGTCCGGTGGTCGGGTCGCACTTGTCGAGGGTACAGAGGTCGTTGTCGCTGCAGTTGACCGCCGGGAACGAGCACGCGCCCGTCGCCGGATCGCAGACGTCCAGGGTGCACGGGTTGTCGTCCGTGCACTTGTCGAGGACGTGCGTGCACTTGTCGGGCCCCGTCTTCGCCGGATCGCAGGCGTCGGTCGTGCACGGGTTGTTGTCGCCACAGCTCACGGCCGGGAACGAGCAGGCCCCGTTCGCCGGATCGCACACGTCGTCGGTGCAGGGGTCGTCGTCGTCGCACTTGTCGAGCACGTGCGTGCACACGGCGGGCGTCTTGGTCGTGTCGCAGACGTCGGTCGTGCAGAGGTTGTTGTCCGAGCAGCTCGACGGATCGTTCGGGGAGCACCCGGTGACGGCGCGAGCGGGCGCCGCCAAGGCGAGCCCCACGACCACGGCTGCCGCGGCACCCTTCCAGCTTCGTCGAGTCATGACCTGCTACCCCCTTGCGTCTCGACGGGACAAGAACACAGAGACACCCCGGCCGTAAAGGGGAATCGGGCTCCCGACCCACCGTGGACGCATCGGCGACGAGGTCCCACGCACCTGCGAAGCGAGCGTACCTCGCCTTGCCGCGCCAGCTTCGCTGGCCGCGGCATACCGGTCGCGCGTGCCACGGACGCGACATTCTCGCGTCCTCCCCGACCCAAGACTTGGTCTTGGGTCGGCGCCCTAGTTGACGAGGCGGCCGAGGCGATCCCAGCGCACCCAGCTGTCGCCGCCCCACGACCAGTAGATGACGAGCGCCAGGCCCTTGATGTCCTCGATTGGGACCGGGCCCCAGAAGCGCGAGTCGTAGCTCTGGTCGCGATTGTCGCCCATGACGAACACGTGCCCGGCCGGCACCGTGAAGGGGCCGAAGTCGGTGTGGTGCGCGCTGAAGTGTGCGTGCGGGTCCGGCTGGACCTTGCCGTCGACGATCAGCTTCTCGCCATCCACCTGGATCGTCTGTCCGGCCACCGCGACCACCCGCTTGATGAAGTCCTTCGAGCGGTCCTTCGGCCAGATGAACACGACCACGTCGCCGACGCGCGGCTCGCGCAGGCCCGGGAGCTGGCCGAGCGAGATCTGCGTCAGCGGGATCTCGAAGCGCGGCCCGAAGATGAACTTGTTGACGAGGATGTGGTCGCCGATCTCGAGGGTCGGCAGCATCGAGCCGGACGGAATCTTGAAGGCCTGGACGATGAACGTCCGGATGACCATCGCCAGCAGCAGGGCGACGGCGAGGGCTTCAGCCAGCTCGCGGACCGTCGACTTCGAGCGGATGACGGGCGGCGCCACCGCGGCCACCTCGGTGGCTCGACCATCACGCACGGGCATGGAGCCGAATCATAGAGGAAGGCCCGGTCACTCGCCACCCTTCAGCACGGCGAGAAACGCCTCCTGCGGAATCTCCACCCGGCCCACCTGCTTCATGCGCTTCTTCCCCTCCTTCTGCTTCTCGAGGAGCTTGCGCTTGCGGGTGATGTCGCCGCCGTAGCACTTGGCGGTCACGTTCTTGCGCATCGCCTTGACGGTCTCGCGGGCGATCACCTTGGCGCCGATGGCGGCCTGGATGGCGATCTCGAACATCTGCCGGGGGATGAGCCCGCGCAGGCGCGAGCAGAGGTCGCGGCCGCGCACGTAGGCGTTGTCGCGGTGGACGATGACGGAGAGCGCGTCGACCGGATCGCCGTTGATGAGGAGCTCCAGCTTCACGAGGTTCGATGGGCGGAAATCCAGGTACTCGTAGTCCATCGACGCGTAGCCCTTCGTCATGGACTTCAGCTTGTCGTAGAAGTCCATGACGATCTCGGAGAGCGGCAGCTCGTACGTTACCATGACGCGCGTCTGGCCGTGGTACTTCATCTCCTTCTGCTCGCCGCGGCGGTCCTGGCAGAGCTGGAGGACGTTGCCGAGGAACTCCGTCGGCAGGTGAATGGTGGCGCGGATGTACGGCTCCTCGATCCGATCGATCTCCATCGGCGACGGCAGCTTGGCCGGGCTGTCGATGATGATCGCGTCGCCGTTCGTCTTGACGACGCGGTACGCGACCGTCGGTGCCGTCGTGATGAGCGTCAGCTCGAACTCGCGCTCGAGGCGCTCCTGGATGATCTCCATGTGGAGGAGCCCGAGGAACCCGCACCGGAATCCGAAGCCGAGCGCGAGCGACGTCTCCGGCTCGTACGTGAACGAGGAGTCGTTCAGGCGCAGCTTCTCGACCGCGTCGCGCAGGTTCTCGTAGTCCGCCGACTCGGCCGGATAGAGCCCCGCGAACACCATCGGCTTCACGGGCTTGAAGCCCGGGAGCGGCGCGGCCGCCGGCCGCTCCGCGTCGGTCACGGTGTCGCCGATCTTCGTGTCCGCGACCTCCTTGATCGCCGCCGAGAGGATGCCGACCTCGCCCGGCCCGAGCTGGTCGACCTCGACCGCGCGCGGCGCGAGCACGCACAGGCGCGTCACCAGGAACTCCTTGCCCACGGCCATGAGGCGGATGTGCTCGCCCTTGGCGAGCACGCCGTCGACGACGCGCACGAGGCTGACGGCGCCGTGGTACGGGTCGAACCAGGAGTCGAAGATGAGCGCCCGGAGGGGCGCGTCCGGGTCGCCCTTGGGCGCCGGGATCTCCCGGACGATCGCCTCGAGGATGTCCTCGGTGCCGATGCCCTCCTTGGCCGAGGCGAGGATGGCGCCCGAAGCGTCGAGGCCGATCGTGTCCTCGATCTCCTGCCGGACCCGATCCGGCTCGGCGCTCGGGAGGTCGATCTTGTTCAGGACCGGGACGATCACGTGGTCGTGATCGAGCGCGAGGTACACGTTGGCGAGGGTCTGGGCCTGGACGCCCTGCGTGGCGTCGACGACCAGGATCGCCCCCTCGCAGGCCGCGAGGCTGCGCGACACCTCGTAGGTGAAGTCGACGTGGCCGGGCGTGTCGATGAGATTCAGCACGTAGTCCTGGCCGTCGCGCGCCCGATAGCCGAGGCGGACCGAGCGCGCCTTGATCGTGATCCCGCGCTCGCGCTCGAGGTCCATGTCGTCCAGGAACTGCGACGACATCTCCCGCTTGGACACCGTGCCCGTCGTCTCGAGGAGCCGATCGGCCAGCGTCGACTTCCCGTGGTCGATGTGGGCGATGATGGAGAAATTGCGGATGTGGGCGGTGTCCAAGCCGAGGAAACTTACGGGCCGCGTCGTTTCTCCGCAAGCGCGCGCCCGGGCGATCGCTCCTGGGACTACCGGCGCAAGCTGACGGTGCGCTTCGACTATCCGAGCGATCCCGAATCGAGGGCCGACCGTTCCCCGGCGTTGCGTCGCTCACCGCGGGGCGCCGAGATAGATGTCGCCCCTGTAGACGCCCCTGCTGTTCGCCGTGCGCCGCGCGATCCCCTCCCAGTCGAGCTCGCTCAGACGCGATCCTTCACCCACGGCGCCGCTCTCCGCGAGCGCGCCGCCGAGGGCCAAACCGTAGAGCGTCCCGCCCGCCTTGCCCGCCGTATAGTAGCCAGGATAGCAGGGGCTCACGGTCGGTCCGAGCTGGAAGGCCTCCTCCCACATGTCGCGGATCCACTTCGTGAGACCCAGGCTGAGGGCGTCGCCGAAGCCGGCGATGAAGTTGGACGCCTCCTTGGCGAAGAGTCCCTCGGGATCGATCGCATTCACCGGATCGCCGAGCACGTACCCATAGAGGTTCGTGTCGGCGCCGAGAAAGCCCGCCGGATCCTTGGCCGTCCAGCGGCCGGTCCGTGCGTCGTAGTCGCGCAGGCCGAAGCGCGTGAAGCCGGTGTCGCCGTCGTAGAGGCCGCCCGCGAAGCCAAAGGGCTGGAAGCCGGGCGCCGAGTCGAACGCGATCCGGCCGAGCGCGTCGTAGCGACGCTCCTGGACCACCACGCCGGTCGCCGCGTCGATCACGAAGCGCGGGCTCCCGAGCTGATCGGCGACGATGCGGAAGGTCGCGCCGTCGCTTGCCCGGATCAGGTAGTCGGGCACGTAGCTGCGACTGCCGTAGACGAACTCGCTTCGGACCGCTCCCGTACCGTCCAGCTCCGCGACGACGCGCCGCCGCTCGTCGAAGAGGAAGCCCTGCACGAGCGTGCCGTCGACCTTCTTGCCGACGCGGCGGTTGAGACCGTCGATGACGTAGTCGATCTGCGAGCCGCCCGGGAGGACGACGTTCACGAGGTTGCCGAGCGCGTCGTACGTGTAGGTCGTCATCGCCATGCCGTGGGTCACGCTCGCGAGCTCGCCGGCGGCGCTGTACGAGTACGTGTCCGTCCCGAGCGTCAGCAAGCGGTCCTGCGCGTCGTACGTCGCCGCGACGCTTCCGACGACGCCGTCTGCAAAGGTGATTCGGTTCCCATTGGTGTCGAAAGTATAGGTCGCGACCGGCGTGCCGTCCTGCTGGACCCGGGTCAGGCGGCCGGCCGCGTCGTAGGCGTAGTCGCTCGTGACCGCGACCCCGCTTCGTGTCTCGACCCGCTCGGTCACCCGTGCCAGGCCATCGCGCGCATAGGTGACGTCCCACACGGGGCCCGCCGAAACGCTCGCCGTGTCTTCGGACGGATCGCCGAACGAATCGTACGCGTGCGCCGTCGTCACCACGCCGAGGGTCGTGCCCGTGACGAGGCCGTCCTGCGGATCGCGTGCGAGCGTCTCCGTTCCTGCGCCGGTCAGGAGCGCGTCGAGATCGTATGTCCGCGCCACCGCCGGTCGGCCGGCGACCGACGTGCTGGCCACGTGGAGGTCGTTGTTCCACGTGCGCGTGACGTTGCCCGCGACGTCCCCGCTCCAGGTCTCGGAGACGAGCAGCGCACCGTCGAGATCGTGTGTGCGCGTGAGCGTCTCGCCGGGGGCCGTCACGCTCGCGATGGCCCCGCTGCCGTCGTACGCGAGCGTGTAGGTCCCGCGATCGATCGCGACCGTCACCGGGCGGCTCGCGCCGTCGTACGTGAGGTCGATCGTCGAGCTGCCCGGACGCGCGAGGTGCGTCGGGTGGCGATCGAGGTCGTAGGTGTAGGCCGTGGTCCCCGTCCCCGGAACGGTGGGCGGCGCGTAGGTCGCGAGCCGGTCGACGGGCGTGTACGTGAACACGTGCGGCGAGCCTCCCGGCGGCGTCACCGAGAGGAGATTCCCGACGGGGTCGTGCGTGAAGCCGATCATGCGGGCGTCGGGCTCCGTCCACTGCTGGACGTTTCCCGCCGCGTCCGAGGTGAAGCTCGTTGCCTGCTGCAACGGATCGGTGATGGTCGCAAGGAACCCGTCGGTGCCGTAGTCCAGGGTGAGGGTTCGCGTCCCCTGCCGCACGGTGGCGAGGCGACCGGACGAGTCGCGACCGAGGAGGACCGGTTGGAGGATGCCGAGCCGGCCCTGATCGACCCGCCCCGCCGCGTCGATCTCGGTCGAGATCTGTCGCCCGGCGGGAGTCGTCGCGGTCGTCACGTGCGTGAACGCACTGTAGGTGCTCTGGTAGACGCGGCCGTTCAGCGTCACCGTGTGCGTGAGCGACTGAAGCGTCGCCGGGTTCGCCGCCTGCGTGAAGACGGCGGTCCGCTTCGCGTCGAGCGTCACGTTGAGACCGCCCGGCGTCGTGATGCCGAGGTGGGTCGTGATCGGCGCCTGCATGCCGAAGCGTGGATCGGGACCGAGCGTCAGGTGCGCGACCGAGCCGTCGGCGAGCGTCAGCGTTCGGCTCCCCGGCGTTCCCACCATGTCGGCGGTCGCGCCGCCGCCGTCGGTGGCCGCGCGATGCGTGCTGGTGGGACTGGCCTCGACAGTGAAGTCGCGCGTGCGACCGCCGGCGCTCGCCATGTGAACGGAGAACCCGCTCGCCGTCTCGGTGTGGGCGATCGTCAGCATTCCCCCTGCCGGATCCGCGTCGGCGACGAGACGCCCTTCCGCGTCGTAGGCGAACGCGTGTGTCCCGCCGTTCGGATCGACGAGGGTCGCCAGGAGCCCGTCGGGCGCGGGCGTGAGATGCGTCGTGGCACCGCCGGGCGCCACGACCTGCGTCAGCCACCCCTCGACGTTCGTCGTGAGCATCGTGCGCTGGCCACTCGGCGCGACGATGGCCGTCGGTGCGCCGCTCGCGTCGCGCTCGATCGTCGTGACGCGGCCCGCGACGTCGGTGATGCCCACAGGTCGACCGGCCCCGTCGTAGGTGAACGAGAGCAACGCGGCGCCCGTGAAGGCGTCGATCGTCTGGAGGTGCCGGCCCTGCCCGTCGACGACGTAGAGCTCGCGGTCGTCGTCCGACGCGATCACCTGCTGGTTGGCGCCCGAGAAGCCAGGCGTGATCGGCGTGATGCGGCGCATGCGCCCCTCGTCCCGAAGCAGGATCGATCCGTCTGGCGCGACGGCGATGCCGTAGACGGCGTAGAACTGCGCGTCCACCGCGAGCCCCCCGTCGCCGGGCTGCATGTAGCCGTTGGTTCCGTTGCCGGCGATCGTGGTGACGATGCCGTCGGTGCCCACCCGACGGATCTTCGCCGACTCGAGGACGAGCAGGCTCCCGTCGCGAGCTATCGCGAGCCCGATGGGGTTGTTGAAATGCGCGTTGGCGACCGGGCCGCCGTCGCCGCAGGAGGAGCTGCCACAGTCCTGGTCACCCCCGAGCGTGCTGATGATGCCGTCGGGCGCGACCTTGCGGATCACCGTGTAGTGGTCCGTCACGTAGATGGTCCCGTCGGCCGCGACGGCAACCGCGAACGGGTTCGACAACGCGGCGCTCGTGGCGAGCCCGGCATCACCGTAGGAGTTGTTGTCGCCGTTCCCCGCGACGGTGGAGATGATGCCGTCGGGAGCGATGCGCCGCACGCGCTGGCCGACGTAGTCGGGGAAGTAGAGACTGCCGTCGGGACCGAAGGTCAGATTGGCGTCGTAGATGCCGATGCTGGCCGCGAGCGCTGGACCGCCATCGCCGCCGCTCCCGTAGCCCGCGAACGCCTCGATGACACCGTCGGGACGAATGCGGCGAATGTGGTCGGGGTGGGTGAACCCACCATAGTCGACGGTGCTCACGTAGACCGAGCCGTCGGGTCCGACGGTGACGCTTTTCGCATAGTTCAGGGTGGCCTGGAGCGCCGGCCCGCCGTCGCCGGACTCACCATTCTGCCCCGTCCCCGCGATCGTCGTGACGATGCCGTCCGGGCCGATCCGGCGCACGCGCCATCCCTCGGCGCTGTAGACGCTGCCGTCGGGACCCGCCGCCACCCCTCCGCCGCTGAGGGTGATCGCCGACGAGGCCGGCCCGCCATCGCCGCACGGACTCACCGGATTTTGGCAGCCCACCCCGATCCTGCCCATGATCGCGCCGATGGTGTTTCCGATCGCCGACGCGTTGCGCTCGCGGCCGTCGCCCATCTCGAGCCGCCGTCCGACCGGGTCGTAGGCGTGCAGCACGTCGAGCGTCCAGCCGCCGAGCGCCTGCGCACGAGCGTCCCACGAGCCGATGACGTCGTCGATGTGCTGCGTCACCGTGATGTCCCGGCGCGCGCGACTGCTCGTGACGGAGACGCCGGGCTGGCTGGAGAATTGGGCGAACGACACCGATGAGGCGTCGGCGGTCGTATAGACGGAGGGATAGCGGTAGCCGATGGCGACATGGACGGGCTGGCGGCCCTGCACTGTCCGCCCGTAGCCATCGCGGTGGTTCCAGGTGAACGGCACGTGCTGGTTCGGCATCGCCGGGAGGAGGCTCGTCGCCTCCTGTCCCGCGAGGCTCACCGACAATTCGACGCCCTGCAGCAGCGGGGGGAGAGCACCGCCCGTCACCGACACGTCGATCGTGTCGTCGCTCACCCGCCCCGGGACGCGATCGCTCGAGTAGTGCAGGTGGTAGGGCGTGCCGACGATCGGAATGTCCTCGCCCAGAGCCTGCGTCTCGCAGGTGATGAGCGACCCGCTCGTTCCGCAGTTCGGCGCTCCGCCGGGCGGGACGTTCGAGCCGCCCGGGTGGTTCGGCGCCGGCTGCGCCGGCGCCTGCGCGCCAAGCGGCGACGAGGGCCAGTTCAGGTCGCACGGGCTGAAGTGCGGCAGCGGCGTCCGCCACAGCAAGACGCCCGGCTGGTAGAGCGACGCGAGCGCGGCGCGCTCGTCCTCGGTGATGCCGAGGGCGCCGCCGTCATCCGCCTGACCGTCGCCGTCGGTGTCGACCGTCGCACGGCCCGCGTCGGTCGTGAGGACCTGGATGACCCTGCCGTTCGGCATCGGCATCCACGCGCCCTTGTCGCGATCGAGTATTCCCAGCGGCACCGTCGTTCCACTCGGGAACCCGAGGAAGTTCTCGACGTACTCGATCACGGGCTGGTTGAAGCGAACCTCGCTCGCGCCCGCCGCGATCGCCTCGTCGGCGCTCCACTCGACCGCGTAGGTATACTCGCTCGACGGCGGCAGGACGGCGGGCATCGCCATCGCGCCCATGTCGCCCACGGTATACTCCGTCGCCCGCAGGTGCAGGGTCGCCGCCGGCGTCATCGAGCCGCCGGGCAGGACGAGGTCCGCGGTGGTCCCAGCGGGGACGAGCACCGTCGCCTGCCGCGCACCGTCACCGTCGACCACTGCGCCGCCGCGTGCGATCTGCATCGCCGCGGCACCCAGCGTGATCGCGGTCACGTTCGCATCGAGCGGCATCAGGACCACGTCCGGCACCATCACGTAGTCCTGCCAGGGCACGTCGACGTCACGTTCGGCGCGCGGGTAGCCGGTGAGATCGTACCCGAGGCGCACCTTGCCGCCGCCGTTGACAGCGAGGTCGAACATGCCGTCCGCGACCCGACTGAGCGTCCGCCCGAGCTCGGGATGATCGACGACCCGCACCGCGACGCCGGAGAGCGGCATGCCGTCATGGTCGAGCACGCGTCCGCGCAGGACGGCGACGCGCACCGGCGCGATGGCCCCCGGCGTCATCCCTTCCTGGACGCGCGTCGCCCCCTCGTAGAGGAACGACGTCGCATCGCTGAACGCCGTCACCGCCGTCGGCGTCAGCGGCGGCGCGAGCGTCGACGGATCGGGTGGCGGAATGCTCGACAGCGTCGTCGAGGTGGACGTCGTCGTCGACGTGCTGCTGGTGGTCGACGAGCTGGTCGTGGGCTCGGTCGTCGAGCTCGTCGTCGTCGATCCGATGACGACGGTGCTCGTGGTCGTGGCCGTGGTCGTCGTGCTCGTGGTGGCCTCCAGCGTCGACGACGAGGTGGTCGTGACGGGGCCTCCGGGTCCGCACATACACGCGCTACTGCAGGGGCGGCCGGCGAGACATCCGGTCGGCGTCGCGGCGGGATCGCACTCTTCCCCGATGGTGGCGTCGACCACGCCGTCGCCGCACGGCGCGAGCGTCGCCGTGAAGTGGTGCGGCGGCGCGCGCTTGGCCGTGAACTTCCCCATCATCTCGTTGCACCCGCCGGCGATGTGCGCGACCAGCCGCACCTTGCGGAGATCGCCGCAGGTCTTCCAGCGTGCGGTGACGATCGTCGCCTCGCGCGTCACGTTGCGGTGGAACGCGGTCGTCGCGCAGCCGCTGTCGATCGATACCTCCGAGCCCGTGATCCGGACCGCATCTGCGTCGGGGGGCGTGCCGCCCGCCACCAGCGGTTCGCCGGCAACCGTGAAGCGGCCGCCGGGGCACGGCGTCGGTTTCGGCCGCCGGGGTCGCGCCGGCGCGCTCATCACGACGAGCGACAGGCACAGGAGCTTCGCCAGCAACCGGACGTTCGCGTGCGGTGGCGACGAATCGAGGGTCATATGTCCTGCTACACGAGCACGATAGCTAGACTCACTCGCTAGGGATGCTTACCACCGGCCGGGTTCGGGGCGCTAGACGGGAGCGGCGGATTCGGACGCCGAGCCCTCCCTGCGGCGCCCCGCCAGGCTCTCCACGTTTTTCCTTGACAACCGGGCGCCGGTCGCGTCGAAAAGCAGGCATGGGTCGTCTCGCGATCGCCGCCATCGGGTTGCTCGCGATCGCCGCGCCGGCGCTCGCCACCTTTCCCTACCCGGCGCCGCCTCCCGGCACCCCTCCCCAGAGCTACGGCGCCTACCTCCGCCTCCCCATGACCGTCCCGCCGACGCGTCCCGGGGACTTCGCCGGCGGCGACGCCTGGAAGCTCACCAGCGACCAGTCGGGCGACCCCGCCATCGACGCGAGCCCGGACGAGCTCTTCGGCGTCACGGGCATGAGCGCCGACCTCGCCTGGCAGGTGACGACGGGGCGGCCCGACGTGCTGATCGCCGTCCTCGACTCCGGGATAAAATGGGACGACCGCGGGGCGATGGCCGATCTCGCCCGCAAGGTGCACGTGAACCGGCACGAGCTGCCACTGCCGCAGAATGCGGCGGGCCAGACGAAGCCCGCGGCTGCGCCCGGCGCGCGCAACCCCGATCCCTACGACCTCGACGACGACGGCGTGCTGACGGCCGCCGACTACGCCGCCGACCCGCGCGTCGGCGACCGGAACGCCAACGGCGTCATCGACCCGGAGGACCTGATCGCCGCCTTCAGCGACGGCGTCGACGGCGACACGAACGGCTACGTCGACGACATCGCAGGGTGGGACTTCCTCGACGACGACAACGACCCGTTCGACGACGTGTCGTACGGCCACGGCACCGGCGAGGCGCGCGACTCGTGCGCCGAGGCCGACAACGGCGGTGACCTGGGCGTCTGCCCCAACTGCATGGTGATGCCGGTGCGGGTCGGCGACAGCTTCATCGCCGACTCGAACAACTTCGCGCAGGCCGTCGTCTTCGCGGTCGACAGCGGCGCCCACGTCGTCCAGGAGGCGCTCGGCGCCGTCAACGACTCGCAGTTCGCGCGCGACGCGATCGAGTACGCCTACGGCCGCGACGTACCCGTCATCGCGTCGGCGGCGGACGAGGAGAGCTTCCACCACAACGTGCCGGCCGCGAACCGGCACACGATCACCGTCAACTCGGTGACGAAGTTCACGGACGTGTCCGGCATCGAGCTGACGCCGCACTCCTTCCTCTTCCTCAACGGGTGCACGAACTACGGCGGCAACATCGCGGTCGCGATCGCGTCGTCGTCGTGCTCGTCCGAGGCGACCGGGCGCGGATCGGGCATCGCGGGCCTCCTCGTCTCGGCCGCGCTCGACGCCGTCGAGGCCGGCTCGCTCACGCCGCGCCGCACCGATCCCACCGGCAACGTACACCCGCTCTCCGCGAACGAGGTCGGCCAGCTCCTCACGATGACGGCCGACGACATCGACTTCTCGTCGAACCGGACGGCCGCTTTCGGGCTCCCGGGCACGACCACCGTGCGCTATGCGTCCCAGCCCGGCTGGGACCAGTACTTCGGCTACGGGCGGGCGCATGCGGCGCACGCCGTGGGCGCCGTGGCGATGGGCGACATCCCGCCGGAGGCCGACCTGCTCGCGCCCGATTGGTGGACCACGCTCGATCCGCAGTCGACGCCCGCGGTCCCGATCACGGGCTCGGCGGCGGCGCGTCGCGCGACGTCGTTCGGCTACGAGCTGGCGTTCGGGTGCGGCGTCCAGCCAACCGAAGACCGCTTCCATCCGATCGCGAGCGCGTCGGGCGTGACGTCGCCGCTGAGTGCAGCGACCCTCGCGACCTGGCGTGTCGCCGACGCCGCCGCCACCTGCGCGTTCGACCCCGCCGCCACCCCGTCGACGGCACCGAGCGGTACCGCGTCGCCGAACGATACCCCGGACCTGTTCACGATCACGCTGCGCCTGCGCGTCGTCGACGATGCGGGGCGAACGGGCGAATCGCGCCGCACGGTCTACGTGGTTCACGACCAGGACCTCCTCCCGGGCTTCCCCGTGCGCCTGGGCGGCAGCGGCGAGGCGTCGCCCCTCTTCATCGCGCTCAAGGGCCACGGGAAGCGGGCAAAGGAGAACCTCCTCGTCGCGACGTCGGACGGCCTCCTGCACGCCTATCGCCCCGACGGGACGGAGATGAAGGGCTGGCCGGTCTCGACCGATCTCCTGCCGCTCCACACGGGATCGCACGCGTTTACCGTCGGCGCGCTGCAACCCACCTACGCCGAGTCGCTCGGCAACGGCCTCGCCGCGGCGGACATCGACGGCGACCACCGCGTCGAGGTGGTGGCCGGATCGCTCGGCGGCAAGCTCTACGTGTGGGATCGCAAGGGTCGTCGCCGGAAGGGTTTCCCCGTGACGACGGACCCGCGCTTCTCGGCGCGGACGGTGCGCGACCGCTTCAACCGCGTACAGCGCGGGCTGGTCGCGCCGCCCGTGCTCGCCGATCTCGACAGCACACCGAAGACGCTCGAGATCGTCGCCGCGGCGATGGATCGCCACGTCTACGTGTGGCGTCCGGACGGCTCTCCGCTTCCCGGCTGGCCGGTGCAGGTCGTCGACCGCACGCAGATGGCGGCGATCGATCCCGTCTCGCACAAGGTCACGCCGAAGGTCGTGAACGGCCAGGCGGTCGCGCTCCAGGGGACGAAGATCGTGTCGACGCCGGCTGTGGGTCCGCTGCGCGGCGACGGCAGGCCCGTCATCGTCGTCGGGACGAACGAGGAGTATCGCGAAGCGCCGAACTTCGCCGCCGCCGGCAACGGGACGATCTCGCTCTTCATCAACCTCGGCGTGCTCTCGCAGGCGAACGGCCGCGTGTACGCGATCCCGGCCGCCGGCATGAACGATGCCGAGGGCGCGACGAATCCGTCGGGGCCGTATCTGACCGGCTGGCCGGCGCGTCCCGCGATCCTCGCCGACGAGCTGCTGCCGTGGATCGAAGGCGTGCCCGGCGCGCCGTCCATGGCCGACGTCGACGGCGACGGAACGCTCGAGGTCGGCATCAGCTCGGTCGCTGGGCCCGCATACCTGCTGCAGTCCGACGGCTCGTCGTTCTACGGTGCCGACGCCGCCGGCAAGCCACGTACGCTGCCGACCGATCGCGCGACTTTCGGCGCCGCCAGCCCCACGACCGACCCGTTCGCGTCGGTGCCGAGCCTCGGCAGCGGCACGTTCGCGCCGATCGGGCCCGGCGGCACGGTTGCGTGGATCCAGACCGGCGCGGGCTTCGTCCGCCTGCTCGATGCGCAGCTCCCGGCCGAGCAGCTCCCGCACGACGTGCACCTCCTCGCCTGGCGCGCCGCGACCGGCGAGTCGCTGGTGGCGTTCCCCCGCCTGCTGGACGACCTGGTCTTCCTCGGCGAGCCGTCGGTCGCCGACATCTCCGGCGACGACGTGCCGGAGATCCTCGTCGGCAGCGGCGGCTACCTCGTCCACGCGATCGACGCCTCGGGAACCGAGCCGCTCCGCTGGCCGAAGTTCACGGGCGGCTGGATCATCGCGTCGCCCACCGTGAGCCAGCAGTTCGCGAAGGGCAGTCAGGTGGTCGCGGTCACGACGCGCGAGGGATACGTGTGGGTGTGGCGGAGCGCGGGGAACCCGAAGACGACGCCGCCGTGGCCGCGGTATCATCACGACGCGCGCAACAGCGGGGTGCTCGAGCGGTGAAGTCGAAGGGGCAACGGGCGGCGGTTGGTTCCGCCGTTGAACCGGTCCGACATTAGGCGGGTAAGGAAAGGATGGAACTCGCGCGGGTGGTGGACGACGTTGTGGAGGGTCTCGTCGCTCTCGATGGCTGCGGGATCGGGTTTAAACAGTTTCGACCCGGCGTGGGGCCGTATGGCGAGCCACAGCTCGTTGGCGCAGTCGCGAAACACCTCAATGGCCTACCGGCCTACGGCGGCTCGGCTCGGACGAAGCGAACACCAGATCTTCTGATCCCCGGACAGTGGGCGCTCGAGTTCAAAATCGCTCGACCCTTCGGGGACAATGGCAAGGAAGCCGAGAACTGGTCAGTGAACCTCCTCCACCCCTACCCGGGCAACGTCAGCGTCATCGGTGACTGCTTGAAGCTGCAGACGCTGAATGGGAACGAGCGCAAAGCGGTCGTCGTTGTCGCCTATGAGCATACACCGCCCGAGATAAGCTTGGCGCCACTGCTTGATGCCTTCGAGATCGTCGCCACGCGGATCGCGGGCATCC
>Ga0335084_10000758_pt1 | contig 28480 bp, 24 predicted proteins | sample Lox_Sample_44_FD_206721 | JGI IMG/M metagenome (GOLD analysis project Ga0335084, IMG submission 206721) | Soil microbial communities from Loxahatchee National Wildlife Refuge, Florida, United States - Lox_Sample_4.4 | ecosystem: Environmental > Terrestrial > Soil > Wetlands | place: USA... | reverse complement strand
ACATCGTCTACGTCAAACGCCAGCGCGAACTACTCGCTTCAGGAGTACGCGAACGACGTGGTGTACACGATTGCGGAAGTGTGCCGCAAACATCATCTGCCGATGCCGAATCTGATCAGCGAATCCGGGCGCGCACTCACTGCCCACCACGCGTTGCTGCTGGTCAAAGTCATCGACGTCGAGTCGCAAGCTCAGTTTGGGCTTCCTGAGGTCACCGCCGAAGATCACCCGCTGCTGCAAGACATGATTGCGGACTTCCACACGCTCGACAGCCTGAAGCTCGCGTCCAGAGCACGCAAAGTCCTCGAGGTTTTTCACGACGCCACCTTCGACAAGGAGCGCTCCCGGCAGTATTTCAATAGTGGCGTGCTATCGCTGCGCGAGCGCGCGGTGGCGGACACAATCTACTTCGCAACGGTCAATCGAATCGCGCAACTGGCGCGGCAGACCCCGGATGCCTACCAGGAGATCGCTGCAGAGCTCGAGACGGTCCTCGTGGATCGCTACTTCTGCAATTTTTCGCTGTTCCAGTCTCTGCCCGATTCGTGGGCGATCGATCAGCTGTTTCCGATCATGCCGGTGCATCGCCTGGACGAGCAGCCGAACCGCTATGGGACGCTCCAGGACATCACCTGCGACTCGGACGGGAAGATCGATCAGTTCGTGGGAGGTAAGACTATCCGCCCGAGCCTGGCGCTGCACGAATTTCGCGACGACCATGACTATGTCCTCGGGATCTTTCTCACGGGCGCCTACCAGGAGATCCTCGGCGACCTGCACAACCTGTTCGGCGACACGAACGCGGTCCACCTCAAGCTCACGGATCACGGGTACGAGATCACCGACCTCGTACACGGCGATACGGTGGCCGAGGTGCTCAACTACGTGCAGTTCGAAGCTTCGAACTTGCTGGCTACGTTCAGGCGCAAGGTCAGTGCCGCAAAGGCGTTGTCGCGGCAGGAAAGCAACACGTTTATCGCCGAGTACGTAGCGGGCCTCGAGGGATACACCTATCTCGAGGCTGAGGCGACCCGGTGATCGCAGCATCACGCCAGGTATATATGATGGGACATTGAATGTCGGAGAACTCCGCTCTACCCCAATCCGCTGTCGGCGGCAGTTATGCTGGCCCGCTCAGCTTCCTGCGCTGTCCCTACACGCGGGATCTCCAGGGGGTCGATCTTGCTGTGCTCGGCATTCCGTTCGATCTTGCGACGACCAATCGGCCGGGCGCGCGTTTCGGTCCTCGCGCGTTGCGCGAGCAATCGGCTTTTGTCGGTGAGTACCCGTGGGGTGTCTGGCCGTGGGAGTTCGATCTGCGCGAGCGCTTCAAGGTGGTCGACTACAGCGATGTCGATTTCACCGTCGGCTATCCCCAGCGCATGATCGAGGAGGTCGAGCGAGCTGCTGGACGCATTCTCGATGCCGGGGTTTCTTTGCTTGGGTTGGGAGGAGATCACTTCGTGGCGTACCCGTTGTTGCGGGCACAAGCAGCGCGTCACGGGCCGCTGTCATTGGTGCACCTCGATGCCCATTCCGATACCTGGACATCGGATGATTACAACCACGGGACGATGTTCTATCACGCAGCAAAAGAGGGCATCATCGACGTAGCCCACTCGATCCAGATTGGGATACGAACGCCCAACCCCGACAAGCACGGCTTGACAATACTCGATGCCCGCTGGCTGCTCGAGCACGGACCGCGCGCCGCCGCCGAGAGAGTGCGGTCGATCGTGGGCACCAGGCCGGCTTATCTCACGCTCGACATCGATTTCCTGGATCCCGCCTACGCTCCAGGGACGGGCACGCCGGTTATTGGTGGACCGACCACATATCAAGCGCGCGAGCTCTTGTTCGGCCTCCGCGGACTGAATGTGGTCGGCGGCGATCAGGTCGAAGTGGCACCAGCTTACGATGCACTAGGGCAGATCACAGCCCTTGCCGGTGCAACCCTCGCAACGGACATCCTCTATCTGATTGGCTTGGCGCGCGGCGAATCATCTCGATCGGCGAAGCGCTAACGTCGCACGACTAGGGCGTCGCCGTCCCATTCCACGCGATCATCGGCGGCTCTGCCGGGGGACAGGCCAAATCAGGATCGATCGGCTCGATGGCGGCGGGAGCGGGGGCGACCATCTGACCGGCAACGGCGGGGCCGACACCCTCGTGTTCAGTCACGCACCAACCGGAACCGATCGAGCTTCATCAACAACTTCAGAAGCGCGGCCGACCAGATGGAACTCAATCACACGGCGTTCCCCGGGGTGCAAGAATCAAGTTTCGCGCGCGATCATGATCGTGGTAGTCGAGCATGGTTCCACTTAGCCCCAGCTCGTGCATCTGCTTCGCCTTGGGCCGACTGGTGTCTAGTCCTGTGGCGCGGGCGCGTTCTTTGCTCCCTCCGGGGCCCATGGACACGCTGCGCCGCCACCGCTGGCGGGTTAAAGACACAATCTGTTCACCTTGGCAGGAATTGCCCGGGCTGTATACGGCCTTTGAGATCTGGAGCATGAGGCGCCGGGGCCGCTTCACCGCCGCGAGGCCCATAGACGAAGCTGAACCGACCGCGCAGCATGAAGAACTGCGCGCGTTCTACCTGTTTTCCGAATCCTGATTCACATCGTTGTCTTGAACGGGCTGTGCTCGGTCAGTTCGTCCAAATAGACCGAGATGCCACGTCCTTCCCGGTCGAGGAACTGGTCCACTGCACGGCGGAATTGCGGATGGGCGAGCCAGTGTCCCGAGTAGGTCGCCACCGGCAGCAGGCCGCGCGCCAGTTTGTGCTCCCCTTGCGCGCCGCCTTCGAACAAACGCATGCCGCGGGCGATGCAGAACTCGATGGACTGGTAGTAGCAGGTCTCGAAGTGCAAGCCCGTCACGAAGCGTGTTGCGCCCCAATACCGCCCCCATAGCGTGTGACCGTTGTGGACGTTGAGCGCGGCGGCTACCGGCTGACCGTTTTGCTTGCCGATAACCAGCAGCACACTGTCCGGCAGGCTTTGCGCCAGGCGGCGGAAGAATGCGCGGTTCAGGTAGGGCGTGGAGTGGTGCTGCCGGTAGGTGCGGTTGTAGCACAGCGTGAAAAAGTCCCAGTGCTCGTCGGCAGCCTGCCGTCCATCGAGCCAGTCGAACTCGATGCCCGCATCGCGCACACGTCGGCGCTCCTGCTTGATCTTCTTGCGCTTGTCATGGGTCATGCTCGACAGGAAATCCTCGAAGTCGCGGTATCCCCGGTTTTGCCAGTGGAACTGCACTCCGGTGCGCAGCATCAGCCCCGCGGATTCAAGCTCGGATGCCTGCTCGGCTGGCGGGAACAGCAGATGCAGCGAGGAGGCCCGCGTCTCCGTCGCAAGTTCCAGCGCCCTGCGCAGCAGCCGCTGCCGAAGCTCGGCGGTGGGCGCGAGCAGGCGCGGTCCGGCGGCCGGCGTGAAGGGCACCGCGCACAGCAGCTTGGGATAGTAGTCCAGGCCATGGCGGTGATAGGCTTCGGCCCAGCCCCAGTCGAAGACGTATTCTCCGTACGAGTGGGACTTCAGATACAGAGGCATGGCCCCCGCGAGTCGCTTGTCATCCCACAGCGTGACGAAACGCGGAGACCACCCTCGCGCCTCGCACGCGCAGCCGGTCTCGTGCAGCGCATGCAGGAAGGCGTGACGCAAGAACGGACTGTCGCCCGCAAGCGCATCCCACTGGCTGGAGTCGACGCACGCCAGGGAGTCGAGGATGCGGGTCTGCAATGGCAAGGACATAGACCGGCCTTGCGATTCATGTCACGCGAGAGAAGCGCTGCAGCCGGCCATGCGACGCACCGCGATGGTGCCTTCCGGCCACCTGAGCGATCCGACGTTTATCTCCTCTGCGGGAGTGACTATACTGTCCGTGTCGCCCGGGGAGCGCCCGGATCTGAACGTGGGGAACCGAGATGAAGAAGATCGAGGCCATCGTGAAACCCTTCAAGCTGGACGAGGTGCGTGAGGCCCTGTCCGAGATCGGGGTCACCGGATTGACTGTCACCGAGGTAAAGGGGTTCGGACGCCAGAAGGGGCACACGGAGCTCTACCGCGGTGCCGAGTATGTCGTCGACTTTTTGCCCAAGGTAAAAGTCGAGGTGGTGGTGCCGGACAAGCTGGTAGAGGCCGCCATCGAAGGCATCATCAAGTCTGCCCGCACCGGCAAGATTGGCGATGGGAAGATCTTCGTCACCAGCGTTGAGCAGGTCATTCGCATCCGTACCGGCGAGACCGACGAGGCCGCAGTCTAGAAAACGCCCGCACGACTGGCTGCCGCAAGACAGAGCCGTCAGTCATCATCCTCGCTGGCGTCTGGCCGTTCCTTGCTGGCCGCGCCCTTGAGAAGGACCACTACCGCTCCGCTACCTCCATCCATCGGGCGTGCCTGGCAGAAGGCCAACACTTCGTCGCGCTGCGCCAGCCAGCCGGCCAGCTTGGGCCTGAGCACCGGCTCTCGATTCTTCGACCCGAGGCCCTTGCCGTGCACCACGAGTACACAACGGTGCCCGCGTTTCACCGCCTGAGCCAGGAATCCAACCAGCAGGGCGCGCGCTTCCAGGGAGCGAGAGCCGTGCAGGTCGAGTTGATCCTGCGTCGCCCAATGTCCGCTGCGTAGCTTCCGCAGTACCTGGCGCGAGACACCCGGTCGCAGAAAGGCCAGCGCGTCGCCGGACTCGAGTTCCAGATCCTGCTGCGCTTGGTCGCTCAAGCTGTCGCGCAGGACCTGGCGATCATCCTGCAGGCGCTGAAATGGCACCGGAGTGCGCGGCTTGGGAGTGTGCACGACCCGTCCTGGATCGGGCAGGCGACGCACGTCCCGGACCGCATCGAGAAATTCCTCCCCTGGGTCGTTCGCGGGCTCACCCCTGACTTGACGCTTGCTCACTGCCCTAGTGCGTCGAGATACTTCTCGGCGTCGAGCGCGGCCATGCAGCCGCTACCGGCGCTGGTAACTGCTTGCCGGTAGACGTGGTCCTGCACGTCGCCGGCGGCGAATACGCCCGCGACGCTGGTCGCTGTCGCGTTCCCTTCGCGACCACCGCGCGTGACGATATAGCCATTCTCCATCTCGAGTTGCCCCTCGAACAACTGCGTGTTGGGCGTGTGCCCGATGGCCACGAACAGCCCCTGGACCGGAACGTCTTTCTTGGCGCCGCCGCTACCCTTGATGCGGACACCGGTGACGCCGCTGTGATCACCCAGCACCTCGTCGAGCGTGTGGTTCCATTCCACTCGTACGTTGCCGGTCTTGGCTTTGTCCAGCAGGCGGTTGGCCAGTATCTTCTCGGCTCGGAATCTGTCGCGCCGGTGGACGACGGTCACATTCTTCGCGATATTGGCTAGATAGAGCGCCTCCTCTACCGCTGTGTTCCCGCCGCCAACGACCGCCACGTCCCGCCCCCGGTAGAAGAAGCCATCGCAAGTGGCGCAGGCGGATACTCCTTTGCCCATGAACTTCTGCTCGGACGGAATGCCCAGGTACTTAGCGGATGCCCCGGTTGCGATGACTAGCGCGTCGCACGTGTAAGTTGCCTGGTCGCCGATGAGTGTTAGCGGCCTCTGGCCGAGCCGGGCGGTGTGGATGTGATCGAACACGATTTCGGTGTCGAACCGCTGCGCGTGCTTTTGGAAACGCTCCATCAGCTCCGGGCCTTGGATGCCGGCGAAATCGGCTGGCCAGTTATCTACGTCGGTGGTGGTCATCAGCTGCCCGCCGTGGGCGATGCCGGTGATGAGCACGGGATTCAGATTGGCGCGCGCGGCATAGACCGCAGCGGTGTAGCCGGCGGGGCCGGAGCCTAGGATCAGCAAGCGCGCATGCTTGGTCGTGGTGGCCATGACTTCCAATCTGAGGACGGGGCTGGCAAAAGCAAAGAATCTAACAGCTGCGCGGTTGCGCTGTCGAGCCGTCAGTGCAGCCCGAAAGCGGCAGCGTCTGCGCGTAGTCAGCGCGCAGGGTCTTGATTCGTTGATGGTCTGCCCGTGGGTCAGAGATCTAACTGGCGGCGGGGTCGTATAATGCGACATGCTTAGAATATTTTCCGCCCGGCATGGCGTTCAGATCCAGCGCTGACGCCGCTGAGCGCCGGCCCTGGCCGCCGCGGCTCGCCGCCCTGATACGGGAGGCGTGGTGGTTGGTCCTCGTGCTGGTCGCGGTCTACCTTGCGCTGGTCCTCGCGACCTACGACGTATCGGACCCCGGGTGGTCGCGCAGCACGGGAAGCGAGGCTATCCACAACGCGGGGGGTCGGTTCGGCGCCCGGGTAGCGGATGTGCTCTTGTCCCTGTTCGGCGTGTCCGCTTACTGGTGGGTGGTGTTCATGCTGTTCGCCGTCCACTGGGGCTATCGCCGTCTCGACGCGTCCGGGCCAGGTGACCGCCGGTCCTTCGTCGTTGCGTGTGGTGGATTCTTTGCGCTGTTGCTGGCGAGCGCTAGTTTGGAGGCGCTGCGCGCGCATTTCCTGCAGGCGCAGCTCCCCGCGGCACCAGGCGGCATTGTCGGCATCAGCGTGGGCGCCATGTTTACGCGCTGGTTCGGCTACACCGGTGGCACGCTGACGCTGCTGTTCATCGGCGGCATCGGGCTGTCGCTGTTCAGCGGGTTGTCCTGGTTGGAGGTGTCCGAGAGGGTTGGGGAGTGGATCGAACGCGCCTGGCTCTTTGCGGCAACGCGCTGGGAGGCGGCGCGCGACCGCAGGCTGGGAGAGCGGGCCGCGACCCGCCGCGAAGAGATGGTGGAGGAAGACAAGAAGAAGCTCGATGAGCACGAGCCGATACGCATCGAGCAGCCGGAGCTGGAGATCCGCAAGTCGGCGCGCGTGGCGCGCGAGAAACAAAAGCCGCTGTTTGAGGACCTGCCGGATTCGCCGCTGCCGCCGTTGCACCTGCTGGACGAGGCGGCCGGCGATATGCAGATGCTGTCGGCCGAGACCCTTGAATACACCTCCCGTCTGATCGAGAAGAAGCTGCTCGACTTCGGCATCGATGTCAAAGTGGTCGCGGCGCAACCTGGGCCTGTCATCACGCGCTACGAGATCGAACCGGCGGTGGGCGTGAAAGGCAGCCAGATCGTAAACCTGGTAAAGGATCTGGCGCGCGCCCTTTCTGTCGTGAGCATCCGGGTGGTGGAGACGATCCCCAACAAGTCGTACATGGGGCTGGAGATTCCCAACCCGAAGCGCCAAGTGGTGCGGCTGTCGGAGATCCTGAGCTCCCAGGTGTACGCCGACATGGGCTCGCCGCTGACGCTCGCGCTGGGCAAGGACATTGCCGGCAAACCCGTGGTGGCCGACCTCGCTCGCACTCCGCACCTGTTGGTGGCCGGTACCACCGGCTCTGGCAAGTCGGTGGCCATCAACGCGATGATCCTGAGCCTGCTGTACAAAGCCACGCCCAACGAGATCCGTCTGATCCTGGTGGATCCGAAGATGCTGGAGCTATCGGCCTATGAAGGTATTCCTCACCTGTTGGCTCCGGTGGTCACCGACATGAAGCAGGCGGCGCAGGCGCTCACCTGGTGCGTGGGCGAGATGGAACGTCGCTACCGGCTGATGTCGGCGGTGGGGGTTCGCAATCTGTCGGGCTTCAATCAGAAGATCAAGGATGCCGAGAAGAGCGGACAACCGCTCCCTGATCCGCTTGCGATCAACGCCGTGTCCGCAGCGGAGATGCTGGCGCCGCCGCTCAAGGAACTGCCGCTGGTGGTGGTGGTGATCGACGAACTCGCCGATCTCATGATGGTGGTGGGCAAGAAGGTTGAGGAGCTCATCGCACGCCTGGCGCAGAAGGCGCGCGCTGCCGGCATCCACCTGCTCCTAGCGACGCAGCGGCCGTCGGTCGACGTGATCACCGGGTTGATCAAGGCCAATATCCCCACTCGCATTGCGTTCCAGGTGTCGAGCAAGGTGGACTCGCGCACGATTCTCGATCAGATGGGCGCCGAATCGCTGCTCGGGCAAGGTGACATGCTGTATCTACAGCCCGGAAGCGGCCACCCCCTGCGGGTGCACGGCGCCTTCGTTGGCGACGAGGAAGTCCGCAGGGTCGTCGAGTATCTGAAGTCGCGCGCCCAGCCCCAGTACATCGAAGGCATCCTGGATAGCGGTGAGGACCTGGATGAGGAGGGCGGCGGCTTCGACGAGACAGACGCCGAGGCTGATCCGCTGTACGACCAGGCAGTCGAAATCGTCCTCAAGTCGCGCCGCGCCTCGATCTCGCTGGTGCAGCGGCATCTGCGCATCGGATACAACCGCGCCGCACGCCTGATCGAACAAATGGAGCGCGCCGGCTTGGTGTCGAGCATGGCAACCAACGGAAATCGCGAAGTGCTGGCGCAGAATAAGGAGTGAAGGGTGAGGCGTGAGAGCGAACGCGTGTTCGATGTCGAGTTGTCGGACGGCAGACGAATCGACGTCACTTCTTCGCGCTCCGGTGGAAAAGCGAGTCGGGGGGCATTGCCCTTCACCCTTCACCCTTGCCGTGGTTTCACGTTGGTTGCGGCTATCGGCGCGCTTTTGCTTGGCCCTGTCGTCCACGCCGCGGGCAGCATCGAGAAGCTCAAGGCCTTTGCCGCCCAGACGCAGTCGGCGCGCGCAAGCTTCACCCAGACGGTACACGACAAGGACGGAGGCACGGTCCAGACCGCCAGTGGCAAGCTGGTGTTCGCGCGCCCCGGGAAGTTCCGCTGGGAATACGAGAAACCGTACCAGCAGACCATCGTCGGCGATGGCGAGAAACTGTGGATCTACGACAAGGACCTCAACCAGGTCACGGTGAAGAAGATGGAAGGTGCGCTGGGCAGCAGCCCCGCAGCGCTGCTCGCCGGCAGCAACGACATCGAGCAGTACTACAATCTGGACGCCAAGGGCAGCAAGGGCGGGTTGGACTGGCTCGAAGCCTATCCGCGCGATGAAGACAGCATGTTCAGCAAGGTACGCATGGGCTTCAAGGGCAACATGCTGGACACCATGGAGCTGTACGACCAGATGGGCCAGGTCACTGTGATCCGCTTCGGCAAGCTGCAGCGCAACCCGAAGCTTGCGGACAGCCTGTTCACTTTCACGCCGCCGGCTGGCGCGGACGTGATCGAGGATCAGTGAGGCCGGACGCGAGGCGAGGGACGCTAGCGGTGATTCAGTTGCGCGCTTTGTGTTCCCCAGTTGCTCTCGCGGCTGACCGCTAGCGCCTCGGCCCCCCGATGTCCCGAAAAGCGATCGGAGCGGCGCCGGAGTTGTTTCCCCAGCCAGCGCCGAAGGCGCCGTTGGCCGATGCCATGCGCCCGCAGCGCCTCGAAGATGTGGTGGGCCAATCACATCTGCTGGGCGAGGGCAAACCGCTGAGCGTCGCGGCCAGCCGCGGGAAACTGCATTCCATGATTCTCTGGGGGCCGCCCGGCGTCGGCAAGACTACGCTTGCGCGGCTGATGGCGCAGGCATGCGATGCCGAGTTCATCGCGCTGTCGGCCGTGCTTTCGGGTGTGAAGGACATTCGCGACGCAGTGGAGCGCGCACAGGCCACGTTACGTGACAGCGGCCGGCCTACGATCTTGTTCGTGGACGAGGTGCACCGCTTCAACAAGGCCCAGCAGGACGCGTTTCTCCCGTTCGTCGAGCGCGGCTTGTTCACCTTCATCGGCGCAACCACGGAGAATCCTTCATTCGAGGTCAACAGCGCGCTGCTCTCTCGCGCTGCGGTCTACGTTCTGAGGCCGCTCAGTGAAGAGGAGTTGGGCGTGCTGTTCGAGCGCGCCCGCACCGGTCCACTGCACGGGTTGAAGTTCAGCGACGAGGCGCGCGCGGTGCTGATCGGCTTTGCTGACGGCGACGCGCGTCGCCTGCTCAACATGCTGGAGCAGACGGCCGACGCTGCCTCGAGCGCCGGGCTCGATCAAATCGACACGGACTACGTGCGCCAGACGCTCGCATCGAAGCTGCGCCAGTTCGACAAAGGCGGCGATGCGTTCTACGATCAGATCTCGGCCCTGCACAAGTCCGTGCGCGGCTCTGCGCCCGATGCGGCGCTGTACTGGCTGTGCCGGATGCTGGACGGCGGGGCCGACCCGCTCTATGTTGGGCGGCGTCTGATCCGCATGTCGGTGGAGGATATCGGCCTGGCGGACCCGCGAGCGCTGCGGCTGGCGCTCGACGCCTGCGAGACCTACGAGCGGCTGGGCACGCCCGAAGGCGAGCTGGCGCTGGCCGAGGTCACCGTTTACCTGGCCTGTGCGCCGAAGAGCAACGCGGTGTACAACGCTTATAACAAGGCGCGCGAGTTCGTCTCAGCAGACGGCTCGAGGGCCGTCCCGATCCACTTGCGCAATGCTCCCACCCGGCTCATGAAAGAGCTGGGGTACGGTCATGCTTACCGATACGCGCACGACGAGCCGGAAGCCTACGCGGCAGGTGAAGGCTATCTCCCGGAGGGCATGCGCGAGATGAAGTTCTACCAGCCAACGCCGCGCGGGCTGGAGGCGAAGATTGCCGAGAGGCTCGCGCACCTTCGCGAGCTGGATCGGCAGGCCAAGAAGAAGTAGATCTGTCGCCCCCGGGACCTTTTAGACCGATGCTAGACATACAGCTGCTGCGAAAGGACTTATCGGCGGTCGCCGCTCGCATTGCCACGCGCGGGATTGGGATCAAGTGGGACGAGTTCACGGCGCTGGAGACGCGCCGCAAGGAGCTCCAGACCGCAGTCCAGGACGCGCAGGCCGCACAGAACAGGATCTCCAAGGAGATCGGACAAGCGAAAGCCGCGGGGGCAGACGTCTCCGAGCTCGTGCGCACCGCCGAGCGGCACAAGACGCTGCTCGCGACCTCCGAGCAGCAGCTCGCGGACATTCAAGACGGGCTCGAAGCGTTCCTGCTCACCATCCCCAACCTCCCGCACGAGTCCGTGCCGGTCGGTGCGTCTGCCGACGATAATCTGGAGATGCGGCGCGTGGGAGAACCACATAGTTTCGGCTTCGCGGCCAAGGACCATGTGGATCTAGGCGCGGGTCTGGGTATGCTGGACTTGGACACCGCGACCAAGATTGCCGGCGCACGCTTTGCCGTGATGACCGGGCCGCTGGCGCGCATGCACCGCGCCATCGCGCAGTTCATGCTGGACGTGCATACGCGCGAGCACGGCTACACCGAGGTCTACGTGCCCTACCTGGTCAACTCTGCGAGCATGCGTGGCACCGGCCAGTTGCCCAAGTTCGAGGATGACAACTTCGCGGTGCCGCGCCGCGACGCCGAGAAGCTCTACCTGATTCCTACAGCCGAGGTGCCGGTTACCAACATCGTGCGCGACCAAATTTTGGCGCTCGACCGGTTGCCGCTCAAGTTCGTATGCCATTCGCCTTGCTTCCGCAGCGAAGCAGGCTCTTACGGAAAGGATACGCGCGGCATGATCCGTCAGCACCAGTTCGACAAAGTCGAGCTCGTTCAGATCGTGCCCCCGCAGCAGTCCTACGACGTGCTGGAGCAGCTCACATCCCACGCGGAGGCCATTCTCAGGCGCTTGGAGCTCCCCTACAGAGTCGTGACGCTGTGCACGGGCGACATCAGCTTTGCCGCGGCCAAGACCTACGACATCGAGGTCTGGCTGCCCGGGCAGAACAGCTACCGGGAGATCTCATCCTGCAGCAACTTCGAAGCATTTCAGGCCCGGCGCATGCAAGCGCGGCTGCGCAACGACAAGGGCAAGCCAGAGCTGGTGCACACGCTCAACGGGTCGGGGCTGGCTGTGGGGCGGACTCTGATCGCGGTGATGGAGAACTACCAGCAGCCCGATGGCAGCATCGGGGTTCCGGCTGCGTTGCGGCCCTACATGGGAGGAGTCGAGCGGATCGCGCCCGCTTGAGTCTTTGCTTACCTGAATGCGCGGACCACAGGCCGTGAGATGCGCTGAGACGCGCGCGTGCTGGCAGCATCTGCTGTGTGCGCAGTGCGTGACTGCTCGGCCTGGCTGTTGTTGCCTGCAAGCAGGGTGCTGAGGCCAGGGGTGTGCGGTTCCTCGAAGCGGACCAGAATGTCGAAATAGTTGCGGATGTTTTCGGTGAGTACCAGCGCCTCGCCGCCGCGGCAGAATCCACGCTTGAGCGTGCTGTAGAACTCATAGCGCGACAGGAGCGGAAGCGTCTTCTTCACGTCCAGCCACAGGTTGGGATTCCCGCCTCTGCGCTGCGTAAGGATGCGCGCATCTTCCAGGTGCCCAAGCCCCACGTTGTACGCTGCGAGTGCAAGCCAGGTTCGGTCCGGTTCCAGGATTCGAGCTGGCAGCGATTCTTTCAGCTCCTGCAGATAGGTCGCGCCGGCCAGGATGCTCTGACGCGGGTTCAAGCGATCGCTTAATCCCATCCTGTCGGCCGTGTCGGAGGTCAGCATCATGAGCCCGCGCACACCAGTGGGCGAGGTTGCGAGCGGATCCCAGTGCGACTCCTGAAAGCCGAGCGCAGCGATCAGGCGCCAGTCGATTCCCGTGATCTCCTGAGCCTCCTTGAACATGCCGCGGAAGTGGGGCAGCAGCCCCTGGCGGTTCTCGAGGAAGTTCGCGATGTCCACCCGGTCGAGGCGGTTCACGTGCCCGTAGTAACGCTCCAGCAGACGCTTCAGCGTGCCGTCATAGCTGATGCGCATGAAGAACTCCTGCGCGCGCTGGTACAGTGCCGGATCACCGTCTTTCGGAAACGCCCACGCCAAGGGCTCCTGATCGCCCACCGGGAAGGCGCGTGCCACGTTGGGGTAGAAGTTGCGGCCCACGTCGAGCGCGGTAGAGTCGGTGATCACATAGTCCACCTTTCCATCCGACAGGCGGCTGAGCAGACCCTCGCTATCGTTCTCCGCCACCTCGGTCCAGGTCAGCGCGGGATAGCGCTTCTTCAGCTGCTTCAGGCGTTCCACGACGCTGGACCCTTTCACGACTTCCAGCCGCCTGCCGGTAATGTCGCCAATATTGCGCGGTGCCGAATTGTCGGTGTTGTACGCGAGCACCGGTTGCACCAGCTGGTACGCCGGCCCGAAGCGGAACTGGCTCAGCCGGCCGGGTGTGATCGCGACGCCTGCCGCAGCCAGGTGCGCGTGGCTTTCGTTGAGCGCTCGCAGCACCTGATAGAACGGTTGCCGGTCGAGGTAGCGCACGGGCACGCCCAGCTCTCGGGCGAACATCTCCACCAGGTCGTACTCCAACCCAGCGTACGCGCCCTGCGCGTCGATGTAGCGGGTCGTCGCCGAGTTGCGCGTGAGCACAATGAGCTCGCCTGTCTGTTCCAGCGGCGCAACAGGTCGCTGCGCGACGACGCCGGGGTCGCAGACCACAGGCAGCATTACGAGCATGGAGTACACGGCGCGCATGTGAAGGGCAATGCCGTCGGTCAGAGGAAAAGCGTTGTCGAGGCGCTCGATGAGCGCAGTTTGATCGCGCGTCCCGGGGCAGGTTTCAGTTCCATGTAAAATAGTATGCAACAGGAGAGGTGCCAGAGTGGTCGATCGGGGCAGACTCGAAATCTGTTGTCCCCCTTGCGGGGGACCGTGGGTTCGAATCCCACCCTCTCCGCCAAGTATGAGCGCGGCCCTCGCACGCCGTCTTCAGTGCTGACTCGAGCGCTGTCTCTCGTAACCCATTGTCAAAGATGGGGGCGTGTTTTCTCATTCCAACCTTAAGCCCGACTTAAGCTCATCCCTTGACGCTCAAGATCGAAAGCCGCTCGCAGCTGCTTGAAAGCGCAGTCTTTGCTTTTCCCCTGCGCGCAGTATTGTTGAAGTTGTGGTCGCCTTTCACAACAATACCAGCAGCAGCGCAAAGCGTCCGACCCGTCGCGGGGGCACACCCCACCCGGGGTAATTCAGCAGCAAGCGTGCCCGAGCAGACGTCGAACCAGGCTGCATCTCCCTTTCGCGTCTAGACACGGAGTTCACACATGGCTTCTCTTCTCGACCTCGCCCGGCACGGCCAGTCAGTCTGGCTCGACTTCATCGACCGCAATCTGATGACCCGCGGCGGCCTGCAACGGCTGGTGGACAGCGGAATCACCGGCGTGACGACCAACCCTTCGATCTTCAACAAGGCGATCGGCGGCAGCCGCGACTATGACGAGGCCATACGCGAGCTGCTCGAGCAGAACCATGAGATCGATCGCGCCCAGCTGTGCGAGGCGTTGATGGTGGGTGACGTGCAAATGGCAGCCGACGTGCTGCGCCCGGTCTACGAGCGCACTCAGGGGCGCGATGGCTACGTTTCGCTCGAGGTGCCCCCCGATCTTGCGTACGACCTCGAGCGCACGCTGATGAGCGCACACCGCCTGTGGTCGGCGGTGCAGCGGTCCAATGTGATGATCAAGGTGCCAGGGACGGCCCAGGGTGTGCAAGCCTTCGAGCGGCTGACTGCCGATGGCATCAACGTCAACGTCACCCTGCTGTTCGCTGTGGCTCGCTACGAGGAAGTCGTGCGTGCCTGGGCGCGAGGGCTCGCGCGCAACCGCAGCCCGCAGAGCGTTGCATCGGTGGCTTCGTTCTTCGTCAGCCGCGTCGATACCAAGGTGGACCGCAAACTCGATGCCATCGGCGGGCAGGAGGCGGCCCGCCTCCGCGGGCGCATCGCCGTGGCCAATGCCAAGGCCGCTTACCGGCGCTTCCATGCCCTGCTCCAGGAGCCGGACATCGCCGCGCAGCTCAAACGCGGCGCCCGGCCGCAGAGGCCGCTCTGGGCCAGCACCAGCACCAAGGACCCGAGCTATAGCGATGTGCTCTACGTCGAGTCGCTGATCGGCCCCGATACCGTCAACACCTTGCCGCCAGAGACGCTCGACGCCTTCCTCTATCACGGTGAGGCAAGCTACTCGCTGGAGGCCGACTTCGACGTCGTGCAGCGCGATCTGGATGCGCTCAAGCGTCTGGGTGTCGATTTGGGCGCGATCACACGCGAGCTGGAAGACGAGGGCGTGGCGAGCTTCGCCGATTCCTGGAACAAGCTGCTGGCCGCGCTCAACGAAAAACGCTTCGCTGTGGCCAAGCATTTTGCCGGCCAGTGACCGGGTCGTGCTCGGGATGATTGCGCACCTTTGCGCGAGGCGCGATGCTTGAGGCGCTGGGCCTGGAATGCGTGCGCGGCCAGCGTCGCCTGTTTCGTGGCATTACCTTCGGCCTGGCCGCCGGCCAGATGCTCTGGGTGCTCGGCCCCAACGGCAGCGGGAAGACCACTCTGCTGCGCCTGCTGTGCGGGCTGCTGCGGCCGGAGAGCGGTCATGTGCGCTGGAAGGGCGAGGACGTGCGGGGCTCGCCGGACAGCTTGCACGCCGATCTGCTCTATCTCGGGCATGCCCCAGCGGTAAAAGACGACCTGTCTAGCCGCGAGAACCTGTGCTTTGGGCTCGCGCAAACAGGCATTGGCGTCACGCCGCGCGAGGCGGACGCGGTGCTCGGCGAGTTTGGTCTAGCGGGTCGGGAGATGGTGCCCATCCGGGCGTTATCCCAGGGGCAGAAGCGGCGCGCTGCGCTGTCCCGTCTCGCGTTGGGTGCGGCCAAGGCGCTGTGGATCCTCGACGAGCCATTCACCGCCCTCGATGCCCAAGCGGTTCAGTTAGTTCAGGCTCATCTGGCGCGGCAGCTGAGCCGCGGCGGTTGCGTCGTCTTCACCAGCCACCATGAGGTTGAGCTTGCGGGGCATGCGGTGACCCGGCTCCAGCTCGCGCAATGACGGCGCTGGGCCTGGCGCCGGTGTTTGCGGCGGTGATCCGGCGCGACCTGACGCTGGCTCTGCGGCGGCGCTCCGATGTGCTCACCACGTTCTTCTTCTTCGTTATCGTCGTCAGCCTGTTTCCGTTGGGCGTCGGCACGCAGTCCAGCATGCTCCGGAGCATTGCGCCTGGCGTGGTGTGGGTCGCTGCATTGCTTGCGTCGATGCTGGCGCTGGTGCGCCTGTTCGCCTCTGACTTCGACGACGGCACACTCGAGCAGCTGGCGTTGAGCCCCCAGCCTTTGGTTTTGCTGGTGGTGGCCAAGGTCTTCGCGCATTGGCTCGTCAGCGGTTTGCCGTTGGTGCTGGTCGCGCCTTTGCTCGGGCTGCAGTTCGATCTGCCCGCGGGTGCGCTCGGCATCATGATGCTGACCCTGCTTGTCGGCACGCCGTGCCTGAGCTTGATCGGTGCCATTGGCGCGGCGCTGACGCTGGGCGTACGCGGCGCCGGCGGGCTGCTTGCGTTGCTGGTACTGCCGCTGTATGTCCCCGTGCTGATCTTCGGCGCCGGCGCCGTGTCGGCCGCGGTAGCCGGGATGCCGGTTAGCGGACATCTGTCTGTGCTCGGCGCATGCCTGCTGATCGCGCTCGTGCTGGGCCCTTGGGCCTCGGCCGCCGCGGTCCGCATCGCTATCGAATAGGATCTGCGGATGCGCCTCAACGTCTGGAAATACGCATCGCCGCCGGCCTTCTACCGATTGGCCGGGAACCTCGCCCCTTGGTTTCTCGGACTGGCGGCTGCGCTGGCCGCCACCGGCCTTTACATCGGTTTCTTCGTCGCCCCTACAGACTTTCAGCAGGGCGAGTCTTATCGCATCATTTTTATCCACGTTCCGGCGGCCTGGATGTCCATGTTCATCTATGCTGTGATGGCGTTTTGGTGCGCGATGGGCGTGGTTCTCAACACGCGTCTGTCCTTTATGATGGCGCTCGCGCTGGCCCCCACCGGCGCGATGTTCACTTTTATCGCGCTGTGGAGTGGTGCGCTGTGGGGCAAGCCAACCTGGGGTACATGGTGGGTGTGGGACGCGCGCCTGACCTCGGAGTTGATCCTGCTCTTTCTGTACATCGGGTTCCTGTCGCTGCATGCCGCGATTGACGACACCCGCCGCGCTGATCGCGCTGCAGCACTGCTTGCGCTCGTGGGTGTGATCAATGTGCCCATCATCTATTTCTCGGTTAAGTGGTGGAGCACGCTGCATCAGGGCGCCTCCGTGAGCCTGACGCGCGCGCCTACCATGGCGGCCACCATGCTTGTGGGCATGCTGATCATGTCGCTCGCCGCGTGGATGTATGCCATCGGCGTCAGCCTCTTGCGGGCGCGCACCATCATGCTGGAGCGAGAGTCGGATGCCGAATGGGTGCGGGAACTGAGCGCGGAGCGGCGATGAGCTGGGGCAGCCCCGAGGCATTTTTCGCGATGGGCGGCTACGCGCTGTACGTGTGGGGCGCCTATGCGGTCGCTGCAGCCTGTATCCTGACCGAGCTTTGGCTCTTGCGCCGGCGCCGTCGAACTCTGGAGCGCGCACCGAGTCGTAGCAATGGAGCTCCCGGCTCCGATCGAGCTTCGGGTCAGACATGAAACCGAGACACAAACGCCTGGCGCTGATCGCCGTTGGCCTGGTCGCGCTGGGCGCCGCCGCAGGTTTGCTGCTGAACGCCTTCCAGAGCAATCTGGTGTTTTTCTTCAGCCCATCTCAGGTGGCGGCTCGGGAAGTGCCCCAGGGCCGTAGCTTTCGCATCGGGGGATTGGTGCAGGCGGGCAGCCTGCAGCGGCAGGGGGACGGCGTCAGCGTCCGGTTCGTCATCACCGACACCGCGCACGATGTCGCAGTGCTCTACACCGGTATCCTGCCGGACTTGTTCAAGGAAGGAAAAGGCGTGGTCGCGCAGGGTCAGCTCGGAGCCGACGGCGTGTTCCGTGCCAGTGAAGTGCTGGCGAAGCACGACGCGAACTACATGCCGCCGCAGGCCGCGGACGCGGTGGAGAAAGCCAAGCGGGCCGCAGCGATGTCGCAGAAGACGTTGATCGATCCCAAGACAAGCAAGTGAGTCATAGATGATCCCGGAACTCGGCCATTTTGCGTTGATCGTAGCCCTTTGCATCGCCTGCGTGCAGGCGCTGGTGCCGCTGCTCGGTGCGCAGCGTGGGGACTCGAACTGGATGGCGTTGGCGCGGCCGGCAGCGCAAGGTCAATTCGTTTTTGTAGCCATGGCCTTCACTTGTCTGGCCTGGTCGTTCGTGAGCAACGACTTCTCCGTGCTGAATGTTGCTTCCAACTCCAACTCCATGCTGCCCCTGCGCTACCGCTTTGCCGCCACCTGGGGCAGCCACGAAGGTTCACTGCTGCTCTGGGTGTTGATGCTGAACCTGTGGATGACTGCCGTGAGCGTGTTCAGTCGCCGTCTGCCTGGCGAGATGGTGGCGCGGATCCTGGCGGTGATGGCCATGATCAGCATCGGCTTCCTGCTGTTCCTGCTGTTTACCTCGAATCCCTTCGAGCGACTGCTGCCGCCGGCTGCAGATGGGCGCGACCTGAACCCGCTGCTGCAGGACCCCGGCATGGTGATCCACCCACCCATGCTGTACATGGGCTACGTCGGTTTCTCGGTGGCGTTTGCCTTCGCCATTGCCGCACTCATCGGAGGGCGGCTGGATGCGACTTGGGCGCGCTGGTCGCGCCCCTGGACCACGATGGCCTGGGCCTTTCTCACCGTGGGCATCGCTCTGGGCAGCGGCTGGGCCTATTACGTGCTCGGGTGGGGCGGGTGGTGGTTCTGGGATCCGGTTGAGAACGCCTCGTTCATGCCCTGGTTGGTGGGCACCGCGCTGATTCACTCGCTGGCGGTCACCGAAAAGCGCGGCGGCTTCAAGCTCTGGACGGTGCTGCTGGCGATCAGCACCTTCTCGCTCAGCCTCCTCGGCACGTTTCTCGTGCGCTCCGGTGTGCTGACGTCCGTGCATGCATTTGCCACCGACCCCAGACGCGGGATCTTCATCCTCGCGTTCCTGGCGCTCGTTATCGGCGCCTCGCTGCTGTTGTTTGCGTGGCGCGCGCCCAAAGTGGGCTTGGGCGGCCTCTTTGCCTTGGTTTCGCGCGAGGTTGCGTTGCTCGTGAACAACGTGCTGCTGGTCGCCGCGGCGGCGCTGGTGTTGCTCGGCACATTGTTCCCGCTATTCCATGAGGTGCTCGGCTACGGGAAGCTCTCGGTTGGGCTGCCGTGGTTCGAGATTACCTTCCCGGTTGTGATGGTGCCCGCGGTGCTGCTCATGGGTATCGGTCCGCTGCTGCGCTGGAAGGAGGGCAAACTGGGCGCATCGGCGCTGCGGCTCAAGTGGGCCGGCGGCCTGGCTATCGTGGGTGCCGTCGTTGTTCCCGTGATGATGGGCGGCTGGTCGATCTTGGTGGCGATGGGCATCCTGCTCGCGGTCTGGGTGGCGGCGGCGGGCTTCGCCAACCTCGCGGGCCGCATTGCGCAACTGCGTACCTCGACTGGCGCCTCCGCGAGCGCTGCGCTGCGCCACCTGCCGCGCGGCTACTGGGGCATGCTCGTCGCCCATCTCGGGGTGGCGGTGTTCATTGTCGGCGTGACTCTGGTGCGCGGCTACGAGGTCGAGAAGGATGTGCGCATGAATCCGGGAGACACGGTCACCGCCGGTGGCTACCAGTTCCGCCTCGAGGGACTCAAGCCGGTACAGGGCCCGAACTACGACGCCACGCGCGCGGTTGTCAGCGTGACAAGAAACCAGCGCTCTGTGACTACGCTGTATCCAGAAAAGCGCTTCTTCACTGTGCAGCAGATGCCCATGACTGAAGCCGCCATCGACAGCGGCCTGACCCGCGACCTCTACGTATCTCTCGGCGAACCGCTCGCGGACGGCGCGTGGATCGTGCGCGTGTACTACAAGCCGTTCGTCGACTGGATCTGGGGAGGGGCCTTTCTGATGGCTTTGGGCGGCATCATCGCGGTGACCGACCGACGCTACCGGGCGGCCCGCCGCTACGAGCGCTCGCTGGTGGCTGACGCCACGATCCCAGTTGCTCAGGGCACGGGATGAAAAGCCTGCGCTTCCTCCTGCCGCTGCTGCTATTCATCGTCCTGCTGATGTTCCTGTGGGTCGGGCTCTCGCTCAATCCGCGCGAAGTGCCATCGCCGCTGGTGGGCAAACCAGCGCCCCCGTTTCAGCTCGCGCGGCTCGATGACCCTGCCAAGACACTGGCTGAGAAAGATCTGCGCGGCCAGGTGTGGCTCCTCAACGTGTGGGCCTCTTGGTGCGTGTCGTGCATGGAGGAGCACCCGGTGCTGGTGCAGCTCTCCAAGCAAGGGGTGGTACCCGTCTACGGGCTGAACTACAAGGATCAGCGCGCGGCGGCACAGGCATGGCTCGACAGGAACGGCGATCCATATACGCTGTCCATGGCCGATCCCGACGGCAAGGTCGGCATCGAATACGGCGTGTACGGCGTGCCCGAGACCTATGTGATCGACAAGACCGGCGTCATACGCTACAAGCAGATCGGTCCAGTGACGCAGAAGGTTCTAAGCGAGCGCATCCTGCCGCTGGTCAGGCAGCTGCAGGCGTCGTGATGCGCTGGGTCTTGGCAGCGACGCTGTGCCTGCTGCCGGTGCTTGGGGTGGCGAGGGAGGCGACACCGGCGGCGGAAGACCCGGCGCTCGAGCAGCGCCTGATGCGCCTCGCGAAGGAGCTGCGCTGCCTGGTCTGCCAGAACGAGTCCCTGGCGGACTCCCACGCCGATCTAGCCGCCGACCTGCGCCAGCAGATCCGCGACCAGATGAAGGCGGGCCGCAGCGACGAGCAGATCAAGGCGTGGCTCACGCAGCGCTATGGCGACTTCGTGCTGTACCGGACGCCGATCAAGGCGACGACCCTAGCGCTGTGGTTCGGCCCCTTCGTGCTGCTGCTCGCCGGACTCGCAGGCCTGCTGCTTTACCTGCGTCGCCGCCGGGCGCGCGTGGGCCAGCCTGGATTGACTCCGGAAGACCAGGCCCGCGCTCGGGCCCTGCTGCGAGAGGCCGAGCAGGGTAGTAGTGGCCCAGATGCCGCTGCTCGTGGTTGATGCGGGGCGCGCAGGGCACTGCGTTATAATTCGCCGCTTTTTCGAGCAACGTTTGCCGCCTGGTGTCAGTCGATGCCTGGGCAGCTGATCATGGTCTGGTTCACCCTCATCGCAATCGCGCTGACAGGCGCCGCTATTTTGGTTCTGGTGCTTCCATTGCTGCGGCATCGATTCAGAGCAGCGGAGTCCCCGCGCGAGGCAAACGTCTCGATCTATCGGGATCAGTTCCGGGAGCTCGATCGCGACCTCGAAACTGGCACACTGACATCGGAACAATATGGCGAGGCGCGGGCCGAGCTGGAGCAGCGCCTGCTGGATGACGTCGATGGCAGCCAGCCAGCTAACCTGGGTCCGTCGCGTTCCGCGCGCCAGGTCGCGTTGGGTGTCGCCGTGGCCCTGCCGATCTGTGCAGGTGCGTTGTACCTCTATCTTGGCAGCCCGCAAGCGCTCACAGCACCAAAGCACGCCGCGCTGGACGCATCCTCCATCACCACCGACCAGTTTAAGCAAATGACCGAAAAGCTGGCGGCACGGATGCAGAGCAATCCGGACGACCCGGTTGGCTGGATGATGCTCGGGCGCGCATACAAGGCGCTGGAGCGCTACCCCGACGCAGCGAAGGCATTGCAACGGGCCGAGAAGCTCGACCCGCGCAACCCTGAGATCCTCGTGGAATACGCCGAGGCCTTGGCACTCACTCACGGCGGCAACCTTGCGGGTGAGCCTACACGGCTGTTGGAGCGCGCACTCGAGATCGCGCCTGACAACGCTAGGGCGTTGACGCTGGCTGGCACCTCAGCCTTTGCGCGCAAGGACTATGCTGTAGCCATCCGCTACTGGGAGCGGCTCGCGGCTCAGGTGCAAGCGGATTCGGAGCTGGGGCGCGCGCTGTCTTCGGGCATCTCCGAGGCTCGGGCGCGAGCTGCCGGCAAGGTACCCGCGGAGAGCTCAGCGCAGCGCAGCCCCGACGCATCCAAGACGGTCAGCGGCGTGGTGCGCCTTTCGCCTGCGCTCGCGGCGAGCGCTGCGCCGGAAGATGCCGTCTTCATCTTTGCGCGTGCGGCCCAGGGACAGAAGATGCCGCTCGCAGTCATGAGGAAACAGGTCAAGGATCTGCCGCTTACCTTTGAGCTCGATGACAGCATGGCGATGGCGCCGGGCCGCGAGCTGTCTTCGTTCGCGCGCGTGGTTGTGGGCGCGCGCATCTCCAAATCCGGCAGCGCGACGCCGAAATCGGGCGACCTGGAAGGCTCGAGCCGGGTGGTCGAGCCGGGTGCCACCGGCGTGCTCGTGATCATCGACAGTCCGGTACGGTGATGTGCAAGCCATTGCGAGTGCCCTACAGACTGTTCGTTTGCCTCGCGCTGGCACTTTGCTGCGTGGTCGACTCTGAGGCGCAGACCGCAGCGGACGACCCCAGCAAGCTGCGCCCCGAGATCGAGAAGTTCATCGCGTACATGGCGCAGACGCACGGTTTCAGCGCCCGCGACCTGCGCCTGCTGTTTGCCAAGGTACAACCCAGCCAAGACGTGACTCGCGCGATGGCTGCGCCGTCCACAGCAAAGCCTTGGTATGAGTTCAAACCGCTGTTTGTAGATCAGTCCCGCATCGCCGGCGGCGTCAGGTTCTGGAACGATAACGGCGAGGTCCTTACCCAGGCGCGCAACGAGTTCGGCGTGCCCGAATCGATCATCGTCGCTCTGATCGGGGTCGAGACGCGCTACGGTCGGAACACCGGCGGATTCCGGGTCATGGACACGCTCACCACGCTCGCCTTCGACTGGCCTTCGCGCCGCGATTTCTTCCGCCGCGAGCTCGAGCAGTTCCTGCTACTTGCGCGCGAGCAGGGCTGGGATCCGCTCACGATCAAAGGGTCCTTTGCCGGCGCCTTGGGCATGCCGCAGTTCATGCCGGGAAGCTACCGCCGCTATGCGATCGACTACAACAAGGACGGACAGATCGATCTGTGGCGCAGTGCGGCCGACGTGATCGGGAGCGTCTCGAGCTATCTGAAAGAGTTCGGCTGGAAGGATGGCGAGCCCGTGGTTGCGCCGGCGCGGGTGGAAGCGGCGGACCCGCAGGTCCTGCTGGAGCTGGGGCTTAAGCCCTCGCTCACGCTCGACGAATGGCGCATACGCGGCGCTGACGTCACCCTGACGTTGCCCGATTCACTCGTGGCCTGCGTCTTCTCGGTCGATCTGGCCGGCGGGCCGGAGTTCTGGTTCGGCTTCGACAACTTCTACGCCCTGCTGCAGTACAACCGCAGCCGAAACTACGCCATGGCGATCGTGGAGCTGGCGCGCGAGATCACGCTGGAACGAGAGCGGCTGGGCACGCTGCCGGCAGTCACGCCGGAGTAGCGGGCTTTGCTCGACGGGGAGCGGCGCGTACAGGTGAACCTCCGAGCATAGGATAGGGCCTGCGCGTGTAGGTGCCCCGGAGCCGCGCAACGCGTTGCACTGCGGATTCGGAGGGCGTAGTGTGATCAGCTTCCGATAGGGCGTCCCGGCATCGACGGCGCCGGTCAGCGGCCCACTCTAGCAACCACCACAAGCGGAGGCCAAGCATGACGGACAAGCGCGCATATCCCGTCCCCGGAGTTCACATGAGCGAGCGCGAGCTGGCGGAAACGCTGCCAGCTCAACGCAACGCTTTCCGCTCGCCGATTCCAACTCAAGTCGTCTCCAATGGTGAATACAATCCGCTGCCACAGACCGCCGAGCAGCGCCAAATGGAGGGCTTGATCAAGTCACTGGCTGACGAACAAGCGGCAAGGTTGAAAATGGACCGCAGGGGGTTCCTCGCCAGCAGCGCCGGCTTGGCGACGGCATTTCTGGCGATGAACAAAGTGTTCGGCCCGGTCTTCGCCGTCAGCGAAGCAGAGGCCAAAGATTTGGAGGTGGCGGCCGAGCGCGCCAAGGCGCTCTCCGGCCAGTTCATCTTCGATGTTCAGACCCATTTCGTGCACGACGGCTTCGACAAGGAAGGCATGCTCGGCGGCGCCAAATGGATCGTCGACGTTGGCGCCAATCCAGACATGCTCAAAGGCGTGCCGCTGACGTTAGCCCTGTTCAAGTTCGAAAACTACGTCAAGGAGATGTTCCTGGACAGCGATACCAAAGTGGCGTTGCTCTCGGGTGCGCCTGGCGATGACCCGAGCTGGTGGTTCCTGTCCAACGACAACATCAAACAGGCAGTGGAGACGATCAACAAGGTCGCAGGCAGCCGCCGCATGCTCGGGCATTTCGTTGTCACGCCAAGATACCCGAACTGGATGGACGAGGTCGACCGCGCCATCGCAACGCTGCGGCCGGCGAGCTGGAAAGCTTACACGTTGGGCGCCCCGTTCTATCCGCCGTCCAACTTTTCTTGGCGGCTGGACGACGAGAAGCTGATGTATCCCTTCTACGAGAAGTCGCTCAAAGCGGGGATAGACATCATCTGCATCCACAAGGGGATCATGCCGAAGGATTACGAGCAGGCGTTCCCGGGCACGTGGCAGCACGCCACGCCCGATGACGTGGGCAAGGCGGCAAAGGACTGGCCGCAGATGCGTTTCGTGATTTACCACTCCGCCATCCGTCCATTTGCCTGGAACACGCCCGAGGAGGAGATGGCCGAGTTTGAGCGGACTGGCTACATCCGATGGGTGACAGACCTCGCCCGGATTCCGGAACAGTACGGAGTGTCCAATGTGTACGGCGAGATCGGCACGACCTTCGCCAGCACTTGTGTCACCAATCCGCGTTTCTGCGCGGCGGTGCTGGGCCAGCTGGTCAACATGATGGGCGCCGACCACGTCGTGTGGGGCACGGACTCGGTGTTCTGGGGCTCTCCCCAGTGGCAGATCGAGGCCCTGCGCCGCATCGAAATCCCCGACGACATGCTCAAGAGAAACAAGTGGCAACCGCTGGGCGGTCCGGACAGCCCGACCAAGCGTGCGATTTTCGGTCTTAACTCTGCGCGCCTGTATCGCTACAACATCGGCCAGGCCCAGGGGCCCGCGTTCGGCGTCGACAAGCTGGCGGCTATTCAAGAGGAATACCGGCGGCAGGGCATCGAACGCAGCAACGCGTACTACGGGTACATCGCCAAGGCGCAGCAACACAGCGCCTAGCGTGGGGCTGACGTGCGGGTGTGGTTACGCGTCAGCCCCCGTCGGCCAGTTTCTTGAGTCGATAGACGAGCTCGAGGGCTTGTTTCGGACTGAGCGCGTCCGGCTCGATGTTGCCAAGTAACTCGAGTATGGGATCGGCGGGTTGACTGGGCAGGGCCGCGTCCGGTCTAGCGAACAGATCGCCCTGGGGCGCGTGCGCGGCGGCCTGCTGCTCCAGCTGCGCCAGGCGCCGTCGCGCCGATCTGACCACTGCCGCCGGGATACCGGCGAGCTGAGCGACCTGGATCCCGTAGCTCTGCGATGTAGGGCCTTCCTCCACGCTGTGCAGGAACACGATGCGGTCCTTGTGCTCGACAGCGTCGAGATGGACGTTGGCCACCTCTCGACACTCTGAGGCGAGCTGAGTCAGCTCGAAGTAGTGTGTGGCGAACAGCGTGTATGATCGGGCCTTTTCCGCCAGGTGGCAGGCGATGGACCACGCCAGCGCCAGGCCGTCGAAGGTGGACGTGCCGCGTCCGACCTCATCCATCAACACCAGGCTCTGAGCAGTGGCGTTGTGGAGTATGTTGGCGGTCTCGGTCATCTCCACCATGAACGTGCTGCGCCCGCCCGCCAAATCGTCGGCTGCACCGATGCGGGTGAAGATGGCGTCCACTGGACCGAGACGGATTGCCTTGGCGGGGACGAAGCACCCGCAGTAGGCGAGCAAGACGATCAGCGCCGCTTGCCGCATGTAGGTGCTCTTGCCGCCCATGTTGGGGCCCGTGATGAGGAGCAGCTTGCGGGTGGCGGACAGGCGCAGGTCGTTGGCGACGAAGCTATCGACCTGGGGCTCGACCACCGGGTGGCGACCCGCGACGATCTCTATCGCTTCGTCATCGGTGAACGAAGGCCGTGTGAGGTTCAGTGCCAACGCGCGCTCGGCGAACGCCGCGAGCAGATCCAGCTCTGCCAGAGCGGACGCCACGGACAAGAGAGCCGAGATTTCGTTCGCGATCAGGTCGAGCAGCTGATCGTAGAGCAGCTTTTCCCGTGCCAGTGCGCGCTCGTGCGCAGACAGCGCCTTGTCCTCGAATGCCTTCAGCTCGGCAGTGATATAGCGCTCGGCGTTCTTCAACGTCTGCCGGCGCCGATAGTCGTCCGGCACTTTGTCGGCGTTGGCACGCGTGACCTCGATGTAGAACCCGTGCACGCGGTTGTACTCGACTCTCAAATTTGGGATGCCGGTGCGCGCGCGCTCTCTCGTCTCCAGATCGAGGAGAAACGCGCCGCAGTCGTTCTGGATCGCACGCAGCTCGTCCAATTCGGCGTCGTAGCCGTCGGCGATCACGCCGCCTTCGCGCACTACCGCGCCCGGTTCGGGTTTGATTGCGCGTCCGAGCAGCTGAGTTAGCGGAGTGCGCGGCGCTGCAGAGTTCGCCAGCTCCGCCAAGCGTGGGCCCGATACCGTTGCCAGCACGTTCTGGAGCTCGGGAAGCAGCTCCAGCGTGCCCCTCAAACCGGTGAGGTCACGCGGGCGCGCGCTGCGCAGCGCGATCCGGGCGGTGATGCGTTCGACGTCGACCGCTCCCCTGAGCAGTGCACGCAAAGCCTGGAACGGTCCGGCAGCGTTGGAGCCGGCTAGGTTTTCTACTGCGTCCAAGCGAGCCTCCACTGTGCGGCGATCGCGCAGCGGATGGTGCAAGACCTGCCGCATCAGCCGGCTGCCCATGCTGGTTGCGCAGGTATCGAGCAGAGACAGGAGCGTCGGCGCCGCCTCACCGCGCAAGGTCTCGCTGATCTCGAGGTTGCGACGACTCACGGCATCCAGACGAAGATAAGCCGACTCTCGCTCCACGTGCAGCGCAAGGACATGCGCCAGATCCCCGCACTGAGTGGTGCGACAGTATTCGAGTAGCGCTCCGGCGGCATCCAGCGCCGGTCCCAGGCCGTCGCAGCCAAAGCCCGCAAGGTCGCGAGTCCCGAACTGTTTGACAAGTCCGCGTAGCGCCGAATCCCGATCGAAGTGCCACGGCGGCAGCCGCTTCAGCGGCACATTGAACCCAGGCGGCAACAAGCCTTCGTTGTTTTCGGGGAGCAGGATCTCGGCTGGCGCAAGCCGCTCGAGCTCTGACGGCAAGTTCTCGGATGCGGTTTCGAGCACCCGGAGATCGCCCGAAGCCAGGCTCAACCAGGCGATACCCAGCAACGGCTTCCCCGGGGCAATGGCAAGAAGCAGGTTGTCACGCTTGTCGTCAAGGAGTGCGGCATCGGTAAGCGTCCCCGGGGTGATGATGCGAGTGACCTGGCGCTCCACCGGGCCCTTGGATGTGTTGGGGTCTCCTGTCTGCTCGCAGATTGCCACCGACTCTCCGAGCTTGAGGAGCCGCGCCAGATACTGCTCGATCGAGTGAAACGGGACACCCGCCATCTTGATCGGCTGGCCCGCGGATGCGCCGCGCTGGGTGAGCGTGATATCGAGCAAGCGCGCCGCCCTTTCGGCGTCGTCGTAGAACAGCTCGTAGAAGTCGCCCATCCGATAGAGGAGCAGCATGTCCGGGTGCTGCGCCTTGATGCGCAGGTACTGCTGCATCATGGGCGTGTGCTCGGCATTCACTGGCGAAAAGTTTTTTGAATTCCCGGGATCAGCGGTCGATGCTGGCAGAAGGATGCGTCGCGCATTCGCGGCATGCCGCAGTCGGCGGCGGCGCTCGCCCCGAGTTGAGGGCTGGGGTTGGAGCCTTCGGCCCTCTGCGGAGCATAAGCTTGGTATCCGCTGCTGGCGACTGTCGCGCAAAAACTCCTTGAGCATCCGCGAGTTGAAGATGGTTGTCGCATGACTGGCTTGGCATGGGTGGTCAGCCGTATCTGGAAACCGCGCTAAGCTAGACTCGGTTGGAGGCCTCCGCCCGCAGGCCGCTCCATTCGGGCCCGCGCTTGGGCATGGGCAAGGCCGGGAAGGTCGCGCTGGCACGGGACGTGCATTTTGCCGATAATACTTTGTAAGCTCACTGCTTACACCGGCTAAGGAGATCGCCAGATGGCCGGCTCAACCAACAACACCGCCTGAACCCGGATCAACCATGATCGGTCGAGTGCTGCGGATCCTCCTGGCAGTAGTTTTGGTGGCGGTCCTCGCGTTCCTCTATGTGAAGAGTCAGCCCGATCTCGGGCGCCAAACGCAAATCGCGACCGACCTGCGCAACCTCAGGGAGATCGATACGCGCTGGAACCGCGACATCGCTGCCGCACGCAGCGATGCGATCAACGCCGAGGCCCGCACGCGGGACCCGATAGCAAGACTGCAACCGCTGCTCGGTGATCTGGCCTCGGAGACGGCGGCGCTCAAGAACCGCGCGCTGAGCACAGGGGTGGAGAGTCTACGCAGCGCATTCCTGGACAAGCAGAAGCTGGTGGACCAGTTCGAGGAGCTGAATGCGCAACTGCGTGCTACGCTCAAGGGACTGCTGGCGCAGCTGTCCGCTGTTCGGCAGACGGTGGCGCGGTTGGCCGAAACCGATGCCAAGCAGCGGCAGAAGCTATCGGCGCTGGACGCACAGCTTGTGGCGCTGAAC
>Ga0335084_10000754_pt1 | contig 28577 bp, 28 predicted proteins | sample Lox_Sample_44_FD_206721 | JGI IMG/M metagenome (GOLD analysis project Ga0335084, IMG submission 206721) | Soil microbial communities from Loxahatchee National Wildlife Refuge, Florida, United States - Lox_Sample_4.4 | ecosystem: Environmental > Terrestrial > Soil > Wetlands | place: USA... | reverse complement strand
GCCCGAGCACCTTCTCGCGGAACTCGTCGACGCGCTGGAAGTCCTCGTAGACCGAGGCGAAGCGGATGTAGGCGACGTGGTCCATTTTCTTCAGCTCGGCCATCACCATCTCGCCGATGGTGCGGGAGCCGATCTCGCGCTCGCCGCGCGCGAGGATCTTCTGCTCGATGCGGTCGATCGCGGTGTCGACGTACTGGGTCGGGACCGGGCGCTTGTGCAGCGCGCGCATGAAGCCGGTGCGGATCTTCTCGCGGTCGTAGGCGGTGCGGTAGCCGTTCGCCTTCACCACCGCCGGCATCGCGAGCTCGACGCGCTCATAGGTGGTGAAGCGCTTGTCGCAGTTCTCGCACTCGCGCCGCCGGCGGACGCTCTCGCCGTCCTCCGACATGCGCGTGTCGATGACGGCGGTGTCTTCGTGCTTGCAGAACGGACAGCGCATGGCCGGCGCTACGCCGCCTTCTCCACCGGCACACCCGCCCGCGGCGCGTCCGGGTAGACCGGGAACCGGCGGCACAGCGCGCGGGCCTGCTCGCGCACGCGCGCGATCGTCGCCTCGTCCTGCGGCGCATCGATCACGTCGGCGATCAGGTTCGCGACCTGCTCGGCCTCGAACTCCTCGAAGCCGCGCGTGGTCACCGCCGGGGTGCCGATACGGATCCCGCTCGTGACCGCCGGCTTCTCCGGGTCGTTGGGGATCGCGTTCTTGTTGACGGTGATGTGCGCGCTCTCGAGCACGTCCTCGGCCCGCTTCCCGGTGATGCCTTTCTTGCGCAGGTCGACCAGACACAGGTGGCAGTCGGTGCGGCCGGAGACGATCCGCATACCGCGCTCGGCGAGCACCTTGGCCATGACGCGCGCGTTCGCAAGCACCTCCTCCTGGTAGCGGCGGAACTCCTTGCTCGCCGCCTCCTTGAAGGCGACCGCCTTCGCGGCGATCACGTGCATCAGCGGGCCGCCCTGCAGCTGCGGGAAGACCGCGGCGTTCAGCGCTTTCTCGTGCTCCTTGCCGGCGAGGATCATCCCGCCGCGCGGTCCGCGCAGCGTCTTGTGCGTCGTGGTGGTGACGAAGTCGGCGATGCCGACCGGGCTCGGATAGAGGCCGGCCGCGACCAGCCCCGCCGGATGCGCAATGTCGGCCATCAGCTTCGCGCCGACGCCGTCGGCGATCCGGCGGAAGCGCTTCCAGTCGATCGTGAGCGAGTAGGCGGAGCCGCCGGCCACGATCAGCTTCGGCCTGTGGCCTTTCGCGAGGTGCTCGACCTGGTCGTAGTCGATCTCCTCGTCCTCGTCGAGCCCGTAGTGGAACGCCTGGAAGATCTTCCCGGAGAAGTTGACCGCCGCGCCGTGCGTGAGGTGGCCGCCGTGGGCGAGCGACATCCCGAGCATCACGTCGCCCGGCTTCATCACCGCGGCGTAGACGGCCTGGTTCGCCTGCGAACCCGAGTGCGGCTGCACGTTCGCGTACTCGGCGCCGAAGAGCTTCTTCGCGCGGTCGATCGCGAGCTCCTCGGCGATGTCGACGTACTCGCAACCGCCGTAGTAGCGCTTGCCGGGGTAACCCTCGGCGTACTTGTTCGTGAGCGCCGAGCCCTGCGCCGCGAGCACGGCGGGGCTCGCGTAGTTCTCCGAGGCGATCAGCTCGATGTGGTCTTCCTGGCGCCCGATCTCCGCCTGCATCGCCTGCCACAGCTCGGGGTCGACTTTTTCGAGAGCTTCGTTTGAGAGCATATGGGCGCGAGAACCGGGTCGGAGACGGCGGTTAGTCTATCATGCTGCAGCGCAATATCGACCGATGCACTATATATAACCATGCCTGTCCGGAAGACGATCGAGGAAGGTCGCGTCCCGGTCCGGGTCTGGACCGACGACGTCGAAGCGGAGGCGCTGACGCAGCTCGTCAACGTCGCGCGGCTGCCGTTCGTCGTTCGCCACGTCGCCGCGATGCCTGATGTCCACACCGGGATCGGCGCGACCGTGGGCTCGGTGATCCCGACCCGGGGCGCGATCATCCCGGCGGCGGTCGGGGTCGACATCGGTTGCGGGATGGGCGCAGTGCGCCTCTCGCTCACCGCGGCCGATCTGCCCGACAAGCTGGGCCGCGTGCGCGGGGCGATCGAGGGCGCGGTGCCGGTCGGCTTCGGGCAGCACGATGCGCGCGATGCGCTGGACCACGCCGCGAAACCTTTCGCGCGTGCGCTCGACCGCATCGCGGACAAGCATCCGCAGCTCGCGAAGATGCAGAAGCACTTCGACGAAACGTGGGTGCGCCAGCTCGGCACCCTCGGGGGCGGCAACCACTTCATCGAGGTCTGCCTCGACAAGGAGACCAGAGTCTGGGTGATGCTCCACTCCGGGAGCCGCGAGATCGGCAACGCGATCGGCCGCTACTTCATCGAGCGCGCGCGCGAGCACTGCCTGAATCAGGACGTGCGGCTGCCCGACCGCGACCTCGCCTGGTTCGACGAGGGAACGCCGCTCTTCGACGACTACGTGGAGGCGGTGGGCTGGGCGCAGGACTACGCCGCCGCGAACCGGCGCGAGATGATGGCGCTCGTGCTCGAGGCGCTGGGGCGCATGCTGCCGCCCTTCGCGGCGACCGAGGAGGCGATCAACTGCCATCACAACTACGTCGAGCGCGAGCGGCACTTCGGCGAGTCGGTGCTCGTGACCCGCAAGGGCGCGATCCGGGCGGGCGCAGGCGAGCTCGGGATCATCCCCGGCAGCATGGGGGCCAAGTCGTACATCGTACGCGGCCGGGGCGCTGCGGACTCGTTCTCGTCCTGCTCGCACGGCGCCGGACGGCGCATGAGCCGCACCGAAGCGAAGCGGCGCTTCTCGCGCGCGGATCTCGAGCGGCAGACCGCGGGCGTCGAGTGCCGCAAGGACCCGGGTGTCATCGATGAGATCCCGGGCGCCTACAAGTCGATCGACGAGGTGATGGCGAACCAGGCCGACCTCGTGGAAGTAGTGCACACGCTGAAGCAGGTCGTGTGTGTCAAAGGCTGATCCGGAGTCCGACGCGGCCGCCGCGCGGCTGCGGCGCGGACCCAAGCTCGACCCGGCGGGGCCGGACTTCTGGGATCTCCGGTTCCGGGAGGGCTTCATGCCCTGGGATGCGGGGGGCGTGCCGGCGGCGCTGCGGGAATTTCTCACGCGCGAGCCGGCGGGGCGCCGCGTGCTCGTCCCGGGGTGCGGCAGCGGGTACGAGGTACGCGCGTTCGCCGACGCCGGTCACGAAGTCGTCGCCATCGACTTCAGCGCCGCGGCGATCGAGGCGGCGCAACGCGTCCTGGGCGAGCTCGGTCGCGTTCTGGTGCAGGGCGACTTCTTCGCGCACCCGCTCGGCGAGTACGACCTCGTCTACGAACGCGCCTTCCTGTGCGCGCTGCCGCGCCCGCTCTGGCCGCGCTGGGCCGCGCGTGTGGCGGAGGTGATGCGCCCGGGCGGGCGGCTCGCCGGCTTCTTCTACTGGTCGGATGACGGGCGCGGTCCGCCGTTCGGATTGAAGCCGGGGGAGCTCGAGGCATTGCTCGCGCCGGCGTTCGACCGGACCGAAGATGCTCCGGCCATCGACTCGATTCCGGTATTCGCAGGGCGCGAGCGCTGGCAGATCTGGCGCCGGCGTTGACGGCTCTCCGTCAGCCCCGCCGGCGAACTGTCGTATGCTCCACACTCCGGCTCTCCGGGAGCCGACCGCCGCGCGGCCGGGTTCCCCGCTTCGCCGGTCGGGTGTGACGAAACTCACGCGGCTCATGGCAAGGTCATAGCGAAGCGTGACCGAAGAGACACCGGCCCGCCCGCTTGGCACCGCGCTTGCTCCACGCCCCGGTGTCCGTGCCAGACAAGGAGCGAGAAAATGGCTGACGTGACTACCGAGGGTCTGGAAGTGGAAGAGCTCGTCGCCGACGAGCACGACACCCACATCGACGAGCATGAGGCCCACGCCGACGAGGGCCACACCGATCCTGCGCTCCCGGCGACCGGCTGGCCCTGCCAGCAGCGCCGCAAGGGCCGTTCCGCTGAGCTCCCCGCCCCGCAACGCTATCTCGATCTCCCGATCTGGATGAGCGCGCCGGCGCGGCGCCGCGAAGCGGAAGAGGAAGAAACCGTCTAGCCCGCCCGCTCGCCGGTCCCCGGCGGCGGCGAGTCAGCCGATCAGGCGGCAGATCGCCTGCAGGTCGACGTTGCCGCCGGAGATCACGACCCCCACGCGCTTGCCGGCGACGCCGTCGCCGTACCCGAAGAGGCCCGCCGCGCCGAGCGCGCCGGTCGGCTCGACGACGATCTTCATCCGCTCCCACAAGTAGAGCATCGCGGCCAGGAGCGCGCGATCGTCCACGGTCGTCATGTCGTGGACGTGCGCGAGCACCAGCGGGAAGGTGATCTTCCCGAGCGACGGCGTGCGCGCGCCGTCGGCGATCGTGTCCGGGTTGTGCACCGTCTGCAGCGTCTTCGTGCGGAACGAGCGGGTGGCGTCGTCGCCGGCCGCGGGCTCGACGCCGACGACCCTGCACCCGTGCGAGAGATGGGCAGCCGCGATCGCGCAGCCCGAGAGCAGGCCGGCCCCGCCGCAGGGCACGAACAGGTAGTCGAGCGCCCCGGTCTCCTCGATCAGCTCCTTCGCCGCCGTCCCCTGCCCGGCGACGACGTGCGGGTGATCGTACGGCGGGATGACCGCGAGGCCCCGCTCCGCCGCGATGTTCGCGCCGAGCGCCTCGCGGGTCGTCACGGTCTTGTCGTAGGTAATGACCTCGGCGCCGTAACCCCGGGTCGCCGCCAGCTTAACCGGCGGCGCGTCGTCGGGCATCACGATCGTCGTCGCGACCCCGAGGAGCTGCCCGGCGAGCGCGATCGCCTGCGCGTGGTTGCCCGAGGAAAAGGTGAGCACGCCGCGGCGCTTCTGCTCGTCGGAGAGCTGGGCGAGCGCGTTGTAGGCGCCGCGGAACTTGAAGGCGCCGATGCGCTGGAAGTTCTCGCACTTGAAGAACACGTGCGCGCCGGTGCGCGCATCGACGGTGCGCGAGGTCAGCACCGGCGTGCGATGGGCGTGGCCGGCGATGCGCGCGGCGGCGGCCGCGACGTCGGCGTACGAAACGGGGAGCGGCTGCGAAGGGGCGTTCATGCCCCGATTTAACCCCCGCCGCCACGCCCGCGGCAACCCCCGGCGCGGCGGCAACCTTCTGCGCGTTCAGTCCGGGGACCGGTCGCGGTGGCGCAGCCAGGCCATCGTCTGCGGCAATTCGTCCTCGTCGCGCCCCTTCGCCACGAGATCGAGGTAGTGATAGGCGCCGTTCAGCAGGAGTAGGTATGGAAAACCGCTCCCTCGGCGTCCTTCGCGAACACGCTGATCGCCGGCGCCTCGTCGCTCGGGAACTTCTGCCGCTCATAATTGTAGCCGACCGGTCCCCGGGCCATCTCCTCCGGCGTGGAGGAGCCCTGGAAGTCCCGGTTGAAGTCGTTGCCGAACGACGACACCCACTTGAAGCGCCAGCCCATCGGCTGCCTGAACGCCTCGAGCTTCGCGAGCGGTGCGCGCGAGACGGCGAGCAGCGTGACGCCCCCGGTGCGCGAGGTGCACCACGATGCCGTCGAAATTGTCAGCCCAGAACGAGCAGCTCTTGCAGCCGTCGCCCCAGTTGACGACGCGGCCCTCCTTCCGGCGCACGAGGAGCCCCGCGCGTTCGAGCATTGCGAGGTGCTTCATGAAGCCGGGCAGCGAAATTGCGGCGTCCTGCGCGAGTTCGCTCACCGCGGTCTCGCCGGCCGCGAGCCCGGCGATGACCGCGCGCCGCGTCGGGTCGGCGAGCGCGCCGAACAGCGCGTCGAGGCGGGCCGGTTGATAGTTAGCCACCGGCGTGCCGGGCCGCTATTCGTCGTCGAGCGCGTCTTCGGAAAGGTGGCCGGTGTCGGCCCAGGCCTCGATCGCCCAGCGCAGCCCGTCGATCTGCACGCGGTTCACCGCGGCGTTCGGCACGCTGAACGTGCGCGGCATCTCGAGCGGGATGTCCATTGCGTGCCGGTAGACGATGCCGAGCACGCCGCCATGCGTGACCACCGCGACGGTCGCGCCGGCGTGCGTGCGCGCGAGGTGCTCGAGCGCGGAGACGATCCGGTCGCGGAACTGGACGCCGCTTTCGCCGCCAGGCACCACGTATTCGGGATCGCGTGCCGCGAGGCGGTGATAGTCGCGCGGCCGCGCCTGCTCGATCTCGGCCCAGGTCATGCCCTCGAACTCGCCGTAGCAGCGCTCGCGCAGGCCGGCGTCGAGCCGCAGCGCGAGCCGGAGCCTGGCGGCGATCGGTGCCGCGGTGTCCCGGGTACGGCCGAGGTCGCTCGCGACGATCGCGTCTACGCGCTCCGCCGCGAGACGCTCTGCGAGCGCATCCGCCTGCGCGCGGCCGGCCTCGGAGAGCGGGCTGTCCTGCCAGCCCTGGAGGCGGCCGGCACGGTTCCACAGCGTCTCGCCATGGCGCAGGAGCAAAAAGGTGGTCAAGTTCGGTCGCGAGTATCCGGAGCCAACGTGAAAAGTGCCTGCCGCCACGCCGTGCCGGCAGCAGGCTTGCCCCCGATCCGGTAGTGTAGCGAAGCACGCTCGCCGCCCCCATCAACATGCCCGTTTCAATCGACGCGACCACCGGCCAGCACCTTGGCGACCGGCAGGAGCAGCAGGATCGCGTCGCGATCATCCCGAGCAAGCGGTTGCGCGGCACGGCGCTCGTGATCCTTGCGGACGGCGCGGGCGGCTACAAGGGCGGTGCGGCCGCGGCCGAGCAGGTGATCGGCACCGCCGCCAACCTGTTCGAGGCCTACTCCCCCAAGGACGAGTCGCCGGAGGCACTCCTGCGCGAGATCGTCCTCGAGGCGCACACCGTCATCCGCCTCAACCGCGTGCTGACCGAGGAAGAGCCGCACAGCACGATCATCGCGATGGTGCTGCAGCCCGACCGCGTCGACTGGGGCTGGGTCGGCGACAGCCGGCTCTACCACTTCCGCGGGACGGCGGTGCAGAACCGGACCAAGGACCACTCGTACGTCGAGCAGCAGATCGACGAGGGCCAGTGGCGCGAAGAAGACCGCCACAAGCACCCGAACCGGAACCTGCTGCTCCAGGCGCTCGGCCACTCCGAGCCGCCGGTGCCGAGCTTCGGTTCGACCGCGCCGCTCGTGGCGGGCGACGCGTTCCTCCTCTGCTCCGACGGGCTGTGGGACTACTTCACCGACATCGAGATCGGCAAGGCGCTCGCCGCGCTCCCGCCCCGCAAGGCCGCCGAGATGCTGATCAGCTCGGCGCGGGTGCGTGCGAAGGGCAAGGGCGACAACGTCTCGGTCGCGATCGTCAAGCTCAACGCGGGCTAACGCCCCAGCCACCCCCGCCGCAGCGCCGCCGACCGCGCCGGCGCACGCCGTTCGAAATGCAGTACGCACGTGTCCGCCGGCGCCGCGGCGAAATCGATCCCGATCTCGAGCAACTCGTCGCGCCGGAAGACGTGGAGTTGCGCGCGGTCACCGGGCTTGAGCACCGCAATCCGGCCCTCGAGCGTCTTCGGCGTGACCCGGATGCCGTCCATCGCGACGATTACGTCGCCCGCCGCAAGCCCGGCAGCGAGCGCCGCACCACCGTCCAGGACGTGAGTCAGTTTGACGTCGTTCCCCTCGGCCGTCGTTCGTGCGCCGAGGGCCGCCCGGGACGAGAGCGCGGCGGCGGGCTTCGACGCCGGTCGCCCGCCGCGATCCGATGCGCTCTCCGCCGGCCGGACCTCCATCTCGATGCCGACGGTTGCGAGCGCCTCCTCGAGCGGCAGCTCGGACGTGGACCGTAGCCAGCGGTCGAAGAGCGTGCGGAGCTTGAGCCCGGTCACCTCCTCCGCGACGCGCTCGACCCCGTCCTCCGGCACGCCGATGCCCGCCCGCCCGTAGCGCCGCCACAGCGCGCGCATCACGTCGTCGAGCGAGCGGCGGCCCGCGGTACGCCCGCGGATGTGGAGGTCGAGGCAAAGCGCAATCAGCGCGCCCTTGCCGTAGTAGCTGACGATCGCGTTGGGCGCGTTCTCGTCCTGGCGGTAGTACTTGATCCAGGCGTCCCAGCTCGAGTCGCTGACGGACTGCCGGCGCCGGCCGGGGGCGCGCAGGAGCTGGGTGATCGAGCGGCCGAGCACCTCGAGATAATCCTCCGGCTTCACCAGGCCGCAGCGCACGAGCGCAAGATCGTCGTAGTACGAGGTCACGCCCTCGAACGCCCAGAGCAGCGTGGTGTAGTTCTCGCGGTCGAGGTCATACGGCGTGAACGCCGCCGGCTTGATCCGCTTTACGTTCCAGGTGTGGAAGTACTCGTGGCTCGCGAGCCCGAGGAACGTGCGGTAGCTCTCGGTGAGCGACTTCTCGCCAGGGCGGGGCAGATCGTCGCGGCTGCACACGAGCGCGGTGGAGGCGCGGTGCTCGAGCCCGCCGTAACCGTCACCGACCGCGGTGACAAGGAACACGTAGCGATCCATCGGCGCCGGCCCGCCCCAGAAGCGGATGTGGGATTCGCAGAGGCGCTTCAGGTCGCGCGCAAGGCGACCGAGATCGGCATTGATCCGGCCGGTGATCGCGATCTCGTGCGGCACGCCGCCCGCGGTGAAGGAAGCGTGCGCGAACGTGCCGATCTCGACCGGGTGGTCGATCAACTCGTCGTAATCGGCCGCGGCGTATGTCCCGAAGCCGAGCGGCCGAGCGCCCTTGCGCGCGAGCGACGTCGCCACGCGCCAGCGCGAGTAGCGCCCCGCCGGCGGCAGGATCTCGACCTCGCACTCGCGCTCTTCCCGACCGAGCACCCGCAGGAAGACGCCCGTTCCGTTGAAGAAGCCGTGAGTCGCGTCGAGATGCGCGCCGCGGACCGAGAGATCCCATCCGTACACCTCGGCGGTGACGGTGAGCGGGCCGCGGCACGGTGCCGCGCGCCAGGTGTGCTTGTCGAGCTTGCCGAGCGCGACGCGCGCGCCTCGCGATTCGGCGTGAATCGAGACGATGTGCCGAGCGAAGTCGCGGATGAGGTAGCTTCCGGGGATCCACGCCGGCAGCGCGAAGCGCTGCCCGGCCGGGTCGGGGTCGGCGACGATGCACTCGACCTCGAAGAGATGCGCCGCGGGATCGTCCGGGCGGATGCGGTAGCGGATCGCGGGCCTGCTCTTCATCCTTGTTCTGTCAGAGTGCGCGGTCGTCAATCGGCCTGCGCGAGCAGTGCCGCGTTGCCGCCCGCCGCGGCGGTGTTGATCGTCAGCGTCCGCTCCACCGCGAACCGCGGCAGGTAGTGCGGTCCGCCCGCTTTCGGCCCGGTGCCCGACAGGCCTTCGCCCCCGAACGGCTGCACCCCGACCACCGCGCCGATCATGTTGCGATTCACGTACGTGTTCCCGACGTGGAGCCGCGCCCGCACCCGCTCGGCGAAGCGCTCGATGCGGCTGTGGATCCCGAGGGTGAGCCCGTAACCCGTGGCTGCGATCGCGTCGAGCGCCCGTTCCAGCTCCGCCGCCCGGAAGCGGACGACGTGCAGCACCGGCCCGAACACCTCGCGCTCGGGAAGGTCGGCGAGCTCGATCTCGACCGCGACCGGGGTGACGAACGTCCCGTGCTTCGCGTGCTCGGGGAGGGGCACCGCCGCGAGGACACGCCCCCTCGCGCGGAGCCGCGCTACGTGCGCTTCCAGCACCCCCTTCGCGTCGGCGTCGATGACCGGACCGACGTCGGTCGCAGGCAGCGACGGGTCGCCGACCGAGAGCTCCGCCATCGCGCCCGCGAGCATCTCGAGGATGCGCGGCGCGGCGTCGTCCTGAACGAGCAGGATCCGCGAGCTCGAACAGCGTTGCCCGGCGCTCTGGAACGCCGACGCGAGCGTGTCGGCGACGACCTGCTCGGGCAGCGCCGAGGAATCGACGACCATCGCGTTCAGCCCCCCCGTCTCCGCAATGAACGGCACGACCGGGCCGTCGCGCACTGCGAGCGCCTGGTTGATCGCGCGCGCGGTCTCGTACGAGCCGGTGAAAACGACCCCGGCGACGAGCGGATGGCGCACCAGCGGCGCGCCGACCGCCTCGCCGGTGCCCGGAACGAGCCGCAGCACCTCGCGCGGGACGCCGGCCTCGTGCAGCAACGCGACCGCGCGCACCGCAATCAGCGGCGTCTGCTCCGCCGGCTTCGCGACGACCGCGTTGCCGGCCACCAGCGCCGCGCTCACCTGGCCGGTGAAGATCGCGAGCGGGAAGTTCCAAGGGCTGATGCACGCGAAAACCCCGCGGCCGGAGAGCTCGAGTGAGTTCGCTTCACCGGTAGGGCCGGGCAACGCGAGGGGGGCAGCGAAGTCCGCGCGGCCGCGCGCCGCGTAGTAGCGGCAGAAGTCGGCCGCTTCTCGGACTTCCGCCACCGCGTCGGGCAACGTCTTCCCCGCTTCGCGCACGCAGAGCGAGATCAGCTCGTCGGCTGCGCCTTCGATGAGCTCGGCCGCACGCTCGAGCGCGTGTGCGCGCTCCTCGGCCGGCGTCTCGTCCCAGCGTCGCCATGCCGCCGCGGCCGAGCGCACGGCCTCGTCCAGCTCGGCCGCGGTTGCGTCGCGCACCGCGCCGCTGACTCGACGGCGGTCCGCGGGCTCGGTGATCGTGCGCTCGCCGGGTGCCGCGGTCACGACCGCCCGATCGGCGTCGATTCGTTGCCCAAGTCGCGCGAGCACCGCGCGGTCGGAGAGGTCGACGCCGCGCGAATTGAGCCGGTCGGGCAGCAGGAAGCGCGGCCGGGGCACCCGCGGATGCGGCGCGTAAGGGCGCGGCAGCGCTTCGATCGGGTCCGCCACCAGCCGCTCGACGGGCGTGTCCGGATCGCCGACCTGGTGCACGAAAGAGCTGTTGGCGCCGTTCTCGAGCAGCCGGCGCACGAGATAGGCGAGCAGGTCGCGATGGCCGCCGACCGGCGCGTAGACCCGGCACGCGATGCCCGTCTCCGGCGCGAGCGCGTCGTATAGCGCATCGCCCATGCCGTGCAGCTTCTGGAATTCGAAGTCGCGGCGTGCGCCGGCGCACTCGAGCACGGTCGCGACCGAGTGGCTGTTATGGGTCGCGAACTGCGGGAAGATCCGCTCGCCGGCCGCGAGCAGCGCCTGCGCGCAGGCGATGTAGGACACGTCGGTCGCCTGCTTGCGGGTGAAGACCGGATAGTCGTCGAGCCCGAGCACCTGCGCGAGCTTGATCTCGGTGTCCCAGTATGCGCCCTTCACGAGCCGGACCATGAGCCGCCGCCGTGCGTCCGCGGCCAGCGCGACGAGCCAGTCGCAGACGCGGACAGCGCGCCGCTGATACGCCTGGACCGCTAGGCCAAGCCCGTCCCAGCCGGCGAGCGAAGGCGCGTGCGCGAGGCGCTCGAAGAGCTCGAGCGAGAGCTCGAGCCGGTCCGTCTCCTCGGCGTCGAGGGTCACCGGAATGCCCGCGCCGGCGGCGCGCTCGGCGAGCGCCTCGATGCGCGGCAGGAGCTCGCGGAACACGCGCCCGGCCTGGGCCACCTCATAGCGCGGATGCAGCGCCGAGAGTTTGATCGAGATCCCCGGCCGGGCCTCGATCTTCGCCGCGCCGTCCGCGGCGCGTCCGACCGCGTCGATCGCCGCCTCGTACGCAGCAAAGTAGCGCTCGGCGTCGCGCTCCGTACGCGCCGCTTCGCCCAACATGTCGTAGGAGATCCGGTAGCCGAGCGCCTCGCGCGGCGCCGCACGCTCGATCGCGCCGTCGATCGTCTCGCCGACGATGAACTGCTCGGCCATGATCTTCATCGCCTGGCGGATGGCACCCCGCACAAACGGCTCGCCCGCGCGGCCGACGAGCCGCCGCACGATCGTCCCCGGGTCTTCGCCCGCGTCGCTCGCCCAGGCGGTGAGCGTGCCGGTGAGCATCAGCCCCCAGGTGGCCGCGTTTAGCAGCAGCCCGCCTTCGACCTCCGCCTCCGAGTCCCATTGCGTCCCGGCCAGCTTGTCGCGGATGAGCGCGTCGGCGGTTGCGGCGTCGGGGATCCGGAGCAGGGCCTCGGCGAGGCACATCAGCACCACACCCTCGCGCGACGACAGCCCGAACCGGCGCAGGAACGCCTCCGCGCCGGACGACTCGCCGGCGCGCCGCCTGATCTCGCGTGCGAGCGCGAGCGCCCGATCGGCGATGCGGTGGCGTGCTGCGTCGTCGAGCCGGATCCGGGCGGTCAGCGCGGCGACGCACTCGGCTTCGCCGGCGCGGTAGGCGCCCCGGATCGCCTGCCAGAGTCCGGGATTCATGCCCCGATCCGGGTAGGCGTCACGCGCGTGCGTCCGCCTTCATCCGCGGTTTCGCCATGCGCTCGCGCTCGGCGGTGACCATCGACTGGAGCCAGGCCACGAAGGCGTCGACCTCCGGCCGGCCCGCGGCGCGTGGCGTAAGGACGGCGAAATACGCACGCGAGGCGGCCGCCGTCGTGCGCGACAGGCCGAACGGCGCGACCAGCTCCTTCGAGCGCAGCAGGTCGTCGACCAGCGGCACGCGGCCGAGCGCGACACCCTGCCCCGCCACCGCCGCCTGGATGATCTGGTGGTACTGGGTGAACTGGAGCGTCCCCGACGGGCGCGGCATCTCGACCTTCATCGTCTCGAACCAGACCGGCCAGGTGAGCCAGACGGTATGCGGCACGCCGTCGTACTCGAGCAGCACGGCGCGCGCGAGATCTTGCGGCCGCTCGAGCTTCAGTCGCGCCTGCACGACCGGGCTCACCACCGGCAGCACCCGCTCGCCGAAGAGCCTGATCGCGCCCCGCCCGGCCATCGGCGGCGGGCAGTAGCGCACCGCGATGTCGATGCCCTCCCGCTCGAGGTCCTGCATCCGGTTCTCGGCGACCAGGCGCACCTGCACGCCGGGCTGCGCGCTCTGGAAGCTCGCGAGCTTCGGCACGAGCCAGAGCGAGGCGAAGGTCACCGTCGTGCTCACGGTGAGCGTCGCCGTCGCGCGGGACGCCCGCACCGAGGCGGTCGCCGCGCGCAGGCCGTCGAGCGCCCCGCGCACCGCCTTGTAGTACCGCTGCCCCTCGTCGGTGAGGAGCAGCGCGCGCGTGCGGCGATGGAAGAGCTTGATGCCGAGCTGCTCCTCGAGGGCCTGGACCTGGCGGCTGATCGCCGACTGGGTGAGGAAGAGCTCCTCGCCGGCCCTGGTGAACGACAGGTGGCGCGCGGCCGCCTCGAACCCCTTCAGCAGGTCGAGCGCCGGCAGATCACGTGCCATATACATTCCCCTCACGCATGCATGCCATGTCGAGAACTCGTTTGCCGCATCGCGGTCCGAGGCAGACACTTCTCCTCATACGCGCGGGACCTGCATGCATGCGACCAGCGCATTATCAGGAGCAACGCCATGAACATCAAGACCCGCATCGCCCGCCTCGCCCTCAAGCAGCGGGATACGCTCACGCTCGAGGCCGCACGCGGCGCGCTCGTGCGCTGCCTGGAAGGCCTGGTCTGGATCACCCAGGACGGCGACCGCGCCGACCACATCGTCGCCGCGGGGGATTCGTTCCGGGTGGACCGCGACGGCTCGGTGATCGTGCAGGCGACCCGGCCGGCGCGCGTGGCGATCGAGTCGCCGCGCGAGGACGCCGCGGGCCATTGGTGGACGCCGTTCTCGCACGCCTGACCTGCGCCTCGGCGGGAGTTGGTATGCTCGGCGTCGTCTCCTCCAGGACCGACGACGCCGATGAGCAAGCTGCGCATCACCCTCGCGTGCTGGGGCTACGACCGGGTGGCGTCGCTCGCGTCCGGCGCGGTGCAGCCGGACGGCATCGAACTCATCTTCCTCGATCTGCCGGTCGAGGAGACGTTCTTCCGCATGGCGCGGCACCGCGAGTTCGACGCGTCCGAGATGTCGCTCTCCTCCTACACGGTGACGCTCGCGAGGGACGATCCGCCGTTCATCGCCATCCCGGTGTTTCCGTCGCGGATGTTCCGCCACGGCAGCATCTTCGTCTCGGCGAAGAGCGCGATCCGGGAGCCGCGCGAGCTTGCGGGCAGGCGCGTCGGGGTGCCCGAGTACCAGATGACCGCGCCCGTATGGATCCGCGGGATCCTCTCCGACGATCACGGCGTAAAGGCGGAGAGCGTCGAGTACTTCAGCGGCGGTGAGGAGCAGCCCGGCCGCGAGGAGAAGCTCAAGCTCAACCTGCCGGCGCAATTCCGGGTGCGGCCGCTCGGCCCGCGGCAGACGCTGTCCCGGATGATCGCCGACGGCGAGATCGACGCGCTCTACACCGCCCGGACGCCGTCCACCTTCGCGTCGCGGCCGCAAGACGTGCAGCGCCTCTTCGCGAACTACGTCGAAGCCGAACGCGACTACTACCGGCGCACGCGCATCTTCCCGATCATGCATACGGTCGTGATCCGCCGCGACCTATACCGGGCGAACCCGTGGGTCGCGCAAGCGCTGTTCAAGGCGTTCGCCGAGGCACGGCGGCGCACCCACCACGACCTCCTCGAAGCGCACGCGCTCAAAGCGATGCTGCCGTGGCTCCCGGCGCACGTCGAGGAAGCGCGGCGCGAGCTGGGCGACGACTGGTGGCCGTACGGCTTCGCGGCGAATCGCCACGTACTCGATACGTTCCTGCGCTATCACCACGAGCAAGGGCTCTCGCCGAAGCGGCTCGCACCCGAGGCGCTGTTCGCCCCGGAGACGCTCGAAAGCTTCGTGATCTAGCGTTCTCGTCTCAGGCACCCCCGGCCACCGCGGTGAGCATGCCGAGCGACCCCATCTCGATCCCGTCGACCGCGATCGACATCTCTTCGTCCGGAGCCTGCAGCGCGACGATGTAGAGCAGCGGCAGGTAGTGCTCGGGGGTCGGGATCGAGAGCGCGGCGTCCGGGCCGCCCGCCTCGTACTCGATCAGCGCGTCGTGATCCCGCGCGGCGAGCGCTTCGCGCACGCGCTCGTTGAAGCGCACCGCCCAGTCGTAGGGGGAGGTGTCGGCCCCGCGCCGCATCACCCGCAGGTTGTGGACGACGTTGCCGCTGCCGACGACGAGGACGTCCTCGTCGCGGAGCGGCGCAAGGGTACGGCCGACTTCGTAGTGGAAGCGCGGCGGCTGCATGCCGTCGATGCTGAGCTGCACCACCGGGATGTCCGCGTCGGGGAACGCGTGCACCAGCACCGACCAGGCGCCGTGATCCAGCCCCCAGCCCTGGTCGAGCTGGACGTCGATCGGCGCGAGCAGATCGCCGACCCGTGCCGCGAGCGCCGGGTCCCCGGGCGCCGGGTACTGCACGTCGAACAGCGCCTGCGGGAAGCCGTGGAAGTCGTGAATCGTCTCGGGGCGCTCCATCGCGGTCACCGCGGTGCCGTGCGTGTACCAGTGCGCCGACACGCAGAGGATCGCTTTCGGGCGAGGCACCGACGCGCCGAGCCGGCGCCAGGCTTCGGTGTAGCGGTTCCGGGCGAGCGTGTTCATCGGCGAGCCGTGACCGAAGAAGATCACCGGCATGCGCATCGGAGTTCCTCCTTTCACGCGGCGCCGGCGAGCAGCGGATGCACGCCGCTTCGCGTCACCCGGCCGTACAGCTCGCGGCCGAGCGACTGCTCGCAGAACCGCGCGGTGTCCACGAGTCGCCGAAGGTCGATCCCAGTAGGGATCCCGAGCGATTCGAGGAGGCTGACGAGATCCTCCGTCGCCACGTTGCCGGTGAAGCCCCCGCCGTACTTCACCTTCGCCGGATGGCCGCCGACGCCGCCGAACGAGCTGTCGAAGTGCCGCACGCCGGCCTCGTACGCCGCGACGTAGTTGACGAGCCCGGTGCCGCGCGTGTCGTGGAAGTGCGCGATCGGCGTCACCCCGGGCGCCTCGCAGGCGACGCGGGCGAACATCTCGCGCACCGATGCGGGCGTCGCCATGCCGGTGGTATCGCCGAACGCGACGAGCGTGACGCCGAGCTCGGCAAAGCGCCGGGCCTCGGCGACGACCACGCCCGGATCGACCGCGCCCTCGAACGGGCACCCGAATGCCACCGACACCGTCCCCACCATCCGGAAGCGCCCGCGCGCTGCCGCCACCATCTTGGCGACGTTCTGCCACTGCTCGGCGCGGGAGCGCTTGAGGTTCGCGCGCGTGTGCGACTCGGTGGCCGAGACGAGCAGGCTGATCTCGTTCGCGCCGTACCCGAGCTCGAGGTCACCCACCGCCCGCTCGACCGCACGGACGTTCGCGCACGTCGCCTTGTAGAACACTCCGTCGCGGCGCGGGAGCCGCCGGAGGAGTTCGGAGGCATCGGCGAACTGCGGCACGACCTTCGGGTTCGAGTACGACGTCGCCTCGATCCGCTCGAACCCGATCGCGGCGAAGCGCTCGATCAGGGCGAGCTTCGCTTCGGTCGCGATGAAATCGGGCTCGTGCTGGAGCCCGTCGCGGGCGAAGCACTCGCAGAGAATCACCTCGCGCATCGCGCTCCTTCACTCCGGCTTGATGCCGGCCTTCGCCACGACCTGCGCCCAGCGGGTACGCTCCGCCGCCACCCAGGTGCCGAATGCCTCCGGCGTGCCGGGCGACGGGTCGATGTTCTGCTTCTCGAACGTCGCCTTCACCTCGGGATCGGCGAGCGCCTGCGTGACCTCGGCGTTCAGCCGCGTGATGATCGGCTGCGGCGTCCCGGCTGGCACCACGATCCCCCACCAGAACTGCGCGTCGACCCCGCTCACGCCCTGCTCGGCGAAACTCCGGACGTCTGGCAGGGCGCCCAGCCGCCTGTCGCCGGTCACGCCGAGCGCCCGGACCTTTCCGGCGCGTACATGCGGGAGCGGTGCCGGCATCCCGTCGAGCAGGATCTGGACCTCGCCGGCCGTGATCGCGGTGTACATCGGCGCGCCGCCCTTGTACGGCACGTGGACGATGTCGATCCCGGTTGCCTGCTTCAGCATCTCGGTGGCGAGGTGGTGAACGCTGCCCTGACCCGGGGTGCCGTAGTTGAGCTTGCCCGGGTGCTGCCGGGCGTAGGCGACGAACGCCGCGAGGTCCTTCGTCGGCACCGACGGATGGACCATCAGCACGTACGGGCCGCGTGCGATCTCGACGACCGGCGCGAACGACTTCACCGGGTCGTAGGGCACCCTGAGCACCGCGGGCGCGACGGCGAGATTCGCCGCGACCGCGAAGAGCATCGTGTAGCCGTCGGGCTCCGCGCGCGCGACCGAAGCGGCGCCGATTGTGCCCGCGGCGCCGGCGCGGTTGTCGACGACGACCTGCTGGCCGAAGCGCTGCGAGAGCTTCGCGGCGATCTGGCGCGCGACGATGTCGGTGGCGCCGCCGGGCGGAAACGCGTTCACCAGGGTGACCGGCTTCGACGGATAGCCCTGCGCCGCCGCCGCACCTGCGAGCAGCGCGAACGCAAGCGCTCCGATCGTCCTCGTCATCCCGGTTCCCGGTCGAGGCCGAGCTCGCGCACCGCGTGCTCGCGCAGCTTCGTCTTCTGCACCTTGCCGCTAGCGGTCATGCCGATCGCCTCGAAGTCCGGGACGATGCGCAGGTACCTGGGCACCCGGAAGTTCGCGCAGCGCGCCTTCATGAAGCCGAGCAGCTCGTCGGCCGTCGCCACCGCGCCGGCACGCAGGGTGACGTAAGCCGCCGGCACTTCGCCGAGCCGCGCGTCGGGCACGCCGATCACCTGCGCGCTCGCGACGGCCGGATGCGACAGCAGCACCTCTTCGACCTCCGCCGGCGCGACGTTCTCGCCGCCGACGCGGAACACGTCCTTCAGCCGGCCCGACATCCGCAGGCGGTTGTCGGCGGTGAGCGACCCGAGGTCGCCGGTCCGCAGCCACCCGTCGGGGGTGAAAACCTTCGCGTTCGCCTCGGGGCTGTTGTAGTAGCCGCGCATCACGTTCCAGCCACGCACCTGGATTTCGCCCGGCGTCTCGGGGGGCAGTGCGGCGAGGGTGTCCGGGTCGACGATCCGCACGGCCACGCCCTCGTGCGGCTGCGCCAGGCCGGCGATGCGCAGCTCGAGCGAATCGCGGTGGTCGCTCATCACGACGTTGGGCGAGGCTTCCGAGAGCCCGTAGGCGGCGCAGATCGCGCGCGCGCCGAGCACGTCGACGATCCTGCGCATCGTCTCCGGGCCGGCCGCCGCCCACCCGCCGCGAAGGCTGAGCGTCGAGCGGTCGAAGTCGGCGTGGCTCATCAGGAGCTGGAAGAGCGTGTCGTTGCCGGAGATCAGCGTGCACCGTTCGCGCGCCATCAGCGCGAGCGCGGCGCCGGCTTCGAACGTCGGCAGCGTGACCAGGCACGCGCCGAACACGAGCGCCATCAGCGCCGACAACGTCGAGCCGGCGACGTGGAAGAACGGCCGGCAGTTGAAGTAACGGTCGTCTGCCCCGACCCCGATGCGCGAGCCGGCTGCCCAGGCGTTCCGCAGCATGTTGTCGTGAGTAAGCACGACGCCCTTGGGGTAGGCGGTGGTCCCCGACGTGAACTGGATGAGCAGCGGGTTGTCGGGCTTGACCGCACCCGCGGCATCGCGGATGGTCTGGTCGCTCACCGAGTCGCCGGCCGCAAGGAAGGTGGTCCAGCCGACGGCAGCCCTCGGCACCTCCTCACCGACGACGACCACGTGTCGCAGCAACGGAAGCCGGTGCCCCGGGAGCTGCGCATCGACCGCCGGCTCCGCCTCCCGCAGGAACGACACGAACTCGATCTTCATGAACCGGTCGGCGAGCACGAGCGCCTTGCAATCGGCCTGCTTCAGACAGAAAGCGAGCTCGGCGGCCTTGAAGCGCGTGTTCACCGGTACGGTCACCGCGCCGACGAGCGCCGCACCGTAGAAGGTCTCGAGCCACTTCTCGTCGTTGCCCATGAGCACGCCGACGTGGTCCCCGCGCTGCAGGCCGAGCGCGTGCAGGGCCTTCGCGGCGCGCCACGCCGCTGTCTCGAGCTCGGGCCACGAGAGCCGCACGTGTTCGGCGACGACCGCGTCGGCGCCGCCGCGAGCGGCGACGCTCGCAGCCAGGAACTCGCGCAGCGTCCGCGGCGTCCAGCTCACGTCTTGCCCTTGAACCCCGCGATCCCGGCGCGCCAGTCGGCGGCCGCCAGGTTCTCCTCGATCGCGAGGAGCTCGGTCGCGAGCGCGCCGCGCGGGTCGAGCTCGACGCCACGATCGATGCAGCGCTTCGCCAGGCGCATCGACATCGGCGGTGCGGCGACGATCGTCTTCGCGATTTCCGCGAGTACTGCGTCGAGCCCGTCGGTCGGCACCACGCGAGCCACGAGCCCTGCAACCTGCGCTTCTGCGGCCGAGAGCGCACGGCCGGTGAACATCAGGTCCTTCGCCAGCCGCTTCCCGAGCACCCGCGGCAGCCGCTGCGTCGCGCCGACCGTGCCCCAGAGCGCCTCGGGCGTGCGGAAGGACGCCTCGGGCGTCGCCACGATGAAGTCGCAGGCGGCCGCGATCTCGCAGCCGGAGCCGACCGCTGCCGCATGCACGACCGCGATCACCGGCATCGGCAGCCGCTCGAGCGCGTCGTACGCGGCGAACGCCTTCAGCCGCCGCGCGCGCACCTGGTCCTCGTCCATGCCCTGGCGTTCCTTGAGGTCCGCGCCGGCGCAGAACACCGGTCCATTGCCGCGCACGAACACCATCCGGACGTTCTCGTCGGCCGCCGCGCTCGCCGCAGCAGCGAGTAGTCCTTCGCACATCGCACGGTTGAGCGCGTTGCGGCTCTCCGGCCGGTTCAGCGTGATGGTGGCGGCGCCATCGGCGACCGCGTAGAGGACCGGCTCGCTCATATCGCCTTCGCGTCCTTCAGCGCCGCGATCCGCTCGCGGCTGTAGCCGAGCCGCTCCGCGAGCACGCTCTCCGTGTGCTCGCCGAGGAGCGGCGGGCGGCCGACCCGCGGTGCGTCCCAGCCGTCGAACTTGAGCGGCACCGGCAGGCACGGAAACTCGCCGATCTTCGGGTGCGCGAAGCTCGCGACCATGCCGCGCGCGAGCGTGTGCGGATCGGCGAGCACCTCGTCGACCGCCTTGATCGGCCCTGCGGGAACGTCGGCGGCGTCGAACGCCGCGCCGAGCTCGTCCCGGTTCCACCTCCCGATCGCCTCGGTCAGCTTGGCCATCACTTCCTCGCGCCGACGCACGCGGTCCGAGTTCGCCGCGAGCCCCGGGTCGCTCCCCCACGCTTCGAGCCCGAGAACGCGGCACAGGTTCAGCCAATGCTGGTCGCTCGCCGTGATGTGGAGCCACCCGCCGTCGGCGCAGCGGAAGCTCGCGGACGGTACGCGGCCCGGGTGCTCGGTGCCGAGCCGCGGTGGCACCTCGCCGAGCGCGAAGTACCGTGCCGCCGCGAGCGTGAGCAGGGCCACCTGGCCGTCGATCATCGAGAAATCGACATAGCTCCCCTTCCCCGTCGCGGCGCGGCCGGCGAGTGCGGCAAGGATCGAGATCGCCACCCACAGCCCCGACGTGAGATCGGCCACCGGCAGCCCGGGTTTCACCGGCCCGCCGCCGCGCTCGCCGGTGAGGCTCATGATTCCGCCCATCGCCTGGAAGACGGTGTCGTAGCCCTTGCGGTGGGCGTACGGCCCGCTCTGGCCGAAGCCGGTGCACGAGACGTACACGAGCTTCTCGTTCATCGGCCGGATCGACGCGTCGTCGAGACCGTAGCGGGCGAGCGTCCCGACCGGGAAGTTCTCGATCAGGACGTCGGCGCCCTGCGCGAGGTCGCGAATCACCGCCTGCCCCTCGGGCGAACGCAGGTTGACGGTGATCGACTGCTTGCTGCGGTTCACTGCGAAGTAGTACGCGCTCTCGGATGTGCCGTCCCGCTCGACGAACGGCTCGAACGTGCGCGTCTCGTCGCCGCCGCGCGGCTGCTCGACCTTGATGACGGTGGCGCCGAGCTCGGCGAGGATCATCGAGGCGAACGGGCACGCGAGCACCCGAGATAGATCGAGGATCGTGATGTGCTCGAGCGGTCTCACTTGCGGAACGCCCGCATGCGCTTGTTCGCCTCGCGCCCGGTCGCGAGCCCTTCGGCGAAGGGCAGCTCGGTCACCTGGTAGAAGAGCTGCTTCGTCGCCGCCATCGCCGGCCGGCTGACCGCGGCGAGCTCGTGCGCAAGTGCTAGCGCCTCGGACATCAGCTCGGCGTCGGGGACGACGCGGTTGACCATCCCGAGCTCGAGCGCGCGTCGAGCACTCACCGGCTGGCCGGTAGCGAGCAGCTCGAACGCCGCCTTGCGCCCGATCTGGCGCACGAGGTTCGGCATGACGATCGCGGCCACGATGCCGTGCTTCACCTCGGGGTAGCCGAGCTTCGCCGATTCGGCCATCAGCGCGATGTCGCCGGCGAGCGCGAGCCCGGCCCCGCCGCCCATCGCCGCGCCGTTGATCGCGGTGACGACCGGCTTGGTCAGCCGCGGAAAGATCTCGTGCAGGCTCGTCGTCAGCTGGGCACGGCGCTCGACGAGCGGCTGGTTGTCGGCAACCAGGTCCTTGAACTCGGACAGGTCGGCGCCGGCACAGAAGCCCGGGCCGGCGCCGGTGAGAACGATCGCGTGCACCGCATCGTCGGCATCGGCCGCACGCAGGCCCTCCAGCAGCGCTCCGGTCAGCGCGTTGTTGAGCGCGTTCCGCTTCTCCGGACGGTTCATCGTCAGCGTCCGGACCGCTCCGCGGTCCTCGATCAGCAGTTCCGCCATGCGCCTTTCTCCGTCATGCGGTTTCGGCGACCGGCCGCAGCGCGGCGAGGCGCGCTACCGCGCGGTCAAACTCGGCGACGAGCCGCCCGACCAGCTCGCCCGCCGGCACGAGCTCGTCGATCAATCCCGCGCATTGCCCGATCTCGACTTTGCCGCGCGCGACGTCGCCGTCGAACGCGGCGAGCTTGAGCGAGCTCGTGTCGTAGATCGCTTTGAGCTGCGCTTCGGTCCGACCGCTCCGCTCCGCGGCGTCGTATTCGCCGGTGAAGTCGTTCTTCAGGACGCGTATCGGCAGCTTCCCGCGCCCGACGAGGGTCGTGCCGGCGATGTCGGACCCGAGCGCCGCCGCCTTGTAGGCGGGATGCAGATTCGATTCGGGCGTGAGCAGGAACCGCGTGCCGAGCTGCACACCCTCGGCGCCGAGGCAGAACATCGCGGCGATGCCCGCCCCGTCGGCAACGCCGCCGCCGGCGATGACCGGAACCTTCACCGCCTTGCACACCGCGCGCACGACGACGAGCGTCCCGACCTCGTCGGGGGGCGGATGGCCGCCCGCTTCGACGCCGACCGCGATCACCGCATCGACGCCCGCCTCCTCCGCCTTGCTTGCGTGCACCGGCGAGGCGGTGACGTGCAGCCACTTCACGCCGGCCGCCTTGAATCGCGCGATGTGCTGCTTCGGTCCACCCTGCGAGGCGACCAGGATCGGCACCTCCTCCTCGAGGACGATGTCGAGGAACGCGGCGGCACGCGTGTTGTAGAGCGGCACGTTCACCGCGTACGGATTCCCGGTTCCTGCCTTCACCTTGCGGATCGCCGCGCGGAGATCGTCGGGGTACATCGGGCCGGCGCCGATCACGCCGAGGCCGCCCGCCTGCGACACGGCGAGCGCGAGCTCGGCGTTCGAGGACGCCCAGCTCATCCCGGCCTGGATGATCGGGTAGCCGATGCCCAGGAGCTCGGTGACGCGGGTCTTGAACGCCATCCTCTAGCGCTCCCGTTTCCGTTGTCCCAGAACCTTCTCCTGCTGGATGAACGCGCGGGCCTGCTCGCCGAGCTTCTTCAGCGCGCCCTCCAGGCACTCGCGCTCGCGTCGCGCAAGGCAGCCGAGGAATGCGTCGTTCCGTTCGGCTGCCGCGCGGATCAGCCCTTCGCACAGCTTCTCCCCGCTGCGCGTGAGCGCGAGCTTCACTCCGCGGCCGTCGGTTTCGTCGGCACCGCGCGCGACGAGCCCCCGCTCGACGAGGCCGGCGACGACCCGGCTCATCTGGCTCTTGTCGAGGCCCGCGGCAGCGGCGAGCTCATTGAGCGAGCGCGGCGCCTGCGCGCCGAGGAGCGCGACGGTGCGCCACTCCCAGAGGCTCACCCCGAATTCGCGCTTGTAGCGCATCGCGGCGCCGCGCGAGAGCAGGTTCGCCACGACGTGCAGCCGGTAGGAGAGCAGGTCCCGGATCGTCAGCGCGTCGTCTTGCCGTGCCTCGCGCGCGCGCCGGTTTGCGGCGGATGCGTCGAGCATCGCTCGCTCAGTCTCCGAAGAACGGCGTCTCGCCGTCGCCGCGGAGGCGGATGTCGAACTGGTAGCCGCCGCCGTCGCGCTTCGCCACGAGGCGCGACCGCAAGGCCGCGGGCTGCACCGCACCGAGCACCGGATCGGTCTCGTTCCCCGGCTCGCCCTCGAAGAACATCACCGTCTGCAGATGGCGCATGATCCCCGAGAAGAGCACGATCACGTTCACGTGCGGGGCCCGGAGCTTGCTGTCGGGCATCGCGTATGCGCCCGGCTTGATCGTCGTGAAGCGGTAGCGGCCGTCCTTGCCGGTCGCCGCACGGCCCCAGCCGGCGAAACCGGGGTCGGCATCGTCGTGCCGCGGATCGCGTGGATCGCGGAAGATCCCCTGCGAGTCGGCCTGCCAGATCTCCAGCACCAGGTTGTCCATCGGCGCGCCGTCGACCTGCACCACCCGGCCGTGGATCTCGATCCGCTCGCCCCGGGCGGTGCGCCCGTCGCGCTGCGTGAGATCGTTCGCACCCGCGTCGACGTAGCGCGGCGGGAAGAACGGTCCGAGCGTGATCTCGGCGGTCGGCGTGAGCTTCGCCATGGCCGGGTCTGCTCAGGCTGCGGGGGTCGCGCGGCGGCCGCGGACAACCAGCCGATGCTCGAACACGAGGGCGTTCGACGGCCCTTCGCTCGTCGGCAATGCCCGGCAGACGAGGCTCTCGCGCGCCGCGGCATCCGGGATGGCGTTCAGGATGCGGTCCTCGGCGTTGAGCGTCTCGCCGGGGAAGAACATCTGCGTGACGAGCCGCGAGAGCCACACCCTGCCCCACACCGAGAAGTGGATGTGCGGTGGCCGCCACCAGTGGCCGGAATCGGGGACCGGATACGCGCCGGGCTTGATGGTGCGGATCTCGATCGCGCCGGACTCGTCGGTCAGCACGCGCGCCGCGCCGTAGAAGTTCGGATCGACCGGCGCGTGGTCGTCGTCGTTCGGGTGGATGTAGCGCCCGGCGGCGTTCGCCTGCCACATCTCGACCATGGTCCCGCCGACCGGCGCCCCGTCCTCGTCGACGATTTTCAGCCGCAGATGCATGAGTTGGCCGATGGCCAGACCTGCGCCGTGGCCGGCGATGTCGGCGCCGAGCTGCGCGAGGCGCTCGGCCTGCTCGTGCGGCCCGGTCAGCTCCGAGCGCGTGAGCGGGCGGCGCTGGAGCGGCAGCGCGGGATTCCGCAACGCGGTCTGGCGGTAGCCCGCCACCAGCGGCGGCGACTGGGTCGCCGGGTCGATCGGGCCGACTCGATACAGGGTCACTGCGGGAGACGGCGCGGTGGACATCATCGTTGACAGCCTAAACTACTTAGTTGCAACCGTCAACCAATCGCCCCGGGGATGCCCAATGCCGCCAGGGCTAGTTCTTGTAGCCGGGATCCTTCGCCTCGATCTGCCGCACGAGGGCGGCGAAGACGAGGTCGCACACAACGCCCTCCGCCGGGCCCGATTCCCGCACCGCCTGTTCGAGCGCGGCCGCGCTGACCGGGTTCATCGCGCCGATCGCGGCCGCGGCTGCCTGGACGTCACAGGCCCGCTGCAGGGTCCACAGCATCAGGAACGCCTCCGACACGCTCGATCCCCACGCGAGGAGTCCGTGGTTGCGGAGGATCACGGCGCGCTTGTTGCCGATGCTGGCGAGCATGCGCTCCTGCTCGCCCTCTTCGACCGTGACGCCCTCGAAGTCGTGGTAGGCCACCCGGCCGTGGAGCATCGCGCCGTAGAAGCTGTCGTGCGACAGGCCGCTCTTCAGGCAGGCGACCGCCATCCCGGGCGTGGTGTGCGTGTGCATCACGCAGTGCGCCGCCGGGATCGAGCGATGGATCGCGCTGTGGATGACGAACCCGGCGCGGTTGATCGGGTACGCGGTCTGCCGCACCGGGCTCCCATCGACGTCGATCGCGACCAGGTTCGAGGCGGTCACTTCGCGGTAGTGCAGGCCGAACGGGTTGATCAGGAAGATCGTCTCCGGCCCCGGCACCCGCAGCGTGATGTGGTTGAAGATCAGCTCGGTCCATCCGAGGTGATCGAAGATGCGGTAGGCGGCGGCGAGCTGGACGCGCGCGGCACGCTCGGCATCCGTGAGCGGTACCTCATGCCCCCGGCGTACCTCTTTCTCCATCAGCAGCGGCATGGCGTGCTCCTTTCAGCGAATCACCAGTTGGATGCGGTAGTCCCCGCGCACGAGCGCGAGCCGCAGCGGCTGCTCGGCGGTACGCAGGGCCTCGTTGAACTGCTTGACCGAGCGCACGCGCGTGCGCCCGACGCCGAAGATCACGTCGCCCGCGTGCAGGCCGTTCTTGAATGCGGCGCTCTCGCGCTCCACGCCGACCACGAAGACGCCCTCGACCTGGCCGTACATCGGCATGCCCGACTGGATGTCGGCGACCTTCAGACCGGCGAGCTGCGGCACGCCCTCGCCGACCACGCTCGTCGACCGGTAGAGCTCGCCGACCCGCGCGCGGACCCGGATCTGCTTCCCGTCGCGCAGCACCGTCATGTCGACCTCCTCGCCGACCGGCGTGAGGCCGACGCGGTTGCGCAGCTCCCCGGAGGCGCGGATCGGCCGCTCGTTCACCGCGATGACGACGTCCTTCGGGCGCAGCCCCGCCTTCTCGGCGGCCGACCCCTTCTCGACCCGCAGCACGACCGCGCCCTCGGTGACGCTCACCCCGAGCTGCTTGGCGGTGTCCGGGGTCAGGTCCTCCGTCTCGACTCCGAGCCGCCCCCGCCGCACCTCGCCGAAGCGCTGGATCTGGTCGATCACCGCGCGCGCCATGTTGGTCGGCACCGCGAAGCCGATGCCGACGTTGCCGCCGGTCGGGCCGAGGATCGCGGTGTTGATGCCGATCAGCTCGCCGCGCAGGTTGACGAGCGCGCCGCCGGAGTTGCCGGGGTTGATCGAGGCGTCGGTCTGGATGAACTCCTCGTAGCCCTCGGCGCCGATCCCGCTGCGGCCGAGCGCGCTCACGATGCCCGAGGTGACCGTCTGCCCGATGCCGAACGGGTTGCCGATCGCGACCACGAAGTCGCCGACATTCACCGCGTCGGAGTCGCCGATCCGGATCGCCGTCAGGTTCTCGGCCTGGATGCGCAACAGCGCGATGTCGGTGCCGGAATCCGAGCCGACGAGCTGCGCCTTGTAGACACGCCGGTCCTTCAGCACGACGACGATCTCCTGCGCGTCCCGGATCACGTGGTGGTTGGTGATCACGAGCCCGCGGGCCCCGTCGACGATCACCCCCGAGCCGGCGCTGCGCTCGCGCCGCTCCGGCTGGTCGGGCAAATCGAAGAAGCGCCGGAAGAACGGGTCGCGCATCATCGGGTTCGCTTCCTGCGAGCGCGACAGCGTGGCGATGTTGACCACCGCCGGCGTCACCTTCTCCAGCATCGGCGCGAGCGACGGCAACGGCTGGCCGTCGACCACGACCGGGAGCGCGGCGAACGCCGCGGACGCCGCCGCGAGCGCGACGGCCGGGAGAGCTCTCAGGAGCAGGCGCATCGGCGGAGGATTCTAGCGCTCCTCCGGCGCTCGACCGGCAAGATCGGCCGGGGTATCGACGTCGTGCACCACGCCGGGGTCGTCGCAATCGATGAGCTCGAGCGCGCCGCTCTCGGCACGCAGCAGGTCGCGCGCCCCGGCGTCGCCGGTCAGCTCGCCGAGAGCGGCGCCGAACCGGGCTGCGAAGCCGACCGGGTGGCCGCGTTCGCCGGCGTAGCGCGGCGCGACCAAGGCCGCGCCCGCCTCGAGCCGGGCGGCGACGCGGCGAATCGTGTCCGGCCGGATGAACGGCATGTCGGCGAGCGCGACCACCCATCCGGTCGCGTCCCGCGATGCGCCGACGGCATGCGCGAGCGTCCTGCCCATGCCGTCGTCGGCGCGGTCGCACACCGCGACCTCCGCGCCATCCTCGCAGAGCAGATGCGCAAGCGCGTCGGCCCCGGGACGCACGACTGCCACGATGCGCGGCAGGGCGGCGCGGAGATTGCGCAGCGAAGCGACGGCGATCGGAGTGCCGTCGGCGAGCGGATGAAGGAGCTTGTCCGACCCGAAGCGCGTCGACGCGCCGCCGGCAAGCAGGACGCCGACGACGCTCACGCCGGTGCGCTTGCGATCAGCGCTCGGTGAGCTCGCACCCGGCGACGACGTTGGGGTCGGCCGGCTGCTCGAGCGAAGGCAGGCTCACGCCGCGGCGCACCGCCGTCATCTCGGCGAGGATCGCCACCGCGATCTCCGGCGGTGTCTTGGCGCCGATCTTCAGCCCCACCGGCCCGTGCAGCTTCGCGATCTCCTCGGCCGACAGGTCGAACCCGGCGAGCCGCTTGCGCCGCGCGTCGTTGTTCTTCCGCGAGCCGAGGGCGCCGACGTAGAAGCTCGGCGACTTGAGCGCCTCGAGCAGCGCCGCGTCGTCGAGCTTGGGGTCGTGGGTGACGGCGATCACCGCGAGGTGCGCATCCGGGTTCATCTGCACGACCGTATCGTCGGGATAGCCGCGGACGAGCGTCGCGCCGGGAAGGTTCCACTCCTCCGCGTACTCCTCGCGCGGGTCGCACACCGTGACGTGATAGTCGAGCGCCATCGCCATCTGCGCGAGGTAGCGGCTCGTCTGGCCGGCGCCGATGATCAGCAGGCGCCACCGCGGCCCGTGCACCGTCTTGAGGACCTTGTCGTCGAACTCGAGCCCGTCCGACCACTTGCCGGGCTCGAGGCGGACAGCGCCCGTCTCCATGTCGAGGAAGCGCGCGACGAGCTCGTGGCGCTCGATGATCTCGAGCAGCTCCTTGAGCTTCGAGTCCCGGGTGACCGGCTCGAGGACGATCTGGAGCGTGCCGCCGCACGGCAGCCCCCAGCGCGTCGCCTCCTCGTTGGTGATGCCGTAGGTCGTGACCGCAGGTTTCCCCGCCGCGAGCTTGTGGGCCTTGACCTTCTCGATCAGGTCGTCCTCGACGCAGCCCCCGGAGACCGAGCCCATGACGTGCCCGTCATCCCGGATCACCAGCATCGCCCCCACCGGGCGGGGCGCCGAGCCCCACGTCCGGGTGACCGTCCCGATGGTCGCGCGGTGTCCGGCTTCCACCCAGCTGACCGCCGACCGCATCACTTCCAGATCCACGCTGTCCATGCCTGCCCCTGCTCGTCGTCACGTTACGAGGGGGCAAGCCCCCTCGTGCTCCCCGAAGCCAGCGACGCCGCCGGCATCGAGTTCCGAAGCTGCAATGCACTAATTGTAGGCGCCGCGCCGTCCCGCGTCGACCACCCGACGTATCTGGCGGCGGGCGCCGCGTTTGCAAGCCGCCGGCGCGGTTGCTTCGCAATAAGCCATGGATTAGCATTG
>Ga0335084_10000753_pt1 | contig 28578 bp, 32 predicted proteins | sample Lox_Sample_44_FD_206721 | JGI IMG/M metagenome (GOLD analysis project Ga0335084, IMG submission 206721) | Soil microbial communities from Loxahatchee National Wildlife Refuge, Florida, United States - Lox_Sample_4.4 | ecosystem: Environmental > Terrestrial > Soil > Wetlands | place: USA... | reverse complement strand
AACGCCATCCTCGGCACGGCGGCAAGGATCAGAAGGCCCGCGACGACCACCGTCTTCATACCCAGGACCCTACGCAGCAGGCGCTTCGCCCCGCAATACCGAATTCGGGGTGCGGAGAACTGCACCATCCGGTCGACCGCGCACATGCGTTGCAAATTCTCCGTCCCCCGCTGTACGGTGCCGGCCCATGGCAAGCGACATGCTGCAAATGGTCGTCAACATGCTGCGGGCCCAGCGCGACGCCACCCCGCAAATCGTCGACCCGGTCGCGCTGCGCGCCGGCATGGAGAGCATGACGAGCCTCATGCCGCTCGCGCCCGACGTCACGCACGAGCCCACCGCGGCCGGCGGCGTGCGAGCCGAGTGGGTGTCGGCCCCCGGTGCGCACGAGGACCGCGTGGTCCTGTACCTGCACGGCGGCGCGTACGTGATGGGATCGATCAACACGCACCGCGACCTCGCCGGACGGATCTCGCGGGCGTCGGGCGCGCGCGTCCTGAACGTCGACTATCGGCTGGCGCCCGAGCACCCGCATCCGGCAGCCGTGGAGGATTCGACGGCCGCGTACCGGTGGCTGATCGGCGAGGGCTACGACGCCGCGGATCTCGCCGTCGCGGGAGACTCCGCGGGGGGCGGGCTCACCGTCGCGACGCTGGTGGCGCTGCGCGACCAGGAGCAGCCGCTGCCCGCGGCCGGCGTTTGTCTATCGCCGTGGGTCGACCTCGAGGGCGTGGGCGAATCCATGACGACGAAGGCCGACGTCGATCCCATGGTGCAGAGGGAGCACCTCGTGATGATGGCGCAGCACTACCTCGCCGATCATCCGCCGCGCACGCCGCTCGCGGCGCCCCTCTACGCCGACCTCTCGGGTCTGCCGCCGCTCTACGTCCAGGTCGGCACCGCCGAGACGCTCCTCGACGACTCGGTCCGGCTCGCCGAGCGCGCGCGCGAGGCGGGCGTCGACGTGACGCTCGAGCAGTGGGACGACATGATCCACGTCTTCCAGGCGTTCGCGCCGATGCTTCCCGAGGGACAGCAGGCGATCGACAAGATCGGCGAGTACCTCCGCGCGCGCTGGGCGTGACGACCGCGCGCGACGCCGCCGGTCCGCCGCCCGGCCTCTACGACTCGCCGTGGCCGGCGGAGGACGGCGGGCCGCGCCGGCAGCTCGTGCCGCGGACGCGCGGCCTCGGCGTCCGCGCCGGCGAGCGTCTCGGTGTGACGTTCCGTTCACTCTTCGTCTGCAACATGGTCGTGCTGCGCGCGCCGGGCGAGGTCTACCTCCAGGGCAGCACGTCCTTCTCGGCCGACGGCGCCGTCTTCGTCGAGCGCGTGGACCCGGTGTCGCTCGAGCCGCTGCGGCGCTCGCCGGATCTGGAGCTCGGCGGCGCGTGGTGGCCGGGCGGGATCGTCGCGCACCGAAACGGCTTCCTCTACGTCACGCAGGGCACGTTCTGTCACAAGCTCGACGCCGACTGCACGCTCGTCGCGAGCCGCCGGCTTCCCCGGCCGCAGGCGTACAACAGCCTGCTCGTGCTCTCCGACGGCAACCTCGTCATGAAGAACATGGTCTTCGACGGCAGCGCGCGCTCCGCGTTCGTCGTGCTCGAGCCAGACGAGCTGCGGCCGGTCGGTCCTGAGGTCGAGATTCCCGAGGGCTCGATCGCGCGCATCTCGAAGGACCTGTCGGACGCGGGCGAGCACGTCTACGTGGTCGGCGACCACACGATCTTCCGCCTGCGCTATGCGGGTGGCCGCCTCGCGCTCGACGACTGGCGCGTGCGCTACCTGACGGCGTCCGACGCCGAACAGTCGTACGGCTGGGATCCGGTGATCGCGGGCGGGCACACGTGGTTCCTCGACAACGGCGCCAACACGTTCTCGGGATCGTTCCGCGGCGGCGGCACGGCGACCGGGCCGATCCATCTGGTGCGAGTGTCGCTCGCCGACGCGCGCGACTGGGAGCTCATGACGCCGTTCGGCGTCGCGCACGGCACGGTCGCGAATCCGCCGGCCTTCGAGCCCGATCGCCGCATCGCCGTCGCGTACGACAGCGGCAACGCGCGCATCGCCGCCTTCCGGTTCGACGGGCCGGGACGGTATGCGCGCCTGTGGGATCACCCGTTCGGCGCCGCGAACCACTTCCTCCTCTATCCGGATACGGGCGAAATCGCCGTCAACGACTTCCAGGAAGGCGTGGGCGAGCACGTCGTCGTCCTCGACCTCGAGACGGGCCGCGAGCTCGGACGGGTCGCAACCGGCAGCCCCGTGCAGTCGGTCGTGTTCCAGGCACCCGGGTTCGGGCGCGACCTCTATACCTGCGCGTTCGCGGGCGTCGCCCGCGTCGAGGTACGGTGAGCCATGAAGCTCGGCCTCTACCTCCGCAACATGGGACCGCAGTCGACGCGCGAGACGATTCTCGCGTGCGCGAGGGCCGCCGAGGCGGCCGGGATCGACGACCTCTGGGTCGCCGATCACATCGCGATCCCGCCCGACGAGGCCGAGGGCTCGGGCGGCCGCTACCTCGATCCGCTCGCGACGCTCGCCTTTCTCGCCGCCGCGACCACGCGCATCGGGCTCGGCACGGGCGTCCTCGTGCTGCCCTACCGGCCGCCGCTCGCGACCGCGAAGTGGGTCGCGTCCATCCAGGAGCTTTCGGGCGGGCGCCTGCGCTTGGGCGTCGGCGCGGGATGGATGGAGGCCGAGTTCCGCGCCGTCGGGGTGGCGCGGAAGGAGCGCGGCCGCGTGACCGACGCGACGCTCGCCTTCCTGCGCCGCTGCTTCGACGCCGACGAGGTCGAGTCGAACGGCCAGCGCTTCCTCTTCCTTCCGCGTCCTCCGCGTCCGCCGATCTTCGTCGGCGGCGCGCCGCCGCACGCGTTCCGGCGCGCCGTCGAGCTCGGCGACGGCTGGATGCCGAACGGCGGCAGCGACCCGGTGGCGCTCCGTCCCGCGATCGAGCAGCTCCACGAGCTGGCCGCGAAGTCGGGGCGACCGCGCCCGGAGGTCGTCATGGTGACGACGCTGCCGCTCGGCGAGCCCGCACGCGCCGCGGACGTCGTCCACGAGCTCGCCGATATCGGCGTGACGCGCGTGGTGCACGGCCTTCGCTACCCGGACGCCGCCGCGTTCGTGCGCGCCGCCGAAGCGCTCGCGACGCACGTCGCGACAAAGGGGGTTTCGTGAGATCCAGACACCATCGCTTCTACGCCGCCGAGGTCTCCTACTTCTCGGCGAAGGTGCGACCGGCCCTGCGCTACAAGCACGTGCCGTTCGACGAGATTCTGCCGACGCCCCAGGCGTACCGCGAGGTGATCCGTCCGCGGACGGGTCTCTCGCAGATCCCCGTGCTGGTCACGCCCGACGGCGAGGTGTTCCAGGATTCGAGCGTCATCCTGGACGAGATCGAGCGCCGCTACCCGGAGCCGCCGCTCTACCCGAAGACGCCCGTCCAGCGGATGCTGGGGCTCGTCCTCGAGATCTACGACGACGAGTTCCTGCTCCTGCCCGGCGTGCACTACCGCTGGAGCTTCCCCGAGAGCGCCACCAAGGCGATCGCGGACTTCACCGCGTCCTCGGGCGATACGCAGGGCGCGACACGCCTCGCCGAGAGCGTACAGGTGTTCACGCGTGTGTCCGGCGTCACGCCGGAGACGATCCCCGCCGTCGAGGCGCACACGAAGGAGCTGCTGCGGGCCTTCGACGCCCATCTGGAGGAATACCCGTACGTCCTGGGTGCGCGGCCGTCGCTCGGCGACTGCGCCCTCATCGGGCTTCTGTATCCCCACCTCTACCTCGACGCCGTACCCGGGCGGCTCATGCGCGAGATCGCGCCGCGGATCTGCCACTGGATCGAGCGGATGAACCACCCCGATCCCGAGAGCTTCGGTGACTGGCTCCCCGTCGACGCGATTCCGCCCACGATGCGTCCCGTCGTCGAGCTGGCCGGCGAAGACGCCGTCCCGTTCATCCTCGACATCGCGCGCGCCTTCGAAGCGTGGGCGGACGCCAACATGACGCACGAGGGATTCCTCCCGCGCGTGGTCGGGATGCACGGGTCGAGCTTGCGCGGCATCCCGCTCGAGCGCATCACGACGCCGTACACCATGTGGATGGTGCAGCGGGTGACCGACGCGTATCGCGCGCTCGCGGCGCAGGAGCGCGCCGCGGTCGACGCGGCGTTCGCCGGCACCGGAGTCGAGGCGCTCCTCGCGTACGTGCCGCGCCGCCGGGTGCGCCGCGACCCGTGCCGGCTGGTGCTCGACCACACCTGAGGGAGGGAAGCCGCGATGCCTTGGGTGGTCCTCATCGTCGCCGGGATCTTCGAGATGGGCTGGGCGATCGGGCTCAAGTACACCGACGGCTTCTCGCGCTTGTGGCCGACCGTGTGGACGGCGGCGTCGATGGTCGTGAGCCTCTACCTCCTCGGGCAGGCGCTCCGCACGCTCCCGGTCGGGACGGCGTACGCGGTGTGGACCGGCGTCGGGGCCGTCGGCACGGCCGTGCTCGGCGTCGTCCTGCTCGGCGAGCCCGCGACGCCCGCGCGCCTCGCCTGCATCGGCCTCGTCGTCGCCGGGATCGCGGGTTTGAGGATGGTGAGCTGACCGTGGAGCTCCCGCCGCTCGACTTCGACGACGTCCACCGCCGCGTGCTCTCGGAGCGATTGCGCACCGGGATCGGCCGCATGGCGGCGGCCGACGTCGCCGGCGTGCCCTCGATCGCGCTCCGTCTCGTGGACGGCCGATCGTACCGCTTGACACCGGACGGAGGAGAGATCCGCATCGAAGCCGGCGACGACGCGACCACGGTCGTCCTGATGGACGAGGACGCCTGGTGCGACTTCGCCCGCGAGCTGGCGACGGCGGCGGGCCTCCTCTACGGCGATCGCCTGCGCTTCGTCGCCGGCGGATCACCGGACCTGGAGCGCTGGGAGCCTGCGCTGCGCGCGCTCTACAGCGGCCGGTCCATCTTCGATCCGAGACACACGGTGCTCCGCGGGCGCGACGGCGTGGCGCTCGACCCGAGCCGCAGCTTCGCGCTCGGCGATCCCGACGACGAGCTGCGGGACTTCCTGCACGCGACGGGCTACCTCCACGTGCGGAGCGTCTTCACCCGGGACGAGATCGCCCGCCTCGTCGAGGTCGTCGAACGCCACCAGTCGGAGGCGAAGCCCGGTGACGGGCGCTCCTGGTGGGCGAAGCGGACCGACGGAGCGCAGGTTCTCTGCCGCCTCATCTATCTCGGGCTCGTGTCGCCGGAGATCGCGGCCCTCGCCGACGATCCGCGGCTGCGTCGCCTGGCCGCGCTCTCCGACACGCCGCTGCGGGCCGTGCACGACCACAGCGACGGCGACTCGGTCGTCATCAAGAACGCGAACGTGTCCGAAGGCCTCTCGGACCTTCCGTGGCATCGCGACTGCGGCCTCGGGGGGCATCCCGTACGGTGCCCCTCGATCAACCTCGGCGTGCAGCTCGATGCGGCGACGGAAGCGAGCGGCCGCCTCCATTTCGTTCCAGGGTCGTGGCGGGGATCGTGTCACCGCAGCGACCTCTCGCGTGCCGCGACCGTCGCCGTCGACACGGAGCCCGGCGACTGCACGCTCCACTTCGGCGACGTGATGCACGCCGCGCCGCCACCTACCGGCACCGGCCCGGGCCGCCGCGCCTTGTACGTGACCTACATGCCCCACGAAGCCGACGCGTTCATTCCCGCGGGCAAGAGCTACAACGACGTCATCCTGAAGCGCGTCGGCGGGCTCTAGGAGGCCGACCCAAGACTCCGTCTTGGGTCGGGGTAGGACGCGAGTGTGTCGCGTTCGTGGCACGCGCGACCGGCATGCCGCGGCCAGCCAAGCTGGCGCGGGAGACGAAATACGCCCGTTGGGTTGCGGCGTCACGCCGGCCTCCTAGTATCCTGCCGCAACGTCGACGACGCCTTCGAGGGGCTCGCCGGCGAGCATTCGGCGCAGGTTCGCGACGAACTTGCCGACCAGGACGTCGCCGCCGCCGGGGCCGTTCCACGACACGTGGGCGGACAGGTGGACGCGGGGATGCGTGTACATCCAATGCCCATCGGGCAGCGGCTCCGGCTCGACCGCGTCGAGCGACGCCAGCGCCACGCGTTCGTCGTCGAGCGCGCGGCGGAGCGCCTCGTCGTCTACGAGCGGGCCGCGCGCCACGTTCACGAGATGGACGCCGGGCTTCACGACGCGCAGCGCTCGCTCGCCGATGATCCCGCGCGTCTCGGCCGTGGCCGGCGTGACCAGCACCAGGTGATCCGCCGTCGCGAGCAGATCGTCCAGCGTCGGCGCGATCTCGACGCCGTGGATCGGGCTCGGCGCCGCCGTGCGCCGGAAGGCACGCACGCGCATGCCGAACGGCAGCGCGCGCGCGGCGATCGCGCTGCCGATGCCGCCGATCCCGACCAGCGCGAGCGTCTTCTCGTACAGGCCGCCCATGGTCGGCCGGAAGTTCCACGACGACGGGAACGCGCGCAGCCACTCCGCGGGGAGGTTCTTCTCGAACGCGAGCATCTGCGCGAGCACCCACTCGGCGATCGGGATGGCGCTCGCGCCGCGCGAGCAGGTGAGGAGGCGATCGCCGACGACGTCCAGGGGAAAGCGATCGACGCCGGTGCCGACCGTGTGGATCCATCGCACGCCGGTGGTGGCGAGGACCTCGGCCAGGTTCGGCGTGCCCCACGGCAGCGTCAGCAGCGCGTCGGCGCGAAGCTGCGGGTCGATCGGATCGGCGGTAGGGATCACGATCGTCTCGACGCCGGGAACGGCCTCCGCGATCTGCGCCGCGAACGAGTCGCCGAGGTGGACGAGCACCCGCACGCTCCGCGTCCTAGCGCGGTCCCGCCGGCCCGGCTAGAGTCCGGCCCATGTCGGTCGAGGCGCATCGCGCCGAGGGCAAGCGCGTGATCGCGTGCGCCGTCCTCACCGTGAGCGATACGCGGACGGTCGAGACCGACACGAGCGGAGCGAGGACGGGCGAGCTGCTCGCCGCCGGCGGCCACACGATCGTCGATCGGGCGATCCTCCCCGACGAGCCGGCGCGCGTCCGCCGACACGTCGAGGCGCTTCTCGGCAGGCCGGACGTCGACGCGATCTTCGTCAACGGCGGCACGGGGCTCGCACCACGCGACACCACCTACGAGGCGATCGCCGGGCTGCTCGAGAAGCGGCTCGACGGCTTCGGCGAGATCTTTCGCATGCTGTCGTTCCAGGAGATCGGCGCCGCTGCGATGCTGTCGCGCGCCGTCGCGGGCGTCGCACGCGGCAAGGTCGTCGCCTCGATGCCGGGATCGACCGCCGCCGTCGAGCTCGCGATGACGAAGCTCCTGGTCCCCGAGCTCGGCCACATGGTGAAGCTCGCGCGGGGCTGACCGTGACCGTCCGCCTGCGCGTCTTCGCGATCCTCCGCGAGCGGCTCGGCGCGTCCGAGATCGAGCGCACCGCGGGGCCCCGGACGACGGTGGGCGCGATCTGGCGCGCGGTCGTCGCCGAGCATCCCGAGGTCGCGCGCGTGCGCGTCCGCTTCGCCGTGAAGGAAGCCTACGTCGACGCCGACTACCGCCCGAAGGACGGCGACGAGGTGGCGGTGTTCCCGCCCGTGTCGGGAGGCGCCTAGCGTGTTCCGGATCGTGAAGCGACGGATCGACCTCCGGGCGCTCGATGCCGCGGTCCGCCATCCGCGCGCGGGTGCGATCGTCACGTTCGTCGGGACGACGCGGAGCGAGAACGTCGGCCGTCGGGTCCGGCGGCTCGAGTACGAAGCGTTCGTCTCGATGGCGACGAAGGAGATGCGCGCGCTCGCCGCCCAGGCGAAGAAGCGCTGGCCGCTGCGCAAGGTGGCGATGGTGCATCGCCTCGGCGTCGTGCCGGTCGGCGAGGCGAGCGTCGCGATCGCCGTCTCGGCGGGCCATCGCCGCGAGGCGTTCGAGGCGTGCCACTGGCTCATCGACCGCCTGAAGGAGATCGTGCCCATCTGGAAGAAGGAGCACTATCACGGTGGCGAGGTGTGGATCGGCGTGCAGCAGGGCGGTCCCGCGCCGCGCTCGAGCTAGTATCCGCAGTCCGAAGAGCTAGGCCTCCTTGTCGAGCGCGCGGCGGGCCTCCCGGAGCTGGGCCCGCTGCACGCGGTCGACCTTGGGATAGTGCAGGTCGAGGTCGATTAGCGCATCGACGACCGCCGCCGCCACCACCAGACGCGTGAACCACTTGTTGTCGGCCGGGACGACGAACCACGGCGCGTGCGGCGCCGCCGTCGCGCGGATCGCGTCCTCGTAGGCCTGCATGTAGTCCTTCCAGTACTGGCGCTCGGTGACGTCGGCGGCCGAGAACTTCCAGTTCTTGCGGGGGTACTGGAGCCGTTCGAGGAAGCGCTTGCGCTGCTCGGCGCGCGAGACGTGCAGGAAGAACTTGAGGATCACCCATCCCTGCCGCGCGAGGTACTGCTCGAAGCCGCGAATGTCCTCGTAGCGCTCCTCCCAGATGTGCTTGCTCACGAGCTGCGGCGGCAGCTTCTGGCGCGCGAGGATCTCCTTGTGCACGCGCACCACCAGCACCTCCTCGTAGTAGGACCGGTTGAAGATCCCGATCCGGCCGCGCTCGGGGAGGCACCTGGCCGAGCGCCACATGAAGTCGTGGTCCAGCTCCTCGTTCGACGGTGCTTTGAACGAGTAGACCTGGCACCCCTGCGGGTTCACGCCCGACATCACGTGCTTGATCGTGCCGTCCTTGCCGGCGGCGTCCATCGCCTGGAAGACCAGCAGCACGCCCCAGCGATCCTGTGCGTAGAGCATGTCCTGCTGGGTTTTCAGCACCTCGATACCGCGGGCGAGGATCTCGCTCGCCCTCTTCTTCCCGATGTCGAGGCCGCGCGTGTCGCCCGGATCGACGTCCTTCAGGCGAAAGTGCTTGCCCTTCGTCACCCGGAACGGCTTCACGAACCGCTCGGCGATCTCACCTGCGCGCCTGACATCCGGATCCTTCTTCGGCATGCGCGAGACGTACCGTGGTGGGGTGCGCCGCGTCCACCAGGCGTCAGACCGCCGGCGTCTCCTCGTGGATCTCGCGCACCTCGGGAAGCGCGGCCAGCTGGGCGAGCAGATCGCGTTGGTGACGGCGTGGCAGGCGGAAGAGGAAGCGCCCCCGAGCGAAGTCGCCCGATCCCTCCACGGTCCCCACGACCTCGTAGGCGACGTCGAACGCGACCAGGAGCTGCTCGATCCGGATCAGCGTCTTGCCGTGGTTCGGGTCGAAGGCGATCGCGACGAGGGTGGGCGGCAGGCCTGCGATCCGGTGCTCCTCGACGAAATGCAGGGCCACGAGCGTCGCGCGGATCAGGAGCGCGAGGCCGAGGCCGGCGCCCGCCCGGCCCGCCCCGACGACCATGCCCATGGCCGCCGTGATCCAGATCGACGCGGCCGTCGTCGTGCCGGTGACGCCGACGCTCTCGCGCAGGATGACGCCCGCGCCGAGAAAGCCGATGCCGGTCACGATCTGGGCGGCGACGCGGCCGGAGTCGCCGGTCGTAGTGGTGAACGCGAAGGATGCCATCGTGAAAACGGCTGACCCGAGACAGACGAGGACCAGCGTGCGCAGCCCGGCGGGCTTCTCGCGCTGTTCTCGTTCGGCGCCGACGATGGCGCCGCACACGATCGCGACGAGGGCCAGTGCGATCGGCGCCGCGTGACCGGGGAGCAGGCGCCACCAGTCCTCGAGGACGTAGGTCACGGGTGCCGCTTAGCGCGCCGCAGCGCGCGCCGCCAGGTGGGCAGTTGCGGTCGTGCGAGGCCGGACGCTATAGGGCGCCAACCACGAAAGGGGGGGCGTGTGGACGGCCAAACAGCAGCGTGGATCAACCGGGGACGATCGGGCGTGCACGCGGTGGCTCTCGCGATCACGCTCACGGCGATGTGGGGATGCGCGACGGGGGTGAAACCGAATCCGACAATCAACAAGGCGAACGCCGAGGTCGGGAAGATCAGGTACGAGCAGTACTGCACCCCGTGCCACGGCCCGGGCGGCGGACCCGGCACCGCCAAGTACCGCTCGACGGGCGAGCCGGTCGATCTGCGCACCTACGTCGAGCGTAACGGTGGGACGTTCCCGGCGGCGCAGTGGATCGCCGTCACGCAGGACGTGAATCCCGGCGGCGTCCATGCCGACGTGTGGAACACCATCCAGAAGTACAACATGTCCATGTCGCTCTCGAACGACGATAGCGACGCCAAGGGTGTCCTGGCGATGATCGCGAACTACATCATGTCGGTCCAGGTCCCCACCAAGAAGTAGACGCGCATCCATGACACGACTGCCGTCCGTGCTCGTCGCCGCGTTGGCGCTCGCCCTCGCTGCCTGCAGCCAGTTCACGATCCGCACCGGCTACGACAAGTCGGCCGACTTCTCGCACCTGCACACCTACGCCTGGCTGCCCATCGATCAGGCGGCGCCGGCAGACCAGAACGTCCCGGATCGGCTCATCGACACGCAGATCCGCGCCGCGGCCGACGACGAGCTGACGGCGAAGGGCTATCGCAGCGCGAACGGGGGCCCAGCGGACTTCCTGCTGAACTATCGCCTCACGACGCGGGCCGGAGAGGATCTCAGCGCCGACGCGTCGCCGTACGGCTGGGGGTGGTGGGGGTGGCCGGGCGCCGAGGTGACGACCTACTCCGAAGGGACGCTCTACCTCGGCGTGATCGACCCGAAGGCCAAGCGCATGATCTGGCTCGGCGCCGCCGAGGCGCGGATCATGCCGCAGATGTCGATCTCGTACGAGAAGCGGCGCGAGCGCATCTTCGACGCCGTCGACCAGATCCTGGCGAAGTTCCCGCCCCAGTGACCCCGCGCCGCCCTCACGGAGTGGCGAGGTGCTCGACGAGGATGCGGCGCACCTCCTCGATCGTGTGCGGGTTGTCCTGGCAGGAGTGACCCGACTTCACGACCAGCTCGGACTCGACGCCGTCGATGTGCGCGCTCTGGTACGCGACGATGCCGTCGTGGCCCTCCTCGACCGGACCGTCGCCCTGCACGGCGATGATGGAGTGTGCCTTGACGCCAGGCACGACCGAGAGGGACGAGATCGACTTCGCGAAGCGGCTGCCGGGCGTCATGTTGTCGACCGCGGTCGCCACGCGCCCGAAGGACCTTGCCGTGGCGAGGTCGGGGTTCTGCCGCATGACGTCGGTCACCGTGTGCGTGACGTCGAGAGGGAAGGTGATGAACCGGGCGGCGTAGTGGCTGAGCCAGTTGCCGGCGAAGTAGCTCCCGCGGTGCGGCGTCGCGATGAACACGACGCGCGTCACGAAAGGCAGGGGCTCCACGAACATGGATCGCGCGAGGAACGCGCGCGCATTCGGACTGAGGTTGACCTGGTCGAAGGGCTTGTTCGAGACGCCGTCCCAGAAGACGTTCCCGCTGTCGACCGCGGTGAGCTTCGTCAGGAGCCCGCCCTGGCTGTGGCCGATCACGATCATGTGGCGAAGCGCGGGGTCTTTCCCCTCGGGATCGAGCTGCGCAACGGCGCCGGCGAGCGAGTCGCGGAGCAGCATCGCGGAGTAGAGGATGGGGTTGCCGGTGTTGTAGCTGAACAGCCAGAACTGCACGCGATCGCGCAGGCGCGGATCGTTCGACAGCTCGTTCACCATCTGCGCCCAGCGGCCCGCGCTCGACGCCGTGCCGTGCACGAGCACGACCGGCACGCGGCCCGGACGATAGGGCGCCAGCGCGGCGAGCTGGGTCTTCTCGTCGATGAGGCCGGCGCCCTGCAGGAAGCCCTTCAGCTCCTGCGCCCAGACCGGCGACTCTGCGAGCGTGTAGGCGAGGTTCGCCGTCGACTCGACCTCGATCGGCACGGGCTTTCCCGTACCCGGGTCGAACGCCTCGGCGCGGTCCGGCGTCACCAGCGCGAGGGTCGCATCGATGCGGGGCTGGCCGAGCTGCTGGCGCGCGTGGTCGATGCGTAGCAGCGCGGTGACGGCGACCTTCGCCCACGGCTCGACGAAATCCGCGTAGCCCTTCTCGCGATCGAGCGGCTCGGTGCTGGCGCCGAGCGGCGCCCCGATTCCGGGCCATCGATACCGCGTCTGCAATCCGCGCACGTCGAGATCGGCGACCGACGTGAAGTGGACGAGCCGGCGGCTGCCCCAGACGAGCCCGGTCGGATCGACATGGACGTCGAGCCAGCCGAACGGGAGCTGGTAGCTGCCTTCCTGGATCTGCACCTCGTGGTTCGGTCCGGCGAAGCCCTCGGCGATCCCGCGGTTGTAGAGATCGGCGGCGATGCGAAGGCGCGGATCGAACGGATCCGGCCGCGTATGGCCGTCGCCGGGGAAGAGGAACGCGTAGGCGTACACCGACGCCGCCAGGAAGTAGGGGCGCTTGCCGGTCTCTCCGGCGTGGTAGAAGGAGAGCTCCGCCAGCGCGAAGACGTCGTCGCGGTTCTCGCGCCCGGCCACGACCAGCGCGTGCAGGTCCGCGAGCGCGCCGTCGGGGTCGTCGTCGAACCGCTCGACGAGATCGCGTCGGTAGAGGACGTTCTTCGTGGACTGGCTGAGCTTGCCGCTCGAGAGCACGCTGCGCGTGAGGACGCGCTGGACCTGCTCGGGTGAGACGCGCCTCACGCCGACGGGCGTTTCGCAGCCGGCGCCCAGCACGACGGCGATCGAGAGCGCCACCGCGATGCTGCGGCGTCGACGTCCTACCGCGCGGCGCCCCACGTCGTGCTCTCTGGCCGACCGGCGGCGTGCACGCAAGGCGAGGCCGGTTTGCCCGTCCCGGCCCGGTCCGTTATGCGGAGCCCCGAGCGTCAACGGTTCCCTGATGGAAATCACGCGCGCCGAGCAAGAGGGCGGCCGACTCGCGCTTCGACTCGCGGGCACCATCGGCCTCGACGCGGTCGCGACGCTTCGGGCGCGGGCGCAGGAGCTCGCGGGCGAGGCGGCCCGCGGCGTCGACTTCGATCTCTCGAAGGTCGATGCCATGGACGGCAGTGCGATGGCCGTCCTGCTCCAGATGCGGACCGAGCTCGCCCACGGCGGCGCCGACGTCCGCGTGGTCGGCGCGCACGACGCGGTCGCGCGCCTCTACGAGCTGTACGACAGCGCCGAACGCAAGGCCTCGCTGCGCGAGCGACCCGCACCCGTGAGCACGCTCGAGCAGATCGGCCGCGAGGTGGCCGGACTGATCACCGGACTCTTCGAGCAGCTCGACTACCTCGGCAGTCTCCTCCGCGCCTTCCTCGACACCCTGGGCCGGCCCGCCAACGTCAACTGGGGCGACATCCCGCGCGTGATGGAGCGCGCCGGCGCCGACGGCTTCCCGATCGTCGTCATGATCACGTTCCTGGTCGGTATGGTGACCGCGTTCCAGGCCATCGTGCAGCTCCGGCAGTTCGGGGCCGACATCTTCGTCGCCGACCTCGTGGCGCTCTCGGTGGCGCGCGAGCTCGGGCCGCTCATGACGGCCATCATCGTGGCGGGCCGATCGGGGGCCGCGTTCTCGGCCGAGCTCGGTACCATGGCGGTCTCCGAGGAGATCGACGCCTTGAAGACGCTCGGCCTGTCGCCGTACGGGTTCCTCGTCTATCCGCGTCTCGTCGCGCTGCTGCTCGTGGTCCCGCTGCTGACGCTGATCGGCGATCTCTGCGGCATCCTCGGAGGCGTGTTCGTGTCGATGCTCCGCCTCGACATCACGCTCTCCGCCTACCTCCAGCGCACGCAGCAGATGCTTGACCTGTGGGACGTCGGGGGCGGCGTGCTGAAGAGCGTCTTCTTCGGTTGGGCGATCGCCCTCATCGCGTGCCAGCGGGGCATCGCGACGCGCGGCGGCGCTGCGGGCGTCGGGCTGTCGACGACGTCGGCCGTCGTCGCGAGCCTCTTCTCGCTCGTCGTCATCGACGCCGTCTTCACCATCATCTTCAACCTCTACGGCGTATGAGCGAGCCCGTCATCGAGGTCGATCGCCTGACGATCGGATGGGGCGACGTGGTCCTCATGAAGGACATCACGTTCGAGGTACCGGCCGGCGACGTGTTCGCGATCCTCGGCGGCAGCGGCGCGGGCAAGTCGACGCTCCTGCGCAACATGATCGGGCTCGAGGTGCCGAAGAGCGGCACCGTGCGCATCCGCGGCGCGGGCGCGGGGCACGACGACGGCCGGCCGTCGTTCGGCGTCCTCTTCCAGTCGGGTGCCCTCTTCGGGTCGATGACCGTGGGCGAGAACGTCGCGCTGCCGCTGCGGCAGTGGACCGATCTCGACGACGACAGCATCGAGGCGATCGTGCACGCGAAGCTGGCGCTGGTGGGGCTCGGCGGCTTCGAGCATCACCTGCCCGCGGAGATCTCGGGCGGCATGAAGAAGCGCGCCGGCATCGCGCGGGCGCTCGCGCTCGATTCGCCCATCATCTTCCTCGACGAGCCGTCGGCGGGCCTCGACCCCGTGAGCTCGGTCGAGCTCGACAACCTGATCCGGACGCTCTCCGACAACCTCGGCGTCACGGCCGTCGTCGTCACGCACGAATTGCAGAGCATCTTCGCGATCGTGAAGGACTGCATCCTGCTCGACCGCGACGCCCAGGGCATCATCGCACACGGCGACCCGCGCGAGCTCCGGGACCACTCGACCGATCCGCGCGTCTCGCGCTTCCTCAACCGCCGCATCGCAGAAGGGTGACGTCCGTGTCGCAGACCAACCATTGGAAGCTGGGACTCTTCGTCGTGGCCGGGATCGGGCTCGGTCTGGCGACGGTGTTCTGGATCGGGCTGCGGCGTCTCAACCGCGACTCGATTCCGGTCGTCACGTACTTCGACGAGTCCGTGCAGGGCCTCGACGTGGGGTCGCCCGTCAAGTTCCGCGGCGTCACGCTCGGCACGGTCGCGACCATCACGGTCGCGCCGGACCTCCGGCACGTCGAGGTCTGGATGCGCATCTACAGCGACGAGCTGCGCCGCATGGGCTTCGATCCCGACGGGCCGCGCGATCCGCTGCTGCGCCCGCAGCTCGCGTCGGCGGGCATCACCGGCGTCAAGTTCGTCCAGTTCGATACCTTCCCACCCGAGCGCTACAAGGAGGTGGATCTGCCGTTCGCCGTGCCGGAGAGCTACTACGTTCCGGCCGTGCCCTCGACCTTGAAGAGTCTCGAGGAGCTCGCGAACGACTTCGTGGCGCGCCTCCCGAAGCTGCAGGACCAGCTCGGCGACACGCTCATGGAAGCCAAGAAGTCGCTGCGCAATCTCGCCGACCTCGTGGGCTGGGTGAAGAGCGACGAGAGCGGCGTGCGCAAGCTCATCGGGTCGCTCGACGAGGCCGCGCGGACGCTGAAGAAGGCGATCCGCGAGGCCGAGCTCGGGCAGACGACGGGCTCGGTGCGCGCGGCGGCGGGGAGCGTCGGGGGGACGGCGTCGCAGCTCGGCGGACAGAGCGCGCAGCTCGAAGCGACGCTGGTCGCACTGCGCGAGACGCTCGAGGCCGTGCGGGCGCTCGCGGCGCGGCTTGAGCGCGATCCGAGCGCGCTGCTGCGCGGCCGCACGGTGGAGGAGCCGAAGTGAGGAGGCGAGGAATGTCGATGCGGTGGATCGGGGCCGTCTGCGTGCTGCTGGCCGGGTGCCTGCTCCCGTCGCCGCCCGACCCCCCGCGCTACTTCGCGCCGACGACCGAAGACGGCATGCCGCGCGCCGCGACGAACGCGCCCGTGCGCCTGGCGCCGGTGCGCAGCCCGACGTACCTCCGCGAGGCGATGGTATGGCGCCGCTCGGAGGTCGAGTACGGGTTCTACGACCAGCGGCGCTGGACCGAGCTGCCGTCGACCTACGTCGAGCGCGCGCTCGCCCGCGGCCTGTTCGCGGTCGAGCGGACGCCTGGGGAGGGCACGGCGAACCTGCCGGTCGTCTACGCCGAGGTGCGCGCGTTCGAGGACGTGCTCGCCCCCGTGCACGAGGCCCGGGTCGCGGTCGCGATCGAGGTCGTGGACGGCCGCTGCGTGCTCTTGCGGACGACCGTCGCAGCGACCCGCCCGCTCGCGAATGACGATCCCGGAGCGGCCGCGCGTGGCATCGGCGAGGCGCTCGACGAGGTCGCGCAGCAGGCCGACACGGAGATCCGCGACGCCGTCGCCCGTCGCCAGCCCTGCTCGTAGCCGGTCATGATCGGACGATTGCTCCGCCTCCTCGTGGGGATCGTCGTGGTCGTGACGCTGGCCGCCGGGCTCCTCGTCTGGCGCCTGCAACGCGCGCCGATCTCGCTCGACGTCTTCGTGCCGCGAATCGAGGCGGCGCTCGGCGGCGCGGCCGCCGTGCGCATCGGCTCGGTCGAGCTCGTGTGGAATCCGGAGCGCCACCGCCCCGAGCTGCGCGCACGAGACGTGAAGCTCGGGAGCCCCGACGAGGGCTCGACGGTCTCGCTCGCCGAGGTGGCGATCCGCTTCGCGCTCCGCGACCTGCTGCACGGCGGGTTCGCCGTCACGGGGATCGAGGTCCTCGAGCCGCAGCTGAACCTCGTCCGCTCGCATGACGGCCGGATCGTGGCCGGCACGGCGGCGCCGGACGCGACGGCGCCGGAGCAGGGACCCGCGCTCGAGCGGATGGACGCCGTGCTCGGACGGCTTCGCTACGTGGCGATCAGCGACGGGGACCTGAACGTCGTCGACGAAGTGACCGGGACGCGCTGGCACGTGCCGGACGTCGACGGGATGATGTGGCGAGAGGGCACCGGCATCCGCCTGGAGCTCGAAATGAAGCTCGAGTGCGACGCAGCCCGCGTTCCGCTGTCGGTCCAGGGGCTCTTCGACGAGGGCGCGAAACGGTTCGAGGTGCAGGCGAGCGCGGGCGCGCTCGAGACCGCCGCGGGTCTCGCGTGCTGGCCTCCCGGTGCCGCGTCGGAGGCGCGCGCGTGGGTGAAAGCGAACGTCACCGGGGGCACGGTGCGTGACGCGCGCCTAGTACTCGCGGGTCATGCCGGAGAGGGCGCCGGGCTCGACTCGCTCGCGGCGACGCTCGCCTTCGGGGATCTGACGGTCCGCTACGTCGACACCATGCCGCCCGCACGCGGCGTCGAAGGTACGGGCGCGTTCTCGCTCGGCGGCGCCGAGTTCAAGGTCGGCAAGGCCGCCGTCGACGCGCTGCAGGTGAAGCCGGCGAGCGTTCGCCTCGCCTGGGCGGGAGAGGGGCCGCCTCGCATCGCGATCGAGGCCCAGTTCGACGGCCCTCTCTCCGGCGCGCTGGCGGTGCTCGACGCCGAGCCGATCGCGATGAGCGCCGCGCTCCGCATTTCCACCCGCGGCGCGACGGGCCGGATGGCCGGCCGGGTCGGGTTCGACTTCCGGCTCGGGGGCAAGCCCACGCCGGCTGGTCTCGGGCTCGCGGTCAGCGCGACGCTGCGCGGGGCGGCGGTCCCCGAGATGCCGGAGGCGCTGGCGATGACCGCGGGCGACCTCGACATCAAGGTGGACGGCCAGGGCCTCGGTGCGACCGGGCAGGCGCGCCTGCGGGGCGTTCCGGTCCGACTCCGCATCACCGAGCGCTGGGGCGATCCCACGGCGCGACGGATCGAGATCTCGGCTCGCCTCGATCGCGCCGCGCGCGCGACGTTCGATCTCGATTTCGGCAGCACCGTCGAGGGCCCGGTCGACACGAGGATCCAGCTCGGGCGGACGAAGGACGGACAGGACGTGGCGGACGTCGACGTCGACCTCCAGACTGCAACCGTCACCATGCCGGGCATCGCCCTGCGCAAGGCGGCCGGCGTGCCGGGCCGGCTCACGTCCAGCCTCGTGCTGGCGGACGGCCGGATCGCGAGGGTCGAGCGCTTCCAGCTCGCGGTCGGGCAGACGCGGGTGCGGGGAAGCGCCACACGGGCATCCAGCGGAGATCGCTGGGCGACGATCGACGCCGACGCGACGCTGGCGCCCCAATTCCCCGGCGGCCTGCCCGGCACGGCGGTGCTCGCGTTGCGCGGCAGCGACGGTCCCCGGTACGGGGCGACGCTCAGGTCGAGGGACGCCGGTAATCTGGTCGCGAGCTTTGGAAACCCGAACGTGCGCGGCGGGACCCTTTCCTTCGAGGGGACGATCGACCCGTTCGCCGCGGGATCGCCGTTCGCTGGACGCCTCACCTGCGAGAAGATCACCGTTGCGGACATGCCATGGCTCATCCGCGTCATCACGCTGACCTCGATCGCAGGCCTGCTCGGGTCGGACAACGTCGTCCCGTTCGACGCCGTGACGGCGACGCTCGACTACCGCGCGCCGACGCTGGTGGTGAAGGATCTGCGAGCACAGGGTCCGAAGCTCGACCTGCTGCTCGACGGTGCCATCGATCTCGTCGAGGACCGGCTCGACTTCACCGGAACGCTCATCCCATCGTATTACCGGCTGAACGGGGTGCTCGGCCGGATCCCGTTCATCGGCGGCGTGCTCTCGAAGGCGACCGGTGACGCCATTTCGGCAGTCACCTTCACCGTGCGAGGAACGCGGCAGAACCCGGACGTCAGCGTGAAGCCGCTCTCGACGCTCGCGCCGGGCGCGCTGCGCGACGTTTTCCAGAAGCTGGGATTGTGAGCAGCCCCCGCCGCTCTGCGAGGCGCGCGAAAACGGTTTGCGTTTTGCATGTTCGTCGGTCATGGTTGGGTGTATTCCGTCATGTGGCCCCGTGTAGCGGCCGTTTTGGTACTTGCCGTCGTGCTGGTGAGTGGCTGCGCAGGGGTAAGGCAGCGACTCATGGGGACGGGCATGCCCGGAACCCCGGTCGAGTTGCCGTCCGAAGCGGAGCCGCTGGGTCACTTCCTGCGCGGACAAGTCGCGCTCACGCGCAACGACGCGCCCGCCGCCATCAAGGAGTTCGAGAAGGCGATCGCGGCCGACCCGTCGACGCCGTGGCTGCGCCTACGGCTCGCACAGCTCTACGTGCGCGTCGGCAAGCTCGATCTCGCGCTCGAGCAGTGCCAGTACGTCGTCGAGGCCGAGCCGAACAACCTCGATGCGCTCGCGCTCGAAGGCGGCGTCCTGTCGGCGCTCGGTCGTGACCAGGAGGCCATCGCGGTCTACGAGCACGTGCTGCAAGTCGATCCCGACGTGCAGGAGGCGTACCTCTATCTGGGCGCGCTCTACGGAAAGCGCGGCGATCTCGCCCTCGCGGTGGCGACGCTGCAGAAGCTCACCGCGCGCAATCCGACGTCGATCCTCGGCTACTACTACCTGGGCCGCGTGTACGCCGGCGCCGGGCAGCTCGACAAGGCGGAGCACTACTACCTCGAAGCCCTGAAGCTCTCGCCGCAGTCGGAGCTGATCCTCACCGATCTCGCCGTCGCGTACGAGGCGCAGGGCAAGACGCAGAAGGCGGTCGAGCTCTACGAGCGCATCCTCGCCGCGAATCCGCAGAGCGTGATCGTTCGGCGCCGGCTCGGCGGCATCTACGTCGGTCAGAAGCGGTTCGACGACGCGCTGGCGCAGTTCCGCGAGATCGAGCGCATCGACGGCGACCCGCGCGAGGCGCGCACCAAGATCGGCCTCATCTACTTCGAGAAGGGTGACCTCGACCGCGCCGCCACCGAGTTCAACCTCGTCCTCGCCGCCGATCCCAAGAACGACCGCGTGCGGTACTACCTCGGCGCGGCGTACGCCGAGCTCGGCGAGACGTCGCACGCGCTCGACGAGTTCGACAAGGTCGACGAGAAGTCCGACTACTACGTCGACGCGCGCGTCCGGCGCGCCACGATCCTCCAGAAGGACAACCTCAAGCAGGCGATCTCGGAGATCCAGGACGCCTTGAAGGTGAAGCCCGACTCGCCCGAGCTGATGAGTTACCTCGCCTCGCTCTACCGCGAGCAGCGCGACTACCCGAAGGCCGTGACGATGCTCGAGCGCGTCGTCCAGCAGTATCCCGACAACGATCGCTATCGCTTCACGCTCGGCGCCGCGTACGACGAGATGAACAACAGGGATCGCGCCATCGAGGAGATGCAGCGCGCGATCGCGATCAACCCGAAGAACGCGCCTGCGCTCAACTATCTCGGCTACACGTACGCGGACATGGGCGTGAAGCTCGACGAGGCGGAGGTGCTGATCCGCCGCGCGATCGAGCTCGAGCCCGACGACGGCTTCTACATCGACAGCCTCGGCTGGGTGTACTTCCAGCGCGGCGACTACAACCGCGCGGTCGAGACGCTCGAGCGCGCCGCGGAGCTCGCCGGCGAGGATCCGACGATCGTCGAGCACCTGGGCGACGCGTACCTGAAGACCGGACGGGCCGACTCGGCCCTCCAGTCCTACAAGGACGCGCTCGGACACTCGAAGGACCAGGCGCAGATCGAGCGCTTGAAGGAGAAGATCCACGGGCTGGGCGAGGCGAGCCGCGCCGAGGCGTCGCCCCATTCCTGACGTGCCGCGGGCCGCGCTCCGGAGCCGGATCTGGCTCCTCGGCCTCGTGCTCGTCGCCGGGTGTGCCGGTCTGCGGGGCCTCGGGCCTGCGCGGCCGACGACGACCGACGAGCTCCTCGCCGGCGTCTCCGCGCGCCGCGCAGCCGTGACGTCGCTCCGCGCGCGCGTCCGGCTGCGTTCGGGCCTCGCGCGCGTGTGGACGCGCCAGGCGGTGCTCGTGCAGCGGCCGGCCGCGATCCGCATCGACGTTCTGTCGCCGTTCGGCCTCGCGCTCGCGGTCGGAACCGAGGGGCGCACGCTGTGGGCGTACCCACCCCAGCAGGGCGTGCTCTACGAAGGCGTCGCGAGCCCGGCGAACCTCCAGCGTCTGCTCGGCACGCCGCTCGCGGTCGAAGATCTGGTCGACGTGTTTCTCGGTGCGGCGCCGGCCCGAACGCCCACCGCGGAGCCCACGCTCGCGCGCGACGGCGACGCGTACGTGCTGACGATCCCGTACCAGGGCGGGACGCAGATCCTGCGCTTCGCCGTCGACACGCTCGACATGGTCGGCATCGAGGAGCTGCGTGACGGGGCGGCGCCCATCCGCGTCACCTTCGGCGACTACGAGGACGGCTTCGCGCACGCGCTCGATCTCACGGGTGCCGACGGCGTGGCCGCGAGCATCGCGTACGACCAGGTCGAGCGAAACGCGACGATCGACCCCGCGGCGTTCACGCCGCCGGCGGCGCAGCGGGTCCTGCCGCTCGAGCGTGCGGCGGCGCCCTCCTGATGCCGCTCCTTTCGGTCGAGCACCTGACGATGGAGTTTCCGAACGACGGGGCTCCGGCGCGGGCGATCGACGACGTCTCGTTCGAGCTCGAGCGCGGGCACGTGCTGGGGCTCGTCGGCGAATCGGGGTGCGGCAAGAGCATGACCGCGCTCTGCGTGATGCGGCTCGTTCCGACCTCCGGCCGGATCGCCGCCGGCCGCATCGTCTTCGACGGGCGGGATCTCCTCGCGCTGCCGGAGCACGAGATCCGCGCGCTGCGCGGCGCGCGCATCGCGATGATCTTCCAGGAGCCCATGACGGCCCTGAATCCCGTGCTCACGGCCGGCTACCAGATCGCCGAGGCGCTGCGCATCCACGAGCCCATCTCGCGCCGCGACGCGTGGGCCCGCGCCGTCGAGCTCCTGGGGGAGGTCGGCATCCCCGAGCCGGCGACGCGCGCCCACGACTACTCGCACCAGCTCTCGGGGGGCATGCGCCAGCGCGTCATGATCGCGATGGCGATCGCGTGCAAGCCCGACCTCCTCATCGCCGACGAGCCGACGACCGCGCTCGACGTGACGATCCAGGCCGAGATCCTGGATCTGCTACGCCGCCTGCGCGACACGCGCGGCATGGCGGTCGTGCTCATCACGCACGATCTCGGTATCGTCGCCGAGCAAGCCGACCGCGTCGCGATCATGTACGCCGGGCGCATCGTCGAGCAGGCGCCGACGCGCGAGCTGTTCGCGAACCCGCTCCACCCCTACACGCGCGCGCTCCTGCGCTCGATGCCGACGCTCGGCGCGCACCGCGAACGCCTGGAGGCCATTCCCGGCAACGTGCCCGACATCACCCGCCGCCCGAGCGGCTGCAGCTTCCGCGACCGCTGCGCGCTCGCGACCGCGGACTGCGCCACCGCGCCACCCGCGCTCGTGCCCAAGGCCCCCGCGCACGCCGTCGCGTGCATCAACGTATGACCCCGCTCGTCGAGGCCACGAACCTCACCAAGACGTTTCCGGTCGGGCGCAACGTGCTCGGCCGGCCGCGGGCATGGGTGCGCGCGGTGACGGACGTGTCGATGACGCTCCAGCCCGGTGAGACGCTCGGGCTGGTCGGCGAGTCGGGATGCGGGAAGTCGACGCTCGGGCGGCTGCTCCTGCGTCTCATCGAGCCGACCTCGGGCGACGTCCGCTTCGAGGGACGCTCGCTGCTCGGTCTGCGTGGCCGCGAGCTGCGCGCGCTGCGGCGCCGGATGCAGGTCGTGTTCCAGGATCCGTACGGGTCGCTCAACCCGCGCATGCGCGTCGAGTCGATCGTGGGCGAGGGCCTCTTGATCCACAAGATGGGCAACCGCGCCGAGCGCCGCGCGAAGGTGCGCGAGCTGCTGGAGCTGGTGGGCCTTCCGCCCGAGGCGGCCGTCCGCTACCCGCACGAGTTCAGCGGCGGGCAACGCCAGCGCATCGGGATCGCGCGCGCGCTCGCGCTCGGCCCGAGCTTCGTCGTCGCGGACGAGGCGGTCTCGGCGCTCGACGTGTCGATCCAGGCACAGATCCTGAACCTGCTCCAGGACCTGCGGCGGCGGCTGGCGCTGACGCTGCTCTTCGTGTCGCACGACCTGCGGGTGGTGGAGCACCTCGCCGATCGGGTGGCGATCATGTACCTGGGACGCATCGTCGAGGAAGGGCCGCGCGCGGCGGTCTACGGCAACGCGCGTCACCCCTACACCCGCGCGCTCCTCTCGGCCGTTCCGGTTCCCGATCCCACGCGCAAGGCGGAGCGGCAGCATCTCCCGGGCGAGCCGCCGAGCCCGGTCGCGCCGCCGCCCGGCTGCGCGTTCCATCCGCGCTGCCCGTTCGCGATCGAACGCTGCCGGGTGGACGTGCCCGAGCTCGTGGCGGGGCGGGGCGGGCACGCCGTCGCGTGCCACGTGTTCCCCGTCGAGTGACGGCCGGCGCGTCGCGGAATCAGGTCCGCGGCAGCATCCGGCGCGCGACGGCGGCGGCGCCAGCCAGCGCCGCTTCGCCGGTCACCACGCGCACCGGAATGCGCCGCAGGAGGTCCGTCTTGCGTCCCTTGGCGACGAAAGCCTCCATGAAGAGGTCGCTCCAGCGGCCTTCGAGCAGCCGGGCCGCGATGCCCCCCGCGACGTAGATGCCGCCGAACGTCAGTCCCTTCAGGGCGAGGTTCCCCGCCTCGGCGCCGTAGCTCCGGCTGAAGATCTCGAGCGCGCGCACGCAGATGAGGTGCTCGGCCGCGATGCCCGCGGACGTGACGACCATCGACGGCTCCTTCGCGATCGCGAGGCTGCGGCGGAGCTCCGGCGGCTCCTCCTCGCGCCCGGAATCACGCAGGAATTCGTAGACCCGCACGATGCCGGGGCCGGACACGACCGCCTCCCAGCTCACGTGCCCGCTCGACCGCGCCAGCCACTCGTAGAGGGCCACGTCGAGCTCGTCGCGCGGGGCGAAGTCGGCATGGCCGCCCTCGGAGGCGAGCGCGACCGGCGTGTCCTCGTGCCATCCGACGAGGGTCTCGCCGAGCCCCGTCCCCGCCGCGATGACCGCGACGTTGCCGCGTGGAAGCGCGGTGCCCATCGCGATCGTCCGCAGCTCGGCGTCGGGAAGCTCGATCACGCCGTAGGCCGCGGCCTCGAGGTCGTTCAGCAGGCGGACCTTGGCCCCGCCGAGCGCTTCCGACAGCGCGGCCGCATCGAGCTGCCAGTCGAGGTTGGTCATCTTGATGCGGCCCTCGAGGACCGGTCCGGCGGCCCCGAACGCGGCGGCCAGGACGCGTGGATTGCCGGCGTCGTCGAGGAAGCGGCGGATCACGCCCTCGGGGCCCTCGAAGTCGACGTTCGAGAAGATGCGCTCGTCGCCGAGCGGTCCACCCGCATCACCCAGCACGAGCCGGGTTCGCGTACCTCCGATGTCGCCCGCGAGAATCACGAAGTCCCTGATTTACAGCAGCCCCGAATGCACATATAGGCACGCCGATGGCAAGTGCACCCGACCTCCTCACGCGAGCGCAGAGCTGGCAGGACGTGCGCGTCTCGCTCGGGTCCGACGCCGAGGTGTCGGGCAAGCTCTCGTTCGCGACCGCGACCCGCATCGAGGGGAAGCTGAAGGGCGAGATCCGCTCGAGCGACCTCCTCATCATCGGTCCGTCGGCCGTCGTGCAGGCCACGATCCGCGCCGATCGTCTCGTCATCCTCGGCGAGGTGAACGGCGAGGTGCAGGGCGCGACGCGCGTCCAGATCTGCTCGGGCGGCAAGCTCTACGGCGACGTCGAGACGCGCGGCCTCGTGATCGAGGAAGGCGCCGTGCTCGAAGGCCGGTGCAAGATGGGCGATGCGGCGCCGGCGACGGCGAAGCCCGTCGCGACGCCGGCGACGCAGCCGAGCGCGTAGCGAGCGGTCGGTCTACAGCACTTCTCGTCTTCACGATACGGTGACGACGATAGAGGTCGACCATCGTTCCCGGGCCCATGAAGCGCGCTTCCCGCCTCTCTCATGCCACGGAGGGGCACGTCGACTTCCCGACTCCACGACACGAGCGAGTACGCTCAGGGCCCGACGGCGTGCAGCGGCGGCGTGATCGCGAGGTCGGCGAGCGTCTTCGTCGACGCCTGGAGCAGTGAGTTCAGCGTGGACATGTACGCCGGCAGCTTGCAGCAACCGCCCCGCGGCGTGATCGTGACGCAGCCACCCGAGAAGTTCGAGGTCTCGTTCGAGTTCGCGATCGTGACACTCGCCGGAAGACCCGGGACGAAGACGGTGTCGCCGACGGCCTCGAGTTCCGGGAGGAACGTGTCCCCCAGAACCATCGGGGAACCGGTGCAGTCCGTGGACGTGTAGTAGACCGTCCCCACGGGCTTGCCGGTGTAGTCGACGCCGAGCAACGCGGGTCCGGGGAGCGCATCGCGTCGCACGAGCACTTCGATCACCGTTAGGCCCTCGAGGAGGTTCTTGCTGGCCGCCAGGGACCACTCGACGTAGACGGCCGGGCCCACTTCCCGTGATTTGCTGTCCACCAGGCGGATGGGCGACGGACCGGTCGGTCCCTTCGGTCCCTGCTGCCCCGCGGGACCCGGCGCGCCCACGCCCTCGAGGGCGACCGGCACTTCCTTCGCGCGACACGCATCGCGCACGACGATCGTGCTCGCGCGCGTCTTGCACAGGACGGCGGCGCCGCCGTCGGTCGCGCCGAGGAGCGACAGGGCAACGCCGATTCGCACGAGCCTACCCATCACGACCTCACCTGACGACCGCATGGAACGGCGGCACCAGACCGAACACGCTCAGCGGGACGCGCGCCGTCGGGACCTGGCCGCTCACGGTGCCGCTGCTCGTTCCGCAACACGTGCCGCGCCCCGTCGGGCTGAGTCCGACCGGACAGGAGCTCCCCTCGAGCGTGTACTCGTAGGATCCAGTGGTGATGCTGCGGGCGCTGCCGGTCGCGTAGTACGCCGCGAGCCCCCACACCGGCGCAAGCGGCGCGAGGCCCATGGGCGGAAGGTAGAAGCTCTCGATGTATGCGACACCCGAGCAGTCCGCGCTCTCGTAGGCCAGCTGGTCAAGGCTCGAACCGAAGCCCGAAGGATAGACCTGCAGCATGAGGGGCGTCGGGAGCGACGCCGCAGTCACTTCGACGAGCGCCGCTACGGAATAGAAATTGACGATCTTGCCCACCTCGACGCCGTTCGAGTCGACGAGCCGGAGGGGGAACTGTCCGGGATCGCCCGCGGGTCCGGGATCGCCCATCGTTCCGCGAGGACCCGCAGCGCCGAAGGCGCTCGTATCGACGGGGTGCTCCCGCTTGCGGCATGCGTCTCGCACGAGGAGCTGGCCCTTCTTCTTCTCGCACAGCGCTGCGCCGCTCGCCGAGGACGAGAGCGCCGCGACCACGACGGCCGCGATCAGCAGGCGCGTCGGCGTCCGTCTCATCGCTGCACCATGAAGGGGAGCGTCACGCCGAGCGTGGAGATCTCGATGGTCTTCGCCGGCGAGCCTGCAGCACTCCCGCTGAAATCCGTGCAGCACGTACCTCGCGAGGTGGCGACGGAGCCGCTCGAGCAGCTTCCGGGCGATGGGGACTCGAGCGATTTGTGCTCGATCACGTCCGGCGCCGCGGTCGCGTAGTAGCCTACGGTGCCGACCACGATGACGGGCGGCACGAGCCCGACGCTGCCGTAGACGAACGGCGTGCCGGTACATCCGGGCTCCTCGTAGTAGACGTCGGGAACATCGGCGAGGAAGCCTCCCTCCACGGATACTACGAACTGCACCGGCGTTCCGTCAGGCAGCGTCACCTCCACGCGCACGCGTGCCGTGTCGAAGCCAAGCACCAGGCCGAACGGATGGCCCTGCGCGTCGACGAGACGATACGGATGTCCGCCGGGCGACCCGGTCGGGCCGGCGATGCCGTCCGCGCCCGCGGGACCGACGAGCCCGACTGCCGTCTCGTCGATCGCGCGTTCGCGCTTCCTGCACGCCGTCCGCTCGACCACCTGACCCGACCGCTTCACGCAGAGGACATCGCCGCGCGCATCGCGGAGGGCGACGCCTGCGAGCGCGACCGTCGCGACGAGAAGGAAGGCGCGGGTTCGGCTGGCCATCGGCAGCAGGTGCGGGCGGACGCTACGCCGAGGGTGTCGGCGGCGTCAAGGCGCGGCGCTAGCTCTTCGCGCCGCTGTCTTCGGCGACGCGGGCGGCACGGCCTGCGCGGCTACGCAGGTAGTAGAGCTTCGCGCGGCGCACTGAGCCGCGCGTGGTGACCTCGACCTTGTCGATGCGTGGCGAGTTCACCGGAAAGATGCGCTCCACGCCGACGCCGTAGGACGTCTTGCGCACGGTGAAGGTCTCGCGGTTCTTCGAGCCCGCGCGGCCGATGACCGTGCCCTCGAAGACCTGGACGCGCTCCTTGTCGCCCTCGACGACCTTCACGTGCACGCGCACGGTGTCGCCGGGCTTGAAGGGCGGCACGTCCTTGCGCAGCTGCTCGGCCTCGATCCGGTCGATCGGGTTCATGGAACTCCGGGTTTCTATCGTCCATTGCGGAGTCGGTCAAGGATGACGGCGGCCGCGCTCCGGACGGACAGGTGGTTGTAGTCGCCGATCCCGCGCACCGGCTCGAGGAGCGCATCGCAGCGATCCAGGACCTCCTTCGTGAGCCCCCAGCCCGTTCCGAAGACGAGCAGGACGGGCGGGCCGTCGCCGCGGATCTCGTCGCGCAGCGCACCGTAGGAGAGCCGATCGGTCCCCTCGCGCGCGCTCGTCGCGACCAGGCGCGGCAGCACGCCCGTCTCGCGCTCGACGTCGGTCATCGCGGCGTCGAGCTCGTCGACCACGCGCACGACCGCGAGCGCCTCCTTGCGGGTCTCGTTGTAGGCGGCGCCGGGGCCGGTCTCCCAGTGCCAGATGATGCGCGTCACCAGACGCTGGAGCGTCGGGACGGGCGTGCAGACGTAGAAGCCGCGCACGCCGTACGTGCGCGACAGCCGTGCGATGTCGTGCACGTCCATGTTCGTCACGGCCGTCGTCACCACCGCGCCGTTCTTGTCGAGCACCGGGTGGTGGACGAGCGCGACGTAGAGGTCAGCCATCGGGCGGCTTCCATCCGAGCGATCGCAGAAAGCTCCGGTCCGCGTCGTCGAGCGGCGCGGTCGCGAGCAGGTCGGGCCGGCGCTCGAGCGTCGTGCGCAGCGCCTGCTGGCGGCGCCAGCGCGCGATGGCGCCGTGGTCGCCGGAGAGGAGCACGTCGGGCACACGCACGCCGCCAAGATCCGGCGGCCGCGTGTACTGCGGTCCCTCGAGGAGGCCGGTCGCGAACGAATCGTCGACCGGAGACGCCGCGTTGCCGAGCACGCCGGGGAGGAGGCGCACGATCGCGTCCAGCACCACCAGCGCCGCGAGCTCGCCGCCCGACAGCACGTAGTCGCCGATCGACAGCTCCTCGTCGACGTGCGCCGCCACCCGCTCGTCGATTCCCTCGTAGCGCCCGCACACGAAGAGCAGGCTCGGCAGCGCCGCCAGCTCGGCCGCCTTCGCCTGCGCGAAGCGCGCGCCCCGCGCCGCCAGCATGATCGTGCGCGGCCGGCCGTCGGCGCGGACGTGCTCGATCGCCGCGAGCAGCGGCTCGGGCTTCATCACCATCCCCTGGCCGCCGCCGTACGGGACGTCGTCGACCATCAGGTGCTTGTCGGTCGCGTAGTCGCGGAGCTGGTGCACCGCGACGTCGAGCAGGCCCTTCTCGCGCGCGATGCGGATCGGCCCGGTCGCGAGGGGCCCGCCGAACAGCTCCGGAAAGATCGTGAGGAAGTGGACCTTCACGGCGTCACTCGAGCAGGCCCGGCATGGGCTCGATCACCACGCGCCGTCCCTCGCGATCGATCTCGCGCACGACGTCGGCGATGATCGGGATCAGGTGCTCCCGCCCCGCGCCGCGCACGATCC